>Ga0222719_10000464_pt1 | contig 40375 bp, 35 predicted proteins | sample C33_34DmetaG_FD_165039 | JGI IMG/M metagenome (GOLD analysis project Ga0222719, IMG submission 165039) | Estuarine water microbial communities from San Francisco Bay, California, United States - C33_34D | ecosystem: Environmental > Aquatic > Marine > Unclassified | place: USA: California... | reverse complement strand
ACCTAAAGGCGATGTTAACAGACAATCGCTTAACTTACATCAGTGCGCAGTTGTTGGTGATAAGTTTATGCGTAAGCTTGAACAAGGAGATTCGGAAGCTAGAAATAGATGGAGTAAATTACTTAGAAAGCGAAAAGCAACTGGAGAACCGTATATCTTGTTTAAAGGAAATACTAACAAAGCAAATCCAAAAGCATACAAAGACAACGGATTAAAAGTACATATGACAAATATATGTAGTGAAATTACATTGCACACAGACGAGAGTCATAGTTTTGTTTGTTGCTTATCATCATTAAACTTAGCTAAATATGAAGAATGGAAAGGTACTAACCTTATATACGACGCCACGTGGTTTCTTGATGGCGTTATGGAGGAATTTATTCAAAGAGCCAAAGGACTTCGCGGTTTTGAAAATGCCGTTCGTTCTGCTACGAAAGGACGAGCGCTTGGGCTGGGTGTACTCGGATGGCACACGTATCTCCAAGAAAAGGGCATTCCTTTTGAGGGTCTACTTGCTCAATTTGAAACTAGGAAAATATTTTCGCAAATCAAAATCGAAAGCGAACGAGCGTCTATGGACCTTGCGGAAGTTTATGGCGAACCTCTTTGGTGTGCCGGCACTGGTTATCGTAACACCCATCTTAGGGCTGTTGCTCCTACTGTGTCTAATAGTAAGCTTAGTGGTAATGTTAGTCCTGGCATTGAGCCTTGGGCCGCTAATGTTTTCACGGAACAAAGTGCGAAGGGTACGTTCATTAGGAAGAACCCCACGCTCTTAAAGCTTTTAAGAAAGCATAAGTTAAATACAAATGAAATATGGGATAAGATACTTGCTGATGGCGGTAGTGTGCAAGACATTAAAGAGCTTGAAGGCATAACAATGACGCACGACATACCAGCTAAAGATGTATTTAAAACCTTTAAGGAAATAAACCAATTAGAGCTGGTTAATCAAGCTGGTATAAGGCAGCAATATGTTGATCAATCTGTATCACTTAATTTAGCGTTTCCTTCTGAGGCAACACCTAAATGGATTAACCAAGTTCATTTAGATGCATGGAAGAAAGGTGTTAAGACCTTATATTATATGCGTACCGAATCAGTACTCAGGGGTGATATTGCAGCAAGTGCAATGGACCCAGACTGTTTAAGTTGTGATGGATAGTGCGATATAAAGCACTTTTATTAATATTTAATATAATTGTAAATTATATTTTACGTTATAGTGCAACATAATGCACTAACTAAAAAAACGCCAGTTATTAGTTTTACTGGCATATTTTTACTAAAAAAGGGGATTCGTAATTGAGTCCCCTTTATTTTTTATATTATGCTATACACTGTTTTGCCTTTTGTTCGTTCGGCTTTTAAACACCGTCTTCGATTTTCATCGGCTGATACATAGCTTACATGCACCCAATCTGGGTTTTCATTTGTACCAAATTCCCATATAATTTGATCGAAGTCTAAATTGTTTTTAATGTAGTTAAACATTTCAGCGTTAGTCTTATGACCATACACATCATCAATATCAATTGCTCTACCTTGACAATGCTGCGACTTAAAACTTCCACCTATTGCTCTGTTAAGTTCAACACCTCTAAAAAATGAATTAATTTTTATAGGACCGCCAACCCACTCGCGTAATGGTTCAAATACATTTTCTGCTACACCGACCATATTGGTAAGTTCATATTCGCTTGGTATATTTTCTATACCTTTTCTTTTCGCTGTATAAGATTCAATTGCTTCGCGCAAACTTATATGTGCACTAATTTTACTCATTTAATTTTATTTTATTCGTTTATACAGCCTTCTAACTCTTTTACTTTTAACTTAAGCGCTTCAATATCTGCAATTGCTTTTTCTTGATACTTTTCTAAGTATAGTAGTCGCATGTTTTGTTCAGCGTCATCTGGAAGCGAGCCTAATTCACCTCTTGGCCATTTAATTCGGAACTCATTGTTCATTTCAAGCTCCGATTGCATTCGCATTACATCAATATGCAATTGTTGAATTTCAGCTATCAACGTAAAATACACGCCTGCTACCGACAAAAGCCCGGCACAAATTGCTATTATTGTTTTTACATTAATGTTAAACTTAGTATTTTCACTTAGTTCCGCCATTCTTATTGTTTTTAAGGTCTATCCACTTTGTTACAGTATAACCGATAGTAACTAACAATAATAATATCTTTAATGTCATTTCTATTTGCGCAAAAGTGGTAACACCTAATGTCCCTAAATTAATAATGTATAATCTAATTTCTGAAAAACTCATTTTTTTTTCTTTTTATAACGGCTAACTCTACCTTTAGTATTTTTTTCTTTTTGCCCTCTGGCTTTTTCCGCAGGGGTTAGTTCATCCCATGTTGCTGGTGTATCTTTGGATATTCTTCTGGTTGGTCTAAAGGTATTTTCGCCTTCGCTATAATCTTCTTTACCACTTGGCGTTTCCCATTCTTCCTCAAACCAACGTTTAAGGTTTTTAAACGGCGAGGGTCTCATTTTAAATGCCATATTATTTAGATTTATTCCCCCAGTTAGCAGCGCCAACTTTTCTACATTTAACTAAAGCGCCACTCGCATATGCTGAGGGCCACTTCTTATATCTGCTTTTTACTTTACTATAGCAAGCGTCTTTCTTTTTAGCGGGAGAAACCACTTTGTCATTGTCTATAATTTTATCCGCTCTTTTATTTACCCTTTCCATTTTCCGCTGTGCTTTTTTAGGGTTATTTATAGTCCTTGTTCTACCTCTTGGGTTATTTGAACTAGACACAACAAGAGTTCCAGTACCATCAACATTCGTGCGATATGATCTTGTTTTTACTTTGTTTTCATTTGCGCGCTGTATGGTCGTACTATTTTTATCGCGCACAACGCGTTCTGCTTTATAGGATGTATTCTTATTGTCACCTTTTTGAGTAACTTTAGAATACACCTCCATTTGCTTAGCAATAGATACGGGGCCGCCGCTGCCATCAGCATTCATAGCTATATCCATATTGTCTTTATAAATACCGCGTATTTTCGCTTTTTGTGTTATTGGTATACTCATAATTTTTCCAGGTATTTAATTTTTTCTTTAACCGTTTTTCCTTTTTTCCATTTACCATAAGCATTAGCCTGTTCAATAGTAAGATTTTGTTGAAGCCCTCTTAATTTTGCGCTATTTTCAGCTCTTGTTCTTTTAGCTTTTTCTTGGCCTTCTACTTTTCTTCTGGCTTTTCCTTCAACTTTTACTTTCTCTTCCTCTTCTTTATCTGCATTAACATCCCAAGTTCTCCAGCCTAATCCTAAAGCTATTCTTTGATAAGAGGTGTTTCTTGCGTCAAGCATTTCAGAAATAGCGTCCACCTCTGCCAATGCTCTATCTAATGGTAAATTTAAACCCGCTGATGTAAGAGAGCCCAGTATCTCGTAATTAGGCGATATATTAAATCTGCCATCTAATGTAACATCCCAACCCTGCGTTTCTATTACATCTCTATCAAACTTTTTTGTTTGTATCCCGCCATATACTTTTCTAAGCTTAGAACCTATTGGTGGCGAAACGTTTGCCAGCTCTAATAATGTATAAGCGTGATCTGCATTATATCCTTTTTTCTCTTCTTTGTAATATCTATTAATAGTATTTTTTAATGTTGATACAACAGCCCCTGTTAATCCAGATCCCCTAAGAATAGTGTCCACCATAGAATTAACAATTCTTTCAGTCTTTGTATTAATGATTTTTTCGTATTGTTCGTCTTCTTTTTCTTCATCATCAAATCCTGGTATTAATGCAAACAATGCGTTTTGTAACCCACTGAATATAAGGTTTTGTACAAACCCGTAATAGGCTATCTTACTAATATTAGTCTTAGCATCCCCACGTCCATTTATAAGATCTTGACCAGCTTTTTTCATTAATCTGGTATATTGCATAGGCGTGTTTTGGAAAGCCAATATAAGGCGCCCTAAATGACTTGCCTGTTGTGCGGAAATAAGCATTGGATCACCAGACTGCTGTGTTTCATCAGAAATAGCGCTAAAGTCTTCGAACGCTTTTGCTTCTGCTTCAGCTTGAGATAAACCTTGCTTTTTATATGTTTTTGTTCTGTTAATTAAAAACGTCGCTCCTCCGGTTGCAATTGCAAAACTATCCGCTAATTGTGTAGGCGTAAAACCTATTTTTAATAAGTATGCAATTACTGCGCTTGCTTTGTCTTTACTATTTTTAGCTTGACTTGCAATCTCCTGTTCTTGTACGTCGGATTTTAAACCGCCTCTACGCTCTTTTAGCTTCGGTGAATTAAATATTTTAGACCATGCTTTCCAGTAAGCTGGCTGATTAGCAAAAGCTATACCTGCTTTTAACGGGTTATTATCACCCCAATTTACAAAGTTCGCAAAAGACAACATCTGCATCATAGCCGAACGTCTGTTAAAGAACATTATAGTACCAACAGAATTGTTAACCCAGTTTAGCCATTTTTGTTCGTAAGCACCTGGCTGCGCTGGTCTGTTTCTACCAGACTTCATTCTGGCTATTGAATTCTTTAAAGCGTTAGTATATCGAGTGCCATATATAGCCTCAAGCTTATTTAAATTTTGCTCGCTAAAAACAATATCTACACTTTGATTAAACTCTTGTAAATACTCCGCCCTATTTGTTTTTTCTCCAATATCGTTTATATCTTTTAATATACTGCCAGCTATCCAATAATCAGCAGGCTCGACCCATTTATCTTTTTTAGAAATAGCCTGTAGTGACTCAGCGAAAGAAACAAGCGAAGGGTCTTTTTTAACTAAACTATTTAATTTTTTTTGGTCTCTTTTAGATATATCTGGGATTTTAAAACCCTGTTGTGTCCATAAATATACACGAACCGCTTGATCAACTGTATAATCAGTATCACCTATTCTTTTATTTAACCGCTTTTTAAGACCTGGTATTGATCTTAGTAATGAAGAAAAATCATTTTTAAGCGCGCGCTTTGCAACCTCCATTGCCGCAATACCTCTTAAATATGGTTTAACTAAATTATCATCAAACCATTTTTGATCAGCTTCACCTTGCTTTCCTTTGCCTGCTAATGTATAAGATGTTAATCCTCTAAAGTCCTCTGCTCCGTATGGTAAGAAAAATTTAAATCTACCTTTGCGAGCACCGTCTTTTCTGGCCTTTATTTTTGAGTATGTGGTTTCAGCTCTAACGCCTTTGTTGCGCTCTATCATTTCGTTAATCTCTATACTTAGATTAGCGGATCTTTTTACGCGTGCTTGCTGCACCTTGCCTTTAACATCGAATGTATCTAAAACATCTTTTACAGCTTTTACATTTCCTAAATGATCATCTACAAAATAAAAATCGTTATACCCCTCAGATACCTTTCCAACCATCCAATTAGCTTTAGCGGAAGGCGCCCCGTTTGCTAAACCTGTTATATTTTTAAGAGGTATTTCTAAACCTAGACCTTTTAAAAATGCGTGTATAGCATTTGCCGATTCAGCTGGCCTGGCTGTTAATACAAATATATTTTGGTTGCCAAATTTTTCAATTGCTTTTTTAAGTCTTGGAGCTAATGGCCCAGGCGTCCCTTGCACCACTTTGCTAAATTCGCTAAAATCAAATTCAGCACCTTCTTTAGCTAATTTATCACCTTGCTTTGCAAATTCAGCGGGTGTAATCTTTTTTGTTGATCTTGGAACACTATTGCTTACTTTTTCTTGCTGCTCTTTTGTAAGATTGTCAAACGTTCTTAAAAAACCTGGCTTGTCTTTAAACTCTTCAGCAAACATCCTTCTTGCCGCAATATCAAGTATTTCTGGATCCTGCGGCATTTTAACTATAACCTCGCTTTTGCTAAAAGCCAATGTGTCATCAAAATCATACACGCTAATGCCTTTTGCGGGCTTAGACGATTTAATACCTTCATTTATAGCTTTTTGCTCAGTATTAATTTTAGCAATTGTTTTTGTTTTATCCTTATTAAATATTTCTTTAACAAGTCTTTGCACTCTACCAATTGTTTGCCTGCCTTCTATATCAAAAAACGACGCTTGACTAGCTTCTGGTAAAGCTAACAATCTTAAATCCCCTATATCACTAGTTGAACCTAATTTAGCATCTTGTATATCGGATAGCACTTTAGTATTTAATTGTTGATTAAAATCAATAGCTAACGAGTTTGTATTTGCTACAAGAGAATTTTTTGCTTGCTCAACTCCCCCTGGGTTTTCTAAACCTATACTTAAAGCAGTTAGAAATTGATCAGCTAGTTTTAAGTTAAAGTTAGATGAGGGTGTGGCATGCTCACCTTTAATTCTTAGCAATTGAGCTAAAGTTTGTTTTGATCCGTCTTTTATAAATTTTTGAGCGTCTTTGTAATTAGGATGATTTTCATTTATAACGATTTCACCGCTTTTTAATTTACGTCTTTGCGCGTCTGTTAAAGTATTACCGTAGCCTTGTCCCGTCTTTTTGTTTACATATACAGCCTGTGATTCTGCTGTCATTTGTATATCAATTATACCGGTTAACGCTCTTAAGGATTTGCCAATATTAGTTGTTGATTCTAGCATTCTTAAAAAACCTATTGTGTATTCAGGGTTTTTAATAGCAAGATCATATGCTGTTTTAACTACCATTTCAATAGCAGCTTTGTTTGCAGTATTTAAAGCTTCAATTTTATCCCCGTAGTTCTCTGTTAAGTAATCTACTTTTTCTTGTACAGTTTTAAAATCTTTATATAATACGTCTTTTGTAAGTGTTCCAACAAAACCAAAACCCGCCTGTATTAAAGTTATATCAGAATCCGTTTCTGGTAAAGCGTCTATTTTAGCTTTTATTTTAGCACCCATAGTTCTTCCGTCCTTAGGGTTTAAATATCTATAGTGAGCCCCAAAGAAATCGGCGCCTAATGCTTTAACTATGTTATTAGGTAAAGCATCAATCATAGCTAAACTAAACTTATTCATTTCCTTCATGGCCTGCTTATTCGTTTTAGCCGAAGGATTTTTAAAATATTGATCTAAATATTGCTTTACATTTTGAGGTACATTTAATTTTTTGAGCCCCGCTTTGTATTTTGTTGTTGCTACCCTTAAGTCTGAAGTAGCTGCTTGCCAAAACTCCTTGTCTTCTTTTGATAAAGATTCGAACATAGCGGCGGAACCATCAATGTCGCCTCTTATTTCAAGAGACAGCATTTCTTCAAACATTGCTACATTACCGCTTCTTTTAACAGTCCCTCTTTCCGCTTGTCTTGCAAAATCTTGTATAAAATTTTCGGCTATAGTAACACCTAGCAATTCTTGATTGTTTTCAAAAGCTTCTCTAATTTTGCTTGTAGGATCTTGTAGCTCGCTGTTTAATAAATCAAAAGAATACTCTTCGGCCATTGCTTTTGCCAAAGACTCTTTTCGGCCACGTATAATTTCACCGTCTTTAAACATGTAACTTAAAAACTGCTCATCTGTTATTCTGCCCGCTGGTACTCTTTTCACAATTTCAGGCCCTGAAGTTTTACCTTGCTGATCTGTCGACGTTTTTGCTCTGTCAATTTTTTGTCCTTGCCAATTTAAAGTAAACTTAGGGTCAAAAATAAATTCATCATTTTCGTTTTTTATTCTTTTACCATCTTCATCAACTCTATAACTTCCACCAACTGATTTTTGCACAGCAAAAGGCATAGCTTGCATTAACCAAGTTGTAGTCATATTTTCAAGAATAGGCTTTTTAAGCTTAAGCAAATTGTTTTTTAAAGCATCTCCTTTTTTGGTTCCTAACATTTTTTTAAACTCAATGTCAGCTTGCTTGCCCATTTGATTTTTAATATCATTTATTATAGGCGTAACAGATGCGTTTTTACCAGCGGCAGCGTCAATTCTAGTTTTTAATACTCTTATTGTAGATAATACTTTAGCTTTTACCGCGCTTGCTAAATCTGACGGTAGTACTTTTGTTTTTATTAAATTAGGATAAACAGGTTTATCTTCTACTTTTGTTTCTGATATTTCGTTTGTTACTTTGCTGGCTTCTTTTTCTAACTGATCAAATTGATTCTGGTCTATTTGAGATAAATAATCTGGATTTTGTTTTAAAGCGTCTAACATTCTATCGCTTATTCTGCCATTTAAAAAGCCGTAAAAATCTCCTCTGCCGTCCCAATTTAAATCTGCCGACGTTTGTTTGCCCGGTGATTTTCTAAGAACCCGTTCGATTATATCAAAAGTAAGCTCCTCTTTTTTCCCGTCGTCTAAAGATGGAAACCTTTTAAAAACTTGTGCAGACGTCATGCCAATAAGCTGACTACCTACGATCTCATAATCTCTTCCGGTTTGAGGATTAAATCCATCTTCTTTAGAAAGATCATTTAATATTTTCTTAGCTTGCTCCGCTTCCCTAGAAAGGTTAGCCGAAGACTTAACAGTTGCATTGCCATACTGTATTTGCCCCGCTATAGATCTACCTATTGTTTGATCTAATGATATACCGGAGTCGGGATTATAATTCATTACAATATTAAATATGCTGTTAGTATTGGTTTTACCAATAAGCACATTTTCCATCGCGGCATAATTTTCTTTTAAACCAAATGGAGTTCCAGAACTTTTATTTATTAGTGCAGCAACCTTATCTTTATAAACAAGAGCTATTTGTATGGCCTTTTGCTGCGCTGACATATCTGATTCTTCTGTATAAATAGTTTGTACAGCGTTTTCAAAATTTGCATTATATAAAAATGCACTGCTACTTCCTAATTTTGTACCTATTTTAGCTCCCTTTGTTGCCGTACGCTGAAGTCCTTTGCTTAAGCCCTGGCCCATTTCAACGCTTTTGTTAAAATCTTTTATAAAATTATAAACATCTCGGCCAGAATTAAATTTAACACCCAGACCCAATGATTGTAATGCTCTTCTTACAGAGTCGCCTATTTTTGTAAAAGCATTTTCTTCAAATGCTATAAAGCCCTGTGTTAAACCTTCTGAGAATATAGTTAATAGCTCCTCAGCTTTTATGCTATCAGGATCTGTTTTATAAGCTTCTAGTCTTGCATTTATATAAGAATTATTAAACGAAACTCCCGTGGGTATCATCTTATCTATTTCAGACCGCAATGCGTTTGACATTTGTACAATAGCATTGGGATTGTCTTTAATTGTTTTTAATAAAACCCCATGCAAAAGCTCATGCTGCGCTGTTGTAACGGCTTTATTATCGCCTGCCACATCCTCATTTATAAATATTTTTTGCGAACCGTCAGGGTTTTGTATTATAAACCCGTTATCATTTGATGTCTTTTTAACATCAATCGGCTTTTCTTTGCTTTTTTTGCGCCTTTTGTTTTCCTCTTCAATAAGTTTCGCCGCCTGCTCTGTATTCCCTTTTTCAAATTCAATACCTAAATCGCCGGCTATTTTTTGAACACCAGCCTCAGTTCTTTTTTGGATTACTTCGCCTTGCTTTGTAACATCTGTACCTGCAATTTGAGCATCTATATCGGCAATTTGTTGGTCTATTTCTGTTGTAGCTCCAACTCTTTTTGAATCTCTTTGCGATATTAATTTACTTTTTTGTATAAGTAAATCTATTTGACTATCATTCATTATATCAGGAGCAACATTTATGGCCTTCATGATTTCGTTGCCATAAGATAACGCCGCATTGATCTGATCTAATTGTCTTTGCGCATTTTCTTTCCCTTTAACACTTCTGGCTCTTTTTAATTTAGCTTCAGATTGCTTTTTAGCCTCGTTTAAGGTACTTATAACGTCTTTGCCTTGTAACCTATAAGTATTATATACTTGGTTCTTAAAATTGTTGTATTGAGTCGAGCTCGTCGCAGCAGATGTGCTACCCGTTAATAGTATTGTACCTGCTATTGTTTCTAATTGAGTGTCCCAATCCCAAAATTGGGTATCATTACTTAGCCCTACTGTAATTTTAGCTAAATCTTGCAGAGCAAGTTCAGCCTCTTCTTCACCAAGTTCACCAATTAAATTGTTAAAAAATTGTTTGCCAACTGCTTTTCTTGCTTCGGCGCTCCCTGCTTTTTTAAGATTTTCAACAAGCTGCTGTTTTATTGTATTACCAACGCTTGTTTTGAAAAAGTTAGCGTCCGGCATTATACTTTGAACTAAAGCTGTTGCGGTTGATGTCATACTTGAGTATGCAATTGCTGCATCTGTAGATAACCCTAATTGTTTACCCTCGTTAAAATTATCATTAACAGTTGCACCGTAAGCGAAGCCACCCATTTTTATACTATTAATAACACGGGGCGAAGCACCCATGCCTTTTAACGCGGAAAATAATCTTCTTGTTCCTTTAATGTCACCTTTTCTAGCTGACATAGCTACACCAATTGTAAATGGTAAAAGATTAGCAATAGTTTTTGTGCCTGATCTAAATGAAAATCCATCTTGAGAAATGCTGCCACCAAGATCGCTAACACCTAAGTAATTAAAATTATTATAATTCTCGAACCAGTCTTGAACCATGTCCAACCTATTATACTCTAGGCCATATTTATTAGGAGCTTCAATTCCAACTTTTTCTAATCCCGCAAACGCAACTTCGTTTAGCCATATCGCGCTGCCACCAAAAAAGTCTCCTCCAATTTGTTGTAACCCTTGCACTAAAGTTCCACCGGCATCTAGCAAGTCTCCAACTACACCCATATCTTTTATATGGCGGTCTCTCCATTCTTGAAATTCATCTGTCATTTCAAATGAATTTAAAAACACGCCTTCACCAACATTAAAACTTAATTCAGCAAAAGAATCTTGTACTTTTTCTCCTGCATTTATAATTATATTTTGTGCTTTAGTGGCTGCCTCGGGTGTTATATCCGACATGTCCCCAAAAGAAAATATTATTTCTTCGGCTTTATTAAACTCATCTAAATACTCGTTATAATCATCTTCAAGAACAACCGATTTAGCTTGTTGTATTAATGATTCTTTACCTGCTAAATTTAAATTCCCATCTAATATTTTACCTTGAAGCTTATCGTTTTGCAGCGCTATTGTTAGTATTTCTTGCTCTACTCTATTATTAAGGCTTGCTTTTTCTTCATCGTCTTTTGAAAAACTACTATAAGTATCTTTATCACTAGCCGTAGTTACTTCATTTAATATTTTAAGATTTTTATCATATTGTTGTTTATCATAAGGTGATAAATTTTCAATAGTAGCGTTTTTATCAAAATTAAGCCTTTCAATTGTTAATTCTTTTTGATCTAGGCTTATTTTACCATTTTCATAATTAGACTCCGCTTGTTGTATTTGCGTGTCGTAATTATTTATTTGATTTTTTATATCTAAAAACTTATTAGCTCTGTTGGACGCTATAACAGTGTCCATATTATTTGCTAAATAGTCTAAGCGATAAATCTCATCGTCAAATTCTTTTTGAAGTTTAGTGTTTATTAAAGGTATTTGTTTTCTTTCTTCCTCTAAAAATTGTTTTGATTTACTATATAAAATAAAGGGTTGATTAGCATATTGCCCTAAATCAGATCCCTCAAATAATTCTACCATATATGGTGAACGATCAAGAGTTTTAGGTTTTTTACCTTTTTTCTTATCGTCTTTATTTGCTTCGTATATTTCTTTTTCTTCTAAAAAAGAATACTGATCATCAGATGGGCCACCAGGTCTATTTATCCAAGCGTCAAGTTCATCTGCTGTCATGTCTTCTCGAATACCGGCTTCTGTTTCTTTAATCCAATCCTCTACAGTTATATCCGTTGTTTCGGCATCACCTAATCGTAAAACCGAAAAATCCTCTTCCAAGCTGGATTCCCCATTTTCGGACGCTGGTTTGAATATTGGAGCTGCAAGTGCATCCGTCTCCGCAACTCCGTTTTGAAAATCCTGTTGTGCGTCATCTTGTGGTTCACTCGATACTTCAACGAACTGCTGGGATTCTTGATCCCATTGGTAATTTTTGTTTTCTATTTTTGACATTTTATTAATTATTAACTTTACTGCCTAAGCAATTAGTGTTTTAATTTATTTTACATGCTTATTCCAAGCACCTCTTTAGCGGTCGATGTTGATTGTCCGTCTTTTATAATATAGTATGGACTAGTTTTATCCGAGGTAAGATAAACAGCTACGTTTATTACTTTGCCGTCTGCATCCTTTTCAATCATCATATCTTTAAACGATATTTGTTTATTTGATCTACGATCTTTAAAGTCTAAAGCAGGTAAAGGCAAGCCGGTATTAATGGCTTTTATAGCTTCATTTAATCTAGTGGCATTTGCTTTCATATCATCGCTTGAAAAACTTTTACCCCCTTTAGGTCCGCTCGGGTTTTGAATTTTATAATCACTCACCCCTTTATTTGAAGCTGCCAATATGCCCTCCATTATATCATTAACAAGAGTCGTTTGTAACTTATCAGGGTCATTATAATCTTCTTCATTTATAGCTAACGGCGTGTTAGTAAGAAGGTTATCCATAATTAAAGACCTTGCTATATCTGGATTACCACCAACAACCTCTTCTATTTGTGATCTTATGTTAGCTAATTTATATTGATTTAAAGCCTGCCCGTTTTTAAACGAAGAGTTGTACACATTGTCGGTTAGTTTTAATATAGCCGTCGCTGAACTTGTTGCTTTTGGAGCTGGGTTGTTAAAATCAGCATAATCAATTTTTTGACCATTTACATCAAATATCATGGAGCCGTTTTCGTCAAGACTAAATATAGCAGAAGGATCATATATAGACGCGGCTTGATTTAGCCTTAAAGGATCTCCCATTGAAAGTAAATTTTCTTGATAATCCTCTAATAAATCTTTTTGATTAAGTTTATATGTTTTTGAAATATTACTTAAATTGGTAATATCCTGATTAACCGAATTCATTATATCCACTTGTTCCATATAACCCGCATCACCAGGCGACATAGTGGCTAATTTGTTTGCGGCTTGAACATATGTATTTTTTTTGTTTACTAAAAAATCTTTTATAACTTTATTTTGCTCTTTATTTAAGCCTTCAATATCAGAGCCTGACTTCATTTTGCCAAGATAGCTAGAAATACGCCTATTAGCTTTTTCCGCTTCAGCACGCCTTCTGTTAGAAGCCACTTGCATTTGAGCTCTTTCTTTGTCTACGACCTTAAGAACTTTATCAGCAGCTTCGCCAACGACTGCACCAACATCTAAAAACCCACCATTTGGATTCCCACCTGTTATCGCGTATTGTTCTCCTTTTATTATATCTATAGCCATTATATTGTAAGTTTAATTATGCGAAATCAAATCCTTCGCCTCCAAACATTTCCATTTGGCCCATCCCGGCGGTTACTAATCCAGTTGCACCGCCAATAATAGATTTAGTTGCAGCTTGTTTTGCAGCTTTTGCCGCACCAAGCCTTTGCTGAGCCATGCCCATCATTTGTGTAACCTTTTCTTTTTCATCTGCTCTTGACTGATATTCGCCAGCAATTTCCTGCTCTTGCAACGTATTAGCCATTCCGCGCTCTGCCATTTGATTTTGTTGTTCCTGCTGCCCTATACTTATAGAAGCGGCAGCTAAATTTTTTGATTGCTGATTTGCTAGCGTTTGAGCAAGCGCAGCTATACCAGAGCCACCAGCAGCTCCCTGCATAGTGTCCATAGTGTTTGCCAGTGCTTGTTGCTGTTGTTCTGCCGCAAAATCTGCTTGCTGAGTATTTACAGTTAAGTCTTCATATACATTTTCCCTGTTTGCGTATAGATTAGATGTATCTCTATTAAGCATACGCTGCTTTACTCTGTTGTATTCAGCTTGAGCGTTTTTTAGTTCTCTTTTTCTTTTCTTGCTGCCGATAATGCCTCCAGCAATTCCTGCTATCCCTTTGATTCCCGACATTGCTAATCCTAATGGTATTGGCATAATTGTATTGTTTTATATATTATTATTACGTATTATTTGCTACTAGCAAATATTTCTGAGCCAACGGAAAAAAGCTCAGATTTATTGGTACTATTATCAACAAATTTAATTTTTGCAAAATACCCCTTTAAAGCGCTTGTATTAGCAGCATTTGTTTTGCTGAACAATATAAACGATGTTCCAGTAGGCCTAACTGTGAACGCATTAATTTCACACGATATTGAGTTATTACCGTGATTAATATCAGTTATTATACCAATTTTTATAATCGCATCCCCGTTTACATCGTTGGTATAATATGCTGTGTCACCTATTTGTACTGAAACATTTATGGGATTTGTAAAAATTAAAGTTATTTGATCCATATTTTATTTTTATTAACTAATGTCAACGCTACAATTGCCATCGGGGCAACATAACCTTAAAAAGCTCCATGATGTGCCTGTTGATCCAGTAATTCGCACTGTAACATTAGGCGCGGTTTGCCAATCTGTCGCCGTGTATTGCCACCATACGATTTGCTGGTAACTGCCCATGGTTGCAATATAACCCGTTTCATTGGTAAATTGTGTTTCGCGCGTAGGCGCTGTTCCTTTATTAGTGCCTATAAATTGATCTGTATTTGCAACATTAGTAGAGCTAGGTATGGTATTAGATGGTTCAGTCCCGTAAACATTATCAAATGGCCCTGAGTTTCCATCAGTGCCGTTGTCAAATCCAGATGTAGCAACTTTTGTACCATCGGGACCTCCATGTATAATTTCCATTTTATCAGGAACACCTATTGGATCAAACAGCAGCGCTACTAAACCACCTCCGCTATCTAAGTTAATATTTAAGTCTGTAATTCCTGTACCGCCTGAGCTTGATGTTGAGCTACATGGTACAGTTATATTAGAAACAAATCCTATTACTTGACCATATCCTACGCCGGCTTCGTTTTGGGCATAAGCTCTTACGTAATAAGTATTACCGGTAGTAAGTCCTGTAATAGTCGAATTAAAATCCGCTGTACCTGTTCCTTCGTCATTAGCCCCTAGTATAGTACTAAAATCTGCAACCTCTGACCATTGTATACCTTTAGAAGATATTGTGCCATTACCATCTGTAATACTTTCGCCACCACTATCAACTTCAGTTCCCGTTTCTCCAGTTACACCTTTAGTAACAATAGTAGGTAATTCTGTAGCAGTTATAATATCGCTTAAGTTTATAAAAGACACAAAACTTTGAGTACCTGAATCGTCAATCTCACCGGCAACTTCAACTGCAAATTTATTAGGATCTGAAGCGTCTATAGTTGCGCCTGTTTTGGTGACGCTAAATAATGTTCCATAAGCTTGAGGATCTCCACTTTGATATGACCAATCTGTAATATCAGGCTGGTCAGTTAATTCAGGGGATCCCGCTCCTGTGTATTCTATTTGTATTACTTTTGTAAACCCTTGAGGTGAAGGGAATGCTGTAGATGCTGGTAATACTATATCACTATCGTTTGTTATTGTAAAATCCCCCAAATCATCTATTACTGTAAACGTTACAGCTATATTTGTTAATTGACTTATTGTAAAAGGGTTTGGCTGTGAAATTGTTGAGCAAATGTCCCCCGTAATTTCTATTGTCCATGTTACATCCACGGTTGTTGGCGGGAATGTAATATTAAATGAATACGAGGAAGACGCGGGCATTGATTGATTTGTTACAATCGGCGACTGTGTTGTGCCATCGCTTAATGTAACACTAAATGTACTGTTTTCTGCGCCAAATACAGTCATTGTTCTTACACCACCATTTTCGCCTATATTGCCTGTATTAATACTATAGCCAGATATACACTGGTCTACTGTGCCAATAGGAACTGTTTCACCGTATATTTTAAAATAATCACCCGCCACGCTAGCGTTATTAAATGTATAATCTGTTGAAAAAGTTACTTTTCTAAGTTGCGTTTGGTTTTGATCCCAATATTCTTTAATTTCAGAAGCATTACTATAGCTTGATGTATCTCCTTGCGTTTGTATAATTTGAGGGTCAGGTAAAAACCTATAACCAGAATTAGCCTCTACGCTCCTTGAAAAAGCTTGTTTTGTTTCACCTTCATTTCCAGCCGCAGTATATGTTGTTAATGACGGCTGCGGTGTTATGTTGGCTCCTGTTAAATATTCAACAGTGCCATTTAATGTAAATGCAGCGCTAAATGCTATGCCATTTAAACATATAGGTATATCTATATTGTCTCCAGGCTCGGGCATAGCGGCCCCACTTGCAAAATGCAAAGTAAGTAATATATTCATGCCGTCCTGAACAAAAGTAGGCGCAGGGATGTTTGTAAAATAGCTAGGTAGGGGCTCAATAATAGAAAAATCATTAGCGCTTATCGTGTAGCCTTGATTTGGTGTTAATGTTAAAACAACATAGCTAGCACCATAAGCGTCAACAAACGTTTCATTTTCTTTCGCCCTGAATGTTATATTAGTTATTGTAATATTATTTATAGCCATATTTATTAAGGTATTTCGGCTGTTAGTGGTGGTATTTCCTGTGAACAACTTTGGTCTACAAATATATTAACATCAAACTCAGTTACAGGTGGCGCAATAATTTCATCAGCCCGCCCTATACCTTGAACAGTAAACTCTTGCGAATCTACATTTGTATCTGCGTTTGTATTAAAATAAGTCGGTATGCCTTTTATATTGTTAAACCACTTGCCTTCTTTGTTTACAAAATAATCAACTGTGCCTTCTTGTAAATCTGTTTTTATACTTTCAACATACCAACCGTCTATGTCATTTTGTTGAACAGGCGTTAAATTATTTGCCTGTATTTGTTGTATAGAAAATCTTTCATTACCTTTGCCACTAGCTAAATAAAAATATTCTTTTGCTTGTGAGCCAGCGTAGTTAATCGTTTTATAACCTTTTACTGTTGTTGGCTGTGTGTTTTCTATTAAAGTTAATGAGCTGTTATATTGTACACCATAAAAATTATTATATAACGGGTTAGCTTCGTGCTGCCAAATTCTTCCGGCTTTTATTGAGTAGTATATATTATTTAAAGTAACCGCATTTTCAAGTATAAATGATTTACGCGATTCCCATCCATTCATAGATTCTTTAAACGATATGGTAGTTTTAGAATCACCAGTTTTATTTAACCACTCATCGGTTAAATCCAATGTTAAATTATATGTCCCTTTTGAGCTGTCAAAACTTCCAATTATTTTATCTGTATTAGCTAGGTTATCAGAAAAGAAATCACCCATGCCATACCTTGATATTTCTTCCAGCCCATCACCAGATAGTCTTAATACAACCCCTCTGTTTTTATCTGTATAATATGACCTAAATCCATATTGAACAAACGACTCTGGATTTTTACTTATACCAAATTCCCCATTATACGGAACGGCTTGGCCTAATACTTTATTATTGCTTACTAATTGCGCGTTGCCATTTGCTTCAAATAAAGCGTCTTTGTTAGCTAATATTTTTAAAGACTTATCTTCACATAATGTTATTAAATCGCCGTCTTTAGATCTTGAATATAACTTTTGAATAGAGCCATATAAAGGATTTAAATCTTTAGTTATAGGTAATGCTTGTATAAACTGATTAAGTCTGTTTATACCAGCCCTAGAGTTAAATATTTGCGAGAATATTAACCCGCTTCCCCTGTGTTCTTGCTCATAAGGCTCGTCAAGAGGCGCTGACGCTTTTACCCCTTTTGCTATTGTTGGTGAATTAAAATCATCTCTTATTCGATTAGACTCTACCCCATTCCCAAAATTAAAAGAATTAAAATAAGATAATTGCACGGGGTTGCCATGCTCACTTACAGGCAAAGCATTACTTGCTTCCCAGTAAATATCTAAATCAGCCGTTTCTTTTGGTTCCGTTTCAAATATAGCTGGATTATCACTTGTAAAAGCAGACTCTTCTGTAAAAGCGCTTAGAAGTTCGATAGAAGTAGTGGCGGTACTTTGATTGTTTCTACGCGCATTTAACGGCATCCCTGGTTCTGGCGACCACACAATTGGTTTATCTAAAGTTAAATCAAATCTAGATCTTTTATTTGAACTCCAATTACTGTCGCGCGACCAACTTTTGTCAAAGTTTCTAATACCATACAGCTTAACATTTGTAGTTGTATAAACGGTTTGGTCTGGGTCGTCTGCAAATCTTAGTTTAGCACCGGGCTCTTTAAGCGCAGATACGAATGTAGCGTATTGAGAAGTACCGCTGGTGTTACCTAAGCCGCTAAATCTTTCTCCATGATAAGATATTGTTATTTTAGTTGCCCCTACTTTAACCCCGTAGCCAGGATCAGGCGCGTCGCTTGGTCTATAGACATTAGAGTTATCAATTTGCCAACCCCCTCTAACGCCACCGCTGCCATATCTCCAATGATCATATGCGTTATACGCTAATACTCTTGTATTTCTGACCTCTCTAATTACGGACTGTATAGAAAAATTTTCAGGGTTATCTTGTGTTAATATATTATTATTTAAATCGTTATTTCTAAATAATTTAACAAAAAACCTTCCTTCAAATTCAGGTTTGTTTTCTTCTTTTTTCTGAAAAATTGAAAATCCAACACCTGTTTTAGGTGCGTCCACCGTTCCAACAACATCTTCAATATCATCTTGAAATCTGCCTTCGACTTGAATTCTATATCTATCTGGATTATTAACTAACGATATAGATGCAATATCATATTGGTCTGATTTTTCATTTGAAGATGAAAACTGCACAACTAAACCGGACTTAGTTTCTGTGCCTTCCAAACCAGCCTCTTCCCAAGTAGATTTTTTAAAGTCAAAAGTAACAAAGTCTGGCTGTGGCAAATAACTATATGTTCCGGAGCCATCATTGAAACCATCTAATAGTGAGGAATTGCCAACCTGCACTTTCCGTATTTTTAAAAATAAAGGAGCTTCATTAGATATAGCTATAATTTTAAATCTAGCTTCATCTGTCACCGGGTCAGTACTGCTGTGTCTTTTCTTAAGTATTAAAAAAGTTTCTTCTGTTACTTTATTCCTATCTGCAGACGGAAAGCTTATCCAAACATTACCATCTTCAGCTAAATAATAGCGGTCCATTGCTAAATTGTAGTATGGCCCAGCCGCGTCTTTTATAAAATATTTAAAATGTGTAGCCCAGGAAGGAGGATTACTTTGCATGGTGGCATTAAGAAACATTTGATCAACAGCATACTCTTTGTCAAGCGCCGCCGAAGCATTTTCTGAAGAAAATACAGGTGATTGCCTACCGTACTTATCCTGATATACAATACCTAATTGATATGTTCTTAATGTTTTTATCGAAGGTTTTGGGACGTTTTCACCAAACTCTTCGCTGCCAGCTAGGACTTGCAACCGAGGCATGGGCTCAAATCCCATATCGTAGTTTTGCACATAGTTGCCATATACTAATCTATTAGCGCTAATTTCTTGGCCTAAAGAATATCTAGGAACATTATCCCATGGTCTTAATATTTGATTAGCTTCTATTTGCTTAAATATTAGTTCTGTATCTAGCTCATATTCTGTGTTATAATCTTTTATATTGTCAACAGAATATATACTATTGCTTTGGTCATTTTTATATAATATTTCAATATCTGTTACATCCGAAGGTGGCTCTTCAAAACCGCTTAAAATAAGTTTTTTAATTTGGTTTACCATACCTAAATTAAACCCCTTTAAAGTATTCCACTCGTAATCACCCGGCTTAAAAGCAACCTCGCTAAAAGGAGAAAAAGCTGAGTATTGATTATTATTATATTTCCATCTATAAGCAAATCTTACAAATTCAAATTGAAAAACACCCGGTGGCTCCACTAAATCAGCCGCCCATAACAATGTTCCCGACGGTACATTTTCGGGTTGATTAGCAACAACCATGGTAAATGACGTTGTAAACACATCGGCTGAAACTTGCAGCCTTATTTGTATGTCTATTGATTCACCCGTTGCTGGGTCTGTGTCGGTTGCTGTTATTTCAACCGTATCGCCTTCTCTTAGATTTGGTATAATATTACTATTAACTGTAATTGCTGTGCCAACAGGTAAAGCTATTATATTGCCCAAACTATCTGTAGTTAAAAAGTCATAACTAAACGTAAAATTAGTGGGCTCATCTCTAAAAGAAGTAAGCAACTCTATACTTGGTGCCGTTAAAGGCGATTTTTTAATTACAGTAATATCCTGCTCTATAAAATCTCTACCGTATATTTGTGAATGCGTTGTAAAATTTGGCGCAGAATTTTTAAATAAATTTATATCAATTTGTTTAGGCTCGGTGTGATTGTCTGTAAAAAACAATATACCCTCCATGACATTTATGCCTGTTATTAACCTATCTTTATCAAATTTTAACACATCTGCAGTGTCTACCAATATAGGCGATATAACTTTTGTTGTTTGATCATATTCAGCAATAGCACTAATTGGAACATTAGTAAGGCCATCATCTATCCTAGCGGATATAAACCAATATATTTTTTCCGTGGTATTATCAGCAATAATACCGACACAAGTAGCGTCTGGTGGTAAAAAATCATTAGGCCAAAGTGTACTCATACCTGTTACCAAGCTGTAAGTTTTATTCCTTACTTCAGCATTTCCTTCAATGTTTTCGACCGCTCCTTCATCAGCTGCATTTGAGCTTGACACTTGTATATTTAAAGCGTCTCTATACTCGCCGTTTGGAACAAGCCTTTCATCAAGATCTGTATTCATCTTCCCTAATTGGAAGGTTCTTACAACTTCAGGCATATTTTAGTGTTTTATTTGCTTAGATTTACCACGCATAACTTGCGTTATTTCTTCTAATTTAATGTTTGATAACCTTAGTTTTGCGTTACGTTTTGATGCTCTTGCTTCTTTCTTGTAACGTTGCACTATGTACTCGGGTGTTTGCGGCCTAGTGGATAGAATAGCATAAGCTATATATTTATACAAAGCCTCTTCTGCAAACTTATGTATTTTACTTTCGTCGTCTGTTGCCAGCCCGTCTGATATATACTTTATTGTAATTATTTGACCTACTATGTTTGAACTAAAGTGCATAACTCCTCTTACGGGGTCTATAAAAAATACACCATTACTTTGTGAGTGCTCAGGGTCTAATCCGTATCTCCGCCCTAAAGACGCGCCTTGGATAAGATCAGCATTGTTCATATTTTGAAAATCTGTTTCTGGCGTGCTGCCGGATCTTTCTGATCTTCTAAATCTTTTGAATGTTTCAGACGGTGTCGCTGTTACAATTTCTCTACTTTGCTCATCAAATATATATTCATATTCGTTATCTTGTATATAAGGAACGGGATCACCTGTCTTTCTTGCTGGATATAATATTCTTTCTATACCAGATTCATCAGTCATCGCTACTTTTACATAGCCCACAAAATCTTGTGGCAATGGTACATACAGTGTTGGCCCTACTTCAACCTCAATCCATTTTGCAGATGGTAATATGTCAAAACTCATTTCAGCCAGCCCGCGTTGTGCGTGGAAAGCTACATCAGTTCTTTTTATCTTGCTTATAAGCTTATCTTGACCAACGTAAGATATTATAAAATTATTTATAATGTCTTTTATGGAAACAGCTTGATAGTCACCGTAGTTTTCATCATAACTATTCCATATGCCATCTGGGCCTAAGTAGTATTGTTCGTTATTTTGATATAGTAAACCCATCTATTATACTTTTTCTTGTTGTGTATTTCTAATTTCTTCGCCAGCCGCTATTTGATACATCTCTATATCTTTAACAACTAACCCAGCGAATTCTAGCACTTTTATTACAAGCTCAGTTTCTTCTGAAGGATGTAACTGGAAGTCTTGGGAGTAAGTAGCGTCGTATAATGCTTCGCCATAAACCATTTGATATTTCCATTCAACTTTGGCTGGCTTACGTATATAATTACACTTTACAGCGGAAGTTAATTCGGTATTACCGTATACATTTATAGCGCCGTTTTTAGCTACGTATATTGGCCTTGTATTTTTAGGCTTTGTTAATGGTGAAGAATTAATATATAAAAATTCATTGCCGTTTATACGCTCCGCTTCAATGTCTTCATTAAGAGTTTGTCTGTATATAGTAGGATTGTTTTGTGGAAAGTTTGCTTCCTGAGTTGGCGACGGGTAAAGATCCCTTGTTGTTGTATTAGTAAATATAACAGTGCCAAGCCTATACATATCTGTAGGTAGTGGAAAGCGATTATTTGTGTCGTCATATGTTAAATCGCCTTGAGTTTCAAATATTGCTATTTTCTTGTTTAGCAGGTCCAGCATGTCGGAGTACTCCGTATCATTGCCTGGTATTCTACCAAATTGATTTATATCATAAAAATATTGCTCAAACAAATCTAATTGAGCTTGATTTGCAAACAAATTAAATTCCTGAGGCGTAACATACCCTCGTTGTTCTTTATTGAGTATGCCTAATACTCTTTGATAAACAGTATCTATACTTACGCTCATATTTTTTTATTTATAGTAATTAGGCCACCCATAAGATGGCCCAACCACTATGAGTGACTATTTAAGTCTTTTTTCAATTGCTTTATAAACTTCAACACCTTCATCTGTTTTAAACCACGCTGCTAATGCAGAATATGGGTTTTCGTCAAAAGGAACAGTCATAAGTTTTCTATCGCCATCACCATATGTAAATGTTCTTTGGTCTTGCGATAATTTTATTATGCCGCTTTCAGTAGCTTTGATACCAAAGTTTCTTAATTGAACATTATCATCTTCTGCTAACTCAACAAAAAGTATTGGGTTTCTTTTTGCAAATATTAAACCATCACGCTTTAATTCACTGCTTGATAATTCATTTACTTTAGACCCAAACTGTACTCTTAGTATAGCCTCCATTTGATCTATGTCGAGTGACTTAGCTAAATTCAAGGCTGTAATTTCAGCTTCAATCCAATCTAACTGGCTGGCCGCTTGTTGCTGAGGTTTGTATTCTTCCCAAACGCTGTCGCTCCAGGGATGATATAATGATAATAGTTTTTGTAAAACTTGATTTTCTTTTTTAACGGTTAAAGCTCCGTCTCTAAAAACAATACGCCCCAATGTAGCTACGCCTTTTTGCTCTTCAACAAATGGAGATGGCTGATTAGTAGCATATTTTAATTCCCGTTGGTATCCTTTTTCTGCATCAAAATAAAGCAATGGCTTTTTTGCAGTATGCTTAGATGGTACTGTGAATACTAATGGACGCTTGTTATTTTTAAGCGTATATAATCTATCTTTTATTTCCCAAGAGTTATCCAAAACTGGGGATTCTTTTTTCTTTGACATGATATAATATAATTAAATAATTGATAAGAGTAATGGCTACCCCCGTTAATACAACGAGGGTAACAATTACATTAATTTACTATACTGGTGCAATAGCCTTCAATAATACGAAGTTATTTGCAGCTTGAACACACAACGCTCTCTCTGACAAGAAGTGTACATTCATTTCATCAGCGTCAGAAGTATAGTTACCTCCAACTGATCCAGTTACCCAAGACTTCAATCTACGGTCATCAGCCTCAGAAGCTCTGTAGCGGATGTGTAGGAATGGTCGAGAAATGTTCTTTCCGAGTTGCTGATCGTAAACCGTAGAAGTTCCAGCAGGAACTAATACACCTTCAACATCTGCAACTAATCCACGAGTTGTAGCATCGTTTAGATATTTCCAGTCAGTTTTGTAGAAATCGTAAGAACCTCTTCGGAATCCTGAGAATCCAAGGTTTAGCGCCATGTCTTCTGAATTGTCGAATACACCGTAAGATGTACCGCCAGCTCCATAAGAATTTTGAGCAGCTAGCATGTTATCGATAGCCAAAGAAGTACCACGATCCAAGAAAAGCATGTTTTCTTCAATCGCACCTTGTTTGTCTAGCTCAGCTAAAATAGTATCAAAGTCAGCAAGGCCGTCAGCACCACCAAATGCAGAGTCAGCATAAACTAGTCCTCTATCTTCTAGGGCAGCAAATAGACCTTCAGATCCAGTAACATTTGCACCACCGCCAAATCCAGCAGCAGCAGCAATATCACGTACATTGCCTGCACCATCTGTTGATTTTTCCGCTTCAACCATAGCCATTTCAAGTTGATCCTCGAAACGAATACGTGCTTCGTGCTCAGACTTCAAATACCAAAGGTATCCAGAAGTTCCAGCTTCAGTAGTTACTTCTACCCAACCAATTTGAGCAACATCAGAACCATTTACATTATACTTATCTCTAAGAATAATTGGTTTGTTGTTGAAAGTTGTGAAAGAAGCATCAACTGAATTACCAGCTTGCGATGTTCCTTTAGCATACTCAGAACCGTATACAAATACTTTTACGTCGCTTCCAGTGATAGTTAATCCTGATGCGTCGCCATAAGTATCTACAGTTACAGTTTGACCAACTACGTCTTGTACATATGCTTTTTGAGTATCAAAACCTTTAGAAACAACAAGTGTCATTCCTTTGCCAATCAAGTGGCCAGCAGGTAATGTTAGCGTAGTAGCTGATGCCACTGCCGCGTCGTCATAAGCGATGTGTAAACGTCCTTGTTCAGACCAAGTAATTACGTCAGATGCCATAGGCATTTCCGCGCCTACCATACGTAGGAATCCAGAGATAGTACGATTTCCATATCGTTCTACTTCTTTTTCGTAAACTTCAGGCAAAAATTGTTGCGTAAAGTCTAGGTCCCCGACAGCTAAGTAATTGTCGCCAAACAATCCTTTAACAGGTCGTGGGGTTAAGTGTGCGAGAGCAGTTGCGCTCCCAGTAAATTCTCCAGCCATTTTTTTTAATTTTTAATGGTTATTATTTTCGTTTTTTAATTTTAAAACTACTTGTGCTATTTGCATCGCTTGGCACCGCGCGTATAGTCCAGCCGTTTGAAGCGGTGACTTTTTCATGAGTCCCTCTCGGCCCCATATCCACGTTCTTCGAATTAGCTATACTTTGTTTCATCGCGTCAGCTTTGCCTTGCTCATAAAAATGATTTGCAATAGCATCAGTGTTCATTGCTGTAAATAAGGCTTTATGATAACCTTTAGCGTCTTTCATCTCATTGTTTTCATTTAAGAACCTCTTAACGAAATTGTTGATGTTACTTTGGTTTTCTTTTACACCCTCTTTATCTTTAACATTAAACCGATATTTTTTGTCCCCTACGGAATATTCAAAACCTTTGAAATCCTCATTAAAAACACTATCAGTTTTTTGCAAAAATAATTTTGTTTGCTTTTCAGCAATACTTTTTGTTTGTTCTTGTTCCTTATTATACCGGTTAAAGAACTCTACCGCTTTTTGTTGATCTGGATTTAATTTTGATCCAGCTTTAATTTCTTCGTAATAATTGTTTTTAAGTTTTTCAAGATGTTGCTTTGCTTTAGCAGCTTCTTCTTTAAAAGCAATTTTAGCTTTACGTATTTCTTTTGGTTCATCTAACTCTTCGTCATATGAAAAGTCCTCCATAAGAAGCTCTATGTCTTCTTTATCTAAATGCGGTTTCGTTGTTTCGTAATACTCACGTATCAACTGCGCTTCGTTTAATTTAGAATAATCTGTGTTTAGTTTTACGTAATCCTCAAGGCTCCCGCCTGTCTCATTCATAAAGTCTACAACTTTTTGAATATTTTCAGGAAGCTCAACCCCTGTTTCATTTGACTCAGCTACAGCTGCTTCAACTTCTTCTTGTATTTCTTGAGCCTGTTCTGCAACCTCCTCTTCGGTTACCTCTTCCAGTGCTACTTCTTTTTCTTCGGCGTCCCGTACTTCTTCAACCACTTCTTCGCCGTCTGGCGTGTCTTCGGATTCTCCGACAGCAGCATCGCTGTCATCTGGGCTTTGCTCTTGAACGGCATCTTCTACTGGTTTATTAAGTTTACTTAAATCTATTTTAATAGTGCCGTCATCCGCGACTGATGCGCCGGTATCTGGCTTTTCTTCAACAACTTCATTTTCAGTTGTTGGCTGCTCTTGGGTTTCTTCTTGAACCTCAAGAACTTCTTCTTGGTTTTCTGACATGATAAAATATTATATAATTATACATTACTATTATTACTTAGGTTCAAAGGTTCCTAAGTCAAACCCTCCGCCAATTATATCGTTTCCGCTGGATTCGAAGTTTTTTGGCGGTGTATTATTTTTTCTTTGCTCAATTAATTCACTTTGCTGAGTTGCCTGAAGCTTAGTTCTTTGATCTTTTCTATTTTCTTTTTCTTGCTCTTTTGCGCTTTGGCCATTAACCTCCATGCCTTTAAGTTGCATATTATATTGGAACTCCTGAGCCATTAGTTCTTTTTTAGCCATAACCTCAGCCTGGAGCTTTTGTAATTCAAATTGATTCTCCATTTGCATTAGCTCGGCTTTTTGGGATGTTAAAGCTTGATTTTTTTGCACCTCGGCGGCCGCTGCGACTTCTTGCGCTTGTGCGTTTGCGGCAGACTGAGCTTGAATATTTTGCTGCTGCATCATTTGATCTCGCTCTTGCTTTTGCTTACGTCTTATTTTTAACAATTGATTAGCTAATTTAAGATTTTTAATATCCCGTATATCAATTGCGTCATCTAAATCAATTAAACCAGCAGAAAGTGCTGTTTGTATATTGTTTTCAAGCATAGCTTTCTCCTCTTCATCGGGCATTAACTCTATAAATATGCCAAAATCATACAGGTGTAAGTTTTCCATTTCGGAAAGTGTAGCTACATTGTGAGCACCTATTTTTTGTATAAACGCTTCTTTTGTTGGAGAGTACTCTATAATATCAGATACTCTTAATGATAAGCATTCAGCTAGTTGAGATGTTATAAATAAACCACCCTCCATAATATGTCTTGTAGCTGTATTGCTATTAGCCGCTGCTATTTTTTGCACACCCACAAGGGCTTTTGCGTCTGGCATACTACCATCGCGAGCTTCATTTAGCCCGGTTACATCACGTATCATTTGCAAATAATAGTTATATGTGCTAATTAACGCGCTTAGTTTGTTACCTCCGGAGCCACTTGTAATTTCCTGGATTGGTACTTTGCCTGGGTTCATATCCCCGTCTTGAGTAAACGATCGACCAATTACAGAACCTGTTTGGAAAAACATGTTTAATGCTTCTTGCGGATTATAATTAGTTCCATTCCCCAAATCTATTTCAGCTAACCCATCAGCATCAAGATATACGCCATCTGGCACCATTCTTGACATAACTTGTTGTAGTTTTAAATGCGTAAGCTGTATCATATCAGCAAAACCAGTAATTCTAGACACTAAAGATTCTATTTTACCTTTGTACATTCTAGGAGCTGTAATGCTGTAATTCATTAACACTTTAGAACTATCGCTTTTGGGGCGCATCATGTTTTTGGCCATTTCCCATTTAAGCAACTGATTAGTTCCTAATACTAAAACCCCTTCGTATAAAACTTCTAAAGATCTTGATAGCTTACCAAATTTCCTTTCCAACTCATCCACAGGCGGATCAAATTGATCATCTCTAACAAGTATTTTACTTGCACCTGTAGCTGTTTCTTTAACTTTATAAACTTCATTCATGTAAGTTTTGTAGTTAAAGTACAATATTTGGACTGTGTTTGAATCGGTTTCATTATAGTTTGATAACGTTCTATCGTAAAAACCATTGTTTTGATAACCTTGTTTTGATATTGATTCTAAGTCCTCGTCTGTTAGCTCAGGAAATTGCTTTTTAAGTTCATTTAAAGGAATGGACTTAACTTCTCCTACATAATATATATCATCAAAATAAGGGGATTCCGTATAAGACCAAACTAAATTAGCAGGGTCCACATAATCAACAACAACGCCTTCTGATTTTGAAAAATAATTTTTTACAGCCCCAATGCCAATAGTTGTTAAGTCATATATAACCCTTTTCTTTGTTAAATCATAATAATTACCTTTTAGCAAAGTCTCAATAGCCTGCTCTTCGGCCATTTCTACAGCTTGCTTATAAGATAGCTGCATGTGAACTTCTAATTCTTCCTGTGATTCCGGTAATTTGTCGGGATCTGATTCGAATAAATTAATGCCAAATTCTTGCTCAACAAATTGGTTAAGCTCCATGGTTTGCATATCACGAATGATAGCTTCCATATATTTGGTTCTTTTTTCTACACCATAAGGATCCTGCGTATACGCCTTTATATCAAAAGCCCTTTCAGATATACCATTAACTACAATATCAACAAACTTAGGTATAATAGGAACTGGCTTCCAGTCTAAATTTAAATAGGATAAATCGCCATTAATTGACAACTCATCTTTATACTTTTGTATACCTTGTTCACCTCTAGCATATAATCTTAATCTATGAAATGTATTTTGATTACTTTTATATCTATTAGTACCAGAATCGGATTTAAACCATTCATCTTGAATCGCTCTACCAACTCTTAAACCGTATTCAGGCGAAAGCTTTTCAGCATCGCTAGCAACTTGGCTTGGAAAAAAACTATTTATAACTGACTCAGCCATATGTTTATTTTATTATTTCCGATATTGAACCGGCGTTTTTATATTTTGCAATATGTATATTTAACTTAGGTTTTTGTGTATTTGGGTTTGGCCTGTATAGATGTCTATTGCAGGCCATTATTGCTAACCCTGAACTAATAGCCGCGTCAAATTTTGTTCTTTTGTTTATATCAAACTTAGCCCAATCGTTTAAGGTTTGGCTAAAATACATTGAACCGTATTGGCCATCATTAGTAATACCAACGTGGTTTTGTATATAAGTTTCAATAGCAGCTGCATGAGCTTGCTTTATATCCTCAGAAGAGTTAGGTATACCGCCTATTTCTTTTTCTGTAACGGATAATTTTGTGTATGTTTTATCAGGGCGATTCATAGAGTAACCTCTATATCCTCTACGCTTTAAATAATACAATAATCTTGGTTTATTGTTTTCACAAAGAAGAGGCATTCCATAAAACACTAAAGCCATAAGAACATCCTCAAAAAACATTTCAGCTGTTTGTGGTCGCGCTACATATTCTAAAAAAAATGTATTCGACGGCGCATCCTCCATGCTAAAAGTAGTAAGCCCATGTAATGCTCCTTTGGATCCCTTGCCGTCTGTAGTTCCTGATATATCGTAACTATCACAGCCAAATGCACCTATATGATCATTAGCAGGGTATCTTATACCATTTTTAATTACTTGTTTATTTTGTAATGCAACCTTAGGCACCCAAGATACTTTAAATCTTCCATTTGGATTTGGCGAAAACATAACTTTGCTATCTTTTACGCCGTGTTCCCAGCTAAAGCTTCCAGTTGTAACGACTCCCGTGCTTTTTAAATCTTCGTTGTAGTCTATTTGTTCGTATATTTTAACTAAATTAAATATACTATTTTTGGTTTCATCTCTAAACGCATGCTCTTCTGTACGCGGAAACTGCCTGTAAAACTCATTTAAAGCGTCCTGGTCGCCTTTTAATCCCTCTACCTCATTATCCCAATGTTCGATGACCCCGACTTCGATAGCGTCTCCGTGTGGGCCAACACAATCTTCTGGTGGGTTTTCGAATACAGGCATTCCATAATCATCAATGAATCCTTCGTAATTCCATTCCATAGGTATGAACAAAGAATATAATCCTGACTTAGTTTGTCCATTGCGGTTTCTTTTTGTAACGTCTGAGTCATTATAAAGTTTTTTAAAGTTCTCTCCACCCTTGTCTAAAGCGTTTGATGTTGAGCCCATCATACATTTACCAATAACTCTACTACCTAATCTTAATGTAGTTTTAGTGACGCGCCAGTTGTTGAGGATGTTGTCTGGCCTTTCCCATTTCCCACTCTCATCATGTACGAGGAGTTTAAGCTTCTCTCCATCGTAGGAGTTATCCCCTGTGTTTTTCCAGTCGATCGTGGTGTCTAATCCCTCTAATAACTCTTGATCTTGTTTATTCTGAATAGACTTTCTTGTAAGTCTTGAAGCTGGTATTCTATACGCTAGCTCCGTTTTTGGACGGTCCATACCGTCTTGTATTGGCTTAAAGAAAAAAGGATAGTTTACTGATATTGGTACTACTTTGTCGGTAAACATTTTTTTAGCATCAGCACCGGACTTTGATAATATTCCGAATCGTGCATCGCTTGATATTGTGGCCATGTTAACGGTCTCGCCACTTGCCATGAACGAAAATCCTGAACGTCTATTCTTGAGGTAACACATACCGTAGCATCTTTGGTCTGCTTTGCAAGCCTCCCAAAAGATAAAGAATAATCTGTTGGCTTCCCTAAATTCTGGGTGCCCAACGTCAATCTTAGACCATTGCAAGTACATAAAGTGAGTGCCAGTAATGTAAGTGCCCACACCTTTATTATTGAACCAATGGCCTTCTTCGCGGCGTCTGAACTGTTCATCTATATATGGTTCCCATTTTTCTTTAAAGTCGTCAGGATAATCTCGCCACTCAAAAACACTTTGTATGCGTTTTAATTCTTTTGGCAACGCCTCGACAACCCATTTATCATTTGATTTATTTATTTCAGCAGGAGTTTTGGGTAAAGCGATTTTTAAATTTTGTATTTTATATATATCGCCTATTTGCCCGGTTTTGCTTATAACAATAACATCGTGCTCTTTGTTATAACCGTACCTCCATTTTTTACTTTTATTTAACCTGGATATTGTGGTTTTCTTTATGGGTGTTATTATGCTATATAAAGTTTGCTCGTACATTACTTAGACCTTTTTTCTGCAAAGCCCGAGAAAGTTTTCTTTTTTTCCTCTTCTTTAGGTTTATTGTCAAGTATAGCTTCTTCTTCTTGGATGCGCGTTAATATTTCGAACGCATCAAATATAGCTAGTTTTTTTGTGGCCGCCGCATTCTTAAGTCTATCAGCTGATATATCATCATCTGAATCTACAATAGCTTCTTTAGCTACCTTAATCAACTCTTCAACTGCTTTGTGCCCAGCTTGGATTATATTCTTCTTCGTTTCCTTGATATTCATATTTAATTGTAATTAGATTTGTTGGAACACGATATAATTTTTCTTTATCAATTAAAAACTCATACTCAGCGCCTGGTTTAAAACCAACTAGGTCACCTTCTTTTACTTCTGTTAATGATGGGTCTTTGTATTTTAATATACCTACTAACGGTTTTTCAAAATTAATAGAAAACATTTTGTCTTCTTTAATTGGCTTGACAAAGTTAAACCCATTAAGTGGGATCCACTTTATTATTCGCTTATATGCAAATATTTGGTCGGGTGAAACAAAATACATATTGTTTTTGTAATAGCTCTTGCTATTTTTTTCCTCGCCTCTTATGTCCCGAAATCTACGAAATACGTTGTGGTGCAATATAACTTCATCGCCCTCGCGTACGCCGGTAGGGTTTGGGTTGGGCGTAGCCATAACAACACCTATTCTTGAAACAAAATTATGGTTTTGTAGCTCTGTGTTTATTATTAACTCTTTATCGCCAACCGCTTTTGTATTGTTATATCTATGCTCTTTAGGCGTAATAACAAAATCAAAAACGCCTTTCATTAGTAATCGATATTATATTCAATGGCTATTGCCATATTTTTATTAAAATCTTTCCAAGGTATAACGTCTTCGCCTTTTTGAATATAGATCGAGTACTTTTCTTCCTCCTCTATAATATTAACTATAGTATGGCCGCCATACACTTCCTGTCCAACAGCATAGTGCATGGCGTCATTTTTATAGTCTTTACCTATACTAATCTTCCTTAGCAGGTTCATTCAACTCACCAGTATTAATATTAATCACTTTGTCTCCATACTTTTCTTGCAGCTCTTTTTGCTGCTCATCAAGCTTTGCTTTAACTTGCGCAAACGTATGTAGCAGCTCATGCTTTTGTAATTCTAATCCGCCGATCTGTGATTGTACGCTATTTAACTGTTTAATAATGTTTGTTAGAACTTCTAGTTCTTCTGCTGTTAGCTTTTCTGTTTTAGCCATTTGATTTAATTTAATTGTTATTGTTGGATTTTTTTGCTTTTTCCCAGGTACGCCCAACAAAATACGCCCCGTAAACTGTTATTAGTAAAGATTGAAAAATTGGTATATAGTCTTCTGCTATTTTAAACTCACCTATATTGCCGTCAAAAAAACATAACGCTGTGAATATAACAGTCAAATATATAAGAACCATAGGTCTTATGTTTTTTGATAAAAACGAATCTGAATTCATATCCGCTTCCCATCTCGCTGTTACTTGCTCTTGCGCTTCTTTATCTGCTTTTTCTAGTATCTCAGTTATTAATCGCTGAGCTTCTAATTTTTCTTCTTTAGTTGTAGTTAATTTATCAATGACATCCCCGACTTCTTTAATTACTCCGCCGCTTAGCCATTCCCATATTTTTTTCATTATATTTTATTTTTTGTACGGAAACATTTTATTTAGCCTTGCCTTCCTGGCTGCACAGCCACATGGTATATTTAAACCTTCCGAAACTTTATCAACGACAGTCTTTATTCCGGTTGCTTTAGTTATTTTTTCTACCGTGTCCCCAAAACCTTTTGATTTCATAATACTAGCATTTCCATCTACGCCTTGCAGCGCAGATTCTTTTATCTGGCGTTTTACTACAATTAATATTGTGCATTTTCATTTGCCCTAATGATCTAGCGCAATATGATGTACGCCTTGACCCACCTTCCGGTTGAGGGGCTTGAAGGTTTCCACCCGTTTGCTTATTATATGCTTTTCTACCGGCGGCAGTCATTCCAGCACCTTCTTTTGCGCTTAAGAAATGTCTCCCTTTGCCTTTCGTTGTTTTACGAAGTTTTTGTACCGGTGACGATGCGTATGGTTGCGTGTACATAATTATTTACCGTAATATCCTTTTTTATAATTTTTAGCAGAAGATTCCGGCGCTTTTAAAATTTTAGCCTTTAACGCGTCTGGCAAATTCTTTTGATTACCTATAAGGGCTTTCATAGCCATGCTCTTTGGCGCTTGCTTATAACCTCTTCGCATCTCAATTCCGAAATTCTTTTTGTTTTCATCAGTAGCGTCTGTGTATTTTTTTGACGTGCCTTCTGTGCCAGGGGTACCTTTTTTAGCTTCTTTCGTAACAACCCTGTTGTCATTAGTTCCACCTGTTCTGGTTTGCTCCATTGTAGACTTACCTCTAATGCCCTGCGCTGTTTGCTTTTGAATGTGATCACCAGCCGCTTTGTTGTACTTGTTTAAATCAAATCCTTCACCTAAAGCTATTTTCTTTTTAGATGTGGCTTCATCCGCGCTAAAACCAAATTTAGAGACATCTCCATCTTTGACTGCAATATCCTCATACTGGCCTTTATTGAATCGTTTTACATTTTCCTTATATTCTTTACCTTTTTCGCCTGTTCCAAATGTTCTTTGGAAAAAGTTTGCACCTGTAGCCGCTTTTAATCCAGCTTTAAGTTGTTTCTTTTCTTCTTTAAGTTCTTTCTTGCCACTTTTTTTAGACTTTCTATTTGTAACTTCGCCTTTCCTTAAAACATTTCTTTGTTGGTAAGAGGTAAACGCATCACCTCTTTTTTCAGGCTCATCAGGCGTGCCCGGGGTGCCCGGCGTAGAAGATGGAATATCATCAAAAGTATCAGCAGTACCTGGAGTTACTTTAGTATTCATTTTTCTCCACTTAGCATCTTGAGCTCTTCTTTGCTCTGGCGTAAGCGCCTCGTATGCCGCGTCTCCCTCTGCAGTTCTTTTTGGTGGAGTATAAATTGTTTTGGCGTCTTTTCCTTTAGTCTTAATTTTAATCTTGTTGTCTTTTACAACATAAGATTGATTTGGATTAAGGCTAAGTTGATCGCCTTCTTTTGTGGCGTCTTCAAGCTTCTGTTTTGCGACTGACCCAACATTTAAAAGAGGCTCTCTTACCATACCCCCCTTGCTACTATGCTGAATTCTAGATGTTATTGGTTTATTGTTCATGACTGTCGTTGTTATAGTTTTATATTTGAAAAATCAAAATCAGGCAAATCTATTTTATAATCACCCGCGCTTTTTTTCTTGTTAAATTTATTCATCATACCGGTAAATACATTTTTACCCCCTGTGCCATCGGATCCTTCCGAACCTTCTTGCTCTGGCGGGGCTTGCACAGAATCCTCTTTCTTTTCGTCTTTTTTAATAGACTTGTCTATCATTTGGGCAATATTATTACCGCCATAATCTAGCGTTTGTTTTTCTCCCTCTATTATGTCATATTTACAAGGGGACTTTGCTTTTTGTGTAATTGGTATCGCCATAGTTATTCTGGATTATATGCTTCTTTTTCCCATTCGAAACCCGCGTGCCCTTCGTGGCTTTTTTCGCCGTCTCTTGATTTTATCATTCCACCCACTCTGTCGTAAACTCTAGCGGGTGATTTCGTGTCTTTTTTCCACGTTACAGTCTCGTCAGTATATTGCAATTTATTTTGCAAAAACTGTTTGTGATGCTCATTCTCGTGGTCTATTGCATCTCGCTTTTCTTTTTCAGAAGCCCCTTTGTCTACAAATGTAGTCCCGTCGCGATTGGCCTCAGCAATAACGTTTGCGTCTAAATTTTTTTCAAAAACTGGCCTACCAAACTCCGATAGCTCTTCGTTTATGCCGAATATTTCTCCTTTAGACTTTAACTTAAATGCCATTATCCTTTTTTGCCGCCCACTAACTTTCCAGCTAATGCTCCTGCTGCACCTTTAATTAAAGCTGGTGCTACCGCCCCGGCGATTGCTCCTAATATTTTTGAAGGTGTTTTTACTGCGCCTAGTTTGTTTGGCCCTATTCCTTTTGGTCCCATATTATCTTTCTTTATCGTTAATCATATCATCAATCGCCTTATTAAAGACTTTATCTGTATATGTTTTGTTTTTGTAAAATGTACTTCTTTCAGATGTTGGTAAATCTTCTTCAGCCAACATTATTCTGTATATTCTTTTTATTAGTAGCTTACATTTACTTGACGTTTTGTATGCAGCATACTTTGAGGTTGTTCTGTTGCGTTCTTTAAATACATCAATCCAACCTTCTCGGCGTAATCTTTCCCACCGGTTTTTATCCCAGCTGTAGGTATATACGCCATTAATAAAATCATTACGTGTAAAAAGCTTTTTGCAATCTAGGTAAATAAGCAGCTCTAAATCTGCGTCTTTTAAGTTATAAGTCTTACAGGCCCACCTTCTGATAAGCCTGTAATACTTTAACAAATTCATATCTTGCAGATCTTTACCAGTTAGCCTCATTCTATAAGAACTATATCTGATATTTTTAGTACGTAATACAAATGATCGTTCCATTCAATACCGTGCCCTGCGTGCTTATCATATCTAACCAGGTCACCACCTTGGAGTATATCTATTTGATCACCTATACTTATTACTCTACCTTTAACGTAACGAACGTCTTTATTTTGCTTTTCAGTAAGTTCGAGTCCACCAACTTTCGATGGCTCTTCTTTTATCTTGTCTACAATTACAAAGTGATTTATTGCTTTCATGCTAATCGTTTATTACTGATTATACAATCGGCAGATATAATTGTGTTAACAACACTTACCGCATTCTTTAAAGCTGTTTTTGTAACCAACACGGGATCTATAATTCCAGCTTTGATCATATTAACATCTTTACCTGTTTTAACATCTATACCTCTATTTTTAATTTGAGGATACACAACAGGCATATTAGCATTTTCTAATATAGTTTCGTATGGTGATTTTATTGCTTCTAGCAATATCTCTTCACCTTTGTTTTTAGCTTTTACTAATGTAGAGGCATTTAATAAGGCAACACCGCCTCCAGGGACTATACCTTCTTTATAAGCGGCTTTTGTCGCATATATTGCATCTTCAATACGATCTTTCTTTTCTTTAAGCTCAACCTTAGAGTCTGCTCCGACATAAATTATGCCGACTTGACCAGTTAGCATTGATAATCGTTGCTCTAATTTTTTCTTAAAAAATGGATTTGATTCCTCAGCTATTTGCTTTTCAACATCCATTATTCTTAATGCAACCTCTTCGTTTGCTTCAGCAACTTGCAGAACAGTGTTTTTATCGTCTGTAACAGCTTTAAATGCTTTGCCTAATACATTAGGGTCTATAAAGTCTAAATCGTCTCCTAACTCTTCATTTATGATTTTAGCTCCAGTTAGTATCGCTAGGTCTTCAAGCGTTTGTTGCTTAGTTGGACCAAAGCCCGGCAAATCAACTATATTTACTTTTATATTACCTTTTACTTTATTAGCTAGCAAAGTTTGATATGGCTGCTGATCTACATCCGCTACTATTAGTAAACTCTTTTTATTTTTAATTACAAACTCTAATATATTTTGTATTCTTCTTATATTAGGTATCGGCGAAGATACTATAAGAACATATGGGTCTTCTAATGTGGCTGTACCTTTATTTTTATCCGTAGATAAATGCGAGGATTTTAAGCCGCTGTCAAATTGTACGCCGTCAACAAACTCAACATAAGTTTCGTTTGTATCAGACTCTTCCATTAAAACGACTCCATTTTTTCCAACCTTTTCATAAGCTTGTCCAATTTTATCTCCAAGCTCTGTGTCGTTGTTGCATGAAATACTAGCAACTTGCTTAAGCATGTCACCCTTAATTTCAATACTGGCTTTATTAAGATAAACCATAACTTTTTCAGCGCCACTAGTAATGCCACTTTTAAGTTCTCTAATTTTTTCTTCATCTAAATGCTGATTAACCGTTTTTAGCAAAGAATGCGCGAGGACAGTTGATGTTGTTGTACCGTCCCCGGCTTCTTTTACTGTATTGCTTGCCGCTTCTTTTATAAGTGTTGCGCCAATGTTCTCAACCGGATGTAATAAGACTACGCTTTCCGCAACGGTTACACCATCTTTTGTTATCACCGGTTTTCCAAGAGCGTCTTCGTATATCACGCATTTTCCAGAGGCACCTAATGTGCTCTTTACTGCGTTTGACAATTTTTCGACGCCTTGCATAATTTGCTCTTTGGCTTCATTGCCAAATGTGAGAGTTTTAACTATCTCACTAGGGTTATTAAATTCCATTAAATTAAATTTTAAATTATTTACTCTTTTTCAAAAGTCTTTACAACTTTAGGGCCTTTTATAAAATCAAGTTTTTTCTGATAATATTGAATTGATCCGTCAATTGCCGCTTCTGCACCCTCGATAGTTTCTCTCCTTGTAATATCTTTCCAGGAGTCTTCGTCTGGTACTTTTATTTCTGTTTGGTAGAATCCATTTGGTAACTGCACAATACGCCAGTTGGATTTGGTAGACGCATGCTTCCAAGTTTCTACGGTTTTTTCTGTTGGTTGTGGTTGACTAGTCCACGAGTTAGTCCGGTAAAATAGTGTCATTTTGGTTTTGGTTTAATTATTACTATTTGGTTGCTCTATCCCGAGCCGGTATATTTTATATATTACGTAGTTTATGACGGCGTTAATCCGCCTTGATCTTGTGTAGGATCAAACTCGTCTTCATCCCAAGGCTTGCCATCTTCAACGATAGGATTTTCAACGGCCTCTTTATTAGCCAGAGCCTCCGCGTTTACTTCTGATTCTATTTGCAAAACAGCGTCAGCACCTAAGCTGTCTTTAACCCAGCCTAATACTATTTCCTCTGTAAGATCTTCATAGGGGATATACCCAGGTCCGGGTGTACCTTCAAAAACATTATTAAATGTTTCGCGAGCATACCCAGGCCCCTCTTGTTTTTCGTAAGCAGAAATTACGTCTATTACGTACCCATCTGCTGTTCTGTGTTTCATGTTTAATATTGTCCAGCTCATATCTTATAATTATTACCAGGGTAGCCCTGCGTTTGTTGGTGTATTTTCTATATGTTCTTTTTTAATTGTAGCCTGCGCGTCTACGTAGGTTTCAGCTTCTGTTACAACTGTTGAGCCTAAAGCTGTTTGAACTAAACCTATAACTTGAGATTCAGTCAAACTATCATAAGGAGTAAGGGGAGCGGGCCCTATTACCCCGGTCGAAGTAGTTGTAAACACTTTTCTAGCATAGCCAACACCGTCCTGGCCTTGAGCCGCGGATATTACTATTAGCTCATCTTCGCTATTGCTGTTTTTGTATTCTAATGTTAATATTTTCCAGGTTGCCATGTTTGCTTTTAATTATAAGTTCTTATTTCTAACGCAGCTTTTGTAAGCTTGTCGTCACTATTATGTGTACGTATTCTTAAATTGTTAGCGTCAATAACCTCCCATGCAACATCGTGGTTATTTTCTGCTGATCCTCCGTTTAAAAATACAATTGTTTTTAATGATTTAAATTTACCCGTTGCGCTTAAATTATACTCTCCGCTTGAAACTCTTGTAAAAGCCGTAAATGGCGTTGGTATACCTAAAGAGTTTTCTAAAACTAAATCTGGCTGTGGATCTGCACCCCCTGATTGGCTAAGCAAACATACAAAGCTTAAATAATCTGGTCCAGCAACCACAGGCGTTTCTATTATTTGGCCATCGGCCGCGACAGATAAATTACGTGTTGCAGTTCCGCTTACATTGCCAGAGCCATATGTTGGAAGTTTAATATAACCAGCCCCATTTATACTTAGAGCGTTTGATTTGGCTGCGTCAGCAGTTCCATTGCCTATTTGGAATTTATTATAATTATCAGTGTTGTCATTGTATCTTCCTAATACAACAGCTTCGTTTTGAGAGCTATCTAACCCTATACCAAGCAATATTTGATTAGCAAAGTTATTAGTATTATTATTCCAACCAGCTACAAAAGATTGAAAACCATTTACAGTATTAGACTGCCCAAAAGCAGCGGAAGTAAGTGATGCCACTGTGTTCGCTTGGCCAAAAGCAAAAGCGCTTTGCCCTGTTACAGTACTGTTTTTACCACCTACAAAACTATTGTTATTTGAAACAACATTATTATCGCCCGTTGCTATAGACTGCGCGCCGCCTGCTGTTGTGCCAGTACCTGTAGCTAAAGAGTTTGCGCCTGAAGCTACTGATTCAAAACCAAATTTAGCTGAGTTATTTCCGCTAGCAGATCCTTCATAACCAAACTTAACAGCGTTATTTGCTGTAGCTGTACCACCAAATCCAGAAACAAAAGTATTTTTACCTTGAGCATCACCTTTTTCACCAATAGCTACTGATGATTGGCCTGAGGCAATAGAATCTTGTCCAGCTACAATACTATAGTCACCAGATGCAACTGACTTGTTACCAAAAGACACAGAGGCTAATCCCGCCGCTTCAGTTAATAAGCCAAACGCAGACGCGCCTCCGCCTGAAGCGAGTGTTAAAAAGTTAGCCGCAAGCGCACCGTTACCAAAAGCAGTTGTAGCCGCTCCAAGCGCTAAGGCATTTTTACCATTAGCAAAAGCATTGCCACCCATATTAAACGATGGCCCGGGAGATGTGTAGCCATTACCGACTTGAACACCTCCGCCCCCATCTTGTGTAATGGAAAACTTATTGGTTGGACCGGATTTTAACTCAAATAGAATGTGATTTACTGGCGGGGTAAACTCTAGAGACTCCTTAGAAGCATTGAAGCTGATATGCGTTGGCCCATTTGAAGTTCCTACAAACAAATCTGATTTAGCGGTGGTTGAAGCTCCTTTGCCTATTGTAAATAAAGCATCGGTGGTACTGTTGTTTTTACCGAAAACCGCCCCTCCCTCTGCTGTTGTAGTTGTATTTTTACCGCTGGCGAACGAGCTAACGCCAGACGCTGTGGTTGTGTCGCCTGTGGCAAAAGAATAAAGCCCGCTTGCCGTTACAGCATTACCCATTGCAACAGAGCTTTCAGAAGTTGAAGACGCGCCTTTACCAAATATAAGAGCTGCTCCGGGGTTTGAAGATCCGCCCGCGTTTTGTTTTATTTCAAACTTTTTATTACCATAACCTGATTTTAGCAAAAACAGACTAGTTCCTGCAATAGCGGTATAATTGTTATTGTCATATCGTGCGTCAAAAGTAAATATACCTTGACTGCCTGGAGTTGATTGCGGCCCGTTTTGGTAATCATAATTTTGAGAAGCCGTTCGGTATTCTACCACACCAGCGCTACAGTTAGCGTCAGAGCTAGTTCCAAAAACATCGCCTCGCCCGGTTCCACCACTAGGTAATCCAAACTGGGCGTCAAACATCATTTGGTATCGAGCTCCATCTGTGTGCACTCCAGAGCCCCAAGCAGTACCGTCTGAAGGTACGTTTACGCTTGAAAAATACATAAATCTATTGGAATACAAAGTGCTGTTTTGCTCGTATGTAGGGAAAAAGCCTTGTATACCTGCGTAATTTATAAAAGGATTAGAGCGAACCCATTCTGGATCACCCATATGTATTGTAGGTATTGTATTATAAACCCCAGTAGTTGTATCTTGTGCAGACCCTAATCTTAATATTCTGTCTAATACTACTGTGTTGTCTCTGTAATATTTTCTTCCTTGTACGCCACCATATGAGCCTTCGCCTAAAACAACATTAGTTGAGCTTGTT
>Ga0222719_10000462_pt1 | contig 40392 bp, 38 predicted proteins | sample C33_34DmetaG_FD_165039 | JGI IMG/M metagenome (GOLD analysis project Ga0222719, IMG submission 165039) | Estuarine water microbial communities from San Francisco Bay, California, United States - C33_34D | ecosystem: Environmental > Aquatic > Marine > Unclassified | place: USA: California... | reverse complement strand
ATATTATTTAATATAAAATTTAAGAATAAATTAATTATTAGTATGGAAAAGGTCCATAAAGAGGAGGTGGTGGTCCATAACGAGGAGGTGGTGGTCCATAATGAGAGGGAGGTGGTCCATAACGAGAGGGAGGTGGTCCATAATGAGGGGGAGGTGGTCCATAATGAGGATGATAGGATTCTGTATTACGATTTTTTCTCCAATCTACCCAATCGGGGGGTTTATGAAAAGTATTTTCAGATTCATTACCAACTGGACCTTCATAATGACCTTTAAAATTCATATTAATATTTTTTCTAGATTTACGTCGTTTAGATCGTCTTCTAGATTTTCTACGAGATCTACGTTTTCTAGATTTTCTACGAGATCTACGTCTTCTAGATTTTCTACGAGATCTACGTCTTCTAGATTTTTTACTAGATCTACGTTTTCTAGATTTTCTACGAGATCTACGTCTTCTAGATTTACTCTTAGATCTACGTTTTCTAGATTTTCTACGAGATCTACGTTTTCTAGATTTACTCTTAGATCTACGTTTTCTAGATTTACTCTTAGATCTACGTCTTCTAGATTTTATTAAACGGTATTTACGGACTTTATTTGCAATGTATTTTGGTTGAGGTACATATTGTTTCCCTTTTTCATAACCTCTTTTTTTAGTTCTATTAGTACTTTTTATTTCTTTTTTACTTAAATTTTTCCAAGCTTTATCTGGTAAGTATCTTAATTTCCCTTTACTTTTTTTACCGGAACTTGTTCTCCATTTTTGACGTCCCCATTGTGAAAGGCTATTATTTGTTTTTTTATTTCCTATATAACGACCCCCGAGTTTTTGATATCTTTTTGAGGCCCATTGCATTTTTCTAGCGGAATGTTTGCATAATTTAGCTATAGTACAAGCTTGTTTTTTAGAGCGAGTCCATAATTTTGGATTCCTTTTTTGAGATATATTTTTTTTAGTCATTTATTATATTTTTTATATTTTTTTATGATGGCGAAACAAAATGATAATAAAGGCTATTAAGATTAAAATTGCTAATATTACCCAAAGAAAATATATATATTTTTTGTTTGGGTAATTTTTTTGTTTGGGATAAATTGTGTGATTGTTTTGTAATTCATCATATAATGTTTTATTTTCAATTCCATATGCATCCCAATCACGTAGGAATATTTTTTTCAAAAGAATTCTTAATTTTTTATGAGTTAAATTAACACTTGCTCCAGCGGTGTTAAAAAAATATCCCCAGGTCCAATTGGAAGTGCCTATATTTAGTTGTTTATCTGTAACTATATATTTTGTGTGATTTACTCTAGATTTACTTGGAAATTTAGGGTGTTTTATAGTGGGAGTAAAATTTTTACCTTTTCTATCTATTTTTCCAAGTTCAGTTTTATCCCATCCTGGCATTACAAATCTTTTAATTTTTAAACTTCCGCATTTTCCGGGGCTAAAAAACTTATTATAATTTTTGTTACAGTATTTAGCTAATTGTTCTAGTTGTTCTAAAAAATATGTTTCTCCTTTAGGAGATGAGGGCCATTTACTTATCAATATACGAACTTCCACGTGATTTTGATAAACAGCGTGTAATAGGGCGTTAAAAAACTGAGGCCACCATATTTGAGATTCTTTTACATAGATAGAACTTGGCATTAAATCCATTACACTAATATAGACAAACTCTCGAGCATTTTTTATTGTACTTATAATAGCTTCTCTATCAGGTGTTCTTTTAGAATTAATTACTTCATCTGGAGATCCAGATAAATAGCCTTGTCCTAGTTCATTATTTAAAGTAATTTTTAATGGGTTATTTTTGTTGTATGTAACTACCGGTAGATTTGGAAAATTTATTTCGTAAGATTCTTTTATTGAAAAATCATATTTTCCTCCCATTAAGGGGTTTCCTTTAGTCCAATTTGAATTTAGGTTGGACCAAATAGGGACTTTTCTTCCTTTAGTTATCCAAGGACCGTATCCGATAGTTGTTGGAGGTTTTCCTGGAATAGATGATTGGCTAGTAACAGTGTCATTGTCATAATCTATTTTTAATCCTGTTAAATCTGGGTGACTAAAATTCCACCACATATCAAAAAATTGAGTAACACTTTGTATATATTTATAGGTATTATTATCTCCCTTAGAATATAGAACTATACCCATTTCTTTAACTTGAGCTATAGATTTCCAATCCATATTCATTGAACCCACGTAGCAAGAAGCTAATTCAGGATATTCTCTATCTACAATCCAAATTTTAGCATGCATAATCCCTCCTCCGTACCAGTCTTTCATTTGTACTGGTCTAACTTGTACTTGATTATTTTTAGATAAATTATGCCATTTAACTCCTCTATCTTTTCCTCCAAAACCAGGAGATTCTACTATTCTTATTTTAATTCCTCTATTAATAGCGTTATTTACAGCATTTATTAATTCTTGGCCAAAATTGGATTTAAATTTAATCCAATCATCATCTGTAAAATAAGAGTTCCAAGTACAAGTGTCTACGCATTTATCTTTAGTAGTATTACATGATTTTGAACAGCATTTACTTGAATTTTTTTGAAGGCATAGTCCTTCAGGGGGGTTATTTTTCATTAGAGACCAATACATAGAAGTAAAATCTATTGTATATTTAGAGTTTTTGATTAAATTTATTAATTCTATTTCACTGTATGCATGTAAATCTCCGTTTATTCCATTTTGAGAATTATATTCGCGTAAATTTAAATCGTAAGGTATAGACTCAACTAATTTTGCTATTCCTGATGAGGACATTTTTATTAAATATTTAATATTTTTATTAAATATTTCCTTTTATTTACTATTATAAAATGCCTCCAATGTTGTGGTTTTTACTTGGAGCATCAATAGTAAGTACTTTATGCGGTTGTTGTTTGTTGTGTCCATCTAGAATTTCTCATAGTATTGTCGAGCTAATTATTAAAGATGATGAAGATTGTAGAGAATAAAGATTTTTTGTTCCTTGGGTAAAATTTATTATATAATAAATTTTCTTTTAATGAAAAGGTTCTTTTTATTCCTCATCATAGTACGTACTTTAACGAGAGTGTCTAACGGGTCAGAAACGTTGATGGTGGGGCCTATGTATACTTCATAATTTTGTCTAGGAATTCTACCCCATTTTTCAACTACATTATCTAGAACTACGGGTGTGATAGTTGCTCCTAATTCTTTAGCAATCCAGAATGCTCCTTTTCTTAGATTTCCTACATTTCTTCCGTATCTACGGGATTGGTCTTCAACGTACATAAATACGGGGATAAATTTGAGTTTTTCATCGATTAATTTTTTTGTCATGTGATATCTATTTTTTCCGTCAGGTAAGTATTCGCATTCATGTTTGGTGTAAACCTTGCTCATAATTTTTTTGGCTCTTTTGGATGCTATGAAGCATACAGGTATAGGCATAAGAGCAGGGGCTAAGTATTCTAGAGAGCTGGTAGGATAAGTGGCGATAAAAATCGTTGGTTTGTTTGGTAGGTGTAAAAAGTTATGTTTAAAATTAAAGTTTTCTTTAAAGATATTGTTGACTATTTTCTTATATTTATATTGTGCATGCCCAGTCGGGATATGTATACATACTATTTCTAATATACTTTTGGTTATAATTATTGTCTTATGCCATAGAATAATTATTATTGATATGAGTATTATTTTATGAGGTTTACTTATTGGAATTATTGACAATATTAATAATATACTTATTAAAAATATTACCGTTTTATGCATTTTAGTTGTCCCTCTTTTTTCCTTAATTTAATTTTGAGGTGGAGAAAGTCTTAATGGGGTGTACTGAAGTAGTACCATTTTAGATGTAATGTATTTGGTCATAGCAACAGTGATTACTATCGTTAAAGGAATAAAGAGGTATATTCGTAGACGTTTAGGTAATAGAAAAGAAGTAAAAATAGTGGTACATATACTTATTAAAAGTATATAGACAACCGATGTACTTATTGAATAGGATGTCCCGTAATATCCTTTTTTGAGTGCATATTTTATAATATTATAGTGTTCTTTTAGCAAATTTGTACGAGCAGATAGAGCATCTTCCTGTCCAGTTTTGTAGTTAAATAGAAAGTCTCTTATATTTTTTCCGATGGAAACTCGTAGTATTCCTAAACGAGCTAAGTATAGAGAGATATGATGATCATCATTATTTACTAGTATATCAGCAATGGGAGTATTATTTCTGAATTGAACTAACTCTTCACATGTGGTAAAGAAAGAGCGTCGATATGCTACAACATGGACGCCTTGTATCCAGTCTACGCATTGGTCTTTTTCATTATTAATAACAAATTGGAAGTAGAAAGGGAATTTTCCTACGCATATTCCTGAGAATGCCCAGCATATATTAGGGTTAATTTTAATACGATTTTTCATTACTTTAACTAAGTCTCGATGAACTATTATATCGTCATCGAACGTGAGTATGTAGGTGGAAGGATTTGTTTCTAGATCTAATGTGGGAGCAAGTTTTGTTATAGGACCGTAATCTATACATCGATTAACTAATACTTTTGTATTGTATCCATTAAATTGGTTGAGAAAATTTTTGGGTATATTATAGAGTTCTCCTTGTTTAGTGCGCTTAGGAATGTTGAGATATAATAACTGTAGTGGGGCAGTTTGTTTTAAAATAGATTTAACGGGTTTTACTATATCATCTAAACGTCTTGGCAATGTTGTCATGGATCCTACTAGACGCATTTTCTTATATTACGAAGATTGATTAAATAACATTAAGTCAAGTCACGCAGAACTATAAAGTTAATTGATTTGATACGGGTATTAGGGCTGTTCCATCGTTGCTTAAAACAACTCCTAAACCATTGTTTAATTCCGGTGAGAAATTTTGACCATTATATATAAGAGTCATTCCACTAGTCATTCCAGTCATAGAAATTGGGATTCCCATGATAGATTTGGCATCGTTATTGTTGGATTGAATATTGAACATTCTTTATATATTCTTTTATATTCCTTTTATATTTTCATTTCAACACGAAAATGAAAATTTATTTAGAAGTGAAAAGTTCCAAAAATACATGATAATCGCATATAAGTAAGAACCATGGAAAACATTCCAAAAGAAAAACGAACTACGAATAAACCCATAGAGATCATTTATTCTTAGTTTTATATTCTTTATTCTTTTATATATTTAACTAGTCCCAAATGTTGATTCTCCACTTATAGTTGCATATAAAAATCCATCTTTATCCTTATGTTCTTTATATAATTGACTCATTGGAACAGCAGATGAAGGTAATGTAGAATTAATAAATATGAAAAGAGCTTGGTCAGGAGATAATTTAATTCTTTTTCTAATAACATACATAAATTGACCAATAGATAAATCAATAGGAACTAAATATTTAGTTTTTCCAAGAGGAGGAAGATTACTATTAACAGAATTTTCTACTATAATGGGAACCCTTTCAGGGTATTTATCCATAATACGTTTAGCTTCATTTCGACGTTTTTCAAAGTCGAACTTCTTCTTAAATTTACTCATTTATTTACCAGTTATTATTTTTATTTTATTTTCTATATATATATATTTATATATTTATATTTATTTTCACGATGATGTCAATCTGATCAAAATTTCTTCTACTTTAGTTAAATCTCCTCCAATTACATCCAACGGTTTATCTTTAGAACGATGAATAAGTTGACCATTTTTATAAAAAATAAAAGCCGGAATACCTGTTACTTTATAATCTTGTGATATTTTGAGATCAACATTTTCTTGAGCTAAACAAGCTCTTCCTGTATTATTAAACTTTTCTGCCAATTTATTGTATTTAGGAGAAATAACTTTACATGGTTGACACCAATCAGCATGAAACTTAATACATACAATACGATTATCCCGAATAATATTATTTTTATGTCTAAGATCCTGAATTTCTAGACACGGACGCAAATTTACAGTTTCATCCTGAGGTTTATTTTTTTCTTTAGAAGGCAGAGTCTTAAATGTTTTATAATTACTACTACGAGTGGTCATTTATAAAAAAGAAGTGATCTTTTAAGTCTATTGATAAAAAATGAAAAAAAACAATTACTTTCGTATCATTTAGCAAAATGTCACCTATGCGTAATCTTACATCGGAAGAGATAGAATCTCTTATTGATTTTATTAAACCGCAACAGAATATACCCCAAGAGTCTGCAAAATCAATCGTAAATAATAATAAATCTGTTTTACGTGAACAGTTAAAACTTCAAAAAATATATCCAGAAATGATACCAGAATTGGGAAAAATATTGCGTAGTCAATGTTGTGAAGCGAATATTTCTCCAGGGGAAAGTGTGGGAGTAATAGGAGCTCAAAGTATTGGTGAAAAACAAACACAAAGTATGCTAAATTCTTTTCACACAGCTGGAGCGGGTGAAAAGATGGTAACAACTGGTGTTCCTCGAGTGGAAGAGTTGTTAAATGCTACTAAAGATCCAAAAATTAAAAATTGCAATGTTTTTATGAAGGATAATCATTCTTCTATAGCGGAATTGCGGGATACTTTAGGTCATAGTATTGTTGAGATTACCTTCGAAAAGATTGCTAAATCCCATACTATCGTTATGAATAAAAAACCAGATAAATGGTATCCCTCATTTTCTATTTTATATGGAAAAGAATATGAAAATTACACAGACTGTGTATCCCTAAAAATAGATATGGACATAATATACGAACATAAAATTTCTCTTCAACAAATTAGTAAGGCTGTTGTTGATAACTTTAAAGATATTACATGTGTATTTTCTCCCGATGAAATAGGACAATTAGATATTTTTGTCGCTACAGATGAAATTAAATTACCAGAAAATAGACTGTTATTTATCGATGAAAAAATTGCCCCGAAGATATATCTCGAAGAAGTAGTTCAACCAGCTCTATATAAAATGGTAATATGCGGAATCAAAGGAATCAAAAATATATTCTTTAATGAAAATCCTAATAGATTTGACACCTCCGGTAGTAACTTCCCCCTCATACTAGGACTCCCCTTTATAGACTTTACCAAAACAATATCCAACAATATCTGGGATATTTATCGTAGCCTAGGAGTTGAAGCAACCCGCCAATTCTTAATTGAAGAATTTATGACCATCATGAAAGGAATTAATCCATGCCACGTAAAACTACTTTCAGAAAAAATGACCTACGCTGGAACAATTTCTTCCATATCGCGCTATACCATGCGTACTGACGATTGCGGACCCATGTGTAGAGCCTCTTTCGAAGAAACAATGGACAATTTCTTGAAAGCTGGTATATATGGACAAGACGAATCTACTGCCGGAGTAAGTGCAGCTATTATTTGTGGAAAACTTTCGGGTATAGGAACAGGATCATTTGATATTAAATTAGATACAAAATCATTAAAGAAACAAAGGAAAACACCCTCGAAAACACCTCAATTTGTACCTATCAAAAAACAAAAAATTAGCCCTGTTCAGTCTATTTATTTGAATGATGATGACTTTTTATAAATTGATTTTTTTTATTAATTATCCGTAAGTTTTTCAAATATGATTAAGAACAAAGTTTCAAGGTGTAAAGGGATAACAAGTCTTATGAAAAGATGTAAAAAGAGGACATGTAATGATTTTTGTTATATACATGAATCTCAATCTTTATCCCCGTCGGATATTATTATATTTAATAGTTTTCCTAAAGATATTAAATATATTATTAATAGAAAGTACTGGTCTGAGCAGTATTACAAATCTATTAAAAAGATTCCTAGTTATTGTATTTTTAGAAAAAAAAATATAAAACTAAAATCTTTGGAGTTACTTAATATTTTCGATAGTAAAGTAAGAATATTTTACTCTCTTTCTCCAAATATACCTCATGATGTAAGATTAAGCGCTATTTTAGATATTATATACACATTTAAACAATTTTATAAATTTTCTATACAGATATATGGTTTATATAGTTATCGATCCGAAATTGATTTATATAATGATTTTATGGACGATATGGAAGATATTTACGCCATATAAATATATAAATATATAAATGATAATGTAACAAAGCCCTTATACTATTAATTAATAGTATAGGGGCTTTGTTACGTATAATATAAATTTAAAGACCTCATATATTATATATGGTAGCAAAGTATTCTGCGAATGTTTCAGCATGGCGTTTAAGGAAGTATTTTGACTTTACCCCAAGATGAAGAAGTCATATTATCGTTAGCGCTTCATAATCTTATATGTTCCTATATAAGATTATATTTTTTCTAATCTTTTGTTTACCTCTATTGAAGGAAGAATTTTAATTAAATGATCTCTACGTTCCTTGATATAATCGTAAGAACAATTGTGGGAATGTCTATGATTATGACAATATATTCCTTTACATTTGCAAGTAAAAACATCTTTCATGAGAGGATGTAATTTTTTTTTACAAATTTTACATCTAATTTTTTTATATCCTTCCATATATTTATTAAATACTAACTTATTTATATATTTATACGGTTTATATAAATATATAAAATGAATGTTATATTTCTTCTTGATTCTTCTGGTTCAATGCAATTTTATTCGAGTGATTATGTGAAAGGATTAAATAATTTTATTAATGCTCAAAAACAGTTTAATTCATTGGGATTATTTTCATTAATTAAATTTAACTCTCGTATTACTCCTTTGTGTATAAAAACTCAGATATCACAACTTCCTACAATGAATTACAATGATTATAATCCAGCAGGAATGACTTCTTTATACGATGCAATTGGATATACTTTAGATTATTTTTCTAATGATAACGAAGGACTAATTATTATTCTATCAGATGGACAAGATACCTCTAGTAAAAATTATACCAATGAATCAATAAGACAAAAAATAGAATTATTTTCTATGGAAGGATGGTCATTTCTTTATCTAGGGACTAATCAAGATGCTCACAAAGAAGCTAAAAATCTAAACATCCAAAATTCCTTAGCATTTAGTCAAACTACTAAATCAATAAATGCTGCCATAAATGCTTGTAACATAGCAGTGGGTCATAAGATGGCTATTAATACCAAGTTACCTAATAAATACTCTCAACAAGATATGCCCACAGATTTACGGGAACTTAATGAAACTTTAGAAGGAATGAAGATATAATTATAAAATTTTATAAAATAAAATAAAAGAGTAGAAAAAGGAACATTAAATGGAAAATAACTATATAGATCTAAAGTAAGACTATAAAAATAATAAATGCCACAAAGTAATTATTTAACAACAAAAACCCTTGGATTATCATTAGATAATAAGGATAATGAAGAAAGTAAATCTTCAATACCCGTAAAAATCAATAATGATAAAAAAACTAGACGTATGAAAGGTCCAGGTCCTAATAATATGCTTTCAGGTTTATTGAAAATGTTAGACGGTGTTTCTAATAAAAATAAAATTTCTAAAAATATAAAAGAATCTTCTCATTCTTCCTCAGAAGAATCTTCCTATTCTTCTGACGAGAGTGATAATTGTGATGAGTTATATTTTTCAGATAGCGAATATGATCAAGTGTATACAATGGTTAATAATCTTATTAATATTACAGGAAATCTTACTACCATTCTAAAAACATTATTACATAATAAATATGGGGTTAAAAATGGTTAAAATAGTTTAAAATAGTATTTATTTAAATAAACTATGCTACTATATTACTTATATTACTTTATTCCGTTTTTTATTACTTTTTTCGTATATATTGATGGTCCCTGTATTGTAGTAAATTCGATTAATGAAAAATATAAAAAACTTAACAAGATCACTAGTTTAGTTCGTACAAATTATAAAGGAATATATATGATAACATGGATAACATTTACATTAATAGTAAAAGCATGTTGGATTAGTTTATTACAAAAAATATATGGTACAATATGTCAATTAAAAGAAGGTCAATACATTATGTCTTATGTTATTGAAGGAAATACTTATAAAATGGTTATTAAACCTAAACGCGGTCCTAAAAAAGTTTTAATGATTATTGATAAGGATAATAATGATATATCATCTATTATATCCCCTTTTCTTGGGCCTAGAGAAAATTTTCATGGACATGATTTTACTCCTAAATTTTTTTCTCATAAAGAAATTATATTTATATTATCTAATGGTTCTGAATTAACTTTTACAGAAAACGATATTATTAATTTGAATTAACTATTTCTTTCTTAGTATTTTTAATTACTGCAAAAAGACATTAATATACTTATTAATTAATTTAAACTACCTAAAACAGATGGAGATTTATTGATAAAGTTTTAATCTGGAAAATATATTATTTACATTCTCGAAACTATTATTTATTAAAAATAAATAATACCCAACATAAATAAAACAAATGGATAAAGAAGCCTTTTTAAAGAAGTTAAAAAAGCAAAGAGAAAAGTCAGAACAGAAGATTCATTATATTCCCCCACCGGAAAAGGACAAAAAAGAGAAAAAGAAGTTTGTTCCTACAGAATCTACCTTGAATAAGAAAGGTCGAGATGAAGAGAATATGAGAAATTTTCTTTCTAAAATTCAAAGTATTAGTGACAATAAGACTGCTAATTGGGAGAATCGACAAAATATTCCTATTATTAGAAATGGGGCATTATTATATAAAAATAATTCTAACATATCAGATATATCATCATGGAATGACCTTAATTTGTTTCAAAAGAAAATATGGATGATTAAGGCTTACTCATATCTTCCTAAAGCTGAATTTGGAAGAAAAAAATTTGGGGATAATTTAGATCTTTATATCTCTACTGAATCAGACTTGACAAATTTTATTAATGATTACGAAAAATCTTCTATAGGATATCAACAATATTTTACTAGGTGGATAAAAGATAAAGGAATTGTTAAAAGGAATAATAAAGAATTAGCACAACAATTTAAAATTAAAAAGGATGAATCAAAGCTATCAATGGTAGATAACAAAGAAATCGATGAACTAAAAACACAACAAAATAAACTTCTTGATAATTTTCTTCAACTTAAGGAAAAATCTAAGGAGAGGAAACTAGAGTTAGATAATATGAGCGAAGAAAATATTCGAGAAATAGCTATACTAGAAATACGTAAAAGAACTAAAGAAAATATAATCACATCTTTAGTTAATATGGAAATGTATCCACTTAGAAGAGAAAAATATAAAGAATTATTTGGTTCTCAATGGGATTCTCAGTTGAAAGAAATTAATGCTATTTATCAGTCTAAAAAAACCAAGGAAATGCCCAAGTCATATGAGACTAAAGTTATGGGTAGAATAGAAATATCTAAATTATCTGCATCTCTTCCCATAGATTTTAATGCTGATAAAATTCGAGAATATAAGGAATATCTTAAAGATTGGGATAAAAAGGTAGAACAAGAGAAGAAAAAATTACAAGATATTCCTTGGAAAGATTTAGTTCGGGAAATAACTTCCCGAACTAATAAAGAAAAACTAATTAGAATTATTATAAGAGAAGAATTTAAAAATAAAGAGGATATTCTTAATAATAAGATACGTAATAATAGTATAAAAATAGGTATATTAAGAAAACAAGATAGATCTAAAAAAATAGAAAAACTCCAGCTTACTCCAGAAGAACAAATATTTAAACAAAGTATTAAAGCAGCAATTAAAAGATTTGAACTTTCAGGTTGGGAAGAAACTCGAATAATGTTGCTAGCATCACAAAAAGGTATTAAGCTCGATCGTAGTAAATCTAAAAGGGAACAAATTAATCAAATAATAGATAGAGAGTATCCTACAGCTCAACCTAATACCGAACTAAAAATAAATCCTTCTCAAATGAATAAAATACTTCAAAGTCTTGACGATCAAACTTTAGAAAAGTTAGCAGGTATGAGTGGGGTAAAATACCCTGAACAAAATAAAAGAAATAAAAATATTCAAGCTATATTACGCCGTGAATATAATAAATATAATAAATCAGGAAAGAAAAAATCTAAACTAATAGATATGAATAATATGTTTGTTTCTAATGAAGAAAAAGGTAGATTAGAATATCGTCCAATCTCAAGACGTAAAGAGCTTGAAAATATGCCAATTGAATCTCTTAATAAAATAATTTATACCTATGGAATAACTGCTCCTTATTTTAAAAATGATAAGGATACAAAATCTATATTGGTTAATATAATTTTACAAGGTGAACGGGCTAAACATAAATTTCTTTCACAAGAAACATTAGATAAACAGAAAATAATATCCAAATTAATTAGAAAATTCGGAGGAGATAAGATTAAATATTTATCCTGGACATTACCAGAACTAAGAGAAAGACTTTCTCAGCCAAAAGAAATAAAGGAGGATGAAAATAAAGATTTTAAAGTCAGACTGATTAGATATTTAGAAGAACTAATAGATAAAAAAGATAAAAAATATCACAATTTAAATACATGGAGTATTAACCACCTCAAAAAAGAACTAACCAATATAGATCCTGATTGGGCTTCAAAATTGCCTTTGCGAGAAAATTACTCTTTTGTTAGATATATGAACCAATATCGACGATACTCTTGGTTAAAAGGAAAGGTAACCGGTGTATGGCTTTCTTCTCCTAAAGATAATCATCGCCCTAGTTCTAAATATATTAAAAAAGGAATTTGGATTATGGAAAATGGGAAAAAATGGTACCAAGCTTCGCAAGATTTTTTTGCTTTACAAAGTAATAAAAATAGCCAATTAAGATCACAGAAGGGCACTGTTCTCACTTGTGTTAAGAATAATGGCAAAAAAATTTCTTTCCACGTAGGATTTACTATTGAAGGATATATTGGAGGGAAATATAAGCTTTCTTTAATTAAAAAGACAAATAAAAAGAAATTTTATAGAACATTTGTGATACAAGATGAAGAAATATTTAATGATGAACAACGGTTAATAAATAGTAAACATAGAGAATTTGATGATGAAATTAAAGATATATTATCTACTTCTGTAACAGAAAAAAGTGCAAAATTTGCCGCAAAAATTCTTTCAGAAAAATTAATACAATTAGCCCCAACTAAAACTGATTACGGAAAAGTAATATACGAAATTAAATCCAGTGATAATTATACTTTCAAAAAAATAGACCCCGATACTCCCTACATGAATGAATTAATGAAAATATTAAGAGATAATGATGAACCAACTCAAACAAATCAATCACTCTTTACTAATGTGGCTAAAATACTAGTATTTTTATCTATCCCTGAAGCTAAAGTATTTAGAAATAATATAAGAAAGGAATATTATCTACCTGATATATTAGCCAAACTATCAGATCAAGATAAATTCCCAGAAATATTTGAAACTCCCACTGTAGATATAGATATTAAGGAAGCAACAGCCTTGAAACTAACTAAAAAAATATCTCTCATAGTCCATGACATGGCTGAGAATTTTTATTTTATAGAAAATCCTACACAAAGAAAAATGATCCGAATACGCCCGGAAGCATTTATATTTCCAGATAAAACTAAAAAGCGTATCAGTGCCTGTATGAATAAAAAGCGTATGGAAAGCTATCTTAATAATAGAATAAAAGATGCTAAAGAACAAGGAAAATCGAGAAATTTCATTAATAATATTAAAAATGAAATAACAAGTGAAATTATATACTATAAAGACCTTGAAGATAAAAAAATATACTGTTTTACTGTAGACCAACTCTATAATCAATTTAAACAAAATAATAATATTAATCCCGATACAAACAGAGAATTTAGACCAGATTTTATTAAAAGATTTGAAGAAATGTATAATAATAAGCTATCAAAAGACGGATTTCTTTCTAGTTATTTTCAGGAAAAATACGGGTTTAATATTAACAAAATAGTATCAGAAAAAATACAAGAAGAAACACCAAAATTTACCTTACAAATACCTAATATGTGGTCACTAATAGGCGCAGACATAAAAGAACTAGAAGAAGAACTACCAGAAAAATTTTTATCTGATGGAGACTCTGTAGAAATTAAAAATGAAGGAGAAGGAGAAGGAGAAGGAGAAGATGTGTCAGAAGGAGAAGATGTGTCAGAAGGAGAAGATGTGTCAGAAGATGAAGAAAAGAAATATATTATGCCAGAAGATGTAGCAGAAGATGAAGGAAAGAAGCATATTACTCATAAAGAGATCTGTGAATATTGTAAAAAACATATTGCATCAAAATCTCTTAAAAGTATTATTAGACATGAAGGGAAATCTAAAATTATTAAATTTTGCTCCTTCAAATGCTTCGAAAACAAAAATGACTGGAAGAAATTTATCAAAGACAAAAAGAAAGCTAAGAAAAAACAAAAGAAAAAAGATCTTATCCCCTTAGAAATTGAAGATATTAAAGAAGTAAAACAACAACCCGCGCCACTGAGTCAAAAAGAAATTACCGATATGAAGGAAGATATAAGAAAAAAGATCAGAGAAGGTATAGTTGAATACGATCGAATAGCTTTTCCTCTACTCACCAAACAAGAACTGCAAGAAATTGCTAAAAATAAAAATATTAAAATATCTAAAAGTCTATCAAAAATGGGAACAGCACAGCAATTATTTGAAGCTCTTCATCCTAGAGCTGTTAAACCCGTCTTTAAAGAAGATGTTGCAAAGACAAAAATAAAAAAGTAAATTATATTATTATTTTAGATTTTAAAATAATAATTATTTCCATTTCCTACTTCATTTACATATGTCCCATCATCTTTTTATGCTGAAACATTGCCAGAGCTGCTGTCAAAACAAGACCAAGATAGAAGGAATATTGATAATCTCTTTGACCTAATATAGTTAGTGGTAAGTGTTTCTTTAATCCTGTACTAAATACAATTGTAGTAATAAGAGCGAATACCATGCTCATAAAAGCTAAAGAAGCAACTATAACATGTTCGTGAGATTTACAAAGAAATGTACAAGCTATTGCTTCAACTAAAGCTAGAATAGAAAGAATTGAAAATGCTTGACAAACTTGTGCATAAGTTTTTGTTTTAACATCCGAAATCTAATTAATTTTTTATTTTTTGAAAATTGCTTCTATTTTTCCATTCTTTGTACATATCATGACCTATTTTATTAAAACATGAAGATATGGCATCAGGTAATCTATTATATAACATATAACCAGAAAGTACTAATAAATTAAAACCCGTAAAAAATAAATAAACTCTATCTTTAGCTGGATCTTCTTTTAAAACTTCTCCAAGAGCTATAGTTATGGAAACAGTCAATACCATTATACAAAATAGCCTAGGCCCTCTATACATCCAATATTCTCGTGCTTTAGAGTGGGCAATACCTTTTTGTCTATTAATTGTTTCATACATAGGGAAAATAAATTCAACTAATTCTTCTCTTTCTGTTTTTTGTGTATAGGGGCTAAGAGAGTTGATAAGATTTTCTTTAGTTTGTGAAGGGGTGGCGGAGAAGTTACAAATAATTTTTACGATAGTATTATGATTTTTAACGTTATTTCTTAAAACATAATTTATATCTTTTCCATCTTCTTTTCCATCTAAATATTTATTTTTAATTTTTTTCCTAAGAAATTTATATGAATATTTTCTTATTGTTTCAATTGCAAAATTTTCGGCCATTTTGTCAGCTATATTAAATCCCGCGCGTTTACAGGTTTTAGATAGGCATCTACAGTTTATTTTCATTATTTTATCTTTGGGAAAATAATGAAAATAAAGTCAATTTATTATTTTTGTTTGGCGTTAGATTGATTTAAATATTAGGCATCTTAGGATAAATATTATGTCAGCTGTAGGGATAGATTTAGGTACTACATATAGTTGTATAGGAGTATATAGAAATAATAGTGTAGATATATTAGCTAATGATAATGGTAATAGAACAACTCCTTCTATGGTAGCTTTTAACGATACCGAAAGATTAGTAGGGGAAGGTGCTAAGAATCAAATTAATAGAAATCCTTCTAATACTATTTTTGGCGCTAAACGTTTAATAGGTCGTCGTTTTGAAGAAAAAAGTGTTCAAGAAAATAGTAAGCACTGGCCTTTTAAAATAATTAAAGATAAAAATGGAAAGCCTGTTATTAAGGTGACTCATCAGAATAAAGAAAAAATTTTTTCCCCTGAAGAGATTAGTGCGATGGTACTTTCTAAGATGAAATCAACTGCTACTTCTTTTTTAGGGAAGGAAGTAACACAAGCAGTTATAACAGTTCCAGCCTATTTCAATGATTCTCAACGCCAATCAACAAAAGATGCGGGTACTATTGCAGGACTCGAAGTTCTTCGAATAATAAATGAGCCTACAGCAGCCGCTATTGCTTATGGTTTAGATAATAAAAAAGAAATTGAGCAGAATGTTCTTATTTTTGATCTTGGTGGTGGTACTTTTGATGTATCTCTTTTAACTATTGAAGAAGGTATATTCGAAGTTAAGGCTACTGCTGGTGATACTAATTTAGGAGGGGAAGATTTTGATCAAAGATTGGTTACTCATTTTGTTAAAGAATTTAATAGAAAAAATAGGAGATGCGATAGTGATATTATGAAAAATAAAAAAGCTATTAGAAGACTGCGCACAGCTTCAGAAAAAGCTAAAAGAACATTGTCGTCAACTACTCGAGCTATGGTGGAAATAGATTCTCTTCACGAGGGGATTGATTTTTCATCTTCTATAACGAGAGCTCGGTTTGAAGATTTGTGTTCAGATTATTTTAAGGGGTGTATTAAACCAGTAGAAAAAGTTTTAAGAGATGCGAAGATTAGTAAATCTCGGGTAGATGAGGTTGTTTTAGTAGGTGGTTCTACAAGAATTCCTAAGGTACAAAAGATTTTGAGTGATTTTTTTAATGGGAAAAATCTTAATAAATCTATTAATCCCGATGAGGCAGTGGCTTATGGAGCGGCTGTACAAGCTTCTATTCTTTCGGGGGAAGGAATCGAAGAATTTAAGGATATGTTATTGATAGATGTTACACCCCTTTCTATGGGTATAGAAACATCTGGTCAGATTATGACTAAGATTATAAATAGGAATTCTCAAATTCCTTGTAGTAAGACTCAGATTTTTTCCACGTTTGCAGATAACCAAACTGCTGTGACAATTAGAGTATTTGAAGGTGAAAGAGCTCGTACTACCCATAATAATCTATTGGGAAATTTTGAATTATCCGGTATACCTCCAGCTCCTAGAGGAATACCCCAAATTGAAGTTACTTTTGATTTAGATACTAATGGTATATTAACTGTAAAAGCCAAAGAAAAGGGGACTGGAAAATCTAAAAAGATAGAGATTAAAAATGAAAAAGATCGTCTTTCTCAAGACGATATAGAGAGAATGATTAAAGAGGCTGAGAAATATAAAGTCGAAGACGAGGAGTATGAAAAAACTGTTGGTCTTAAAAATCAAATAGAAAGTTCTGTTTACGCAATTAAGGGTATGTTAGATAAAGTTCCTGAAGATAAAAGGGATGATATTAAAGAAAAATGTAATAATATAATTGATTGGCTTTCTGAACATTCTAATCCCTCTTATGAGGAACTTAGTGAGAAAAAGAAAGATCTGGAAGCTTTACAATCTTTGATGGGACCTCCTCCGTCTCATTCTGAAAATATGGAGGAAAATAATAAAATGAATGGGGAAGAAGATTTAGATGATTTGGACTAATCTTAATTTATAAAATTTCTACAATTTTATAACCAAGTAATAAAGATGTATATTTCGATATCTTATTTAAATAAAACTTTAAAAGATAGAGCTCGTGCAATTAATCAAAAAAATAAAGAAAACTATTCATCACTAGATTCTTTTCAAGCTGGATTAAGTGTTGGAACTTTGACCGGCTTTGTTGTGGTAGCCATTATATTTTTTATCTTAGAACTTTTGGTATTATTTTACTGTCTTCAAATAGTAATCAATTGTACAAAGGCGGGTCCTGAAAGGGTAGTTCATGTAGTTCTTGCTATAATGTTTACTCTACCGTATGCATTATTTAGTGTTATATTTGTTCCTTGCGCTAAAAAAACTTTAGGTGGGCAAGAATAATTTAATGATACTATAGATTAAATAAATGAGAAAAAGTTTTTTATATAAAATTAAATTAATCAAATATTATTTATTCTGATACATAAATTCCAATATTTGAAATAAATCAAATATTTAGAAAATTCTAACCGGTCGTATCTAACCGGAGAACAGAGATAATTAGCTGTCTTCCAATGCAAATCATCTCTTTCTGATATTATATCTATTTTCTTTTTAAATTTAAATTACACTCTGGAGATCTGGGCCTAATATAAGAGAAATTATTTTAATTATTAAAATAATTAGATCAATAACAAAATGGGTTAAAACCTTATATTCTTTTTTCAATATTATTACGTCAATAACTTTTTGAGTTTAAAAAAGTAATCTTTTTTATAAACATGATTCACCTTGAAAATAAAACACCTTCTCCTATAATAATTCCTTCTCAAACAACTAACGGTTCTATATGTCCTATATGTCACGAAGATATGAAAGATGATAATAAGTGCTATACTCTTCCAAATTGTGGACATAAATTTCACTTTTCTTGTATCCTTAGATGGTTTCGATCAGGATCAAATAATAATACATGCCCTTACTGCAGAGGACCACCCGATCAAGAAGAGATAGGTTGGAGACCGTGGAGAATATTAATGAAAGAACGCTATAGATTTGTTAGAAACTTCTCTCGAAGGAAAGATGCACCTAAAGAATTAAAATTAAGACTTAAAAAAATTCAAAAATTTGAAAAAGTGATGTTGAAGAGTACTAGGGAATTTCAAAATTGGAAAAAGTCAGAAAATGGGCAAAAATTTAAAAAATTAAAAAAAGAACATAGAAAATTATGTAATAAAAAATGGAGACAACAATATAAGCATGATAAACTCAAAGCAGAATTCTCGTGTTATCCTATTGTACCAGCTATAGTTATTCCAAAATCAAGATAAATCAAGACTACGTATCTACTGATACATAAATTCCAATATTTGAAATAAATCAAATATTTAGAAAATTCTAACCGGTCGTATCTAACCGGAGAACAGAGATAATTAGCTGTCTTCCAATGCAAATCATCTCTTTCTGATATTATATCTATTTTCTTTTTAAATTTAAATTACACTCACTGTAATATTAGATAAAGTTGTAGATGCATCTCAAAATAACGCCTCTAGTCTAAATGTAAGATTTAGCAATGTTAATTTCTATATGGTTCATCCATCAGAAGTTGATCCTAGTATTATGAACTTTGAAGGAACAGTTATATCTAATCTTAGGCAAGATACTTTCAGTTTAGATCTTGGATCATTACCTTTCTAATTTTTTTATAAAAAATTCTTTTAATAAATGGATTGGTTTACTATTATAGTTGCACCTATATTTACAATGTTCGGATTAACATTCGTATATTCAAACCGGCAATGGATTGTAAATTCATGTTTAGATGCTACCTCAGAAAATGATATCGAATTAGATGAATTCAAATTGAATCAGCCATCACCTTATGATGATATAAGGTAAAACATTATCTTGCACCACTTAGAGATATAGGATAAGAGTCATAAGAATGACATCCAGACATTGAAGATGATAGGCATTCATCAGAATGACATCCAGACATTGAAGATGATAGGCATTCACTAGAATGACATCCAGACATTGAAGATGATAGACATTCATCAGAATGACATCCAGACATTGAAGATGATAGGCATTCACTAGAATGACATCCAGACATTGAAGATGATAGATTATCAGAATAACATCCAGACATTGAAGATGATAGATTATCAGAATAACATCCAGACATTGAAGATGATAGATTATCAGATATTGTAGAATAAATAGAAAACATTTTATTCTACAATATAATTCTTTAATTATGATAAATGAGTAAAAATATTTCAAAATTATGGGGACTTGAAAGGCTTAAATTAGTATCGGTAATTCAATCAATACTTCCTCATGGAAAAATTTCTTAAACTTAAATATGGTTCACTTGATATAAATGCCAAATTTAATAAAATAACCGGGTTTTATCAATAATTTATAATTTATTTATTTTATTAATAAATGAATACACCTTCTAAAATTCCTTTGATAATAATTTTATCTTTGTTTCTTATCGGTACTGTGGTAGGTATTATTATACTAATTATAGTTTATTCTCATAATGAAAGTAAATCTAAACCTAAACATTCTAACGCCTTTTCATATGTATGTTCTCCTAATTTAGGGTGTCACGAGGTTAATCAAGCTCCTGGACCTGGAAGATATTCTAATTATCAATCATGTATGTCAGCTTGTGGAGGATCTGGTCCAAGTCCATCACCTCATTCATCTCCTACACCACATCCGAATCCATCACCACCTCATTCATCTCCTACACCACATCCGAGTCCATCACCACCTCATTCATCTCCTACACCACATCCGAGTCCATCACCACCTCATTCATCTCCTACACCACATCCGAGTCCATCACCACCTCATTCATCTCCTACACCACATCCGAGTCCATCACCACCTCATTCATCCCCTACACCACATCCGAGTCCATCACCCACACCTACCCCTTCTTCGGTTCCAAGATATTCTCAAGAGATTTTAGAGATTTTAGAAGATGGTTCTGGTAGTAAAAAAATAGGAACTGGGATTAAAACTTATAATGAAAAAATTATATATGATCCTACAAATCCAAGTAACACAACAACTATTTTTAATCAAAATCCAGACATTGTACCAGCATTAGAAGGAAGTCATAGACCTTTCACACGTACATGTGATCCTAATAAAACTGCTTATTTTAAATATGCTCCTAAAAATGATCCTAATAAAACTTACGAAGTTATGTGCGCAGTCGCACCTCAATCTAATAAACAGAATATAAATTACGATGGTGTTTTTTAATTTATTTTAAGATGATTAAATTTAATACGAGAAGAGATTATTATTTAAAATTATTTAAAATTTAAATAATATGAGCAAAAATATAATTAATTTTCATTATGTAACAATGGGTTAGAAGATATTTTATTTGAGCATGAAAAACAGCAAAATATTTTTTTACACCAAGCATTCCAACTATATTGTGATTCATAGGTATCAATAATATTTTTAGCAAAATTTTCTCTTGGTTTTTTAGAATCAGTATTATACCAAGGCCATGCACCTTTAATGATCGGAGCATGGAATTTGGTTATAATATAAACTGTGTGAGCAAATTCTGTGGGACTAATAAGATTACTATAAATAGCTAGTTCATTATGTTCAGCTCTCATTTTAGTAATAAAATCCATATAATCTTCTCTTTGATCTTGGGGGACTAAACGAAATTGGTAGTCTAATAATCCTAAAAATTTTTCTAATCGAGCAACTCTTTTATCTATTTCTTGAATCCTTTTAACATAGCCTTTCTTTTTTACCCAGGAGGCTATTAACGTGGTTATTACAGTTAATATAGAAACTGATACTCCTTTACCCCAATTATAGTATGTATGTTGAGATTCTGATAGTGGAAATGGTTCTAATGTAAATAGAGTAATAAATGATGCCATGGATGATATTACAATGATCCACCAACCATACTGGGATTCAGTTTCCTTAATATGTTCAACAAAAAATTGGAATACTTTTGAATAAAAATTAAGTTCGTTATACCACCCTCTTACCTTTCTCCAGTTATTTTCTACACATGATGTAGAAGAAGTAGAAGGTAAAGAATATTCATTCTTATTTTCTATAAGAATATTTGGTACTTCTACATCAAATATATCTTCAGAATTTTCTTTATTTTTTATGTCTTTTATGTCTTTTATGTCTTTTATGTCTTTTATGTCTTTTATGTCTTTTATGTCTTTTATGTCTTTTATGTCTTTTATGTCTTTTCCATCTTTTCCATCCTTATTCTCAGGTGACATTTTATTTATTTTTCTATTATTATATATTTAAATTATTCTTTTTCATCTATTTGCTGAGTTCTAATTATGTAATCAATTTTTGCAATAACTTTATCAGCGTTAGGACCAGGTTTATTATAACATTCTGATGGAGAAAGAAAAGGTGCAGCACCTACTGCAAACCTTGATGCTGCTGCCATAAATGGTATTCCACCACTTTTGGAAGGGGTTCTAATGTAAGCCTTTTTTTGACTTATATATTTCGAAATAACTCGCTGTATATCACTAAGTTTTTTAACCAATTTCTTTTTAATCTCTCTTTCTTTGATAAGAGTTTCATGATACTTTTTAATTGTTTCTTCCATACTTTTTATTCCTTGAAATATTTTTCTTTCATTAATTCTTAAATTATACAAATTTGTATAATTTTTAATAAAATATAATAATTTCATCTTCCTCTTTAGGTTTATTTTTAAATAGCTGTGGATCATAAATTTTATCTCTACAAAGGGGGCAAATAGGAGAAATTGTTACCCAACGTTCTAAGCAATTTTTATGGAAATTATGACCACATTTTAATCTAAATTTATTATTTTCAAGCTTAATTAAACATATCGGGCAATCTTCTTCTTCTTTATCATGATTATCACGATTTCTTCTATATAATTTATATCTCTTACATATATTGTTTCCCATTTATATTTCTAAGTATAATTTAAACATTAATTTTCTGACAGGTAAAGATAATGGTAACTTTTGCAATACACCCTTTAAATTTTTCCAAAGAATATGATGTGTCTAGTATAAAAAAACTTCGACGGAAGGTAGCTACAGATTTTAATGTAAAATGTAGAAATATAGTTATCTGGGATTCTACCGGTAAAAAAGCTACTAATTCGCAACGATGTCTCCCTAATAGTAAATACCATGGTGGAATTATTCCAATAGAATGTTCTGAGGAACATACCCTTAAAGATACTAGTGATTAATTATTTCTTACATATTATTTCCATATTTTTTTTCATCTCCATATTTTTTTTCATTTCATTATTGTTTAATTGAGAGGGTAATTCAGATTGAGATTGATATCTACTATGCCCTCTACTATGTCGAGTGTTATGACTAATTTCTAACCCTCCTAAAGTTACAATAGTAGGAAGAGATAATTTTGTATCTCCATTTTTCCTCATAAAAGCTCTAATTACATTTTCAGGGATAGAAGGCCCGGATTCTATTAAAGAATCCATATCTTCTCGTATACCAGCTGTAAATTCATTAATATCTTCTTCTTTATCAGATATTGTAAGTTTTTCCGTGATTTTACGATGTAATTTGGAAAATTGGATTGCTGCTATTCTATTTGCTTCAGCTAATTCAGGAAGACGTTTAAATGAACAAATGGATGTAAAAACTCCAGCAACCAAATTCAACATTCCTACGAGGACCGGTATGTATAGATCCACCTCGTTAGGAAATACTTGTACGCTAAATGCAAGTCCAGCTGATAAGGCTGTGATAATAATAGCGGGTACTTTATAATAAGAATCAGATGATGCAAAATCATTTGCCGCGCTTGCATGAAGAACGCGATAGACTTTGGATTGCTCCATCCATTTAATTAAAAGTTTTCGAGGCATTTATTTATCGGAATAAGATAATTTTGTTTTTTAATTTGTTAAATCAGATACTGAATGGTCTTCGTATTTTTGATTAGATAAATATCGTCGTATAATAATAGGAATTTTTTTCAATTTAAGTTCCATTTTTGCAATATTTAATGAATCTGTTTCTCCTTGAACATTTATCATCACAGGAGCTCCCATATTAATTTGAAAAGCTCTTATACCTAATATCCTTGCTCGTTCATATTTTGTTAAATATGGAGTTGAGGAATATTCTTGCCGATATCTGCAGAGTGTAATTTAAATTTAAAAAGAAAATAGATATAATATCAGAAAGAGATGATTTACATTGGAAGACAGCTAATTATCTCTGTTCTCCGGTTAGATACGACCGGTTAGAATTTTCTAAATATTTGATTTATTTCAAATATTGGAATTTATGTATCAGATAAAACTCCTACCAAACCTGCTATCCATGAAGGATGTAATTCATAATTTAATTTAGTTACGGAAGAAAGAGGTTTTCGTCTTTTTTGCTTAGATTGTAAAGCAATTAGAAATTGCTTTTGAGCTTTTCTTATTACAAGAAAAAATGGATCCTTATTAAAATCCTCAGAATGACCCTCACGAGGATTTATAGAAGAAGATTTATTCCAAATAGAGCGAAACAATGGAGAAAATGGAACACTAAGCTTTTCACTCTCCCCCAATTCTATTACTGATTTATAAGGAAAAAAATAAACAAGCTGAGTAGCCCAATGCTGATCAACGCAGTGCGCCAATTTCATAATAGAAGGTCTCCATAAAGCCTTGGTTTCTTTGTAATTATTATTAGCCCATCCTCTAGCCAAAGCCAAATCGCATTGAAAACTTTTCAATTCGTCTAATATTGCTGAGGAATTTTGTTTAATAGTATTATTAACACTTAAAAAATATGGATGTTTATTTATTTCTTCCTTATATCTAATACCAAAACTATTCCTACTACGAAAAGCTATTAAAGCCGTATTATACCATCTCTTAATAAGACTTTTAGTAGGTTTCCATTCTTTTACACGTTGGCTAAGCAAAGCGGAAGCTAGTAATTGAAATAAGTATTTAGATTCTTCTTGAGGAAGTGAACTGTCTTCTAAAATAGTCACTGCCAGACGTTTTGTGCATGATTCTAAGCCACTTACAAAACGTTGAATATTAGGAACAAAAGAACCCGGATTAGCCATTAAACAAGATAAACAAAGTAACAATACTTCTTCAGCAGGAAGATATTGATTTTTAATCATCTCTATTTTCTCTGGCATTAATCGTATTATCTTTTGTAATAATGATTTAAATGCACTGGCAGTAAACCCCTTAGTTGACCTCTGAAAGAGTCTTTCAGAATTATCACTCAATTTCAAAACTGAAGGAATTAATTTTGAAGCTAGTTTAATATTGAATTGCTTTCTTGGAACTAAAAACCCTATATCCTGGCTTGAAGATGATACCCAACGTTTTTTATCTTTTTTAAATGATTTAGCTATACTTCCTATAACTACAATTTTTTCTTTTTCTTTAGCCTTCTTTTTCTTGAATACACTAGGGTTTTCAATATCTATTACCAGATTATCAAAACTATTAGTAATATGATAAGATGTAGAAATTTTCCAAAAGACTTTCATTACTACTAAAGTTGATGTTTTTCCCGTATACTGAATAACAGTTCTATCTATTTCTTCAGGAGACCAATATCCATCTGAAGAAGATGGATTGGGTCCTAAAATATTATTTAAAATTGGACCAGGTAGAAATGATACAAATATACTACCCTTCTTTTTATCAAAATCACCCACTCCTGGTTGTAATAACTGGAGACGATCCTTCTCATCAAAAAAATCAGAAGTACTTTGATTTTTCGATAACCATTTTTCTCTGTCTTTAATAGACATATCTGTAAAAGGTTCCACTGAACCTAATTTTATTAAAAATCTATTCCATAAATCAGAAAATGGTCTTATACGATTCAAAATCCTACGACAAGGTAAAATATCACTATGAACCTGTAATACAGCTCCTTTAGTACCTAAATGAGTACCTACAAAAATAGAACCAGATATAGCCCCTGTAAGAGCAACCGACATTTGTTTAAGATGATTTTCAGCTTTTTTTCTATTTGGAATAGGTCTATTATTAAAATGATTGATAACTATTCGAGCTATATCTTTTCGAGTTCCTTTAGTTTTAAGTGCTCGAATTGATTCTTCTTTGAATTTATTTTGATATTCTAATGGTAATTGATCTAAATAGGATGTATCTAAATCAATACAAAATTTATCTATTAATTCTGACATCTTTATTAAATTATATTTTTTTAAATACAATTTCATTTTAAGTTATCACAAAACTTTCTCTTAACTCTATCACTAAATATAAAATTAAAATTGTTGTTATAAATTGTCTATCACTCATTATTTTTTTATATATTTTCATACTTTAAGATCAATGTAATAAAATTAGTATATATTCTTATATTCTTATATTCTTATATTTAAAAAAGAAAAATCTATAATTAGATAATAATGCAGTCTACTTTTTCTTATTGGAAATCTAAATACCCCGAATCATGGTTCTCTGTAAACCCAGGAAAAAACGGATTTCTTCCAGTAGGAACACCATACGAAAGTTTACCTATAAAATATTATATTATAGATTGGCTTTTAAATAAGATGAGAATAAATCAGAAAGATAATGGGAAAGGTCTTCTTGCTAATAATTTATTCGCAAAAACTGTAGATGAAAAACTTCCATATTTTGACATGAGCTTACTTACAGATAAAAAATTAATAGCATGTCTATACAGAGATTATTGTTTTTTGGCTTCGGCTTATTCACTAGAAACATCTCACTACCATCTTCAACGTGAAAATCCATGGGCAGAATACGAAGAGGGTGAATATGGTAAAGCTAGAACAAATTTACCTCCCAATATATCTAAACCCTTACTTATACTTAGCCAAAAAGTAAAAAATTTTCCTTGGTTAGAATATTCGTATGGATATGGTCTTAATAACGCTGTTTTAGTAGACCATAAAAATCCCGGTCATCCGGATTCATATCGAGCTATTAGAATGTTTAATGGTAATAATAGTGAAGAAGGTTTTATCAATACTCATGTAGCTATGGTATCCTATAGTGGAAAACTTTTAGAAGAACAGCAAAATATTCTAAAGGCCGCCCATAATTTTAGAACCAATGAATCACCTGATTTGAAAGATTTAGCCACCCATTTAAACAACCATTTTAAAATATTTCTGCAAATAGTAGAATCACTCAACCATATGTGGAAAGCATGTAAAAAAAGTAAATATCTCTCTTTCAGAACATTTATCATGGGACAAAAAGGAAATAAAAAAATGTACCCTGATCAATCAATAGTATTCAACTTCCCTGACGGAACTAAACAATCACATTCTTATAGAGGAGAAACTGGTGCTCAAGATTCATTAATTCCTTCTATTGATAACCTTTTTGATATTAATTATCCTAAAAATAAACTTACCGAATATCTGTACGATCTACGCCAATATAGACCAAAAGATCATCAAGAATATATTGAGTATAATAATAAAATGTCCAAAAATGTTAAACTTATTGATACCATTTGTTTAAACGCTGAATGCGGGCTAGCTTTTCTTAAAAATCTAAATATTCTTAGATTATTTCGTAGAAAACATTGGAATATAACTAAAGTATATATTATCAAAAATACTAAACACCCTGTTGCTACAGGAGGAACTCCCATCACTACATGGCTTCCTAATCAATTAGGAGCCACTATAGAAACTATGAATATTACCATACAAAAAATAGATAAGATTTCTTCTCAACTAACATCGCAGCAATTAACAGAATATAATACAATTAAACTAGAGGTTATGGATCATTATAAACAACTACTTGATGAAGTAAACGAACTGCAAAATTCGTTTGAAGAACAAGAACATCATTCATTTCTTACCAGAATATAAAAAATAAAATACATCATTTCACCCGATTTTATTTTTTAAATACTATATCAGCAGAAAATTCTTTTCGACATATAGGACAAGTTGGCTTAGATTTTGGGCATTTTTTAACCCATTCTTTTAAAACACTTCGATAAAAACCATGAGAACATTTTAGAAATATACTATAACCTAGACCGTTTTTATCTTTACCAGGACGTAAACGACCCTTGCTAATACCGCAATATTTATTTTTCCATTTATTTTTCCAAGGAGTTCCCATTTATTAAAAAGCTTATTCTATTTTAAATTTTATTTTATCCTCTTGGGAAACTCTTTTCTTTAAATATTTCCAGGAAGATGAAGGGAAATTAAATTCGCGAAGCTTTAATATAAGACCCAAAGTCATATATTTTATATTAGGCGTGGAAGTACCTAATTTATTAATTAATTGAGAAGTTACTTCTCGGGCTGTTCCATAATCTATTAGATATATTTCTTTATTCTTTATCATGTAATTAAGAATATTAGAATCTCCATGGAATACCCCCACATTATCTAATTTTTCAAAAATATCTAAAATTCGTAGTTGCTGATTTCTAAGCAGATTTTTATTTTTAACCATATAATCATACAAATGACTATCCATTTTCTCCATCACTATATATTTAGAAACGCTATCATATTCCACAACACGCGGAGATACACCAACAGAAGCAGCCTTCTTTTGCAAAGTATATTCTAAACGAAGATATTTAGAAGATTTGCTTTTACGAAAAGTTTTCATAGCAAAATTATACCCCTTTTTATCTTCTACTAAAAATGTTATTCCTTCCTTACCTTTATTTCCTAATTGTTTAACACGTCTATACTTATCTACTTTATCTTTTTTATATTTTTCATATTGTTGAAATGCTTCAGTAATATCCCTAATAAGATCCTTCTTTTTACGTCTTGGTTTTATATCCATATCTTGAGCCATTCTAGTAAGTTCAGCGAAAGATGTTTCATTCAATAACGCGTAATCCATCCTAAATAATTTTATTATTATTATTTTACTGTTTAAAATAATAAATCGGCAATAAAATTATTATTGGGCGTAATAAATTTCTTTTATATATAAATATATAAATAGATAAATGGAAAAAATCGGAGAATTACAACATCAATTAAATCCTGTGGGTATATTAAATCATGGTATGAAATATAATAGACCTACCCATTATCCTGGTACCGTAAGAATAATTAGTTTATCTCGGGCACAGAAAGGTAAAAAATTTTCTCTTGCTGCTAAAGACCCCTTAACTATTATAGCACAAGAAATTACTACGGCGAATACAACTAATGATAAGTGGAGAATGATAGTGTGGAATAATGATAGTTCTAATAGATTTCTATATAATATCAAGTTTGGAAAATATTTAGGAAGAAAAAAAGGTAAATTGCAACTAATAGATATATCTGAATTACCTTTTATCGACAAAGAAGGAAAAATTACGAATGTTTCTTCGGATATATGTTGTGTATGGAATGGTATGGACGGTAATAGACATATATATTTATCAGATGATCCTAATAGTAAAAAATTATCTAAGGATATTAATACCGGATATTGTGTCAAAGGAAGTGGTACAAATATAAAGATAGACACATCAAAAACATGTAACTTAAATTGGGCTCCAGGAGCTACTACACCTAAAAAATCAAATGAATGTCAAAACGGGTATACTTGTCGTTATGTTATTGGAAACAATTTTTGCGATCAACAAGGATTTTTTCAACCAGGTGGATTGGCTATTTCTATTGAGGCAAGTCCAGGAATAGGTACTCCTATAACTGGAAATATTTATCTCACTATAAAAGATGATAATTCAGTAGTTGTGGGAGAAATTCCCGAGAATATTAAATCAGAAGTTTTATGCACTGGAACATACGTGACTGGAAAAAATAAAAATACGCCTCCAATATGTTGGACTACTATAATTCAAGAATCTCCCGAAAATATGAAATATACCATTCCTTCTCGCACGGGTTGGAGTATATCCCAACTCTTGGGATGGAATAAAGAAGATGATGGTATAATAGAATACGCGAGATCTGTTGAACCACTCGCTAAACGTATTATAAATAAAAATTTGCAAATAATTCCGGAAAAAAAATATACTCCCTATTTTACCTATTCAACATCTTCTCCTGATGCTACGGGATGTCCCACACAATTTATGTCAGGTACTCTTCTTGGACCTAGTAGATTCGGATTTATGTGGAATTGGCAATATATAGATACATATGCTCTTTTTGCTGGTGATCAAGGCAGCGGGGCTGATATTGAACTCTACAATATAGACGCTAAAAATATGGGTATAGGTATGTGTGATGTAAATGCAGAAATTCCAGGATCGTGTCCTTCTGGAGAAAACTGTCCGAATGGGGCGGCATCAGTAGGTGCTATTATTGAAGGTACTAGCGGAGCTGGTAAAGGGGGTAGATTTACTTTTCCCACAAAATATATGATAGATGCAGCACATAAAAATGGGGTAAAAATATATGGTTGCGGTCTTTTCTTTCAAGAGATTTATTATGGTGGTCAATATTCTTGGTTTATGCAAGCTCTAGCAGATCCAAAACTATTAGCTAAAAAGATGGTAGATGTAGCTGTAGCCTACGGATTTGATGGATGGATGACTAATTTTGAAACAGGTGTTACCGATGCCGGATATACTTGGGGTGGTAGTCAGAAAGAGGGTACCCCTGGTTATTCTGGGCAAATATACGCTGGGAAGAATTATTTCACCGGAGAAAAAATATCCTCTAATTACTGGAAAAATATGATTTCTAACTCTAGTATGCCAGCTTTTAGAATGCATGGTGGAGATCTTTGTGAGAATTGTACTACCTGTGGATCGGGGCCTGTAGGGTGCGCCTCTAAATACGATACTTCAAATGCACCCCAAAGCGCTTCGACATGTTTATATGTAACTGATGAAAATAATAAAATAGGAGGATACTCTACCGCTTGTTCAAGTATTTATGTAAAAGGAGGAAGTTGGGATGATCTTGAGAATAATTGTAATTCTATGGCAGCCGAACATAAATGTAAATGGGATAATGCTCTATTATATAAAGATAAAGATAATAATCCTCTTTATCATGAAGTAAGTGATGATAGAGTGTGTCGTACTAAATATGATTCTTCATTTCCCATGACATGTGAAAATCCTGCCTCAACTAAACAAATAGGTGCTTTAAAATTCTCAGGTGGAGCCCAAGGAGAAGCAACACCTTGGGCTGCCAAGAATATTACAAAAGAAAATAAAAATAAGAAGACTCAAATTACAAATGCTATAGGACTAAGGAAAAAATTTAGAATATTCTTACAAGAATTCAAAAAATACAAGAACAAATTGGGAGTAGATATAAATATTCTTATGTATGATACTGAGCAACTTGGAGGACCTTTAGCTGGAGGAATTACTCTACCCCCTGAAGGCAGAGGTTGTTCACCTAAAGGACAAGGCACATGCTATGGAAATTTCAATCTATGGGTGGATGATGATGGAACACCTTTGGTAGATCAAATATATGATATGAACTCAGGTGATTTCATGGATGTAACTGGTTCTTTAGGTGTAGTTCCCCAAGGAATTACCGCAACTTACACCCTTAGTAATAATAATGATATTGTTGAGTCATTTAGTAATATTAAAGGAAAACATTTACCTCAAAAAAGCGGTTGGCCGGTCAAAACAGGTCCCAAAGAACCAGGATATAAAAATGATGGTAACCCTCAAAATATTAATAAACAAACAACTGACTGCCAAGGCGGATCTAATAAATGGGCACCCTTCACCGACCCATCAAAAACATATTGCACACCAACAAATTATGAGGGAGCATTTATTAATAACGGTAAAAGACCTAAAAATATTCAATTAGGACTAGGAAGACCCTATGATTACTATCAAACCATACAATTGGAAGGAATGAATAAACCTTTACAATCTGTAAATTTTTCAGATGTAGCACAATCAGGAAATTTTAAAAAAGAACTTTCAAATGCTCATGATACCTATAATAATGCTCCTACAATTCCCATATGGCAACAACATATATATTGTGGTATTCAAGGAGAAGATACTGGTCAGGGAGGAGAATGTAAAAATGATCGTGAAGCTATTACATTCCCTTTATCTAGTGTTCTAAAATTTGATAGTGCAGGTGACCGTATTCAATCTAATGATACTATACTTGAAGGGTTTTCTAACAAATCTATTGGGATAGATTACATAGATAGGGTATCTTCCATATCTTGGACTGGTGGAAATTTATTAGGAAAACCTTTTAGAGATAATTCTTCCTCAGTCAATAACTTTAAAGGATTTGGTCATGTTATTACCGAGAGATGTGTCCAAACTACTTTACCTTTTTCAACATATTTTTCTATAGGAACTGGTGAGAACTACTATAGACAAGGTATTAAGATCCCTTTCGGGCCTTGGACCAATTGGTCTATTCAAGATATATCGCCAACGTGGCAATGGCGTCCTGAATTATGTGATCCCGTTATGGCACAATATATTCGTATATCATATGATATAACAGACGCCTATCAAAAAGGAAACTGTTTACTGTTCAGATATACTCCAAACCCGTCTGATTGGTTAAAAAATATCCTACAATATAGTACAGGATCTACAAATAAGTGCGATTTACCAACTAATCAAAAACAAGATTGCTTACCAAATTACCCCGGAGATAATTTAAAACAAGACTGTCTTAATAAATCATGTTGCTATGAAGAAAGTGATTATAGCCCTTGGTGTTATCATCCAGCAAGTGGAGGAGGAGTAAAACCTGATAATATAGGAGATTTTCTTTCAAGTACTTATATGTTATATGCTATAGATATTGAACCAGGAAACTATAAAATATCTATTATTACAAAATCATCGGGACAAAATTTTGCACAACTTGGGATATCAAATAAAAATTCAGAAATGAATCCTGAATGGTTATTGAATACAAAAGGAAGTAAACCTAATAAATGGGAAAAAAGTACTATTGATATAAACTCTGAAACCACAATGTCATGTATATGGCTAAGAGTAACTATTGACACTAAAACTCCAGGAAGTACTTTAAGAATTGGTGGTATAGAAATATCTAAATTTGCTCGTAATATGATTCTTATAAACCCCTCCATATCTTCTTTTACAAACGATAAAGGAGAAATGAGTGCTAAATTAACATGGGATACTATTCCTGGTATAGAATACTACGAGGTTCGCGGTAAAAATAATAAATTATTAGGTATATCACATCAAGGAATTAATCCACGCATTAATGATACTTTAGCTTATAATGTATTTAATCTTAATTCTAATGATAAACCATACTTAATTGCTATCCCTGGGGGAGTAAAAACACATAAAATAATTAAACCTGTTTCAATTATACTATTAATAATATGCACAATAATTATTATATCATCAATATTAATAGGTATATCCTCTATATATAAACCTCTTCCTGGATTACTAAATAATAAATTTGTTCTATTTACAATATTTGGATTAGGTATTATTAGTTCAATAATATTTTACATCCACCTAAAAACACGTGTTCATAAAGCTGTAAATCATAAATATTCTATAGCCCATTGGAAAGGAGATAAACCTCACGCATTAAACGCCTGTTTCGATGACGCGCGAGTCAAATGCTGGAGATGGTTATTATATGAATGGAAGAAAAATAATTGGGATATTCGTTTCTCATTCTATTATAATACTTTATGGCTTACCAGAGATCTTGATTGGCTTAGGGCAGTTGTTAAACTAGGGCACGAAATTGGAGGTCATGGTCATCAACATCTTACCGCCGCAGATGGAAGTATAACAGAAAAATACATTAGTGATAATATAATTTATTGTGCAAAACTAATTAGAGAACAAATATATCAAAACCCTAAAGAACAACTTTCTTATGCATATCCTCATGGTACCCTACCTATATTAGCTTCTAAAAGACAATCAGTTAAAGACGGTGGTAGCCCTGGAGACAGAGGTATATGCGATGACAGTTTTTGCCATACAGACTTTAATTGTACCCAAACATGCATCAATGGAAAATGCTCAGGAAATAATAACTCATGTCATACAGAAACTGATTGTAATAAACCCAAACCTGGATATAATTCCTGTGCAGAAGAATGTCAAGCTGCTGGAGCTCCTAAGGGATGTAAAACATGTTTGGGACAAGGAGGTTGTGGTGGTATAGATAATTCTAGAAATTCATCTGCTAATTATCTCATTGTTCCTTTTGTAAAAGCTTTACAGGATAACTATATCAGTGCAAGAACCGTAACAGATATATCCACTGATCAATTTCTAGGAATAACTAGTTGGCCTCCTTATCAAGAAACTGTAAATACAACTGATACTCTTCCAACTACAGGAACAGATATTACTAATAGTATATATAAACAAGGAATAATGAAAGTTGGTATAAATCCCGTATGGTCATGGCCTTATCAAATTGATCTTAATCATGGTTTAGATGAAGGTAGTATTGACACTATTACAAATAACTATTTCAAACAATATGAAATTGCTATGAATATTCCTAATAGTATGATCATACTTGCAGGACACGATTTTAATCCAACTGATCCTCAAACAGGAAAGGATGTAGATTGTGATAACTCACCTGACGTTACTCCCATGTCTGTACAAAATATTACATGTGCTTGTTGTGATAATCCTAAATGTGAATCTATTCTTAAACCAGAATGGAATGGATCAATACCACTCTATGATCCAGACACTAATAAATTTCCTGAGATAGACTGGAGTAAAAGACCTTCGGGTGATCCTAAAGTAGAAGGAGGTATACCCACCGGAAAGTGCGATCTACAATGGAATGAAACAAAAAGTACTAGTTGTAAACAATCTTGTGACTCTTGTTGGATTGCAACCCCTGGAACAGCTTTAATCACCCTTTTTAATAGAATTCAGAAAGATAAAGATTATCTATGGTTTGCAACACAAAAAGAAATAGTTGCTTATTGCTATAATCGTGATAATTCTACATTAATTCCAAAAAATATATACAATGATAGAGCTACATATCAGCTAACCACTAAATATGCATACGATGGAGAAATATCATTGCTATTACCAGGTGCAAATGAAGTAAAAATAAATAATAAGATCTACAATATAAATAAAACAATTCATGGAAAAGAATATGTTGATGTACAACCTATTACAGGTACTATGGAAGTTAAAGTAACTTATTAATCTCAAGATAATTTTATTATTATTATTATTTTAAACAGTAAAATAATAAATGGGCAATATTGTAATTCTTATAATTCTTATAATTCTTATAGTAATTGTAATTATTATACCTATAGTATTACTAATTATTACAAAATCTAATAATAATATATGTGATAATTTTTCTACTGGTCATGGGTTTGATAATAATGGAAATATACCTACCATAAAACACTCTAAAAAAATAAAAAATCAACCCTTTCGATCCTTTATACCATTTTTAGATAAAAATGATGACCTACCTCGTAAAAATAAACTATTACCAGGATCTTTTAATTTTAAAAAATATTCTTCCCCTTATAACGCCTTAAATTATCGAAAAACACCTGATAGGATTTATTTTCCTAAACATGCTAACGAGATTGTTAATCTCGTTCAACAAATAGTAAGAGGAATAGAAATTAATAAACAAAACAATAATAAATTTTATTGGACAAATATTCTTAAAATTGTAGTCAAGGGAGGAGGTCACAGCTACACTAATCTTTCTTCATGTGAAGGTTGTCAAAATGTATATTTAAATAAAATGACTAAAACAACCTTAAATTACGCTCAAGGAGGTGCTCGTTTAATTCACGTATATGAAACATTGAAAAAATATGGTCGAACTTTTCCAGGAGGTACATGTGCTACTGTTGGACTAGCGGGGCTATCCTTAGGAGGAGGGTACGGATTTCTTAGTAGAGCATATGGATTTTCATGTGAAAATATAAATAGTGCCGACATTATTACTTATGATCCTACCAAATCTAAATATTGTTTACAACATATAGGAAAAAAATCTCAACAGGATAAAAAAGAATTATTTAATATGTTAATGGGTGCTGGACATAACACTTTTGGGATAGTAACTAAATTTTATATTAACACAGTTCCTCTTCCACCATTAACTGTTTATTTCACTTCTTTCTGTAAAAATAAATATAATAATAAAAAAGATTTTATTAAATATTGGACTTTTATTCATAATAACCTTATAAAACTATCTGAAAGTAATAACAATATATTCGACTGTATATCATTCGCCTTCAAAATATGGCCCACCCGTTCCAACAATATAATACAAATACAAGGCCAATGCATCCAACATTCAGAAGAAAATGCAAAAAAATTAATTAATTTATTAGTAAACTACATTACAGCCGATTATTTTAATGACATCGAATTCCACCCTTTTACAGATTACGAAAAAATATTAGAACTGTGGGACGGTGGTCCAGCATATAGTTTTCCTTCAGGGCAGATTAATAAATTTTATGAAACTCATCCAACATTTAATCATATGAGTATATTGATAGAATCGAAAAAAATAGATTTTGGCCTGCTTTGGGATTATTTATTATCTGAAGATTCTATACAAAAGGCTAAACAAATAACAGGCAAAAATTCATGGAACATGATTTTAGCTATAGATGTATACCCAAGAAAGAAATTAGGTTCCAGTGATAGCATATTTAAGAAATTTACTAGTTCTTATGGTATATTAGGACAAGTACAATATATGAATTATTTACCATCCAATAAAAACACTGGTTCTAATATAGATAATTGTGATAATGCAGAATTAATAAAAAAGAAGATAGATTATCAAACTAATATATGGGAAAATAGTATTGTTAACAATATGGGAAAATATCAATATTCTAATTACCCATCTTTGTACAGCCCAAATACATATTTTCCTAATCAAATCGTTGAGAAAATTAAAAAATTAAAAAAGACATTTGATCCTTTGAATATATTTATATAAGTTTTTATAAAAGAAATATAATAAATGAATAATATTTTAATTATATTATTAATATGTCTTTTGTTTCTAAGTATTATATTTATATTATATATTGTAATGCTTAAAACCCTTGGAAGAAACAAAGATCAAAATAAAAAATTAAAAGATCAAAATAAAAAATTAAAAGAAATATATAACTTAGAAGTTTATGGTGTTGATAACCCAAATCAAATAAAGGTTAAACAATCTTTATGGCCTTTACCTAAAAAAATTAAAAAAGGTTCAAATACCCTAAAACTCCCTTCTTCTATTAAAATTATATGTTCAGCTGATGAAAACTGTCATATATGGGAAATAGCAGACTTGATATCTAATATGATATTTAACAAACCTTGTCAAAATAATGGATTTCCTATAAAAATAAATTTCTCTAAATCATATAATATCCCTAAAAAAGGAATAGATGAAAGTTACACTCTTTCTGTATCTGATAAACAAGCTATCATAACAGCTCAAAATTCTATAGGGGCATCATACGGTTTAATGACTTTTGCAAATCTTGTAGAACTTAATACAGATAATGATAGTCATAACTATATTCCAAATATACCCTGGGATATATCAGATAGCCCCAGATTTGGATGGAGAGGTGTAATGATTGATACTGCTAGAAATTATATCCCTTTTTCATATTTATTAAAATTATTAGATGGATTATTTATGAATAAAATGAATGTTTTGCATTGGCATATTGTAGATGCTCAAAGTTTTCCTCTACTACTCGAAAATATTCCAGAATTAGCCCAAAATTCAGCCTATTCCAATAAAAAAATGTACAATAAAAATCAAATACAACAATTAATAAAAAAAGCTGCTACTAGGGGTATAAGAGTAATATGTGAAATAGATATGCCTGGGCACAGTACATCATGGGGAGAAACTTTTCCAGATATAATGCTCTGTAAACCTTCCAATTCAATGTATAACCAGGCACCCTGGGCGTTAGAACCCCCATCTGGTGCTCTAAATTCTAACAATAGTAAAACTTATGAAGTTGTTAAAAATATTCTTACTAATGTCGTTAAATATTTTCCAGATGAATATATACATGTAGGAGGAGATGAAGTATCACCAGAATGCTGGGGAGGTAAAAATGACTTGGATGTAGCTCCTTTAATGGTCAATTTTGTATCTAAAGTACATAAAATTGTTGAAGATTTAGGAAAAAAACCCATGAATTGGGAAGAAACTGCTAGAAAATATCCCGGTATGGAAAACAAAATTAATAAACAAAATACTATTATAAATGCATGGCAAATGGACCCTCTACCAATACTCAAAAAGAATTGGAATATAATAGATACACCTACTGATTGGTACTTAGATTGTGGTGGTGGTAACTGGGTAACCGGATCAACTTCTTGGTGTGCTCCATATAAAACGTGGTTTAATGTATATAATCATGATCCTCATCTTTATTTTAATAAAAATACATCTCAAACTGAAAAAATACCTAATGAATATCTAAATCAAATATTAGGAGGAACTGCCTGTCTATGGACAGAAGAAGTTGATTTTGCTAACTTTTTTGTAAAACTATTTCCAAGACTTTCAGCAATCGCTGAAAGATTATGGAGCCCTGCTGATACAGCAGGTGGGGTATCTATGTTTGAAAATGGAATAATAAAACAAGGATTTGATATGAGCAAACCAAATTCTTTAATATTTACAGTTCTAAATAGATTAAGATGGAGTAGAAATAGGCTAGTAAGACACGGAATAAAAGCAAATATTTTACAACCTGAATATTGCTATAATAACCCAGATTATTGTAATAGATACTGCTTTGCGGCAGGAGTTTGTCCTTGCACTAATCAAACATATTTAAAATGTCCATCTTATGTAGATGGAGGAAATGTGAAAATTGGAGATAAGGGTAAAAATGGTAAAATAGAATGTCAATGTTCAAAAAGTTATCCCGGGCAAAAAAAATAAGAAGGAAATTTATTTAAGATATATTAAATAAATTTATTTTTTAGTTTACTTCAGATACATAAATTCCAATATTTGAAATAAATCAAATATTTAGAAAATTCTAACCGGTCGTATCTAACCGGATAATCACAATCCTTTTGGATTGTGATTATTGGATTTGTTCCATACTTTGTTCTTTATCTTGGTTCTCAATAAAAAACACCTCTTTCTGATATTATATCTATTTTTCTTTTTTAATCTCTTACTTTTATCTAAAAAAGACTTTAATTTATCTACTTTCAGTTTCCACAACAAAGGAACATTGCGATAGAAGCTATAACAAATGTTATAGCTAAATTGTGAAATTTTACAGAATCAATTGCATGATTTGCTGAATCAGTATCCTTTATAGAATCAACCGAAGGAACTATAGAACAGGCTACAATCTCCATTATTATTCCTACGAACATAAATAGTAGTCCTCCATAAAATAAAAATGGTTTAAGTGTTTGTTTAAGTTCTTGCATTTATTATATGTAAGAATAAAATTATAAATTATTCCATAACTACATCTTTTAATCCCTCGCTTACTGTCAAATAACGCGCCAAGGCAAACAAAAAATCAGACAACCTATTAATATAAGTAAATATTTTTACCTCTCTAATAACACTAGCCTGTTGCTCACTCAATAAATACATCTTACGCTCCAAACTACGTATCTCACTTCGACAATGATGAGCCATAGAATCCAAGCGACCAGCCCCAGGTAAAATAAACGCTGTTAACTTTGGGCACTTCTTATCATATGTATCTATCTTAGATTCTATACAAACCACGTCTTCAGAACATAAACTATATCTTTTCTTATTCTTATCTGATACACTAGCTATATGAGACGCTATAGTCTGAAGTTTGCCCTGAACATCACGCAAAATTAAAAGCTCAGACTTATATTTAGAATCCAAATTAGCTGCCAACATACCAATCAATGAATTACACGAATCGATTTTACCTAACACAGAAAATATAAAATCAGCTTTAGAACGCTTTTTACCTCCATATAATGAAGTTTTACTTCTTATAGTTTTCTCTATTTCAGTATAAATAGGATCTCCGCCACCAGTATATAAATTAGATTTAGATTTTTTCATTGTTGATTTGATTTATTGATAATATTCTTTTAAAATCAAAAATTCATTTTATTAAATGATTACAACAATTAGTATCATAATGATAATTGGAATAGGTCTAGGATTTTTACTAGAAATTAAAGTATGTGGATGTGGATCATCTAGACAAACCTAAAAAAATCTCCCGTCCAAACATTTAGACCTTACACAATTATAAGCAGTTCATAAAGAATATATAAAGAATATTTAAAGAAATTGCTTATTTTGAAAATTCCAATTTAGATATATTTTTGGATTTTTAAAAATTTCTAGGATTTTATAATTTTTTCAAAAAATCTAAATTATAAAATTATTTTACGAAATCTATACATTTTTTTATTGTGTTTATTATAATTAATAATGTTTCATTTTACGTAGTAGAGCCATTTGAGCTTTGGTTGCGGGTTTAAGACCATTAGCTTTGTACATTTTTTTGGCTTTTGCCGATCTTGCTTTTTCTACAATACGGCCAGTTTTGGGGTTGACCTTAAGTTCAGATTTGATTAGCCCTCCTTTTGTTTTGTATTTTACTCCGTGTAGAACTTGTGCACGAGATCCTATAGTGTTTCCTTTTCCGTGTTTTGCAGCAAATTTTTTTGCTCCTGTTTTAGTAGCTTTGACCATTTTTATA
>Ga0222719_10000460_pt1 | contig 40416 bp, 39 predicted proteins | sample C33_34DmetaG_FD_165039 | JGI IMG/M metagenome (GOLD analysis project Ga0222719, IMG submission 165039) | Estuarine water microbial communities from San Francisco Bay, California, United States - C33_34D | ecosystem: Environmental > Aquatic > Marine > Unclassified | place: USA: California... | reverse complement strand
TATATATTAAAGCATAATAGGAATCTTTCTATTGCTAATTTTTCGATATCTTGCACGTGATTTTTTGAGTTCTGCTGCTGCAGTCACAATAGTGCTGTTAATGATTGTTATGAGTGGCCGATTTGTAAAATATTTGGCGGAAGCTGCTGCTGGTGATATGGATGCGGGTATTCTTTTTGCCTTGATAGGCTACCGTTTACCAGGGTTTTTAGAATTAATCATACCCTTGGCATGTTTTTTGGGTGTTCTTTTAGCTTATGGGCGCTTATATGTCCAAAGTGAAATGACAGTAATGATTGCATGCGGAATGAGTCAAACTAAATTAATTTTATATACGCTAGCCCCAGCATTTATAGTAGCTATTTTGTCATCTTACTTGAGTCTTTTTGCTACTTCAGATGGCGCCCGAAAAGTTGAAGCTTTGATTTCAGACCAAAATGAAAGAGGAGATTTAGATGGTATGGCTGCAAATCACTTTTATCCAATTCAAAAAGGTAAGGGTGTTACATATACAGAAGAAATAAATAAAGAGGGTTTGATGTCCGACGTATTTCTTGCTGAACATCGTCCTGACTCTGAATATGGAGATCAATTAATTCTAACTGTATCGAAAACTGGAGAACAAAAAAATTCAGATGATGGTATGGATTATCTTGTTTTAAAGGACGGTTACCGGATCGAGGGAATCCCAGGGCAGGCAAATTATAAGATAACTCGTTTTGAAGAATACGGACAATCTATGAAAAAACAGGCTCCTGATAGGCGTAATAGAAAGAAATATCAGATACTTACTACTTCAGAATTAATGCTCGCTAAAGAGCCAGAACAGGTGGCCGAATTACAGTGGCGTTTTTCTGTTCCAATTTTGGTATTAGTGATGAGCTTGATAGCTATTCCATTAAGTAAAACCAACCAAAGGCAGGGTAGATTTTCTAAAATGATTCCAGCAATCTTAATATATATGGTCTATTTGGTGATGCTTAATGGCGCAAGAAGTGCGTTGGAAGAAGAATTAATCCCCACTTTTATTGGATTATGGTTCGTGCATTTTTTATTCTTTATCATAGCTATATTGCTACTTTACTTTCCTTCTATGAGGCTCTGGATAAAGCAAAATACTCCATTGGTGGGACGATGAAAAATCTAATTTTCCTTGGCCAGTTAGAGAAGCTCTGGATTTTTTTAGCGACTAAGTTAAAGTTTATGCGAGCTTTAATATTAAAAATATTTGAGTATTTTTTATCTTCCTCTAAAGAAATACCATCATTAATCTTATCCAAAATCAGATTAATGGGTAAAAACTGCTCTAGTTTTGTTCTGTTTATGAGGGGAGAAGATATATCGATAAAGAGACTAATATTTTTCTTTAGAAGCCTACCCTCTTATATCATCAAAGATCTGAAATCTATGAGTAGGATATCCTCTTATATATCGGTCTCAGTAATCGGAGCTGTAGGTTTAACACTATTAATAATTGTAACTCTTGACTCCGTTGGCTCTTTAATAGATGGAGCTAGTGATGTAACCAAAGAATATAATTTCTCCCAAGTCTTGATTTATGTTGCCTTGACGACACCAGGAAGAATATATGAGTTTCTTCCAACAGCAGCGCTCATTGGTTGTCTCATAGGTTTGGGTAGTTTAGCTAATAATTCTGAATTAATAGTTATTAGAGCGGCAGGGGTTTCTGTTTTACGCATAGTCTGGATGGTCCTTAGACCTATTTTATTGCTTATCGTAATTGGCGTGATATTCGGAGAGTATATGGTCCCTCATAGCGAAAAATATGCTGAAAGCAGACGTATGCTGCTAACAAAAGGTAAGATATCACAGGGATCTGCTAGTGGTCTTTGGAATAAAGAGGGAAATGAATTTACGCATATTGAATCAATTTTTCCTGGCGGTGAATTATTTGGCGTCACTCGCTATGAATTTGACGACAACCATGTATTAAAAAAGGCTAGTTTTGCTGATAAAGCATCTTTTCAAAATGGTACTTGGGTAGAGGAGTTTGGAGCTGCGACATATTTTGAGGCTAATAGCACAAGAGTGGAAAATTTTATTCAGAGAATTTGGACTACGGAATTATCACCTGAGTTGCTCAATATTGCCTCCCTTCCATCTGAATCCTTATCTATGAGAGATTTGAATAAGCACTCTAACTACTTGAACGATCAGGGTCAAAATGCCTCAAGATATGAGTTAGACTTTTGGCGCAAGGCTCTTCAACCATTCACAATCGTTGGTTTAGTACTGATTGCAAGTTCATTTATTTTTGGTCCACTTAGAAGAGTCTCGATGGGTTATCGTATTTTTGCTGGAGTAGTTGTTGGAATTGTATTTAGAATTAGTCAGGACTTGCTTGGCCCAGCAAGCATTGTATTTGGTTTCTCACCTTTTATTGCAGTAATTTTTCCTGCAATTGTTTGCTCGCTGATCGGTATTTTATTATTAAGAAGATCTTCTTAATAACGCCGGTTAATGCATAAGAATTTTTATTGCTATATTATATTAGATTAGGTTTTTTCTTCGACACTTTTTTTGTCACCACAACTATTGTGCCACTTAAAATATCATGAACACATCTGCCTTTTTTGTCGATTAAACACCAAAAATAACCGAGGCCAAAAAGTCCAAACGAAATATGAGCAAACAGACACCTAGAAAAGCACTCTTTCATCGTCAAATCCCCTTGTTTTTGGCTATATAAATGAAGCCTCCAAGATTTCATTCCAAGGGTTTGGCCTTTGCGAAGCCAACACAATGCATAAAAATAAATACAGCTCAACCACATGCCAAGAGTGATAAATACTTGAAGAATATTACTTGGCGCTTGCATAGTATCATCGCCTGCAAGCTTTCTTAAAAGAAAAACAATAACTCCAAAAGCAAAAATTACTCCTATGAGCAACATAGAATCGTAGAAGATAGCCATAAATCTTCGTATTAGATTTGCGGGATTTTCAAATTTTTTATTTTCTCTGTTCATATATAAAACTTACCTATTTTAGATAGCAGCAACTTTAATTAAATACAAATTTATCAGAAATTATCAGCAAACGTGGTTATTAGTTATTATATTATCGAATGATTTCTTAGGCTAAAGATCTTTAAAAAAAATCTATATACCTAAAAATATTAAACTAAGGGGTTACATCATGAGTTATATTCTAATACAAAAATCACATAATATGAGCACTCTGGAACTTCAATTTCTAGTTGAGAATTTAGGCAAAGATCTCCAAAAAAGGTATGGTGGTGATTATCAGATTGAGGGTAAGCTAGTGAACTTCATACACAGTGGCGTTGAAGCACGAATCAGTTTTGATGTATCAGTAATTAAAATTCAAGTTACCTTGAGCTTGATGATGTCAGCCTTTAAGGGAACCATAGAAAAAGAGATTAATTCATATTTAGAAAAGAAGATTTTCTAATAAATATTTTTAGTTAATTATTATTTATTGCACACTCCAAAAATACGCATTTGTCCGCCCCTATGCCCTACGTCAACATCAAACTTCATAGGAGCAATACCTGTATGAACAACAAATTCTCGGGATACGATTTTGTAAGTAAACATCACTGTTGGATTTCTAGCTTTAATTTGGTGACCATTTCTTTGTATTATATCTAGAGCAATTTTGCCAAAGCCGCTAACACTAGGATTTGTTATAACAATATTATCTCCATTAATTTTAATTTTTACAGTACCCCCAGCAACATCAATAGATCTACCTGAACCCGTTTTATAAACCTCCTTAACTGGGCAAACATAAAGCTCTTCAGCATAATTTTTTGGACTTAATCCGATCGAAAAAAACACAAAAACCATATACAAGTAAATTTTATTCATAAATTAAAGTTAATCCTGTTATACATATAATTAACAATGATAGCTTATGCGATAAAAATTTTCATAATTGAATGACATATTGTTTATATATCTGGACTCTTTGAGATTTCGTTAAACTTGAATATCCCATAAGTCATCGGATAATAATATTTGCCATGAAGTTTACATTTTTTTGCAAATGATAATTATGTAAAATTACAATTAATTAATAAGCTTCCTTAACTATAATTTTCTTCTACCGACCAAGATTTTATTTTGTAATTGCACTAAAATAGTGTAGCTTTTTATTAAACTAACAGGAATTAAATTATGGGTTTTCTAATAAAAATATTTGCGCTACTTGTATTTGTACCGTTTGGATTTACTGATGGACAAAGAGATGTTTGCAACCTAGAAATTGCAGCAGGCGATACACTTAAATTCGACAAGACACAATTGCAGATTAGCTCAAGCTGCGAAAAAGTAACAGTTACATTTACGCATACTGGGAAGCTGCCTGCTACCGTGATGGGACATAATTGGGTATTATCAAAAACGGCGGATGTAAAGCTAATTGCTAGCGATGGTTTAATTGCCGGTGCAAGTAGTGGTTATATTAAAGCAGGTGATGAAAGAGTAATTGCTGCTACAAATATTATTGGCGGTGGTCAAACCACTACTGTGAGTTTTGGAGCCGGACAGTTAAGTTCAGCTGAATCATACACCTTCTTTTGCTCGTTCGCAGGACATTCATTCATGATGGCCGGACCTTTTAAAATAGTAAATTAAACCTTTCTATTTTAAAAAAATCCAAGCTCATCAAATATTAGATGAGCTTGGATTTATAATTAAAGTCATTTATTAATTTTTGATTTAGATACAACATCAACAAGTACAGCAATTACAAGATTTAGAAGTACTATAGCTGTTATAAATACAAATGAAATAAAATATATAAAAGCCCAAGGATGTATGGCCTGCATTGGCAACATGACAGTTTCCCAGCTCGATAGAGTCATAACTTGGACTAATGTTAATAAAGAGATACCTAAATCTGCCCACCTTACTGGATCGTCTGTAGAAAATAAAATCGATCCAATAGCTGCATAAATATATAAAATAATAAATAGAATCAGCATCACATATCCGCACCTAGCTAGCGATTGAAGTAATGCTTCTACTAATTCTTTAAGTTCAGGAATAATAGATATTATTCTTAAGATTCGAAATATTCTTAAAAGTCTTAAAATTAGAACAGATGATCCAGTAACAGGAATCAGAGATGCACACACTATGATAGTGTCAAAAAGATTCCATCGGTCCTTGAGAAATAAAGACTTTTTTCTCTCTCCAAGAAACCTTATTAAAAGCTCAAATAAAAAAAATATAGTTACAAAATAATCTAAAATAATAATTATATTAATGTAGTTATTACTTATTTCATATGTTTGAAATCCCACTAAAAGTGAGGAGAGGAGAATTATAGAAATTACGACGCTTTGAAATCTTCGGTCATCTTTAATTTTATTGAACTTATAAGTCATTGAGAAGTTCCTTCAAATTCCCTCTATTCGAGGCTTGATAATATTTGGAATATTAGGAGGTATTATATATATAATTGTACCAGAGGCCGGACTCGAACCGGCACGCTTTTAAGGGCGGGGGATTTTGAATCCCCTGTGTATACCAATTTCACCACTCTGGCATGGGACAGGATTATAGCAGTGACTACCCTATAATCAAATTGAGTTATTTTAGCGTTTAGAAAGGTGGTTATAAGTGTAAATTTCTATTACTCTTGCGACGTTAAAAACTAAAGGTTGATATGAAACGAAAGTTATTTAGTTACAACTTACCAGCTAACCTTATAGCTCATGAGCCAACCTCTCAGAGAAGGGGCAGCATGATGATGGTGGTAGATCAAGAAACAAATAATATAAAACACCGGTCCTTTTCTGAAATTGTTTCTTTAGTGGAGCCAGGAGATCTCATGGTATTTAATAATACTAGAGTATTGCCGGCTAGGATGTTTGGAAAAAAAGATACTGGGGGAAAAATCGAGTTACTAGTTGAAAGATTAATAGATGATCAAACAGTATTAGGGCACTTGAGAGCTAGTAAATCTCCAAAAATTGGTTCTAAAATTCTTTTCGATGACTGTATTCAGGCATTCGTTCAAGAGCGAAGAGAAAATTTATTTATTATTAAGTTTTCTGATGGCCAGTCAGCAATTGATGTATTAGAGTCAAAAGGACATACACCATTACCTCCATATATAGATCGGCCTGATAACGATGTTGACAAAGAGCGATACCAAACAGTGTATGCGAAAGTACCTGGTGCAGTTGCGGCCCCAACAGCTGGGTTACATTTTGATCTAGAGATATTAGAGGAGCTATCGTCGCTTGGCGTTAATATGGCATATGTTACTTTACATGTTGGATCTGGAACCTTTCAGCCAGTGCGAGAAAGTAATATCTATGATCATGTGATGCACTCAGAGGTTATAGATGTACCGTTATCTGTTTGTGAGCAGGTTGAAGCTACCCGCAAGCATGGGGGAAGAGTAATAGCTATTGGCACAACAAGTGTTCGATGTTTAGAGAGTGCAGCCTCGGGAGGAAAAATCAGCCCAATGAAAGGTGAGACAGATATATTTATTTATCCAGGTTATAAGTTCCAGATAGTAGATGCAATGGTTACAAACTTTCATTTACCTGAGTCTACACTCTTAATGTTAGTGTGTGCTTTTTCTGGATATAAGAGAATAATGTCTGCTTATGAACAAGCAATAATTAAAAAATATAGATTCTTTAGTTACGGTGACGCTATGTTCCTGGTAAATAATCCGGATGCACATCAAGAGCTACCGATTTCAGATAAATATTCAGGAAAAAACTAAAATGAGTAGTAATTGTTCTATGAGTTTTAAGCTAAATAGCCAAGATGGTAAAGCTAGGAGGGGTCAGCTGAAATTTCCTCGTGGTAAGGTTGAAACACCAGCTTTTATGCCAGTTGGAACCAATGGGACTGTCAAGGCTATGTTGCCCAGAGATATAAAGGAAGTTGGCGCACAAATAATCCTAGGGAATACGTTTCACTTAATGCTTAGACCTGGGACCGATGTCATCAAGTCACATGGAGGCTTACATGACTTTATGCAGTGGGAGGGACCAATATTAACGGACTCAGGTGGATTTCAGGTTTTTAGTTTAGGGTCTATTAGAAAAATAAGCGAACAAGGGGTCTCTTTTCGATCTCCTATTGATGGGAGCCAAATCTTTTTGGATCCAGAAACTTCGATTCAGGTCCAAAAAGATTTAGGAGCTGACATCATAATGATTTTTGATGATTGCACTCCTTACCCAGCTTCAAGAAGTGATTCTCAGATATCAATGGAGTTATCCTTGCGCTGGGCTAAAAGAAGTAAGCTTGAACATAGTGGGAGTATAGCTGCATTATTTGGAATTATTCAGGGTGGTATGTATGAGGATTTACGTGAAATTTCTCTAAAGGAATTAGAAAATTTAGGATTTGACGGCTATGCAATCGGGGGGCTTTCTGTTGGAGAACCAAAAGAGGATATGCTGAGGATTATTAATAGCACCACTTCGAAAATGCCGAAAAATAAACCTAGATATCTAATGGGTGTGGGTAAGCCTCCGGATCTATTGGAGGCAGTGAAGCTTGGTATTGATATGTTCGATTGCGTGATGCCAACAAGAAATGCACGTAATGGCCACTTATTCACAAGCTTTGGTGTAGTTAAAATAAAAAATGCAAAATATCGTTATGATACAAATCCAATAGATTCGAATTGTAACTGCTATACCTGTAAAAACTTTAGTCTTGCCTATCTTCATCATCTCGAGAAGTGCAAAGAGATACTGGGTGCACAGCTAAACACAATTCATAATTTATATTATTACCAGTCTCTGATGTCAGATATAAGAAACGCCATAGAAAACCAAAGGTTAGATAATTTCTCAGAAAATTTTTATAAACAGCAAGAGTTATAATTTTATAAATCTTAGATAAATAAACTTTTATTTTTTTTCAGCTAACCTTAAAAAATTCTTTCTTATAAAGTAAAATTTTTACTTTTGTAACAAATATTTTTATAACAAGCCTCACAAGATCTATTTTTTCAGCCTATAATGCATATATAAACTACATAAGAATAATTTTTTATGAATAACTATCCCCTGAGAACGTATTTTTTAGTACTAACAATCGTGTTTATAAGTATTGCATTTGCATTACCTAATATTTTTTCCGCTGACCCTGCAATCCAGGTTTCAGGTCAGAGTGGAGAAATGAAGATAAACCAATCCGTTATGGATGACATTACGACTGCATTAAAAGATGCTGATATAGATTATTTTGGTACAAAGGTAGATGGTGAAACAGGCATTCTTAGACTGACAGATATCGATCAACAGCTATATGCTAAACAAGTAATACAAGAAAAACTTGGTTTAGAGTACGTTGTTGCCCTGAATTTAGCACCTACCACACCTGAATGGTTAGCTCGTTTTGGAGCCTCTCCAATGAAGCTTGGCCTTGATCTTCGAGGCGGCGTACACTTTTTACTAGAGGTTAATACAGACGAGGCTATAAGCAAACAAATGGATACGATAGTTCGCCAAGTTAGGACTGCTATGCGGGAAGAAAAATTACGCTACGAGTCTATAAAGTTGGTGAAAAGAAAACAGATAGTTGCTGCATTTAAAACCAAAACCGATGCAGAGAAAGCAAACAGTATCATCCGACAAAAGTTTACTAGAATAACTAGAGATATTAACGAGGAAAATGGACTTTTTATAATTCGATCAAAAATGTCAGAGCCGGAGATAAAAAAAATCCAAGACTATGCAATTAATCAAAATCTAACAACACTGCGTAATCGAGTTAATGAGCTTGGAGTATCTGAGCCAGTCGTTCAGCGACAGGGAAAAAACAGAATAGTTGTGGAACTTCCTGGAGTTCAAGATACAGCTGCTGCAAAGAGAATCATAGGAAAAACTGCAAATTTAGAATTTAGATTAGAAGCAAAACCCGGGTCATCTAATCGTCAAAAATTCTCGTTTAGTGATTCCTATGTTAGGGACAGAGGAATCAAGGATGCTTACCTTAAGCGCACCGTTGTAATAACAGGTGACCATGTTTCAAAAGCCTCTGCAGGATATGATGAAAAAGGAACACCTAATGTTAACATATCTCTGAATAGTCAAGGTGGAGCGAGAATGCATCGTATGACAAGAAATAATATAGGCCAACGTTTAGGCGTTTTGTTTATTGAATACAAAACACGCACAAAATATAACATTGATAGCGATGGAAAAAAGATTGCTATTTCTGAGCGCTATGTTGACAAAAAGATTATCAATTTGGCAACCATTCAAAGTGCTCTTGGAGTTGGTTTTCAGATTACTGGGTTAAGTACACCAAGGGAAGCCTCTGAGCTAGCACTATTTTTGAGAGCTGGTGCTATGGCCGCCCCAATGTACTTTGTAGAGGAAAGAACAATTGGTCCGTCTCTAGGCGCAGAAAATATAGCTTTGGGGGTTAAATCTGTATCAATTGGTATGTTTTTAGTTGTCATATTCATGCTTCTTTATTACAAGATATTTGGTCTTTTTGCTAACATTGCTTTAACTTTAAATTTATTAATATTAGTAGCGTTTATGTCAATGCTTGAGGCTACATTAACTTTGCCAGGAATCGCTGGTATAGTTTTAACAGTAGGAATTGCAGTGGATGCAAATGTACTCATATTTTCACGAATTAAAGAAGAGATATCTAACGGATTGCCACCACAGTCTGCAATTAGCGCTGGCTATGATCGCGCTTTTGTATCAATAGTAGATGCTAATGTAACAACTCTTATTGTGGCAGTTATTCTTTTCATTATAGGATCAGGGCCAGTTCAAGGATTTGCTGTGACCCTTTCTATAGGGATTTTAGTGTCAATGTTCACCGCGATAATCGTAACCAGAGCCTTAGTAAATTTGAGTTTCGGTAATCGATCTATTGAAAAACTTAGCATCTAGGAAATTTTGTATGCTTAATACTAATATCGTTAATTTTATGGGTCAGCGAAAAATAGCATCCATAGTTTCTGTTTTTCTTGTCTTAGGCTCTATTGTTTCCTTTGCCACAAAAGGATTGGTTTTGGGGTTAGACTTCACCGGTGGAACTCAGATTGAGGTAGGCTACCAAGATAAAGCTAACCTAACAGAAATAAGGAATCACTTAGCAGCAGCTGGTTATGAAAATCCTATTGTTGTTCACTTTGGCTCAGAAAAAGATGTTCTTATCAGGATGCAAGGCAAACCAGTTGCAGGATTGTCTGATAATGTTTTAAAGGCGTTACGCACGAGCCAGCCTTCAGTTACTTTAAGGCGAGTAGATTTTGTCGGACCGCAGGTTGGAGAGGAGCTACGAGAGGACGGCGGTTTAGGCATGCTTGTGGCCCTGTTAGTAGTTATGATGTACATAGCTATCCGGTTTCAATATAAGTTTTCTATAGGTGCTGTTGTTGCTTTGATGCACGATGTAATTCTTACACTTGGATTTTTTTCTATAACGGAATTAGAGTTTGATCTAACAGTCTTAGCAGCCGTACTAGCAGTCATAGGTTATTCTCTTAATGATACGATAGTTGTGTCTGATAGAATCAGAGAAAATTTACGCTTACTTAGGGTTTCAGCAGTCGAAGCCGTTATCAATGAATCTTTAACTCAGACATTAGGCAGAACATTGGTAACCTCGTTAACTACGTTATTGGTATTGTCATCATTATTCTTTTTTGGCGGTGAGCTAATTCATAATTTTGCTATAGCTCTTATGGTGGGAGTCTTAATAGGAACCTATTCATCAATTTATGTAGCTTCAAATATGTTATTAGTTTTACATTTAAAGCGTGAGGATTTAATGCCCCCAGAAAAAGAAGGCGCAGAGTTTGATGATCGACCTTAGATATAAAAAATAAATTACTATCTTTATTCAATTAGCAATCTATATTTTTAATTAAAAATTCATAAAGTTCTGAAAGAGGTATGTTTTGATTTTCAGATTCACTTCTATTGCGATATTCTATCGTACCTTTTTCTATACCTTTTTCTCCTAAAACCAGCCTATGAGGCAAACCGATTAGCTCTATGTCTGCTAGCATTCCACCTAGTCGAGCCTTTTCTTGATCCATGAAGAGGACGTCGAAGCCAATATCTAAAAGTTTAGTATATATCTTCTCACAGTGATCCTTTACTTTTTCAGACTTATGTATGTTTACGGGAATTAATGCAATTTGAAAAGGAGTAATCGCTTTAGGCCATAAAATGCCATTGACATCATTATTCTGTTCAATAGCGGCGGCAACAATTCTACTTACTCCAATTCCATAACAACCCATCAATATTGATTGTTGTGTGCCTTCTTCACTTAGAACATTGCAGTCCATTGCCTCGCTATATTTAGTTCCTAATTGAAAGATATGCCCAACTTCAATACCACGTTTAATATCCAAAAATCCTCTACCATCTGGACTAGGATCCCCCTGGGTAACGTTCCTTATATCTTCAACATCTATAGCGTTACAATCACGTGTCCAGTTCGCCCCTGTTAAGTGCAAACCACTTTTATTAGCACCACAAACAAAGCTTGTTAACTGATTTGCAGATCGGTCAACAATAACAGGTATATCTAATCCAAGAGGGCCAAGACTACCAATATCGCATCCAAGTTGCGCTTTAATGACATCCTTGCTTGCAAAAGTCAGTGGCGACATAACTCCGTTAATCTTCTCAACTTTGACTACATTGAGCTCGTGATCGCCGCGTAAAGCCAATGCCACGAGTGGCGTATGGACTTCTTCGCTTTCATCTTCAGGCGACTCCTCTTTTGGTTGACCCAGTACAATTAATGTTTTTATGATATTGGATCTATCTACATTCAGAAACTTACTTATTTCCTCAACACTGCTGAGCCCTTTTGTTTTAATTTCTTTTAATTCCTCCTCCTTCATGACGATGCTTGGATGAATAGTTACTGCTTCAGTCATCTCTACATTGGCTGCAAAGTCACTTCTATTTGAGAAAGCTATAGAATCTTCTCCTGATTCAGCTAACACATGAAATTCATGAGATATGCTTCCTCCTATACTCCCCGTATCGGCTACGACTGCCCTGAAATCTAATCCAATTCTTTTTAAGATGTTAGTATAGCCTTCATACATCAATTGATAAGTTTGGCTTAGATTTTTTTCAGATATATGAAATGAATAAGCATCTTTCATGACGAACTCTCTTGAGCGCATAACACCAAAACGTGGACGGATTTCATCACGAAACTTAGTTTGTATTTGATACAAAACTAAGGGTAATTGTTTATAGCTGTGAACTTCGTTCCGAATGAGGTCTGTAACAACTTCCTCATGAGTTGGTCCAAGACAGAATGGTCTTTCATGCCTATCTCGAACGCGCATTAGTTCTGGTCCATATCTTCCCCAACGATCAGACTCTTCCCACAGACGAGCAGGCTGCATAATTGGCATTAAAACTTCTTGTGCTCCCAGTTCATTCATTTCTTCCCTGATTATTGCTTCCAATTTACGTAGCACTATTAAACCCATTGGAAGCCATGTATATAAACCAGACGCAAGCTTTCGAATCATTCCTGCACGCAGCATGAGTTTGTGGCTGATTATTTCTGCATCAGCTGGGCTTTCTTTTTTTGTTGAGATTAAGAATTGACTAGCTCGCATAATTTATTTTCTATTGGCGATTAAACGTAAAAAAGGGTATTTTACGGTGATCACATATATTGGTATAGAGCAAAGAGGAAATAAATTGTTCAAACTTCACTCTCAGTTAACTAAGGATACTATATTTATTGGTAAATTTGAGCTTTCACAGTTACTCATTCACAAAGATGCTAATTATCCATGGTTTATTTTAGTACCAATGCTACCTAATATTTCTGAAATCCATCAATTATTAAGTGATGAAGCAATACAGCTGATAAAAGAATCGAACGTATTATCTGAGACTATAGCGGAAATATTCGCTCCCGATAAAATTAATATTGCTGCTTTAGGTAATATGGTACCTCAGTTACATCTTCACCATGTGGCCCGCTATAAAAACGATATTTCTTGGCCTAACACTATTTGGGGGAATAAACCGTCTACTGAATATAACAAAAAAAATCTGAAGTTTCGTATGGAATCTCTAGTGTTAGCTTTATCTAGAAAGGGATACAATATTATTTAGGTGTATTGATAATGAAGTCAAATATTAGTTTTGCAATTAAGTTGTCCTACTAAATTAGCTAACATCTGTTCTTCTAGCCTTTCTATTCATAAGGTATAATGCCAAATTTTTTAGGACGCCTGTCGATAAACTTTTAAATAAGCATAGTTATTCATAGGGCTTTAATGATTGCAGGAAAAAATAATGCGTACAATTTATTGTGGTGCCCTTAACCATAGTCATATTGATCAGGAGATTACAATTTGCGGATGGGTGCACCGTCGCAGGGATCATGGTGGCGTTATTTTCATTGATCTTCGTGATCGTGAAGGAATAGTACAGGTAGTTTTTGACCCGGACAGTAAAGAGTATTTTGACACTGCAGATTTGGTGCGAAGTGAATATGTTCTTAAGATCACAGGTATCGTCCGCGCAAGATCGACTGATACAGTCAATTCTGAAATGCCAACAGGGCAGATAGAAGTATACGGATTAGCTTTAGAAATACTTAATAGATCTGAAACACCTCCATTCCCATTAGATGAACATATCAAAGTGGGCGAAGATGTTCGCTTAAAGTATCGCTATATGGATTTGCGTCGTCCAGAAATGCTTGAAAACTTAATATTTCGCTCCAAGGTAACTGCTTTGATGCGTGCTCATCTAGATAAAAGAGATTTTATAGATATTGAAACACCAATTTTAACTCAAGCAACACCAGAAGGAGCAAGAGATTATCTAGTTCCAAGTCGAACACATGAAGGTAAATTTTTTGCTCTTCCTCAATCACCACAATTATTTAAGCAATTACTTATGATAGCTGGTGTAGACAAATATTATCAAATTGCAAAATGTTTTCGTGATGAAGATTTGCGAGCCGATCGTCAACCAGAATTTACACAAGTGGATATAGAAGGCTCGTTTATCAGCGAAGATCAAATAATGGAAGTTAGTGAAGAGATGATCCGAAATATCTTCAGTAAATTATTAGATATAGATTTAGGTAGTTTTCCACGTATTTCATACAAAGACGCTATGAATAGATATGGTAGCGATAAACCGGATCTCCGTATTCCTCTGGAGTTAATCGAAATTAAAGACCTAATGGTTGATGTAGACTTTAAGGTATTTTCGGGACCAGCTAAAGATAATGAAGGCCGAGTCGCAGCAATATGCGTACCCAACGGAAATAGTATAAGTCGAAAGAAAATAGATGATTATACTAATTTTGTTAGTATCTATGGAGCCAAAGGTTTAGCTTATATAAAAGTTAATGATAGGGATAATTTAGAAGAAGGCCTGCAGTCACCAATTGTTAAATTTTTACCTCATGATATTCGCCAGCAAATTCTCCAGCGCACAGATGCAAAAAATGGAGATCTAATTTTCTTTGGAGCTGATAAAGACAAGATCGTATCTAATGCTTTAGGGGCTTTGCGTATAAAATTAGGAGAAGACCTTAATCTATATACCTGTGGATGGGCTCCTTTATGGGTTGTTGATTTCCCTATGTTTGAAAAAACAGATGATGGTGAATGGTCACCCTTACACCATCCCTTTACTCAACCAGCATGCAATCCTAGTGAGTTGAAAAATGATCCTGGTAGTGCTTTATCGTTAGCTTATGATATGGTGATTAATGGCACTGAGTTAGGCGGTGGCTCTATACGTATTGATAATCTTAAAATGCAAAAAACAGTTTTTGAGGTGCTAGGCATTAGTGATACACAAGCCAATGAAAAATTTGGGTTTCTTCTCGAAGCATTAAGTTATGGTTGTCCCCCGCACGGAGGATTAGCTTTTGGGTTGGATAGATTAGTTATGTTAATGACAGGTAACAACTCAATTAGAGATGTCATTGCTTTCCCTAAAACCCAGACAGCCGCTTGTGTTCTAACAGATGCGCCTGGTTATGTTGAAAAAAAACAACTAAGAGAGATGAGTATAGATTTAAGGAAGAAAAAGAGCGACTAGAGGAAAATGTTAATCGCTAAATTAGTTGAACTAAAAAGTAAGTTAAAGGCATAAAAAATCAATTTAACGAGTAATCTAAGGAGATATAAGATGAAAGTATTAAAAAAGACTGATACACATACAATATATAAAAAACGTTCCGGACGTTATGCTGTTGAAGACGCTCTCCAAAATATTGTAAATGGTAATGACAAGATAAACATTCTTATAGAGGCTGGAATTATTAAGCAAGCTGCTATTGAATCTTTGTCAGATACCCCAGAAGAAGCACCGGCAGCAGAAGAAGCACCGGCAGCAGAAGAAGCACCGGCAGCAGAAGAAGCACCGGCAGCAGAAGAAGCACCGGCAGCAGAAGAAGCACCGGCAGCAGAAGAGGCACCGGCAGCAGAAGAGGCACCGACAGCAGAAGAGGCACCGGCAAAAAAAGACTAATTAATTTCATTACATATTTTTTATAGCATCAGCATCAGGCGGCTTCTAGGGCCGCTTTTTTAATAAGTTAAAAAAATGTTATATTTTTTTAAGAGTAACTGAGTATATTAGGGTTGTTTTTTTTATTTTTTAATATACTGTGACAATATACAGTATATTAAAAAGTTGTATTTATATGTCATTGATCATAGGTGTAGATCCTGGCTCTCGTAAAACTGGTTTTGGGGTTATAGAGACAGTTAGCAAAAGTAGCTCCCAAATTAAATATGTGACTAGCGGGGTTATTCGTTTGCCGTCTGGGCCACTGCCTGTTCGTCTAGGAGTGATCTTTGACAATATTTCCCAGCTAATAGACGAATTCAATCCTCAACAAATGGCAATAGAAGAGGTTTTCCTCGCTAGAGATCCAAGCGCAGCGATAAAACTTGGTCAAGCTAGAGGTGCTGCAATAGTCGCTGGGATAAAAAAAAATTTAGTAATTGGAGAATATTCACCTCGAACTATCAAGAAATCAGTTGTTGGAAACGGCGGCGCTACTAAAGATCAAGTCCAGCATATGATTAAAACAATATTAAATTTGCCCTCTTCACCGGCTGAAGATGCTGCCGATGCATTAGCTGCAGCTATTTGTCACGCTCAAACTAGTTCTTTTGGATTAAATTCAGAGGGATTATTGCATTATTCAAAAGGTCGACTTAAGCAAAAAATCACTACATCCAGTTAATTTTTAAGAGGATTGATAATTTTATCGTTATCTGAATTTTTTATTATAGGAGAAATGGTTTGATTGGAAGGATCTCAGGGATTTTAATTGAAAAAAAAGCACCGCATTTATTAGTTGATGTTCAGGGGGTCGGCTATGAGTTACTGGTATCGCTAACTACTTTTTTTGATCTGCCGGAAAACGACGAACAGGTGACCTTACATACACACTTAGTAGTTAGAGAGGATATTCAACAGCTCTATGGATTTAGAGAAGCGAGTGAAAGAGAGCTATTTCGTATGCTGATAAAAATTAGTGGCGTTGGGCCGAAAATGGCACTTACTATACTTTCAGGAATGAATACAAAAGATTTTTTCGAATCAGTTCAAACAAACGATATAGAGAAACTCGTTAAGCTCCCAGGAGTTGGGAGAAAGACAGCAGAAAGATTAGCTATTGAAATGAAGGATTGTTTGCCTGCAATATCTCTAATGGATGCTAACAAAGTAGATTCAGGAGAAAAAGAAATATTCCATCAAAAATTAGGTGCTCAAGAAGAGGCTGAAAGCGCACTAATTGCATTAGGCTATAAGCCTCAAGAAGCAACTCGTATGATTGCTATCGCATCAAAAAATATAAATATAGCGAATAATGAAAATAAGGTGAGTGAAAAATTAATTAGATTGGCTTTAAAGAGTAAAGTAAAATCATAATTGTTTACGTAATAAATATATAATAGTAAACGCCTTGAATATTGGCTGTTTGATGTCTTGCTTTCGTATGGGTATACAGAAAAATGATAGAGACAGATCGAATAATATCTCCAGAAGGAGAAGAACAAGAAAAACGTTTTGACCGAGCTATTCGTCCATTGAGCTTGGAAGATTATGTGGGCCAAGAAGTAGTCAGGAATCAGATGCAGATTTTTATAAGTGCTGCCTCTAAAAGAAACGAGCCTCTTGATCATACTTTGATTTTTGGACCCCCTGGTCTTGGAAAGACTACTTTAGCCCATATTATTGCAAATGAGATGGGTGTTGGATTAAAAACTACCTCTGGACCAGTACTTGAAAAAGCTGGAGATCTCGCTGCAATAATGACAAATCTTGAGTCAGGAGATGTGCTCTTTGTTGATGAAATACATCGTTTGAGCCCAGTAGTTGAAGAACTGATATATCCAGCGATGGAAGATTATCAGCTTGATATAATGATTGGTGAGGGTCCAGCAGCACGATCCATCAAGCTGGATATACCGCCCTTTACTCTTGTCGGTGCAACTACTAGAGCAGGTTTGCTTACCTCACCCTTAAGGGATCGCTTTGGTATAGTCCAAAGGTTAGAATTCTACTCAGACAAAGAGTTAAGTAAGATAGTTTCTAGATCAGCAAAATTACTTGGTGTGAAAATAGATGAAAATGGTACTCAAGAAATTGCCAGGCGATCAAGAGGAACTCCTCGGATTGCAAATCGATTACTACGTAGAGTCAGAGATTATGCGGATATTAAAGCCGATGGAGTTATTACATCACAAATAGCTGATATGGCGTTAAATATGCTCAATATTGATTCTTGTGGATTTGACCATATGGATCGACGAGTTATGCTAGCAATAATAGAGAAATTTGATGGAGGCCCGGTTGGAATCGATAGTGTGGCTGCAGCGATAAGTGAAGAAAGAAATACCATTGAAGATGTCATTGAGCCGTTTTTGATCCAACAAGGTTATTTGCTTCGAACGCAGAGAGGGCGAACAGTTTCGCGATTAGCATATGAGCATTTTGAATTAAAAAATAAGATCATAAATGAAATATAAGGTTTATTTATAAATGATGCAGAAGTTTTGTCTACCTATTCGGGTATATGTAGAGGATACAGATGCCGGAGGCATTGTTTATTACGCTAATTATCTTAAATATATTGAGCGTGCTAGAACAGAGCTTATAAGAACTTTTGGTTTTGATAAACCAGCACTGTTTGGAGGCCTGCAGTTCGTAGTTCACTCTCTTAGCGTTAAATACTTGCAGTCAGCAGTGCTAGACGATGAAATTATCGCCACTGCAGAAATAACAAGGGTTACGAAGACTTCTTTTATAGTTGCTCAAACTGTGCTGAAAAACAATGAACTTCTTATAGATGCTGAAGTAAAAATAGTCTGTATTAGCCACGATAAAAAGACTCCATGCGCGATACCTAGTAATATGTTGAAAAAACTTCAAGGTGGAATAGTAAATATCATGAGGACCAATTCATGACAGAGCAATTATCTTTATGGAGCTTAATTTTTAATGCCTCTTTTTTAGTTCAATTTGTAATGTTGATTCTTTTTCTTGCTTCAGTGGTGTCTTGGGTAATGATTATTCAGAAAGGGCTTTATCTCCGTGAGGCTGGATATAATTCACGTCAATTTGAGAATGATTTTTGGTCAGGGATAGATTTAAATAAACTATACGAAGATATAAGAATCTCAGATGCTGGTGAGGGTTTACCTGGAGTATTTAGAGCAGGATTTAGGGAATTCAGCAAGCTCTCTCAACAAGCTGGTGTTGAACCAGAGGCTGTTATGGAAGGTACTGAAAGATCAATGAGAGTTGCACTATCCCGAGAGGAAGAAGCACTTAATCAAAATCTACCTTTCCTTGCAAGTGTCGCATCTGTTAGTCCTTATATTGGGTTGTTTGGAACAGTTTGGGGAATTATGAATTCATTTCGCGGGCTTGCTAACGTTCAACAAGCTACATTAGCGGTAGTAGCACCAGGTATATCCGAGGCATTGATCGCAACTGCAATGGGTTTATTTGCCGCGATACCAGCAGTACTCTCTTATAATAGATACTCTTCAGCTGCTGAAACAATTTATAATAGTTATGAAACATTTGCAGAAGAACTATCAACTATATTGCATCGAAGGATTCATAGTAAATGATAATTAAAACTATGAAAAAAAAGCGACGATTAGTTGCTGAAATCAATGTTGTTCCATACATTGACGTAATGTTAGTTTTGTTAATAGTTTTTATGGTAACCGCTCCATTGCTAATGCAAGGAGTTAAAGTAGAACTACCTAGCGCGCCATCTGCACCACTTGATAAAAACAGCAAAGACCCGTTAATTATATCAATTAAGTCCGACGGTACATTTTATATCGATCTAGGAAATGGAAAGAATAAAAAAGAGACCATAGAATCAATTTTAGTAAAAGTCAAAAAAGTATTATCTCAGCAACCGAAAACTCCTGTTCTAGTTTGGGGGGATAAAAAAGTAAACTATGGTTCTGTTGTTAAGCTGATGAGCAGTTTACAGAATGCTGGGGCACTGTCTGTAGGCCTCGTAACTGACCCACCTATAATAAATTGAATATTCTATTATTTACCAGACCCACCTCACTTATTTTGGCTATATCTTTGAGTCTAATTCTGCATTTAGTGATAATTTATTTTCTTTTTAATAAATGGGACGAAGGGATAAAAATACAAAAGGTATTACCCCCAAAATATTTACAAGCGAAGCTGGTAAATCTGGATGAAAAAATTAAAAAAAAAATACAACCTAAACCTAAACCTAAACCTAAACCTAAACCTAAACCTAAACCTAAACCTAAACCTAAACCTAAAAAAAATAATGAAAAAAAAATAAAACATAAAATTATTGATGAGCAAGAAACGAAAATCTTGCAAGCGAGTAAGCAATTAGAATTAGAAAATAAAAAAATAGTTTCTAGCTATTCTGCATATATAATTGAAAGAATAGAGGCTAACTGGAACAGACCGCCGAGCTCAAGAAGAGAAATGGAAGCAAAATTACTAATTAGATTAGTTCCAACAGGCCAAGTCATAAGCGTGAAGCTACTCAAAACAAGTGGGAATATTGCCTTTGATAGATCAGCAGAGCAGGCTGTTTACAAAGTTGGTAGTTTTGATAAGTTGCAGCAATTAGATATACAAACATTTGAGAAAAATTTTAGGGAATTGCAGTTAGTTTTTAAACCAAATGATTTGAGGTTGTAATAAATTGAAAAAAATTAATTTAATTATAATTTTATTTGCCTTTATTTCTTTATCAGCATCGGCTGAGCTATCTATTAATATTACAAAGGGAATTGATAATCCGACAAAAATAGCTATTGCTCCATTATCTTTTTATGGAAATCAACTTCCTGAAGATATAGGTAGAATTATCGAAGAGGATCTAAAAAGAAGTGGTCTTTTTGATCCTATTCCAAGAAAAAATATGCTGTCATTTCCAGGTACGTTAAAAGATGTATATTTTCGTGACTGGAAAATCCTAGGAGCTGAATATCTAGTTATTGGAAGTTTAATATTAAGTGGCGATTTTTACGAGATTACATACAGTTTGCTGGAAGTGCATAGCTCAAGATTAGTCTTTACAAAGATTGCAAAAGGATCTAAAGACCAAATTAGGGATTTATCTCACCATATAAGCGACCAGGTATATGAGGCTATAACAGGAATTGAAGGTGCATTTTCTACCAAGGTTGCGTATGTGACGTCTTTGAAATCAAACAATAAAATATTATTCAAACTTATGGTATCCGATGTTGATGGCGCTAGAGAAAGAGCAGTACTTGAGTCTAATCACCCTATTATGTCTCCTTCCTGGTCCCCCGATGCAAAAGAGTTAGTCTATGTTTCTTTTGAAACAGGAAGACCAGCGGTGTTTCGTCAGAATTTAGCTAATGGTAATAGGAAGCAACTTTCTGACTTTAGGGGATTGAATGGAGCCCCATCATGGTCACCTGACGGAAAAAAATTGGCACTAGTTCTGTCAAAAGATGGTAATCCTGAGATTTATACTTTTGATCTAAGAAAAGAAAAATTTATACGACACACAAATCATTTTGCAATCGATACTGAGCCTAACTGGGCGCCGGATAGTAAATCGCTTGTTTTTACCTCAGATAGAGGTGGATCACCACAAATATATAGATTAATCCTTAAAAATGGAGAAGTGCAACGCCTTACTTTCCGAGGATCATATAATGCTAGGCCTAGGCTAGCTAGTAATGGCAGAACTTTAGTGATGATTCATAGAAGCGCTCATCAATTTAATATTGCTACACAAGATTTAGTAAATGGTGATTTAAGAATTTTATCTAATACTAGTTTAGATGAATCACCCACAGTCTCACCAAATAGTGCTATGCTACTTTATGCCACAAAGATAAATAATAAAGGAGTTTTAGCAGCTGTTTCTCTTGATGCAGGAGTAAAATTCCTTCTCCCAAGTAAACAGGGAGACGTCCGTGAACCCGCTTGGTCACCAAAATAAAATAAAACTTAATTCGGCATATGTCGTCTAACAAATTAAAATATTATTAAAAAGGAAACATAAAGATGAAAAAAATCTATAAATATAGTTTGGCCACTATGGTCCTGTCACTATCTCTAGTGGGTTGTTCAATGACAAAGACCAATAGCGTAGCTACTATGACTAATGACCGCATAACTACCGGATCTATAAAAAATAACTCGATACAGGGCTCTACCTTAAAAACAGATATCAAAGTTCCTCGTGTATTTTACTTTGAGTTTGATAAGGTAATGCTTAGCACTGAGGCACGATCAGCTCTCAGGCTTCATGCGCAAAGTCTACGATCGAATCCAGCAAAAATTCGTTTGCTTGGGCATGCAGATGAACGTGGTAGTCGTGAATATAATATGGCTTTAGGAGAAAATAGAGGGAATGTTGTCCGAGATTTTTTAATCCAAGAAGGTGTGAATAGCTCGTTGATTGAAGTTGTTAGTTATGGTGAAGAGAAAGCAGCTTCCCATGGTAGTAATGAGGATTCATGGGCTATGAATCGAAGAGTAGAATTAAAATAATATAAAATATTGAATATTATCTTATGAAACATATAAATTCATCGATATGCTATTTTATAAAAAATGGCCTCACTCTAGCATATGGAATGATTTTTTCGACTGTCATTATAGCTGCAGCACCAGTTGAAAATATCAAAATTAATTCGAATAAAAATAATCATATTATTAGCAAATCTATGCCCCAATCTCTAAATATTGATGCTCATTATCAGATGCAATTACTCAAACAAGAGGTAAAATCTCTTAGAGGCATAGTTGAAGAACTAAAAAATGAAGTCGACAGCATATCCAAACAGCAAAAAGATAATTATCAAAATTTAGACCGAAGATTATCAAGTCAATCTAGGTATGCAAATAATTTATTAAAGATAGATAATAATAAAACTATAGAGACTACAACTAGCATAATAGATGATAAAAATAAGCTTCCTTTGCCTTCATCAAAAGAAGAAAAGGAACACTATGATAATGCCTATGCAAATTTAAAGTCAGGCAACATAGACAAAGCTATTTCAGGTTTTAAATCTCACGACATTAAATATCCAAATGGAACTCATGCTGCTAATGCTCATTATTGGCTTGGTGAGATATATTTACTCCAAAGTCAGCTAAGTTTAGCGCATAAAGAATTTTTAACGGTTCATCAGGACTATCCAAAACATCATAAATATCTCGATGCGACGTTTAAACTAGGACAGGTTTACTATATGCAAGGTGATAAAGTGAAAGCTAAGAAAATAATTAATAGTATTGCCGATGGAGACACCAATACTGCTATGTTAGCTCGAAGCTTTATAGTTGAAAATTTTTAGTTTCGGTAGATATTAAACTCAAGAAACGAACTTTTTGGTCGGAGACAAAGAGTTCAATTAACACTTGATTTTTCATTGTTCATGAGTAAGATAACTTTCTTTTCAAGCGGGTCGTTAGCTCAGTTGGTAGAGCAGTTCCCTTTTAAGGAATTGGTCGTTGGTTCGAACCCAACACGACCCACCACATATAAAACTTCCTAATCTTTATGGCCAGACTTACTTTTTGTGCATATTAGATATATGTTAAAATTACAAATGAGTTTCTATTGAAAATTGATTATGAGTACACCTCTCAACCAGGATCAAAAAAATCTAAGTTTTACGCCTAAATCGAAGACTGATAAGATTATTGAGTCTCATCTTAAATCTATATATGCTCAACCAAGACGCTCCACCCAGGAAGAAGGTTTGTATAGGAATAGAATTAAGCAACTATTGAAAGATAGACATGCAGTAATAGTTGCTCATTATTATACCGATCCATCAATTCAAGCTTTGGCAGAAGAAACGGGTGGAATTGTTTCTGACTCGCTAGAGATGGCAAGATTTGGCAGCACACATGAGGCCACTGTGCTAGTAGTTGCAGGTGTAAAGTTTATGGGGGAAACAGCTAAAATTTTAACACCAGAAAAGAAAGTTTTGATGCCTACGCTTGAAGCAACATGTTCATTAGACATAGGATGTCCTGTGGATGATTTTAGTGAATTTTGCGATCAAAATCCTGATAGAACTGTAGTTGTTTATGCAAATACGTCAGCTGCTGTAAAGGCAAAAGCGGACTGGGTAGTTACTTCTAGTATAGCTGTAAAAGTTATTGAGTATCTTGATAGCTGCGGAAAGAAAATACTTTGGGCGCCAGATAAGTATCTAGGTAGTTATATTCAGAAAAAAACTGGCGCTGATATGCTTATATGGAATGGAAGTTGTATTGTGCATGAGGAGTTTAAGTCAAAAGGAATTATTGAGTTAAAAAATGTATACCCCGATGCTGCATTGCTTGTTCACCCAGAGTCCCCTGAAGCCATGACTGATATGGCAGATTTTGTTGGTTCAACTTCACAACTAATTGAGGCCTCAAAGAACCTACCTAATCAACAAATGATCGTAGCAACTGATTCGGGTATATTTTATAAGATGCAGCAAGCATGTCCCAATAAAGAGCTTATAATTGCTCCTACTGCTGGAGAAGGGGCCACCTGTCGAAGTTGTGCAAATTGTCCCTGGATGGGGTTAAATGATCTTAATAACTTGATGAATTCTTTAGAGCTCAATGAGAATGAGATATTTGTAGAAAAAAGTACTAGCATAAAAGCAATGAGGTCGTTACAAAGAATGTTAGATTTTCGTGACGAGTAACTATAAGTTCCTCATATCTTCCTCAATCTTTTCTAAATTTTTCAGCTTTTGATCAATCGACAATTTTTTATTGTAGTCATTGATCAATAATTTTCTTGCGTACATTAATTGATCTCTTGCTTTGTCAAAGACACCAATCAGTATAAAATATTCTGCTCGTGCCAGGTGAACGCCTGGTATATCTCCAGATAGACCACGAACTTCTGCAAGTTGAAACCATACCTCAGGATTGTTTGGGTGACTATTTTTTAATGAGTTTAATATTTTTTCAGAATCAAAAAAACGATTAGTCTTAAGATATGTTTCAGCGAGAGACATACGTAAAGGGTAGCTTTTAGTATCATATTTTAGAAGTGAAAGGGTTTTTTCGATTGCAGTAGTATATTTTTCTTGATTTCTATAACTATCAATCTGAGCCATTTTATAAAGAAGTTCATTTGGTGATATTTTTATTAGTTCATTAATTAATTTATCTGTTGCTGTGAAATTCCTCATAGCCATATTTGAGAGGGCCACACCATAAATAGCAGCATTTTTATTCTTTCCTGTGCCATTCAATTGATTTTTGAAGTAGTTAAGTGATACGTTAGGGTTTTTCTTGATTGCAATAATCGCTCTGGCTCGCATCAAATGAAACTCAAAATTGTCAGAATAATTTTTAACCTTAAGTTGATTTATTCTATTTTTAGCATCAACAACTCTATCTTGTGTAAGTGGGTGAGACCTAAGAAATTCAGGGATCTTATTACTTGCATGCCTGGTTAGTTTTAGCATTCCTTCGAACATAGAAGACATAGCACTTGGGTTCATTCCTGAGGCAATCATTGTTTGGAGACCTAATCTATCAGCTTCCCGTTCATTTTGTCTGCTGTATCTTAAAGCTGTATTCATTCCCATAGTTTGTGTTGCACTTAAGCCAGCCATGCCTGCATCACTACCAGCTGTTGCTGCCAAAATAAGGCTCGCAAGCAAACCCGCCATACTTACAACTCTATTTTTCTTTTGTTGATTTAATCGACGGGCAAAATGTCTCTGACTTAGATGAGCAATCTCATGCGCAATAACCGATGCCAATTCATCCTCCGTTTTTGCATACAAAAATAATCCTGTATGAACTCCAATTACTCCTCCAGGAACTGCAAAAGCGTTTAATGTTGAATTATTTATAACAATAAGCTCAATACGTCGATCTTCTAGACGGCTTTTAGACGCTAATTTATTGATAAGTTTTTCTAAGTAGTCCCTCAAAAGCGGATCATGATTTTCATTAACTCTACTTCGATAAGCTTTAAGCCAAGCTCGGCCTATTTCAAACTCTTTTTGTGGCGAAATATTGCTTGATGATTCGTCTCCTAGAAGGGGAAGGTTGATTTCAGCACTTAAAGCTGGCCTAACTGCAACTAGTAAGACTAAAAAAGTTAGTATCAAGTACCGGAAACGGTTAAAAAGTATTATTAGATTGCTCATTTTGATTGATATACGGCAATTTAAATGTTTGTGTAATTCTAATTATAAAATTAAATCTATAATAATAGATACATTTTAACGACTAGAATAAGAAGGTTTAGAAAACTTAAGTAATATTATTGTAGCTTGATTAGTGATCTCGTACCTTATTGCATGTATTATCTAATGACAATATTGGAGAGTTTGATGTTAAAAGTATTAGGTAACTGGATTAACCGTTATTTTGGCGAGGAAGAAACAGTTTTATTTGCCGTATTGTTAATTTCTGCTTTGGTAGTATTAATAACACTTGGTCAAATAATAGCGCCATTTATTGCAGCACTTATTTTTGCTTTCCTGTTGCAAGGGGGAGTAAACCGCTTGACCCTTTTTGGAATACCCAGAATAGTTGCAGTAATTAGTGTATTTTTATTTTTTATTGGAACTTTTTCAGCAATTTTAATAATTTTTTTACCATTGATAGGCCGACAATCGTTAAATTTAATGGAAAAAATTCCTGCTATGGTCGATCAATCACAGGGGTTGCTCTTTCTATTATCTGAAAAATTTCCTAAAATTTTTTCTGAAAATCAAATAAGTGATTTATTAGCACAAGCATCAAAAGAGCTTGGTGGTATTGCACAAAATTTAGTAAGTTTTTCATTTGACACATTTCCAAGTGTCTTAGCGCTAATTCTGTATGTCGTATTAGTACCTTTACTAGTTTTCTTTATGCTTAAAGATAAGGAAAAGCTATTAGGCTTTTTATCTAATCTTCTTCCTCCTAAACGTCCTATGATGTGGAAAATATGGAAAGAAATGAACTTTCAAATGGCTAACTATGTTCGCGGAAAAGCAATTGAGATAGTAATTGTTGGTTTTGTTAGTTACATAACATTTTTATTCTTTGGGTTAAATTACGCCGCACTTCTTGCTTTATTAGTCGGATTATCAGTCATCGTTCCATATATAGGTGCTCTTCTTGTTTCTATCCCAGTAGTTATGGTGGCCTATTTTCAGTGGGGCTGGGAGGGAGATCTATTTTTTTTACTAGGAGCTTATGCAATAATTCAAGCTTTAGATGGTAATGTTTTAGTACCTTTATTATTCTCAGAGGCAGTGAATTTGCATCCGGTATCAATTATACTTGCTGTAATTTTATTTGGAGGAATATGGGGATTTTGGGGTGTATTTTTTTCAATCCCTTTAGCAACATTAGTTAAAGCCCTTTATGGCGCATGGCCAAATCCAAGTATGCCCTCTAATAATCAAAATTGATTATTTTTTATGTGCTTCTAGATGAATAAAATATATATAGTATTAATTTGCAGTTTAATTTTGAGCCCAGCTCAAAATCTTGCTTCAGAAAAGGTAAATGTTTTTAGTAGCACTCAAGAGCTTTTAAAAACTAACCAAGTTATAGTAGAAAAAAGCCAGCCAGATTCTTCTGAGTACCGTTATATAGAACTCCCAAATAAAATGAAGGTATTGCTTATTTCAGATATGGAAGTCGACAAGGCAGCAGTATCTCTTGATGTTTTTGTAGGCAGCTCTCATGATCCAATAAATCGACAAGGTTTAGCTCACTTTCTTGAACATATGTTGTTTTTAGGAACAGACAGATACCCAGCGCCAGACGAATATCAATCCTTTATAAGTCAGCACGGAGGTTCGCATAATGCATACACATCTTTTGAGCATACAAACTATTTTTTTGATATTAACCCTAAAAGTATTGAGTCAGCACTAGATCGCTTCTCAAGATTTTTTATTGCGCCCTTATTTAACTCTGAGTATGTTGATCGAGAGATGAATGCAGTTCACTCCGAGTATATGGCGCGAATAAAAAATGACTATCGTCGACAAAGAGATGTTTTGTCTGAGATTGTTAATCCAAGCCACCCTGCAGCAAAATTTAGTGTTGGAAATCTAGATATTTTATCCAATAAGAAGACCAGTAATGTTCGAGATGATCTTCTAAGTTTCCATAATGAACATTATTCTGCAAACAAAATGGCTCTAGTTGTTCTTGCTCCTAAAAGTCTTGATGAATTGGAATCTGTTGTTACTGCAAAATTTAATGAAGTAAAAAATACAGATAAAGCACAATTCAGACATAAACAACCGTTATTTAAAGATGGTTCATTACCTTACCTGTTAAATATTGAACCTCTTCAGGAGCGACGTCAATTAACAGTAACTTTCCCTTTGCCTTCTATGCGTAATTATTATCAAGAAAAACCCCTTAGTTATATTGCCAGCTTAATTGGAGATGAAGGTCATGGTAGTCTTTTATCTTTATTGAAAGAGAGGGGTTGGGCTGAGGCACTTATGGCTGGAGAAGGTCTATCTGATCTAAATGGAAGCTCTTTTGATATAAACGTTAGTCTAACGCCTGACGGAGCAGAAAACTTCAAAAAAGTTATTAATTTAATTTTTCAAAAAATCGACCTCATTTCCCAAAATGGGATAGAGGAATGGCGCTGGGCCGAGCAAAAAAAATTAGCTGAAGCTGCATTTCTCTATAAAGAGCCAAGTAGCCCGAGTAGTCGTGTTATGCAGCTTTCTTCTCAGCTTCATGACTATCCTCCTCATTTGGTTATTAAGGGCCCCTACCTGCATAACCAATTTGCTCCAGACCTTGTTAACAAAATACTTAGTTTGATGAAACCTAATAATTCCTTAATCACTCTTATATCTCCAGAAGCTCAAACTGATAAAGTATCTAGCTTATATATGGCTCCATATAGTTTAAAAAAATTCAAGACTGATCAAGTTCGAGTGCTTGACTTAGCAAATACCTTAAAATTACCACTACCAAATAAGTTCATACCAGATGGCTTTGAAATAAAATCAAAGATAACAAATTCATCCGCTGGTAAGCCAACATTATTAATTGATAAGGAAAATTATCGTCTTTGGCATTACCCAGATAATTTCTATGGCGTTCCCAAAGCTCAATTCTATGCATCAGTAAAAATCCCATTAATAAAGAATGCCACCGATGCGGCTATGCTTGATTTATATCTAAGTGTCGTTAATGAGCAACTTAAAGAAGCTAATTATGCTGCAATACTAGCTGGGTTAAATTATGGTATTTTTAGACAGGCAAATAAAATAATTATTTTTGTAAGTGGATTTGACAGTAAACTACCTTTTTTGGTGAAAGAGGTTACCAATGAGTTATTTTCAAAACACAGTGGGCAAGAAGATAAGCTATTTTATCGACTGAAATCAGAGTTAACGAGAGAGTGGCAGAATACAAAAAAGGATTCCCCATATAAGCAGGTTGTTAAGGAAATAGCTCATCAGATTGATACTAAATCTTGGAGTCCAGAAGAGCTTTCAGAAGCCATGCTAAATTTTGATATAATCAAATTTAATAATTTCATACAAACAATATTTTATGGCGCAACCGCAGATTTTCTTGTAGGTGGAAATATAGAAGCTTCAGTCGCTAAATCTCTCATTCCGCCGACAGTTAGTCTTTTTGAGAATAAGACTTACGATGGGGATCGTCAGATATATAAAATTCATTCAGAAGAGAAATTAAACTCATCTTTAGCAATCAATCATAACGATTTAGCTATTCTAAAATATTATCAAGGACGAAATGACAGCCCCAAGGAAGAGGCCTCAATAATTTTATTAAAACAGCTCATGGGATCGGATTTTTTTCATGAATTGCGCACTAAAAAACAACTGGGTTATATAGTGGCTGTGGTGAACCAGAAAGTTGATAGGATTCCAGGCGTCAGTTTATTGGTTCAATCACCTGAGGCCTCGGTAATCAGAATGAGTCAAGAAATAGATAACTTTCTATTAGAATTTTTTGATAAATTAAAAATCATGACTGAAGAAGATTTTCTTAAACAAAAAGAATCAGTTTTATTGAGATTGCAGGAAAAGCCTAAAAATTTATTGGAGAGCTTATCTCGATTTTGGCAATGTATAATGACCCGTAATTATACATTTGATCGTAGGGAAGAATTGATATTTGCGCTAAAAAAGATTTCACACAAAGAAATTTTAAATACATTTAACTCTCTAATAATTAAATCTGGATATTCTTTTCAAATAGATAGCGGCGACAGTTTTTCATTCGATAAAAAAGAGTTTCAGAAAAACAGAGAATCCTTTGCTCTTAATACTAAATAACTTTAATAAATCCAGTTATTTAGTATGTTTTTTTGCGTTGAACGATTTTTTTTGTTTCTTTTTTTCTTTGAATTGACCATTTTTATTAAGAACACTAAGTTTCATCGGGCGCTGCTTAACTCTCACTTTATGTTTCAAATGTTGAAATATATCGTTTGGCATACCCTCTGGAAGATCAACTGTGCTGAAATCATCATATAACATGATACGGCCAATATTCTTACCGTCGATTCCTGCCTCACTCGCGATAGCGCCAACAATATCTTTTGGCATGACTCCATCGTTTTTACCAGCCTCCATCCTGTAGGTAACCATATTAAGTGAATCACCTGAGCTATTTTTTTTGGACGAACTAGATTTTCTAGGGCTAAAATTTGTAGACTTTTCGTGTATTTTTCTCTCGTTAAATCTAGTATCAATCGGAGGCATATTAGGAAAAAGAGGTCGATCTTGCTGTACTTGTGCCGCTAATCCCGCTGCTACATCAGATATTGATAAATTATTATTTTCACATAATTTATGAAGAAGCCCTTTAAAGCGCTCAAGATCTTTAGTCCCGATGCTCTCTAATATACGGTCCTCAAATTGCTGAATGCGTTGACCGCTCACTTGATCCCCGGTTGGAAGAGTCATCATAGTAATTTTTTGTTTTGTTGATTTCTCAATTGAATGTAATAGACGATTTTCCTTTGGCGCGACGAATAAAATAGCTTTACCATCTCTCCCGGCTCTGCCAGTACGGCCAATTCTATGGACATAAGCTTCGTTATCATAAGGAATGTCATAGTTTATAACGTGACTGATTCGCTCAACATCAAGCCCTCTGGCAGCAACATCAGTTGCAACCACAATATCAATTTGCCCTTTTTTCAACCTATTTACTGTACGCTCCCGCATAGTTTGACTTAGATCGCCGTTAAGAGCAGATGCCGAGAAACCCCTAGCTTCAAGTTTTTCTGCAACTTCTGACGTAGCTGATTTTGTTCGAACAAATATTAGCATTCCATCAAATTTCTCTACCTCTAGAATACGTGTTAATGCCTCCATTTTTTGATGGCCTTTGACAATTAGATAAAATTGTATGATTCGTTCAACAGTTTTTGTTTTTGAGGCTATGCTTACCTCTTTAGCATCTCCTAGATATTTTTTTACAACTCTACGTATAGTTGGTGGCATCGTTGCTGAAAATAACGCCCTTTGACATTTGGGTGGCGTCTCTGCAAGAATAGTTTCAACATCATCAATAAATCCCATTCGAAGCATTTCATCAGCCTCATCCAAAACTAGGGCATTAAGTTTATTTAAGACCAAGCTTCTACGTTTGATGTGGTCAAGGATTCTACCAGGGGTGCCTACTACGACCTGCGCTCCTCTTCTAAGCCCGCGTAACTGTGTACTTATATCCTGCCCACCATATATTGGTATGATATGAAATTTATTAATATTTCTAGCATAGGTTTGAAATGCTTCTGCAACTTGAATAGCAAGTTCACGGGTTGGCGTAAGAACTAGTATCTGGGGATCTTTCTGTGCCTTATTAAGACGACTAAGTAGTGGCATTGCAAAAGCACCAGTTTTCCCTGTACCTGTTTGAGCCACACCAAGTAAATTTTCTCCACCTAACAATATAGGAATACTTTGCGCTTGAATGGGAGATGGTTGCTCATAACCTAATTGCTTGATAGCTTTGAGTACAGATTCAATAATTCCCAGTGATTCGAAATCGGGGGGTAGCATAAGTGAGGTCCGAGTTACTTGGATTCACGACTAAAAAGCCGAGTTTGTTAAAAGACGCAAGTATACGCTTATGATTTGGCTGGAGAAAGGATTTTCGTTTATATGCTTTGTTCGCGACAGCTAATCCTTGGCAATAACTATAGTCAATATTAGATTAGGCTACAGGTCCAGTAGTCCTTACCCTTTTTGTTTCTTTTTTTAAAGAAGATCTTTCATTACCACTTAGAGTATTAGCTTTATCGTCAATTAAATTTTTTAATGCTATTAGAAACCCCAAAAGAATAAACGCTCCAGGAGGAAGCATAAATAATAAAAAACTATATCCTTCACTGAAAACAGTCATATTCCAATCGACTGCAGCCGACCCAAACAACAGATCCATATTTATAAAAATTTTACCGACACTGAGGACTTCTCTGACTGCACTTAAAGTAATCAGAACGGCAGAAAAACCTGTACCAAAAATCAAACCATCAAAAGCAGATTTAATTACACTATTTTTACATGCAAATATTTCAGCTCTATTTAAGATTAATCCATTAACAATTATCAAGGGGACAAATATACCTAGCAATATATAAAGCTCATATGTGAAGACTTTCATGAATAGTTCAATAATAGTTGTAAATGTAGCGATTATAATTATAAATATTGGGATTTTTACTATGCCCGAAATACTTTTTTTTATTAACGAGATAGTTATATTTGAGAATAATAGAACAAACATCGTAGCTATACTGAGTCCTAAAGCTTTTACTATACTATTGGAGACTGCAATTAACGGACATAACCCTAAAAAAAGAACAAGCCGCTGATTTTCCTCCCATATCCCATTATTTAAAATACTTTTATAGGAGCGAATATTCATCAATTGCCACCTTCAAAATTGTTATTTACCTTAATTCCATTAAATACATCGAGCTCCTTTATAATCCTTGATTTATCCATTTCATAGTACTTTAGTGTTTCATGAACCTGTTTAATTATCGCGTTAGGTGTAATGGTTGCTCCAGTAAATTGATCAAAATATCCACCATCTTTTTTAACTTTCCATGACTTGGATTCTAGATTTTTTAAAGATTTTTTGTTGAAATTGAGAATCCAGTCGCTCTTGTCTACCTCCATATTGTCACCAAGGCCGGCGTTTCTTGATGAGAGACTACTCTTACAGAAACAATACTACCATCAAGATTAATACCGACTAAAATCTTAATTTTTCCGTTATAGCCGTCATGTGCTATTGAAGGAACTATGATACTAATTAGCTTGCCATTTATTTTTACTAGGTGAATCTCTCCGCTTTCAATTCCCAATATAGAAAAATATTTTTTAGGAATATTAATTGTATCTGTCAATATATCATTAGTATAATTTATGCTTGGCACAACTTGAAAAAGAAACCGCTTAGCATACCTAGTTTCGGACTTAGCAATGTAGTCTTTAGTTATTGAATGTATTGTGAACACTGCGATTCCTGATATTAGAGCTACAATACCTAAAACAGCGATATTCTTCCACACCGAACCACTAAACATTGATCACACCTTTTTTATTATTCATGTTCTTTGATTCTTGTTAATCTATCAATTAATGGCGAAAAGAAATTCATTATTAAAACTGCAAAAGCCATCGCATCTGGGTAGCCTCCCCAGCCTCGAATTATAAAAATTAAAATACCTATTAGTGCGCCATACAAGAGCTTACCCCTGTAACTATTTGGAGATGTAACTGGATCTGATGCTATGAAGAAAGCCCCAAGCATTGTAGCGCCGCTAAATAGATGGAATATTGGTGAACCAAGACTTAATGAGCTTCCACCATCATAGAAAACAGATGACAGTATTATTAGGGACCCAAGTACTCCGAATGGAATATGCCATGTGAGTATTTTTTTATATAGCAATAAGCAACCACCGAGAAAAAAGCATATGTTGATCCACTCCCAGCCATAACCTGCCCATATTCCTTCCGTAAAATACAGCTGACCGCTATAGAGTCGGTCTACCATGAGACTCGAATTTTGCCTAAAAACATCAAGTGGTGTTGCAGCCGTGTAGGCATCCACTTGGTTGAGTGTATTTGCACTATCTAAATTAAAAAAAGGGAAAACAATTTTTATGGATTGCCACAAACCGGGTGCTTCAATACCTGTAAGATCCATACTGATTGGTGCTGGCCATGCAGTCATTTGAATCGGAAAAGATATAAGCAGGACTGCATAACCAACCATCGCCGGATTAAATGGATGATAACCATGAACCCCATAAAGATTTTTTGCTATAACAACACTAAAAAAAACTCCAATCACAGGTATCCACCAAGGAGTCAATGGGGGAAGAGATATTGCTAGCAGAACGGCTGTAAGTAGTACACTATGATCTTTAAGATGAGAAATAACGGCGCGCTTACGAAGTTTAAGTATAAGAGCTTCAAAGATTAAGGCTGCTATGGACGATACAGCGATGTTTAAAAGAGAGCCCCAACCAAAAAATAATATAAGCGCAAATACCCCCGGAATTATCGCAATAAATATTAAATTTGTAATTGGAATCTTGTTATATTCAGACCCTGATTCCAATGAGGGTGTTAAATTCATATTATGTGCTCATTTGGCTTAAGTTTAGACGGGTCAGTGGACTGCGCTGCTGCTAGACGAACTCGAGCACTCTCAACAGATGCAACAGCTCGTTTATATTTATTATCATTAGTTGAAACCTTCAATTCTTTAAGTTTTTTTTCAGCAGCATGAAGTTGGTCTTTTGTTCTAGCAACACGCCTTAAGAATCTGCCATGATCGGCCTCTGGAGTAGATTTTTTAGCTTCAATCTGTTTCATAGCCTGTTTTAATAGACTGTTAGTATTGCTGGTCATTTTGTCGTTTTTTGAGGATGCTAGCCGCCTATTACGAATAACACTTTTGGAGGCTAATTCTTTACCTTTTCTTTCTTTCTGATATACAAATCGATCTCTTGCTCTATCGGAGTTAATTATCGATTGTGGCTGATCCCACTTATAGCCGGATAAATCTTTTTCTACTGATACCATATCTATACAGTCGACAGGGCATGGATCAATACAAAGATCACAACCAGTACATTCTTTCTCGATTACTGTATGCATTTGTTTTGCTGCACCGAGAATTGCATCTACTGGACATGCTTGTATGCACTTAGTGCAACCGATACACTCATCTTCACGAATGAGGGCAACAGTTTTTATATCTGTCGAAAAACCATATTGATTATCCAAGCTAGGCGGACTCATATCTAAAAAACTTGCGAGGGCGTTAATTGTATTTTGGCCACCAGGCGGACATTTATTTATTGCATCTCCAACAGCGATTGCCTCGGCATAGGGTCTACAGCCCGAGTAGCCACATTGACCGCACTGTGTTTGTGGCAAAAGACCGTCAATTTTCTCGACAGCCGAAATAATCTCTACCTTAAATTTGATGGATGCATAGCTGAGTAAGATACCAGAAAAAATACAAAAACTGACGAACACCGTTAAGGCAGAATAAAAGGGTTTTTGGATAATAATGTCGTATATTTCCATATCTAAATTAATCCAATAAAACCCATGAATGCTAATGACATTAATCCAGCTGTAATTAGTGTAATAGAGGAGCCTATAAATGGTTTCGGAACATCAGCACTAGTTATTCTTTCACGCATGGCTGAAAATGATATTAGTACCAGAGAAAAACCTATAGATATACCAAGACTATAAAGGAATGTTTCCAGTAAGGTGTGCTTTTCCGTAATATTTTGAAGGGCCACACCAAGTACAGCGGAATTAGTAGCGATTAATGGTAAAAAAGTCCCTATACTTCGATACAATAGAGGTTTATTTTTTTCCACATACATCTTAATCAGTTGAACTATTACTATAATTACAAGAATAAAAAAAGCAGCCTTAAAATATTCAATATTTAAAGGTATCAGTATCGATCTATTAATCAGGAAGCTCAATATCGCAGATGTTATTAAAACAATTGTGGTTGATCCAGCTACACTAATTGCTATTTCAAGTTTATTTGATGAGCCCACAAAAGGGCAGAGTCCTATGCATTGAACTAGGATAATATTGTTTACAAATATAGCGCTGATTAGGATGACAGCAAATTCCTGCATGTTTTCATCTCAACAGATTGCAAGTTGAAGTCTGGGTGCCTTGTTGGTCGAAATTTTTAAGCCTACTGGCTTTGTATATAAAAGCAACAACTTAAGTGATTCTTTGTCCCGGTTTTGCGCCACTATCAGGAGAAATTAGATAGATTCCATCATCATCACCAGCAGCTATGACCATTCCTTCAGATACACCAAAGCGCATTTTCCTTGGAGCAAGATTTGCAACAATAACTGTCATTTTTCCCACGAGATTTTGTGGCTCATGAAAAGACCGTATCCCTGATAAAATACGCCTTGTTTCAATACCAATATCAATGACTAGACTAAGTAGCTTATCAGCTCCGTCAACATATTCTGCTTTAGTAATTAATCCTACTCTAAGATCAATGCTCATAAAATCATCAAACTGTATTTCATCGACGATAGGCTCCAAAGTGGAAACCTTTTCCGGAGTTTTTGAATCCATATTTTTTGACACCTTTTTCTTCTTACTATCATGGTTTGTAATAGCTTGGTTATTATTCTCAATCATTGATTTTATCTGACTATGATCGACTCTCTGCATCAAAGGCTTAAATTTATTAATTTTATGACCTAACAGCGGTCTCGATAGACTTTTCCAGTCTATCTTTTCATTTAAGAAACTTTCAGTAGCCTTCGCCATTTCCGGAAGTATGGGCTTTAAATACACCATCAATACTCTGAATATATTGATTGCTAGGGAGCAAATATCTAATACTAATTGTTTATTGTTAGGATCTTTGGCGAGAATCCACGGTTCTTTTTTAGCTATATACTCATTTATAATATCTGCTTGAGCCATTATTAATCTTATAGCTTTACCATACTCGAGTTTTTCATAATAGCTTGCAATTGGCTCAGACTCACCAACTACCTTAGACCATAGAACATGATCCTCTATATTTGTAGAAAGTAGCCCATCATTTCCCTTAGTAATAAAATTAGAACATCGGCTTGCTATATTAACTATTTTCCCAATTAAATCGCTATTCACTTTCTGTGTAAAATCTTCTAAATTCAAATCTAAATCATCTATTCCTGATGAAATTTTTGATGCATAGTAATATCTTAAATATTCTGGGTTCAGATTTTTAAGGTAGCTTTTTGCTGTAATGAAAGTACCTCTCGATTTAGACATTTTTTTCCCATCCACAGTTAAGAACCCATGAACAAAAATTTTGGTTGGAGTTCTAAATCCAGAGCTATCTAGCATGGCTGGCCAGAATAAAGCATGAAAATTAATGATATCCTTACCAATGAAATGATAGAGCTCTGTTTTAGAATTTTTCTCCCAAAATTCTTCAAATTTTAGATGCGATCGATAACACAAGTTTTTAAAGCTAGCCATATATCCAATTGGTGCATCTAGCCAAACATAAAAATATTTTCCAGTTGTTCCTGGTATTTGGAAGCCAAAGTAAGGGGCATCTCGACTGATATCCCATTCATTTAAGCCTGAGTCGAGCCACTCGTTAAGTTTATTTGATATTTCATTTTGTAGGTGGCCAGCTTTAGTCCATACTTTTAAAAATTCTGAAAATATAGGCAACTTAAAAAAATAATGCGTCGATTTTTTTGCTATAGGGGGTACACCAGTAATTGTTGAAATTGGATTTATTAAATCCAGTGAAGCATAGGTTGCACCGCATACCTCACAGTTATCTCCATATTGATCGCTTGCCTTACATTTTGGACAGCCCCCTTTTATATAGCGATCAGACAGGAAAAGGTTTTTTTTCGGATCGTATGCTTGAATGATTTCACGAACAGCTATATGACCATTATTATTGAGTTGTTTATATATATATTCTGAAAGTTCTTTATTTTCTTTGGAATGTGTAGTGTGATAATTATCAAAATCTATCAAAAATCCCTCAAAATCTTTCTTATGCTCAGCATGAACTTGATTTATGAGCTCTTCAGCACTGATGCCAAGCTCTTCAGCCTTGAGCATTATCGCGGTACCATGAGCGTCATCAGCGCAAACATAATAGCATTCATGACCACGGATATTTTGAAACCTCTTCCAAATATCTGTCTGAATATACTCTACTAGATGTCCAAGATGTATTGACCCATTAGCATATGGTAATGCGCTAGTAATAAGGATTTTTCGACGGTTTTTAGCTTTTTCTGTCATTATAATGGGCCGCTATTACTTTTTAATTTTATATGGGCAAAAAATTCATTGACTAGTGTATATTATGCATACTCATCAATTGCAGTAAGCTATATTATCAAAGTGTCAAACTATAAAGGTTTTTCCTTAAATTTTCACCAGTTTTACGAGGAGTAATGATGATTACCGGGGTTGATCAAGCAGGCCTTTCAAAAGTTAAGCATATTATTGCTATCGCATCCGGTAAAGGTGGCGTTGGCAAGTCAACTACAGCAGTTAATTTAGCCCTTGCCCTAGCGTCGGATGGAAATAAAGTGGGTATTGTTGATGCTGACATCTATGGTCCAAGCATACCAATTATGCTTGGAGCCACAGCAGAGAGAAAACCAAAGATAGTCGATGAAAAATTTTTTTTACCAATCGAAAGACTTGGCTTATACACAATGTCCATAGGTTACCTTATGACTAAAGAAACCCCAGTTGTATGGAGAGGCCCTATGGCAACTGGCGCATTAATGCAGATGCTTGCTCAAACAATTTGGGGTAGTTTAGATTACCTTATTGTCGATATGCCACCTGGTACCGGAGATATTCAGCTTACATTGGCTCAAAAGGCTAAGTTATCTGGTGCAGTTATTATAACCACACCTCAAGATGTTGCTCTACTAGATGCTCGTAGGGCCATTGAAATGTTTAAGAAGGTAAACATACCTGTTCTCGGAGTGATCGAGAATATGGCTATACATGTTTGTAGTCAATGCGGCCATCATGAGTATATTTTTGGCAAAAATGGCGCTGAAACAATAGCCTCTAAATATAAATCAGAAGTATTGGGAATTTTGCCACTATCTATAGATATTCGTGAGCACATAGATCAGGGTAAACCTTGTGTATATGGTAATCCCGAAAGTGATATAAGTAAAATTTACTATCAGGTCATAGGAAAGATAACACAAAAATTAGCAGATATCGCAGCCCCAAGTTCCCCAGAAATTATTACTGAATAACTTTTATTTAGGAGCTTTTATCAACTGATCCAACAGGGTATTATGTTGTATATAGTATGTTTAAAGAAAGAGGAATTGAGAATATATGAGTATCAAATCTGACAAATGGATTAAGCGAATGTCTCAAGAAAAAGATATGATCGAACCTTTTTTTGGAAAACAAGTGCGTCAATCAGATACTTCTGTTGAAAAAATCATCTCTTATGGCGTTTCGAGTTACGGTTACGATGTTCGGTGTGCCAATGAATTCAAAATATTCACCAACATTCACTCTAAAACAGTTGACCCAAAATACTTTGATGAAGATGCATTTATTGATATTCAGGGTGACCACTGCATCATCCCTCCAAATTCATTCGCATTAGCGCGTACTATTGAATATTTTAGAATTCCACGAAATGTACTTACAGTATGTTTAGGTAAGTCTACTTATGCGCGTTGCGGTATAATTGTAAATGTCACCCCTTTAGAGCCAGAATGGGAGGGGCATGTAACACTAGAATTTTCAAATACAACAAGTTTACCCGCGAAAATTTATGCTAATGAAGGAGTAGCTCAGATGTTATTTTTTGAGTCTGACGAGGTTTGTGAGGTCTCTTATGCCGACCGTGGCGGGAAATATCAAGGGCAGACAGGAGTTACTTTGCCAAAAGCATAATTGCTTTATCAAACAACAAGCAATTACTTTGAGCTCTTCATTTTTTATTTCATTAAATTGGTATGATTTAAACTACCTTCTCGCAATAACATAGTGAAGTTTTCTCCTCCTTTTTCTTTTTGTTCGAGCTTTACAAGCAAGTAGTTCCATTGAGGTGCAAACCATAAAAATGTTTCTCTGTTGCTTTTTTGTCTTGTTCTTTTAAGTTTTAGCGTGCTGATGACCCCTAGCTCTGTTTTGAGAAACTCTTCTCCCATAATATTATAATTCAAAAGTTTTATCTTGCCTCTTCTGATCACAGCATAGCTCAAAAGCTCAGCTTTGTTGATTAGATCGCTTTGAAGTTTTATTTGTGAGGTAAGATTATTAAGGTGAGCATCTCGCTTAAAAATTTGTTGTTTTTTTTTCTTAGAGCGATACTTTGCCACACCTAATGATTGATCATAAGTCAAGATCTCTTCTTTTTTTATACCCAATACACTTTTTGTTAGCTTGTATTCAATTTCCGAAATACTTCCATTTTTGTCAATTTTAAATACTGAGGTTTCCTTCACGTCACCTAAAATATTTTTTGCGTTTGCCTCTTGAGTATAAATACCAAGATTATTTTTTAATGACCGTGTGGTTTCGAGATTAATTCCGTTATAAGAGCTGGTATATTTAAGATTATGCTCTTCAAGTGCAAGAGGATTAATTTTTTTTAGCTCTTTAGCCTGAACGAAAACAGAAAAAAATAAAAAAATTGAAATACAGCTAAGGTCCTTTAATAAGGGATATTGAGGCACCTTCAAATTTTTTTTTAGTATTTGATGATTAACTACGCAAAACATTTTATTTACATTATATAAAATTACGAATTTTAGCATATATATTGCTCTAGCTTTATTAATTCGTCAGTAAATCTAAGTCCATTTTTAGGTAATATAGCTGAATCGAATAC
>Ga0222719_10000459_pt1 | contig 40508 bp, 37 predicted proteins | sample C33_34DmetaG_FD_165039 | JGI IMG/M metagenome (GOLD analysis project Ga0222719, IMG submission 165039) | Estuarine water microbial communities from San Francisco Bay, California, United States - C33_34D | ecosystem: Environmental > Aquatic > Marine > Unclassified | place: USA: California... | reverse complement strand
AACCTCACTCCTTCAAATTTAGGTGTAAGGGAATTTTCACTAGCTGCTATAAATGTATTACATGGTCTAAACATAAATCAATTAATTGAGATTGGTATCATAGATAGATTTTGTAGTATAACCGCAACATTTATCTGTTTTCTATTCCAAAACCTAATAAGGCTTAAAGGCGATTAAGGTATTGAGACATCGTGAATTTTAAAATTACCATATTCAAAAAATAGAATTATATTTTGTAAACAATCTTAAACACTTAATAATTAAAATATGTAAAGATACTGATTTGAATGGGAAACCCATTAATATTTATAAATTGTAATAATAATTATTTAATTAAATCAAAATTAACTTAATTTACTTGCAATGATTAAGTAAGCCTTATTCATGTTGTAAATTTCATAATTGAAATCTTCATTTAGCAAACCAAATGCAATTTGAAGAAAATTTAATTGTTCTTTAAATAAGTCCTCAATAACTAAAATGCCACCTTTATCTAAAATTTTCGTACTTAAATAAACTGAATTAATTATTGAAACATTTGAATGAAGCCCATCATCTATAATTAAGTCAAAGTGATTTTGGTAATCCTTAGAAAACTTTTGAATATCATCAATACTCAATTGGTTAAATTCAAAAGTTTTTATATTTTTTTCATTAAATAGTACTTTTTTGTCGATTTCCAAACCTACAATCTCAGAATCGTCTCCAAGAATCTCGGAAAAAGTTCTTAAACATCCTCCAGGCTTTCCAAAGTTTCCCATGTTTGATAAAATTTTTTCATCTTGAGATCCAATCCCAATTTCTAACAGTTTATTTATCTTAAAATTTGAAAAAATATGAGAATAAATATATTCGTAAGAATGTAAATGCTTATCAGAACCGTTTTGTTTAAACAGTTCTCTCAGTCTTAATGCCAATTTTGAGTCAAATTCTAAATCTTTATAATTTTTAATTTTTTTCTCATCAATTAAAGAGATTAGGGAATTACTAATGTTTTTTATGTTATATAAAATATTTTCATTTAAAGAGTCTGTGACTCCACTTCCACCAGGTAAAAATTCAACAAATTCTTTAATTAAATTAACTTTTATTTTTTTTGAACTTAACTTTTTAAAAATAAAAAACCGTAGCTTGTCTGTTTTTTTATACACAAATGGGAAGTATTTTTTTAAAATATTTCTTATTTTTGAAATATACATTTATTTTAAGTAGATACGCAAACACATATATTTATTTTATATTGCAAGTAGAAAACATGTGCCGATTTAATTTTTAATATAATCATTAAAATGAAATTAAAAAAATATTATATTTTTCTAATAAACCTTGCAGGGTTTCCGAAATAAATTCCATTTTCATTCAAGTTTTTTGTGACTACAGAGCCGGCACCAATAAAAGAGTTATTTCCAATTGTCACTCCACAAATTATTGTAGAATTAGCACCAATTGATGCTCCCTGTTTAATTAATGTTTTTTCATAAATCTTGTTGACAGGCTTGTTTGATCTTGGAAACTTAACATTAGTAAAAACTACACTAGGTCCAATAAATACATCACTTTCGATTACAACTCCATCGTATAATGAAACATTGTTTTGAATTTTTACATTATCACCAACAATTACATTTTCACCTATGAAGCAATTTTGACCAATAGTACAATTTTTTCCAATCTTTGAAGACGCCATGACATGGCTAAAGTGCCAAATTTTTGTCTCAGGTCCTACCTGTGCACCACTTTCTACAATTGCGGATTCATGAATATATTTCATGAGGTTACCTTACAATATTTCTAAAAATATATAATTGTTTTATGACAAATCTTAGAGTAGGAATATTGGGTTTTGGCAACTGGGGTAAAAACCAAGCAAGGGTATTTAATGAAATAGGCAACTTAAGTGGTGTATATGAGAAAAATTTAAATGAAGAAGATAAAAATCTATTTAGCTATGTTTTTTTTAATTCAATTGAGGAATTGATCAATGAATCAGATGCGGTAGTTATTTGTACACCTGCACAAACGCATTTTGAATTAGCCAAAAAATGTATTGAAAAACTTGATATTCTTGTAGAAAAACCTTTGGCACTTAATGTCGCACAAGTTAAAGAACTTATTTTGCTAGAAAAAAAGTTTGAAAAAATAATTATGGTGGGTCATCAACTGCACTTTCATTCTGCTGTTGTAAAAATGAAAAACTTAATCAAAGAGGGTGTCATAGGAGATATAAAATGGATATACTCTAATAGACTTAATATGGGAAGAATTAGGCCTTATGAAAATGTCTTATGGTCTTTTGCTCCTCATGATGTTTCTCTCATAATTGATTTTGTAAATTCTAAAATTAAAAAAATTCAATTCCAATCAACAAAGATATTAAATGCTAAAAATGAAGATACTTCACTTACTTTGTTGGAATTTAAAAATAAAATTAAAGCCCATATTTTTGTATCTTGGATTCACCCATTTAAAGAACAAAGGTTTACAGTAGTTGGAGAGAAGGGGTCTTTTGTTTTTTCTGATACTGAGGCTAAAGAAAAATTAGTTTTGTTTAATACAAAAATTGAAAAATCTGGACAAATACTTGAACATAATAAAAAAATAATTGATTATGAAGAGAAAGAACCTCTAAAAGCTCAGGCTGAGTATTTTGTTAACTCTTTAAAAAATAGAAAGATAGATATAAATAATTCAAGCCATGCTCTTGAAGTTATAAAAATACTAGAGAAAAGTAGCGATAAAAGCTAAAGTTTTAAAATGGAACAAAAAAACATAAACAATAAGAAAATTTGCGTAATAGTTCCAGCATTTAATGAAGAAAAATTAATTAAGAAAACAATCGAATCAATTCCAAATTATGTTCAATCTATTCTTGTAATCAATGATTGTTCAGTAGATGAAACAAAACAAATTGTTGAAGAAATATCTATTAAAAATAAAAAAATTTCACTTGTAAATTTAGAAAAAAATATGGGTGTAGGTTTTGCTCTCAGAACTGGATATTTAAAGGCTTATCATGAAAATTATGATATCGGTGTAGTAATGCCTGGTGATGCTCAAGCATTAGCTGAAGATTTTTACAATATCGTTGAACCAGTATGTTTTGGTAAAGCAGATTACTCAAAAGGTAACAGACTAAAATATAAAGGGGTAAGTAACATAATGCCAAAGCATAGATTTTTTGGCAATTCAATGCTAACTTTATTTACAAAATTTGCGACTGGTTACTACCATATTATGGATCCACAAATGGGTTACACAGCTTTAAATCTAAAATTGGTTCCTTTTTTAAATCTAGATAAATTAATTAAAAGATACGGATATCCTGGCCAATTATTATATTTCTTAAACCTTATTGATTCAAAAGTTTCAGATGTAAACGTAAAACCTCATTACGGTGAAGAAAAAAGTGGTATTAAATTAATTACATTTATTCCTAAACTATTTTTTTTATTAATTAAATTGTTTTTTTCTAGAGTGTTTAAAAAAATAATATTAGGTAATTTATCTCCTGCAGGCATTACATATTTTTTTTCTTTTTTAATGTTTTTTATCTTCATTCCAATTTTTTTAATGAGGGCTTTGGATAATTATTTTTCAAAAAGTTATATACCCGAATTAACTTTTATCGCACTAACAACTTCTATAACTTTATTTTTTATATTTTTCTTTTTTGGAGTTTTGTTTGATGTTCAAGAAAATAAAGATTTAATTGGAGATATTTGAAAGTACCATTTATTGAATTCGATTATGAATTGAAGAGTTTTAAAAATGAATATTCATCTCTATTAAAAAAGCATATTGAAAATTCAGAATTTATTGGGGGAGAGTCAGTAAAAACATTTGAAGAAAATCTATCAAATTATTTAGATGTAGAACATGTTATAACTGTTGGCAACGGTACTGATGCTTTATTAATAGGTCTTGAAGCTCTATCTTTGGAAAAAAAAGAAATACTTGTTCCTTCTTTTTCTTTTTTTGCAACTTCAGAAGCTATAGTCAAAGCTGGTCTTCATCCTGTATTTGTTGATATACGATTCTCTGACTGTAACATAGACACAGACAAGCTTGAAGAAAAGATTACAGAAAACACAGGTGCCATACTTCCGGTTCATTTATTTGGCAACTCTTCTGAAATGAATAAAATATTAAAAATTTCTTATAAATACAATTTAAGAGTGATAGAAGATGTGGCACAAGCTTTTGGAACAAAATTTAATGATAAATATTTAGGAACTTTAGGAGATATTGGTTGTTTTTCATTTTTTCCCACTAAAACTTTAGGGGCATATGGTGATGGAGGTGCTATTGTTACAAACAATGCTAAATTTGCTTCAACTTCAAGAATGATTAAAAACCATGGAGCTAAAGAAAAATATAATAATGAATTATTTGGGTACAATTCAAGATTAGATTCAATTCAAGCTTCTATATTAAATTTAAAACTTTTAAAAATTGATCAATGGATTAGTAAAAGAATCCAAGCAGGGAAATTTTATGATAAAAATTTTGAAAATATAAAAGAGATTCAAATTCTTCAAAATAAAAACTCAACATTTAATTATTATTCAATATTGATTAAAAATAAACAGAGAGATAATTTAGCACAGTATTTGAAAGATAAGGGTATAGCAAATGCTGTTTACTATCCTAAAACCCTGCCTTCTTTGCCTGCTCATTCAATAAATCAGAGTTTTCCAGTTTCTGAACAAATTTGTAATGAGATTTTATCGTTACCAATTTGGCCAAATATTAGCAAAGATCAGCTTCAATACGTGGTCAGAACTGTAAAGGAATTTTTTTAAAGTTTATCCAAATATTTGATCATATAAATAATTTACTGTTTGTTTAATTGACAAATTTTCTGCATCAAGTGTAATTTCTGGATTTTTTGGTATGTCATAATTGCTTCCTAGTCCAGTAATATTTTTATTTTTTTTCACTTCCGAATATAACCCCTTGTTATTTCTTTTTATGCATGTTTCTATACTTGTATTTACATAAGTTTCATAAAACTTATTTTTATCAAATAAAGATCTAGCAAATTCTCTCGAATCTAAAGAGGGAGATATTGTTGATACTATTGGAATAATTCCTGCATCTGACAAAATTTTTGCAACATGTGCAGTCCTACGATTATTTTCAAGTCTGTCAGAATCTGAGAATCCTAAATCTTGATTTAGAGTTGACCTTAGATTGTCGCCATCCAAAATATAATACCTAATATTTTTTTGTTCTAACTTTTTGCCAAATTCTCTAGCTATTGTGGTTTTCCCAGAAGAAGCTAGACCAGTCATCCAAATACAGAAAGAGTTATTATCGTTTTTTGAATTTACGTTTTGACTAATTACAGACTGTCCCCTGTCCAAAGAATAAGAAACATAACCAAAACCAACAGTTTCGTTAGAAATTGGATCAATAATTAAGAACCTTGAAAACTCATATAGCTGACTATATTCTGAAAGAATTATTTTCTTTTCAAGTTCTACAGTTGTGTTGAATATATCATTTACCTCATATTTGTTTACGGAACTGTCAGAAAAAAAGCCGTGTATTATTTTTAAATTAAATTTAAAAATATATCTTTTTGACTTTGTAGGACTGTTTTTAGAAACCCAAATTATTTTTGATTTTATTGAATTTGTAGATAAAAGCTTATTTGAATTAGTGCTTACTAATATATCGCCTTTTTCAATACTAATTTGAGGTGAGTAATTAAATGAAATATTTTCCATTGAATCAACTTGAGAAGTCTCCGAAAAATCAGAATAGATTTTTTTTATAAATGTTCTCTCATTAGTTGTTGTATTTATCAGCTCATCATTGACTTGAAGCTTACCAAAATAGGTTTTTCCAAAAGCAAGCCTTTCTTTATTTAGATGTTTCTTTAAAAATTGAACTTCTACAGCACTGCTTTTTAAATTAGATTTTCTTGGATATGTTAATTTTGAAATAATTTCAATTAATGGTTCTCCATTATATATTGACTTTTCTATATTATTTTTAGATATATTTATGTCATTAAGCGCGGAGATTGGAATAATATAATCTACATTTAAATTAATTTCTTTTGTAAAGCTATATATTTCTTTTTTAATTTCTTCAATTTTATTATCTATATTTTTAATTAAATCAATTTTGTTTACACAAATTATTACTTTTTTTATATTTGAAAACAAAGATATAATTTCTAAGTGTTTCCTTGTTTGTGAGGTGACTCCATTTTTTGCATCTATTAATACAAGAGCAACATTTGCAATAGATGCTGCGTTTGCAACATTTCTTGTGAATTCTTTATGACCAGGTGAGTCAATAAATATAAAATTTTTTGAACCAATCTTAAAATATTTATATGCTAAATCAATTGTAATTCCCTGTTTCTTCTCGTCTAATAATCCGTCAAGGAGAAGGGAATAATCAATAGAACTTGTAGATTTTCCATATTTTGAATTTAGTTTGTTAAGTGATGTTTCATGATCTAGAAATACATTCTTTGTTTCATATAAAATTCTACCTAGAAGTGTTGATTTTCCATCATCTACACTTCCACAAGTCATGATTTTAATTAGAGCCACTAAAAGTACCCTTCTTTCTTTTTTATTTCCATGCTGGCTTCTTTATCTGAATCAATCAACCTACCATGTCGCTCTGAATATTTTGATTTTTTAACTTCTTGAATGATTTTGTTTAAATTGTCAGCATTGCTTTTAATTCCAACTGTAAGGGGGTAACAACCTAAGGTTCTAAATCTTACTTTTTCGTATACTACTTTATCGTTGTTATTTAATTCAAATCTTTCATCATCGTACAAATAATACTGACCATCTCTTAAAACTACTTTTCTTTTCTTTGCAAAGTAAAGTGGGACAATATCAATTTTTTCCTCTTTAATATATTCCCAAATATTTAATTCTGTCCAATTTGATAAAGGGAAAACTCTAAACGATTCCTCTTTATTTTTTTTTGTGTTAAATATATTCCATGGTTCAATTCTTTGATTTACAGGATCCCAAATATGATATTTATTTCGATGAGATAAAATTCTTTCTTTTGATCTACTTCCTTCCTCGTCTCTCCTTGCACCACCATAAACCATATCAAATTTATGCTTACTTAAAACTTGTTTGAGTGCTTCAGTTTTCATTATGTCTGTATAATTTTCATTATTGAATGGCGTTACATTTTCTTTTATACCATCTAAATTTGTATATGTTATTAGATCTAGGTTGTACTTTTTCTTTATATTCTCTCGAAATTTAATCATTTCACTAAATTTCCAGGTTGTATCGACATGTAAAATCTTAACTGGAACATCAACTGGAAAGAAAGCTTTTAAAAATAAATGCAGTAAAACTGATGAATCTTTTCCAATAGAGTACATCATTACAGGATTTTCAGCTTCAATATAAGTATCTCTTATAATTGAAATGGCTTCATTCTCAAGACTTCGTAATTTACTGTTCATTTTTATTTATAATTTTTTATAATTAAATACTTCAAAATCAATTTCAAAATACTTATTAATCATACCTATAGTACTTTTGTTATGAAAGTTATTGTTTTTTATTAAATTTGATTTGTTAACATGTGGAATTTTAAAATTATAATTAGCTAATTTAGATACTTTGTTCATATCTTCATAAATGTTTTCTACTTTGCCAATAAAGTCGACAATAATATTTTTATTATTATCTAAGATATAATCAGATTGATAGTTTAGATCTTCAGAACACCTCCATTCAATATATTCATCAAAATTAAAGTCTTTTATTATATTATGTTGCTTATGGTTAATATGTTCTTTCATATATCTAAACATTGAAACTTGCCAATCATATGGATTTCTTGAAAATGCAAACTTGAAATATTTTTTAAAATCATTTCCAAAATATTTTTTATATTCCAATGCTGAGGAATGTTTTTTTATAATATTATTTTCGTATACGATATGTTTTTTTGAAAAACGTTTTTTATAGTGGTAATACATAAATTCACTATTGTTAATTAATTGAGGGAAGAGGTTTCGTTCTAAAGATCTGCATAAACTTTTACCTGCGGCTTTATGAATATGAACGAATATTATTTTATTTTTATAATCAATCACTACAATTAATAATTATAATTTTTATGTAGATTATGGAAAAAATTTCTGTTTTAATGTCAGTTTATAATGATGAGTCAAATATTGAATACAGTCTAGAAAGTGTTCTAAACCAAACTTACAAAAATTTAGAAGTGCTAATTATGGATGATTGTTCTACAGATAATACAAGTAAAATTATTGAACAAATTGCTAAAAAAGATAGCAGAATAAATATTTATAAAAATGAAAAAAATAAAGGATTGACTCATTCATTAAATTTATTAATCAATAATTCAAATGGAAACTATATTGCTAGACAAGACTCCGACGACTTTAGTTTCCCAGAAAGATTATCAAAACAAATTAATTTTATAAAAAATAAAAACTTGGACGGTTGTACTACAAGAGCTTACAAAAAAGAAAGCTTCAAAATTACTCCCAGATTTTCAAAATATTTTAATAAAAAATTTATATTGAAGTTAAAAAATCCATTTATTCATGGTTCGTTATTAATTAAACGAGATGTCATTTTGAATATTGGTGGATATGATGAAAACTTTTACTATGCACAAGATTACAAATTGTTTAAAGATCTAATTTACCGAAACAAAAAAATTAAAATATTCAATGAAGTTTGTTATGTTTTGAACAATGAAAACAATATTTCTACAAATCACAAAGAGAAGCAACATTACTACGCTAAATGTGTAAGAAAAAATATAATCCCTTCAAATAAAAATGAAAACTAAGATTCAAAAATTTATAAGGAAAGCAAATATACTTCTATTTAGCAAAAATCTTCCAAAAAATGTAGTTTTATACTTTCACGAAACTAACGAAAAAGAATTAATAGAAATAAGAAATATAATTAATTTTTTTCGATTTATGGGTTACAAATTTTTAACAATTAATGAACTTTCAAGATCTCTTCATTTACAAAATAGAACTATATCCTTAACTTTTGATGATGGTTTTACAAATTGGTTAGAAGTTGCGAATTTGCTTAGTCAACAAAAAATTAAAGGAACTTTTTTCTGTAATTCTATAAATTTAACTTCAGAAGAATTATCGAGATTTTATAAAAATATAAACCTAAAAAACAATATTGAAATAATGAACATTTCACAATTTAAAGTGTTATCAAAAACAGAACATGAAATAGGGTCTCACACTCACAGTCATGAAACACTTAGCGGCTTAAAATTTGAAAACTTTAAATATGAAATTGATAAAAACTTAGAAATTTTATCAAAATATAATGAAATCAAATCTTTTGCAATACCATACGGAATGAAAAGATATATAACTAGAAAGCAAATCAATTATATTTCTAGCATTTTTGAAGTAGCTTGCTATGGAGAACCTGGTTTGTTATTTAATCATAAAAAGGATAAAATAGAAAGATCTCCTTGGAAGGTAAATGAAAATTTTAACTCTAATATAGAAAATATAAAAACAAACACAATCCTATTTAATAGTATTACAAAGAGAAGCGGCTTGGGTTAATTTTTTATTGCTACACCTATATAAAGAGGTTTTAAAAAATTATTTTTATCTAAAAAAATAAAATTCGAGTATTTATACAAAGTTGAATTTTTTAATATAAATTTTTTAAACGCACTCTCATTATCTACTTCATCACTAACAATAACTCTAGGATAAATTTTGTTTTTTTCTAAAAATTGAAATAAGAAATCTTCACTAAGTTTTTCATGGGTAGAAGAAATAACTAATGAATTTTCTAAATTTTTTGTATATTTGTATCCTTTGAGGTAACTTCTTATATCTTGAAATTTTATTTCAATATTTTTATTAAGATTTCCTACATTAATGAGTCCGCCTTTACGTTTATTTAAATCAATTCCGATATATCTAGTATCGGTATTTTTATAATCATCAAAGTAACAATTTAAATAATAAGGTAACCTGCCCTGATTAAATCCAAATTCAAAAATATACTTAAGTTTCAACTCATTAATTAACACTAAAGGGATTATTCGGTAGTCGTATTTATTTTCAAAGTCAACATCGGCTATGTCTGAATTGATAAAACGATTTTTTGATTTTGTAAACTTAAGAGTAAGTAAATAATCTATAGTTTCTTGAATTCGTTTTTCTTCTATATCAGCAAATTTAGAAAAATGTAATTTAAAATTTTCTATGTTTTTTTCAGAAATCTTAAGTGAGAATGAAGTGTGTTCATTTGAGTTTTTGAACCACTTTAAACTTGAATAAATGTTAAATATATCTTCATAAATTACAAAAATCAATCTCTTTATAATTAAAGCTAAATAGAAAGTAATTGAATAAAGATATTTCATGTTATATACATTTTAATAGTTACTAAATTTCTTATCTAAATTAATATTATATAATGATCATTAAACCTGGAATTTCTAGAATCACCTCAAATTCGTTTGGTTTAATAGCTCAAATTTTATCTTTGTTCATGCTAGTAAGATTGCTTGATATTTATCAATTTGGATTGTGGGGAATTGCTAATTCAATAATTTATATTCTTTCTGGAATAAGCCAGCTATCATATTCACAATATATCGAAAAATATTTTCCAAATATTGATGATGTTAAAAGAAAAAGCTTGTTTTACAGTTTTTTTAAAACTATCCTTTTTACTCTTCCAATTAACTTATTAATTGTGTCTTCAATGGTTTATTTTGGATATTTTGACAAATTTAATGCAAATAATTTATTTATATTGTCTGGTATTATTGTATTACAAATAATCACAGAGGCATTAGTAAATCTATATAATCATTACTTCATATCTAAAAATATTAGTTCGAAATTTGACCTCAACGAATTATTCCTATTTAAAATCCCAAGGGTAATCATATTTTTCATACTTTTAATAAATGGATATAGTGTATTCTATATATTGGCATTTCAATTTTTTTTGAGGTTTATTTTTTTAATAAATCTTGTAAAAGCTGATTTAAAAAAAATTAATTTGTTATTTAATTTTTTAAATTTAACAAGTATTAGTAAAAATAAATTTCCTGGAATAAAATACAACTTTATAGCTTACTTGGATAAAACACTTTACATTTCATTTGTAAATTTTCTATTTTTAATCAGTTCTAACTTTATAGAAAGCATTGCAATTTCGTACTTTTCCTTAGGCATATTGATAATTAATAATTTACGTCCTGTATTCGATTCAATACCAAGTCTTTTACCGAGAACAATTTCTAGCAACTTAAATAAAAATGATAACTCATTCAATATTCAGTATTTATCTATGTATTCTAGTGGCATTTTTATTAGTATTGTAATTTTTACAACAGATAAATTGTTAAATATAAAATTTTTTAATTTTTATATTCTAGAAAACTACAGCTTGGGTATAGAAAAAGTGATATTTTTATCAATATTTGCATCTGGCTTACACTCTTTTTATCTACCAAAATATTATGAAATACTTTTTTCAGGTTATGAAAAAACAGTACTCAGATTCAACATAATAAATTATTTTCTTTCATCTTCTTTATTAATATTTTTTAATTACAAATTCAATGTTGAAAATTTTATTTATTTTTATATTGTCTATGAGTTTTTTAACACGCTATTTATTTTTTACATTAATAATTTTAAGCTATCAAGAAAAGACCTTACATTTAAAAAGTTAATTCTTGTCGTTCCAAAAATTTTCTACGTTGCTTTTGCAATATTTCTATATAATCTAACTACTGTAAATCCACCACTAGTTTTACAAGTTGCATTCGTTGTTCTATTTTTACTAGATATTAAATCTTTTTTAAAAAAAATTAATTTGTAATATTTTTGTTATTGAAAAAATAACCAATAAACAAATAAAAAATAATTGGAAAATGAGAATTTTCCATAGAAGCGTCAAAAAAAGATACTGTAAATAAAGGAAAAATTATTGAAAGAATCGAAAATTTATCTTTTTGAAATTTTACAAGATAAAAGAAGAAAAACATGTAAATTATAAATTGGAATAATCCACCTCTTGCTATTATATTGATAATAAAATTATGTACATTTTCATTTAAACCATCTCTTCCTTGTCTTTCTAAAACAGTCATAGCTGGAATCATCTCGCTATACCCATAACCAAATAAACTTTTGCTTTCATTGATTTGGTCAAATATAACATCTTGCCAAATTTGAATTCTCCAATTTACATTTCCATCTACCGAGTAGACCCTATCTTGAAAAATATAAAATGAAATAAAAGACTCGACTTTTGTATCTTTTTGGTTAGTTAATTTTTCTATTACTTGAGAACTAGATATTAAATCAATCTCGCCTTGCAATAATAGTTCTGGATCTTGGTCTAAAATAATAAAACTTGAAATAAAAAAGGTAAACAAACAAACTAATAAGGTAAGTGAAAATCTTTTTTTATTTTCATAAATTTTTTCTCTAAGAACAAACAACTGGAGAATAATAAATACTATTAGCCCAATAAAAGAACCTCTACTTTTGAATAAAATTAGTGGCAAAAATAATGAGCTTACTAAAAGAAAATAATCTATAGAAAATAATTTAAAAAACAAATATTTATTATTAAATATAGAAACAACAACGAAGCATAGAACAAGAGATGATGCCTTGTTAAAGTCCCACTTGTCACTATAATTTTGGAAAAAGTTAATTATAAAATTTGGATAATTTACTGTTGATAAAAAATAAAGATATACCAGTGAAAAATTTAAAATAACTTGCTTTGTTTTACTATGTTCATAATTTTTAGCAAAAAAGTAACCAATATAAATAAATGAAACGGCCCAAATGTAATTACTTGATTTAAACGTATATGGATTAAAAAAATTTGTATTTGATGAAATGGCTGATACTAGAAATGAAAAGATTATTAATAAATTGGTGAAGAGTATTTTTGTGTTAAAGGTTGAATTTAGCTCTGATATTTTGAAAAGTAGAAGCGTGTAGGATAAAACAGATATCAATACAATTAATTCACCGATTCTAAAATTTAAAATATAAATTCCCATAAAAGACCTTCCAAACAAGAATGTAATTACAATAAAGAAAAAAATAAAATTTGAGAGTAATTTAGAAGTTTTCATTAAAATTATTTTAATACTTTTAGGAAAGTATAAATATTTATATCTTTTTATCAAAACATATAAATTAATAAGTTACAATCACATAAGAATCTAAATTGAAAAATAAATATTTACAAAAAATTAACAGTGTCATTTTGATAGTTAGTATAGTTCTAATTAATGAAATCAATTATTTATTTTATAAAATAAATCAATCACCTGATTTTGGAGATTATGAAATTTACTTTAAATATTTATTTGGACAGGTAAATAATACATTAAGAGATCAGGGTTTATTTTATTTTTATTTACAAGCTAAATATTTTGAGTTTTATGCTAAAACATTTAATTCAACAGAATTAGCATTATCAAGAAGTATTTTAAACCTGAATTCTATTTTTTTTGTATTTGGTCTTTTTGGAGTTTATAAATTATTAATTTTTTATAATTTTAGTAAAAAAATAGCTGTCTACTCTCTAATATTTTTAAATTATTTACCTATATCTATTGCTATTAGATTAAGTTTCAAACCCGAAATTTTAGCATTCGCTCTTTTGCCTTGGATTATTTTATTTTTTGAACAGTACTTAAAAACTAAGGAAAAAATATATTTATTTTCATCTATTCCATTTATTGTTGCTTTAAGTTCATTGAAAAGCTCAATTCTTGCATTAAATAGTTTTTTTCTATTTTTCTTTTATTTTGTAAAATTATATAAAGCAAATAAGAAATATTTTTTCATTGCTTTGTTCATTGTTTTGACGCTACTAAGTTTGATTACATTAGATAATCTTAAATCTAATGGTGTAGATTACTTCAATTTACAAACTGCTTCTAAAGCAACTGGTGAATATGATAATACTGCGCCTTTAAGTTTTTTTTATAAATTTAATTTGTATCAATTGGTTGCTGAACCTATTAAACATAATCACGCTAAATCATTATTTAGCATTGTTTTACTAGATACTATGGGAGACTATTTTGATATTTTTTGGAACAATAATAACGTTTTATTTTCAAAGAATACAAAAGAGTTAGTTTTAGTAGAACAATCAAATGAAATTAAATCTCCAAAAATCAATAAAGATACAGGAACTATTGTTATATTCTTACAAAACAAAACAGAAATTTATTTTTCAAGAATTGTTAGTTTATTTTTATCTTTTTTATTTTATTATTATTTATTAAAAAAAATATTTAAAAATAGTGAATTTACTAAATTTTATATTTCAGTAATCTTTTCTATTTGTATTATTTTCATCCATGTTTTTACTGGACTTCCTACTAAGAATTTTCAATTAGAAACCGGTGATACCGTAAAGGCTGCGTATTTTTCATATTTCATATTAATAAGTGGGGCATTTCTTTTTGCTGAGTATGTAAGAAAAAAAGAAAAATTAATTTATTTACTTGTTCCGTTCGTCTTAGCAGTTTTTGTAATAATAGGCTTTCCGAAGAATCTTGATGAAGAAGCAATAGAAGTTTTAAATCAAAAAAATGAATATACTTATCTGTGTAATTTTAACTCACTTTTTATTTCAAGTGATGTGACATCTTGTAATCAAGGTCAGTCAGAAATAAATGAAATCAACTATAGAGAGACTATTTCCTCAACCCCAAATTTCTTACTTACGTTTTATATGTTTTTAAGTGTTATGTCTTTAACTTTTAAGGGAACTATATTACTTTTTCTTGAGAAGCTCAAAGAATAAATAAAAATATAATATAAACACATTGTGATATAAAATAGAGTCACTTTTAAATAAATTGATAAGAATAAATATAAATATATAGTTTTGTACAAATGTATTTTTTTTGTAATTCATAAAAAACCTAATAAGACCATAAATTAAAACTATAGAGAGTCCAATAGCTCCAATAAATACTAAAAGTGATAAAAAGGAAGAATGTGGTAAAAGTAATGAACCAGTCTGATTAACCCTAATCTCACTGTATAATTGTCCAAAATTTAAAGGTCCAGTCCCCAGCAAAAATTCAAAATAAGTTGGATTATATCTAGCAAAAAAGATTCCCCAAAGTTCAGATCTATTTAAGAAAAACGAAATAATCCCAAACAAGCCTATAATAATGTTGCTACCAATGTGGTCATCGGTTCTACTATTAAGAAAATAAAGGGAACTAGAAATGTTATCACTAATTGCATATCTGTTTGCAATTTCGACCATGACACTACTTGAATATTCATAGGAATAACCCACATTGCTTGATCCAAAAATTAATAGAAGTAATAGAAAAATAAAAATAACTAATAGTAGTTTATATAATTTATTAACTTTAAATTTTTCCAATAATAAATAAAAAATAAATAAAAAAAACATTACAAATACTGCTCTATTGTTTGAAAAATATAAACTAAGAATTAATAACACTAACAAAAATATTGAACTAAATTGTTTTTGAATCTTTTTTGTAAAGATTAAGTAGATAAAAAATATTAAAGCTAAGCCACTTATTTCACCTATTGATTCTGCGCTGGGGGAAAAACCTCTCCAAGCAACTTTTTCGTTAAATTCATTAAATAAAAATGGATTTAATTGAGTAGTTGTAGGTTTATGCTGACCTAATATAAAATAACTAAGAAAATTTAACAGTGGAAAATGTGCACAAGCTAATCCAATTATTAAAATTAAACTAACAGCATTTGATATTTGTTTTGAAAAATTAATCAATTTAAATTCTACAACCTTTGATTTAAGAAAAAATAATATACCTAACACAAAGAAAACAGCCACAATTGACCAGAAGAAGACTCCGTTAAATTCATAAACACTACTAGTAAAGCCTTTTAATTTATCAACCTTAAATAAATATTCTCTACTTGAATTAAAAATCCAAAAAAAGGAAAAAGGGATAGCAAATCGCATAAAAATTTTGTTATGCTGACTAGAAATAAAAGCATAAAACCCTATTGTGGAAAACAAAATTAAGTATATGTTTAAATTAGCGCCACTAAAGACTGCTGGAAGAACAATTACATATGGTAGGACTTTTATAGAGTTATTTAGTCTTGTGAGTAAAACATCAAGAGTATTAGATATTAAAAAATAAAATATTATTAAGAAGTAATAAAAAAGATATTTGTCATTCCAGTCAAAGTAGTAAAGGCTTTTTTCGTAAAATCTTTGTTCAGAATAAATTGAGAAAGTAAAAAAGATTGATGAAAATGATTTAGCAATTATTAATTTAAATTTATCTATAATTAAGGGGTTTTTATCTTTTCTTATTAAAGAAAAAAATAAAGCCCAGAGCGAACCCTGAAAAATTAAGTTTATAAAAGTGTTAGTACCTACTGAAATGCTGAACTCTCCATTAATCATTGTGACACCTGCTACTCTTCCAAAACAATATATCGGTGAATAGTTATTAGCTCTAAATCTATAATGATCTTGAAAAATTGATTTATTTTCTTTTATTACAAACTCTAATAAAGAGATTTTGCAAGGATTTATCTCATAAAAAGACAAGTCTTCTTGTGATAAATTTGCTGGAGCTATATTATCCGAATAATCAGCATTTGAAAAAGAAATAAATAACAATATAAATATTATTAAAACTATTTTTTGATTTCTTAACTTAAGCACTTATTTTTTTTCTTAAATTATTAATTAACTTTATAAACAAAAAAAGAGCAACGAATGAGATTAGAATTAATTGAGATGAATTTTCCTGAAATTGTATTGGGTTGTAGCTCCATCCACCACTAAAATAATTTTCACATTCTATAAATGAATTCACCGTAACTTTATTGCCTTCAACATCATACAAAGTCCTCGCAGGATATGATGGATCATTAATAAATACAAAGTCAGGATTGCTTAAAATGTTTTCTTTAACAAAATTTTCTGGAGTTTCACCACATATATCTTTTAATAAACTCATATAAACATTGTTAATTATACATTTTTAGTTGAGTCATTCCTCAAATAAAATCTTATTTAAATTTATAATAAAGCTTTCATAACTGTAGTATTTTTTGACAGTCTTAATGGATTGAACAGAAATTTCTGAACACATTTCATTGTTTAAGTCTTTTATTTTGTTTATCCAAGAATCAAGATTATGGTTCTCGATGAATATTATATTTTTTTCATTTTTAAAATTTTCTTCATCCCAAAATCCATCTGTTTTTGTTATCATTACTGGAATCCCCATTGACATACTTTGCAAAGCAACACTTTGTCCAGATGGTTGAAGTGAGTTTTTAAGTGGTATTATGGAAAGAAATGCTTTTGAATAAATTTCTTTTAATTCGAGGTCAGTTATATAATTTTCTTTCCAGTCTCCTTTATAAATTTTTACATTTTCAAGACTAACATTAAGTAGTTTTTGACTATTGCTTATAAATAAAAATTCATATTCACTTAACTTTTCTGCAATTTTTACAACAGTATCAAAATCTCTATTTCCATCATTGCCAACAAACAATACTTTATTCTTTTGATTTAAATCGAAAGAATCACTACTTGACCAAAAAATTTCATCTATTGCAAATGGTAGAAAATAAAACTTTTCCTGATCATTAAATTTTTTTAATGCCTGTTCATATTCTGGCTTTCCTAAGAAAAGAACTTTAGAAACTAATTTAATTAATATGTAAATAAAAATATTATGAATAAAACTTAAATACTTGAATCTAATCTTTTTAGATAGAAGACCCATTGAAAATATGACAATTTCTTTTTTTGATATTATTTTTAAAACCAATAGCATAAAAAACGAAGAGAATGCAACACCCTCATTTACTAAAATTATAAAATCAGATTTTAAAAAAAGTTTAAAATTTTTAAAAGTTGTTAATTTATGAGAAGAAAAAGGTAAATTAAAAAACTTATTGAATATTTTATCAAAAAATTTTAAAAAATCTTTATGAAATCCTTCATGTTCTTCAAATTCAATAATGTTTAATTCAAAAAGTTCAGTGTTAAAAAAATCTGCCCCATATAAAAATTCTTTTGCAAATTCGTTATCTGAAAATAATTTATTTTTTCTTCCACCAGAAAAAACATAAGTTATTTTTTTCATAATAATTATGTTAGTTTTAAAAATAAGAAAACTTTTTAATTAATATTTAATAATGAAAGCTTCGAGTGTCTACTTATGCATTTAGGATTATTTTTTAGTTACAAAACTTCGCTTAATGATTGGCTAAATTCTGGTATTTTAAATCGAGAACTTGAAATTTTTGATTATCTAAATGAAAAACACGGCCTTCAAGTAACTTTATTTACTTATGGAGGTTCTGAAGACATGGAAATAGATTTAGAAAGAGATTATGTAAATATTGTTCCAATGGAAACATATTTTAAAAATGACATAAATATTTTAAAATCTATTTTTCTCCCTTTTTTGATTTCTAAAGATATCCAAAAATTAGATTTAATTCAACAAAACCAGCTAAAAGGTAATTGGGTATCGATAATTTCTAAATTCTTGTACAAAAAACCTTTAGTCACTAGAACTGGGTATGATATGTACCGTTTTGCCATAAATAATAATAAAACCAGAACTAAAATTTTTTTGTACTATTTGCTGACTAAATTTTCTCTAATTTTGACAGATATTTATACGGTTACAAGTAACGCAGATTTTGATTTTTTAAAAAATAAGTTTTCTGTAAATTCATACAAAATAAAGGTAAGAAAAAATTGGGTTTCAAATATCTCTAAAGAATACAGAAAGGATGTGAAATTAAATAAAATTCTTTGTGTTGGAAGGTTGGTGAATCAAAAATATTTTCAAAAAATTTTAAAAGACTTTAAAAATACTAAAGGAGAGATAGAAATTGACATAGTGGGTCTCGGACCGCTAAAAAAAGAATTAGAAGATTATGGAAATAGTAATTTTGTAAAAATAAATTTTCTTGGGCAATTAGAAAATTCTAAATTAAAACAATTATATAAAAATTATACCTTTTTTATCACATCTTCAAAATTTGAAGGCAACCCAAAGAGTGTATTGGAGGCAATGGCTTCAGGCTGTTTTGTTATTGCGAGCAAAATTGAGAGCCATCAGGAAATAATAAAATCAGGATATAATGGTATATTGTTTGACTTGGAAAAAGAAAATACTTATGAAATATACAAATCAACCTTAAATAATCCTATTTTGCTCTCAGAAAATAGAAAAAATGCTATTGATTCAATTAAAGAAAATAATAATTTGAGCACAATTGCTAATCTTTTTTATAAAGACTATAAGGAAATATTGAACTTCAACTAAATTCGAGGAAATTTAAAATTTGTTTGAAGATATCATTAAGTTATGAAGATATTGGTATTTGGTGGCAATGGAATGGTTGGGAAATCAATAAGTAAAGTTTTAAATGGTGAAAAAAATTTAGAGATTTTTAGCTCAACTAGAGCTGACACTGATTTATTTTCATATCAAGATACTTTTGAAAGAATTGAATCTTTTGAGCCAGATATAGTTATAAATGCAGCCGCAAAAGTTGGTGGAATAATTGCAAATAATACTTTTAGAACAGAATTTATAATAGAAAATTTAAAAATCAATATGAATATAATCGAATCGTTAAAAAAATTTCCAAAAACAAATTTAATCAATTTAGGAAGTAGTTGCATTTATCCTTTAAATGCTTCCATACCAATAAGCGAAAACTCTCTAATGGGAGGCCCATTAGAACCTACTAATTCCCCTTATGCCATGGCCAAGCTTTCGGCAATTGAAATGGGAGATGCTCTCTCAAAGCAATATGGAAATAATGTTTTGAACTTAATGCCAACAAATTTATATGGGGACTATGATAATTTCTCTGAAAACTCAAGCCATGTAATTCCTGGTCTAATATTTAGAATGCATAAAGCAAAAACTAAAAATGAAGTTGAATTTAAAGTCTGGGGTACTGGTAAACCATTGAGAGAGTTTTTATATGTTGATGATCTAACTAGTGCAATACATTTTCTAATCCATAATGGAATTAATGACGGAATCTATAATGTCGGGAGTAATTTTGAAATTGCAATTTCTGATTTAGTCGAATTAATTAAATCAACAATTAAATTTAAAGGCGAAATAGCTTTTGATACAACAAAACCAGACGGAAATCCCAGAAAACTTTTAGATTCAAGCAAAATTATGAATCTTGGTTGGAGTCCAGCGATAGAAATTGAAACTGGACTAATTAAAACTTACGATTGGTTCTTAAAAAATATTACTTAGAGTTTTCCCATGTGGGTGCCAATAAATTTTTATCAATTAATGTCTTTTCCTGTTCTGCTAATTTTAAGTCACTTTCTACCATCATTTTTACAAGGTCATTAAAAGAAGTTTCTGGCTTCCAGCCTAGATCTTGACTTGATTTTTTTGGTGAACCAAGTAAGTATTTAACTTCATTAGGTCTTAAATACTGTTCTGATGTTTGAACATATTCTTCCCAATCTAACCCAACTTGTTCAAACGCAAGTTTTGCAAATTCTCTTACACTATGGGTTTCACCAGTAGCAAGTACCCAATCATCTGGTTCGTTGTGCTGCATCATTTTATACATACCATCTGTATAATCTCCTGCAAATCCCCAATCCCTGCATGCATCAAGATTACCAAGGGTTAGATTAGTCTGAATGCCATAAAATATTCTGCCAACTGCACGTGTAATTTTTCTTGTCACAAATGTTTCTCCTCTATGTGGAGATTCATGATTGAAAAGAATACCATTTACTGCAAAGAGTCCATAGGATTCTCTATATATTTTGGTCATGTTATGACAAAATACTTTTCCAGCTGCGTATGGACTTTTTGGATCAAATTCAGATCTTTCATCCAGTATTTCTTCTTTACCTCCTCCGTACATTTCAGATGAAGAAGCTTGGTAGTACTTTATTTGCTTGTCAGCATTTCTTATAGTTTCTAAAATTGTAACTGTACCAGTTGTCCCTGATAAAGTTGTATACATTGGATTCTTAAATGAAACTGCAACATGTGACTGAGCAGCTAAGTTATAAATTTCATCTGGATTAATTAGATTTATTAAGTTTGTAATTGAAGAGGAATCCATCAAATCTGAGTAGTGAAGAATTAAAGCTTTATCTTTTCCATATTCTGATATTAAAGGATCAATCCTTTTTGTATTTATATTAGAACTTCTTCTAACAAGCCCATGAACCTCAAAACCTTTTTTAAGGAGCTGACTTGCTAAATAATATCCGTCTTGACCAGTAATGCCTGTGATGATTACTTTTTTCATAATTGAATTTTACCTTTTATTTTTCCAAGTAAACGCCTTACTTTGTTTATTTTTTTTATAAGATGTCTTTTTATTTTATTAAAAAAATAATTATTTAATACAATAAATTTACTTTGTTTTTTTCTTAAACTTACTAGATAATTCTTATTACTTATCGAATAATTAAAAATCTCTAAATATTTTTCGTAAGAATATTGAAAATCATATTTATAACTTTTAGTATTTTTATATAAAGACTTATAGTCTGTAACTATTTCCTCTAACTTATTTTGTAAATTATTAATATTAAATTCTATTCCTACTTCTTTGCAATATTCAGGTAAAGCCCCACTATCTATATATAATATGGGAAGGCCACAAAGAGCAGCTTCCATGTGGTGGTTTCCTGATGGTTCATTTTTAGAAGCTGTTATGTAAATATCATGTTTTTTCAACTCCTCTGCTAATGATTCGGGTTCTAAAGGTTCAATTATTTTTGTGTTCTTGAATTTAATTTCATTAGAGATATTACCAATGTACGTAAATTGGTATTTTTTTGATAGCTTTTTATCATCAAGTAAATTGTCTAAATACTGGTAAACATCGAAGCCTTTGCTGTAATTGCTGCTCCAGTGATGTGTGACTATTTTTATCTTACTATTCTCTTGAAACTCAATCTTGCCTTTAGTGTTAAAAATATTTTTATCGGGTCCTCCTTTAATTACATAATTTTGTTCTTTTTTTATATTAAGGTTTTGGTAAAGATTTTTAATCCAATCACTCACAAAAATATTCAAGTCAATATTTTTATTGCTTTTTATAATTGCTTTATTGACATATTTTGTATTTTTTCTTTCATCGCATTCATTTATCCTATGAATGCTAATTGAACTAGGGTTTACAAAAGTTTTATAATAGTCAATATCGTAATTGTTAAAAGTTGAATACTCTGAATATTGTAAAGGGTTTATCAATAAGATAATATCAATATCTTTATCGAGCAGGTCATAAGTAATTTGGTGACCATCATCTTTTAAAGATTTACTCAAATTTACTATAAAACTATTTCCACCCCCATAAGGGCCTTCAACAGGTCTCATTCCTATACTAATTTTCATAAATGTTCTTAAAGTACTTTACAAAATTATCCATACCTTCAGGAATATGATATTTTAATGAATTCATATAAGCAAACTCTACATCTGGTTTAGCTTGGTAAAAATTATTATTATAAATAGATTTTTCAGACAAAATTTCACTGGCGACACCTACATCAGTAGAAACAATTGGTGTTTTTGTAATAGCACTTTCCATAATTGACTGTGGGCCACCCTCTACCCTAGAGCTGACTATATATAGGTCTAAAGAATTATAAAGATCATTTAAGGTTTTTTGATCAACCATTTCAAAATATTTATATTTTATATTTAAATTTTTTAATCTTGATATAACATACTGCCTTCTCTTGCCAGTCAGGACGACGACTAAATTTTGTTGAACTTTTTTTAATTCAATAACATTATTTATAAAAATGTCAGGTCCTTTTTCCAACTTTGGTGTCTTTAAATCATATCCCTCAGTATCTCTCTGAAAGCTACCGACTAAATAATCAGATTTGCTAAATCCATATTTTTTTCTTAATTCAATTTTATTGGTTTTGTGAAACCATATTTTTGGATCAATCCAAAATGGAATTGAAGTAACTTTCTTATTTGTATATTCTTCAATTTGAGCTTTAGATTTAAAAGATATTGTATGATAAAAGTCAACATATTTATCTCTTTCACTAAATTCATTACGTAACTTATCAGAAAACTTATCTTCATTTATATGATAAATACTACAAACTACATATTTTTTGTTCAGATACTTTATTGGAATTTTTTTCCATGTCCAGGGAGATATAATCCAAATAATATCTGAATTGTAAGCAAATTTTGTAGAAATGTTTTTATTATTTTTATACCAATCTTCTCTGATTCGGTCAACTATCCATGATTCATTTATTTTTGATAAATATATTTTCATTAATTTTTAATCCTTCATTAATAATAAAAAGTAATTATGTTATTAGTAATGAAAAATATTTTAATTTCTGGAATCTCTGGACAAGATGGTATTTTTTTAACAAGTAAGATACTTTCAGAAGAAAAAGAAATAAATATCATTGGTATTTCAAGGCAAAACAAGAATCATGTTTATGAAAAATTACATTATTTAAATATCGATGAATCTATGTTTGGAAAAGTAAATGTATTAAATATTAATTTAGAAAATTTTAATGAAATAAATCACCTTATACAAGATTTTAATTTTTACTCTGTTTATAATTTATCCGGTCCTAGCTCAATTAATAAATCTTTTTCTAATAAATATAATATAAATGCAATTGAAAATATTTTTGATAATTTAACTAATTCATTAATAAAAAATTATAACTTTTGTAATTTTTTTCAAGCTTCTTCTTCAGAAATGTTTAGTAGTAATAATCTCAAAAACTTAAATGAGGACTCAAAGTTGGAACCAAGATCTCCATATGCAATTGCAAAATATAAAAATCATAAAAAAGTACTGAGACTTAAAAATAAATATAATTGGAATATAACTTCTGGAATACTATTTAATCATGAATCTGAGTTTCGAAGTAGTGAATTCTTAATAAAAAAAATAATCAAATCAGTTATAAGTATAAATAAAAAACAACAGGACTTTCTCACTGTTGGTACACTTGATTACATTAGGGACTGGAGCCATGCAAGAGATATATGTAATGGTATATATTTGGTTACAAATAATAGTAAGAGTTCACACTATGTAATTGGATCAGGAGAAGGGAACTCTATAAGAGATGTAGTAGATTTTTGCTTTTCCTATTTTGGTATGGATTATGAAAAGTATATACAAATTGATAAAAACCTATTGCGAAAAGGTGATCCAGAAAAAATAATTGCAGACAATACAAAGATTACTAAAGATTTTAATTGGAAAGCTTCAATTTCATTTAATGATATGCTTGAATCAATTATAAATTACGAACTTAAGTTTGGATAATTTATAATTTTTGAAAAATTTTCAAGTAATTTTGAATTACTAAAATTATTAAAATAATATTTTTTATTATTTTGACTAATTTTCAATAAAGTTTCTTCTGAGTCTAATAATCTTAACTTTGTCTTTAAATCAATTGAACTACCATCATAAACTAGATCATAATTTTCAGGAAAAAACTCCTTAAGGCCTCCATTGTCAGGAAAAATAACAGGTACTTGACTAAATATTGCTTCAGTAAATATTGTTGGGTGTCCTTCATAAAGTGTTGTACAAGTCACTAAAGCTCTCGATTTTGCAATTAAATTTCTAGAATATAAATTATTTTTCTCTCCAATAAATTCAATTGAATCGTTATTATAAGTTTTTTTCAAGCTAGCTAATAAAGGTCCGTCTCCAAGTATTTTTAAATTTATATTTTTTAAATTTGAATCTAAAAAGTTTTTTATCAAAAACTCTACACCTTTTTCCCTAGAGATTCTTCCGGAATATACAATATAACTACTATTGGGATTGTATTCGATTGAAACTTCGCTTTTTTCATTTGAAAAGTTCCGTTGCACATAAATGTTTTTTCTAATAACATTTTTATTAATAAAATAATTTTTTTGAAAGTTTGTTAATGTTAAAACTTTTACATTAAATTTGTTAACAAAACGAATCAGTTTTTTATTATGCCAAATTAAAAATATTGATTTAATGAAATTTTTATTAAAGTAATCATTGAAAAATCCAAATTTTTTGCTCTTCTTTCCGCACGCCAAACATATTGTTTCATCCTCAACATGGTTTTTTATTAAGTAACTGTCTCCACAAAAAAGTCTGAAATTATGTAATTTTAAAATAATTGGAATATTTAATTTAAAAGCTTCGTTGATAATAAATGGTGAAGCCTTAAACCATGTATTGTGAATATATATTATATCTGGATTAAAGTATTTAATTGTTTGTTTAAATTTTTTTATACTTGAAACATTTTTATTTGTTAAAAAAGACATTAATTGAAATACAAAATTTTTTAAATCATTTTTATAATAAAGTCCCATAACTTCATATTTTGTTTTTAAAGAATTAATTTCATTAGCAACTGCGATGTCTTCCCCGCCAATGTTTTTATAATTTGTATGTACAACTAAAATTTTTTCCATAAATATTATTAATTTCTTTAATCTATAAAACTACCACTATGTAAGTATATATATGTACTTACATAAAAATTATGCTGAATAACCAAAACTGAATAAAATTAGAGTGTGGAAAATATGATTTCATTTATATATAGTTTTGACAAAAATTATAATTTTCAAGCTTTTATATCAATAATGAGTTTGTTAGAAAAAGTAAATGAAAAAATAAATATTTTTATTCTTCATAATAATAAAAATTCTTTTAATCATTTTTTAGAGACTATAGAAAAAAATAAATTTTTAAATTTAATTGTTATTGAAGAATTAGAATTTTCAGATTTTATTTTTTCTAATACAGATAATAAACATGTAACAGAAGCAACCTATTACAGATTATTTCTAGATAGAGCATTTGAAAAATATGAAGATGAACTAAAAAATGTTGTGTATTTAGATGCAGACATTGTTTGTAAGAACAATCCCATACCTTATGCCATACAAGTCTTTAAAGAATTAACCAATAGTAATAAATTGGTAGCTGCTAGAACTGAAATTTTAAACATTCATAGAAATTATGAATTTTTTGACAAATTCGACAACAATAATTCAGTTAAGTACTTTAATGCTGGTGTATTATATTTTGATTATAAATTTTGGATTGAAAATAGTATTTTTAATAAAACTCGAGAAATGCTTAATAGAAAAGATTTAGATTTTGAATTTTGGGATCAAGATTTATTAAACAATTTTTTTGAGGGAAATTATCTTGAGATTTCAAATTTATCAAACTTTGCACTCAATGTTAAATGGCATATCCAAAAAAAGACACTAGATCAATCAATATTTATTCATTACCAAGGTAACAGAAAGCCATGGCATATTGCTAATGCATTGAAAGAGAGTTCCATTTATTTTCATGATGAGGTGAAAAAATTTCATAACAAATCAATCTATCTCTCAAGTACAGGTTTAAGAAATGATATTTACGGGTTTTTTAAAACTTTACTATCTGTTAAATCCTACAAGAATCCATATTTTGCCGATTACTTAAAAGAAAGTATTTTGATAATGTTTAAAAATTTAATAAATTTTTAAGGTGCTTTTACCTTCATAGATATTAACTTGAACTTTTTTATCATACTTCAAATCTTCTTTGAAATGGGTTGAGTTGACGATTGAAATGTTGAGATCATTTAAAATTGAAATTATATCTTTTTTAGAGTTTGTATCTAAATTTGACATTGCTTCATCTAAAAGTAACAAATCTACATTGCTTAAAAGTGCTCTTATAAATGATATTTTTTGTTTTTGACCTGTAGATAAAGTCTTTTCATTTATTTTCATATCTAGATTAATAATCTTTTCATCTGAAAAAAGTCTAAACTTATCAATCCAGGACAAGAGAGTATTATCATCAATAGGATTTTTTAAACCATAATTTAAATTATTTCTTAGTGTATCTTCTAAAATTGAAGATTCCGTTCCAACGTACCCTATGCTTTCATAAGAGTGTTCTACTTTTCCCTTCTCAGGAAAATATACACCAGCAATAAGACCAAGGAGCGTGCTTTTTCCAGAACCGTTTTCTCCGGTAATTAAAACTTTCTCAGGGTGATTAATTTCAATACTTATATCTTCAAATATATAATCTGTGCTTCCAATATATTTAAAAAACACACTGGATAAACTAAGACTTTTATTTTCACTGCTTTTGTTTATGACGTAATTTTCATTAAAGTCCTTTGAAAAATTTTTATGAAGTGTAAAAAATTTATCTAAATGAATTTCAGAATTCATTACCATAGTAAAATTTCTGTTTAACTCACCAAGGGATTGAAAAAATCTAATTATTATACCAATAAACTCCAATGTAAGTAATTTCGCAAAATTCAATAAAGTTACAAGTATCGATAGCAAAAATAGAGTTAAAAAATTTGGAATTATATAGTTTAAAGTTGTAAATTTAAAGCTTTTAAAGTTGTAGTCTCTATAGTTGGTAATTTTAAATTTAAAAGATTGTAGTTCCTTATTGCTTAATTTAAATATCTTTATGATAAAAAGATTATCAATAATCTTCTGTATATCTGCATAGATTTTTTTATTTTCGTGATAAACAAAGTCTGTAAATTGTCTTGCTTTTTGGGCTAGATATTTTGTTATTGGAAATAAAACTATAAACCCGGCAAAAAATATTACTATCAAATTTGAATTATCTATTACTAAATATACAAAGTAAATTGTGGCCTGAATTGATACATTCAAGAAAGAAGTTATTGCTTTATAAAAATATGCAATATGACTAGTAAGTTGGCCTACGTAGAAAAATGAATCAGAACTTGAATAATTTCCTTTATAAAATATTTCATTCATTAATTTTTCTTTAAGATTCATTTCTATATCAAGTTGAAGCTTTTGCATATTAAGTTTGTCAAAGTAAATAAACGAAAACCTTATAAATACATATATTGGAAGTAAAGAAGTTTTATCAATAAAAAAATAAAGAAGAGGGTTTTTCGTGGTAACGTCTTCAAAGAAACTAGCAAAAGTTAAAATAGAAATTATATCAAAAAAAGTAGCTGTATTAAGCAAGAATAGAGAAAGAGCAATTCTAGCCTTTTTTCTTTTAGTATTAATTAATTTAGAAACTTTTAAAGTGCTCCTAAAAACTTCATTAGATTTTTTTAATAATTTATACATACAAAGCAAAAGGTCACAATATAAATGTTCATGTCAAATCAAGTCTTTTTGATCTATTAATTAAAATTGACTCATACTCATTTTGCCACCAATCAATATTTTCTTTATACCAATGTACAATTTTTGACATTTCAATGTCAAAATCTGCTTTGGGTGACCAGCCAAGATTTTTCAATTTTTCAAAGTTTACAGCATACCTAAAATCATGCGCGGGCCTATCCTTTACAAAGGTAATTCTGCTGTCAGAAAGGCTTAACGCGGAGACGATTTTTTGAGAAACCTCTAAGTTATTCAAATAGAACCCTGAACCAATATTATAAATCTCACTTTCTGGTGGTTGTTCTAATAACAACTTAATTGCTGATGTAGTGTCGTCTACATGTAGCCAATGTCTTATATTTTTTCCATCTCCATATAATTCAATGTTTTTGTTATTTAACAAATTTGCAATACTGTAAGGAATTAACTTTTCAGGTTGTTGAAAGATACCAAAATTATTGGCGGGTCTTGCAATGGTGATTTTTAAACCGTAGGTCTTCATATAAGAGATAGCCATTAATTCTGCCGCTGCTTTTGAAGCAGAGTAGGGCGAGGAAGGATTAAAATTATCAGATTCAATAGAATAATTATCTTCGTTACTTCCATAAACTTCATCAGTTGAAATGTGAATAATTTTATTTACATCGTTTAAATGACAAAATTTAAGTACTTCTACAAAACCAGAAACATTTGAAGAAACAAATTTTTCTGGTCTAAAAATAGAATTATCAACGTGCGTCTCAGCAGCAAAGTTAATAACAGCATCTACAGAATTTAGATTCAGCTCGTTAATGTTATTAATTGGTTCATTAATAAATGTAAAATTTTTGTTCTCCGTCAAAATTTGACTATTTTTAATTGAACAACTTGACTCAAGAGAATCAATTCCAATAATTTCAAATTCACTACCCTCAAGTAGACTAGTTGTAAAATTAAAACCTATAAAACCAAAACAACCTGTAATCAATAGCTTCATATCTTTATGATAACAATATAAAAGTATTGTTTATATAATGAATAGATAACTTTAAAAAAGTTAAGGTGCTACTAAATTGAACTTAAATTACTCTGAATATATAACATCTAATACCTTTGCCAGAAATAGTAATGTAGTTTTTTCAGAGACTGTCTCATCGGAAACTTTTAAATCCTTGAATAAAAAAAATTTATTTGTTATCTCAAAAAAAGATGAAAAAATTATTTATATAACGAAAAATTTTAAACTAGCTGAAAATGATGTTATTTACTGTATGACAGAATTTGTAAGTGAATTATTTAATATTTTAAATAAAGTAACTAACTTAAAAAACATTAAGTTAATTACTCATTGGAATGATGATTCTATCGATGAAGATTTGTTTTTGAAGAAACCAAAATGTATTTCAAAATGGTACGCGGCTCATGTTGATTTTGTTCATAAAGATTTAAAACCTATTCCATTAGGATTGAGTGGAGACTACTCTCCTAAGAATTTATTACCTAAACATTTCAATTCTTATGATCAAGAGTTAAAAAATCCATTAAAAGAACTCTTGTATATAAATTTTCAAAAAAATACAAATGAACCTGTAAGGGGATTGTACGAAAATTATTTTAAAGAGAAAAAATGGGTCAAGTTTGAGTATCCAAATTTAACATTAAAAGATTATCTAAATGATTTAAAAAATGCTAATTTTGTTCTATGTCCTGAGGGTAATGGAATCGATACACATAGATTATGGGAAACTTTATATGCTGGTTCAATTCCAGTGGTAAAGGAGAGTATTACAAGCAGAACCTTGGAAGGTCTTCCATGTGTTAAAGTAAAAAATCTTGAAGATATAACATATGACTTACTTTCAAATTATCTGAATCATTATCTAACTCAAAATTTTAACTATGAAAAATTAAAAATTAGTTACTGGATAAAAGAAATTAATAGCATCAAAATTAATTCCAAATTTACTTTAGATTTAAAAATATCAGTTTTTAATCTTTATTTTGTTAAATATAGTTATTTAGTATTAAAAAAAATGGAAAAATATAAAAAGAAAATAAAATTTAGAATTAACCAAGTCAGAAAACTTACAAAATAAATTAAGAATTAGTAATAATTTTATATTTAGTTTTTATCATAATTTTTTTTATCACAGAATTTAATATATAAAATAAATTTAATTTAGAATTAAAAGATGTATTTAAATGCAATTTTTTATAATCATTATTAAAAATAGATTTTAATTTAATGTTTCCCAATTTAATTTCAATTAAGTTTTTCTGTTTTGTTGAACATTCGTATCCAGATTCTTCAATTAACCTAATTAGGCTATATAAGTAACAATATGCAATATTTGCTTTTTTAACATTGAGCGTCATAGAGTCTGTTCCAGCCCATGAATTAGATAGGCTTTCATTTAATAAAAATGTTCCATTACCATTAAAAGCAGCAAAATATGACATATGAAAATCAAATCCAAATAAATTTTTTGTACAATTTATATGTTCTAATGAAGAATAGAAGCTTTTTTTTAATATTTCTGTTTTCATTAGTGAAGCTGTAGGCGTAACAGGCAACATGCTCTCAACTCCTATTATGCTATTAATTATTCTATTTTTATCAGCAACACCTGTTTCAAATTTATAGTAATTGAATACTGTGTGATTGTTTTTTATAAAATTTTTGTGTATGTTAATATTTGAAATTACTGTATCTACTTTATAATCTTCAAATTTATCTAAACAAGTTTTTAAATATTCATCTTCTAACCAGTCATCATCACATATAAACTTTGAATATTTACCTGATACTTTCTCTATACCAAGAATCCAGTTATCAATAGGTCTATATGAATTATCATTTTTGATATAAACAATATTTAAATTCTGTCTTGTCTTTTTGAAGTTTTCAATTGCATGTTTTGTTTTATTATTATGTGAGCTATCTATTACTATGCATTCGATGCTATTAGAACATGTCTGATTTTCTATTGACTTGATACATCTAATTAATAATTCAGGTCTGTTTAATGTTGGTATGACAATACTTATACCATCATTTGCTTTTATCATAATTTTTAATCCCTAAACTTTTAATGGCCTCTAAATGCTCTTTAAAACACTTTCTAAACCTTCTCCATATTCAGAATTAGATATAGATTCTAAATAAGTATTTAACTCTTGTTTTGATATCCAACTATTTCTGAATGCTATTTCATGTGGTGAACATACAAGCAATCCTTGTCTTTCTTGAATAGTAGCTACAAAAGATGTGGATTGCATGAAATCTCCAGTAGATCCCATATCAAACCAAGCTGTTCCTCTTCCAATATTAAAATGATTAATATTAGCTAAGCCGTATTCTTTTAATATATCTAAAATCTCATATTCTCCCCTATTGGATGGGGTAATTTTCTTAAATTTTTCTCTAAATAATTCATCAAACAAATAAACACCGATTATTGCCTCGTTCGAGACAAACTGTTTTGGCTTTTCTTCTATTAAAATAATCTCTCCACTATCAGAAGACTTTAAAACCCCAAAATTTTCAGGATTCTTTACTTTTTGAGTGAAAATTACTGGACCACTAGTTTTTGAGATTATGTTTTCTACTCTGGTAAAAAATTTTTCCCCGTAAATAAAGTTATCTCCAAGAACAACCATAAATTTTTCATAATTTTTAATTTTTAAAGCCTCTGATATTGCATCTGGAATCCCCTTTGGAGACTTTTGTTCCGAATAATTAATTGTGATTCCCAACTCACTACCATTTCCAAGAAGTTCTTCAAAAACTTCTATTTCATCAGAGTTAGTTACAATAGTTATATCTTTAACACCGCTTAACATGAGTATTGATAATGAGTAATAAACCATCGGCTTATCATAAATTGGCAATAGATGTTTATTCATATATTTTGTTGTTGGAAAAAGGCGTGTCCCCAAGCCTCCACATAATAAGATTCCACCTAATTGCATATTCCTATATTATATAAATAAATATAATGTGTCTTTCCATTTAAAAACTTTAGATTAAATATCTGTCTTTAAATTTTTTAGTATTATTTTTACTCTAGAAATAGCTTTAAAAAAATAGTTATAGGGTTTTTTAAATCTAATATTTACTAAAGTACTATACTTTTTTTTATCTAAATCCAAATTTAAATCATCTTCAAAAAATTTATAAAAAATACTTCCTATTGGTGGAATTTTATCTTTATTTATATTATGCCTTCTAAACATTTCATTCCAAAAATGACAAACAAAAGAACTCTCTAACCTTTTTTCTAGTATGTTGACACTTTTTTTATTAGTAGAAAATAATAGGTGAAAATCTTTAGCACTAATTTCATAAAATAAGTTTTTAGTTAAAATATATTTCTCATATTTACTTTTTGAAAAGTAATCAGTTAATAAATAGGGTCCAATTTCACCCCAATAAAAATTTACATCTTTCTTGTTTAATTTTTCTTCTACAATCTTTATTAAATTTTTTATATGATTTGTATCGTTAAAAAACATTACTGAACCATTAACCAATTCTGAAGGCTCTCTCCCAAGAACAAAAGGGGCGTTTTTTGCAAGGCTCTCAAAATGTTCTACATTTTTTAGACAAACACAATCTGTATCAAACCACCACCCTTCATGTTGACTCAACAGTTTGTATCTAAATAGATTTGTAAAAGAAGATAGGTTGCTTTTTTGAGAATTTTGTGTAAACAGCTTAATCATTTTTTTCTCTAAAATAGCAGAAGCATCTTGTAATTCAACATTACTATTTAATTTAGAATTTAAAACAAAAGAATTCTCATAGGTCCACAATTTTACATGAAATCCTTTTTTTACAAAAGAATTTAGTGTTACAGCTTCATAATTACTAAGTTTTCCCATCCAAAAAAAATTTGCAACTCTGTATTTATTTATCTTGTTCAACTTTGTAATTATATAAATAAAAAATTTTTTTTGTAGACTTCGAAAAAGTTAGAAAAATATAAAATATTTTCATAATTTTTATACAATAATAATTATTAAAAAATTAAAAAAAATTATAGCAAAATTCTTAAAAATATTTAACTTTACTGTTTATACAAAAAAACAAAAGCGAATTTTAGGAGAAAATTTAAATTTGCAAATCAACAGTAATCTAGATTCCGTTATTTTTTTTACTACACATAAATGTGCATCTACATATTTAAAAAAAATATTGAATAGCATTGATAAAAATTCTGAATACTCACATTATGACTACGGCTCTTTAGTGGGAAGCTTAGCTAAAGAATTGGGGGTTGATTCAGATTTTGAAACATATCTAAATAAAAATTACAAAAAACTTTTTAATCTCAAAGGAGAAATTTATGGACCTCAAAGAATGCCATTACGATTTAAAAATGTTAATGATTATAAGATTGTTTTTTTTCTTAGAGATCCAAGAGATGTTCTTGTTTCTGCTTATTATTCATTTGCTTTCAATCACAAAATCCCTGACAATTCTATTATCAAAAAGCAAATGTTAGATAGTAGAGAAAAATACTTAGTTATGGGATTGGATAAATATGTAATTTCACAAGTTGATGAATGGGTGCTGCCAGTATATAAAGAGTATATAAAAATTCGAAATAAGAGTAATGAATATTTATTTTTAAAATATGAAGACTTCACTTATGACCCTCTTTCTTTTACTAAAAAGATTTATGAATTTCTTGATCTAAATGTAGATTTAATCGATGATAATCTAATTGATCAAGCAAACCCAGTGCAGAAAAAAATTGAAGAAGATTCTCATCAAAGGTCTGGAAAAAATAAACAATGGTTAGATGAATTAAAACCTGAAACAATTAGAGAATTAAATTTCAAGCTTGAAGAAGTACTTAATGAGTGGGAATTTGTAATTGAATAAAAATTTAATTTGTTTTTAAACCTGGCTATACAAAGAAAGCATTAATGACGACAGTAAAACAATATTATTAAAGTAAAACAACTGAAATTTTTTATTTGAAGTCATGCTTTTAACTAACTTATCTTGTTGCAAAAAATAATAAAGATAAGCGGGTAAAAACAAATAAATTGTAAATCTTGGTATTGGGGCAATAACCTGATAAAAGGCTGATGAAAATAATACAAATACACTTAATAAAATCAAATAACTTTTTATGTTTTTTAAGTAGTTATTGTTTACAAATAATTTTTCCTGAAAATATTTTCTAGAGAAAATTACTAATATTAAGCTAAGTGAAAGTGATCCGGTAAACTCCTGAACTGAAAAGTAATAATTTAATATACTATTTAAACCATTCCTAAACCTTTCATAGATTTGCTGATTGGAATGAGTAGATAAATATTTTTTGAGAGATGGAATATCCTCTTCAGGCATTGCAGGATAACCAATACGATCTCCATAAGCTTTTGTTCCTGTCTCAACTTCTTCCCAAGAGTCGTACCAAATATAAAAAGTTGTATTTACATTATAAAAAAAATTTTTATCAAATTTTTGATAGTTTTCATACATGTAAGGACTACAAATAATTAAAAATGAAACAATTGACAAAACAATATTTTTAAAAATATTTATTATTTTTTCCTTTTCTAAAATTTTTTTTATAATAATAAAGAAAATAGATATTACAAAAATACTCAAGCCGGTTGCTTTAATAAGATACAAAAAAGCAGCTAAAAAACCAAACTTGACTGAATTTAATAAGTTAAATACTTTTAGAAAATCTAAAGTAAATACAAAAAATACAGCAAATATTACATAAAATATTGGTTCAACAACTACGTCATGAATATAACAAATTATTGGCAAAAAAAGACTGAAGGAAGAAAACTGTAAAAATATTACATTACTAACAAACCTATTTTTTAAATAAGATAGATAAAAAATGCTAAAAAAAGTAACAAAAATGATATTAGTTAATTGAAAAACTCTATATTGAATGACTTCTGTGAAATTAGGAGAATATGAAATAAATAATATGTAATTAAATATAGGCATTCTATTTCTATCTCCTAAATACCAATATCTATCAGACTGTGAAATTTTTTTTACATGATCAATATATGCTAATTCGTCATACTCTGGATAAGGACTAAAATTTAATGCAAGAAAAAAAGCTGCAGATAAAAAAATAAAAATTAATGTATAGAAATAAAAATTTGATGATTTATTATTTTCTATATCTTCAAATATTTGATTAAGTTTTTTCATTAGATCTTTAGTTAATTTTAATACACAGGTTTAAAGCAAATCGAATCTTAGTCAAATTTTTAGTTATTTTTATATAATTTTTTTTATATTAGACACTACCTTATCTATTTGACTTATTGATAATGTAGGATACATTGGTAGGCTAAAAATTTCTTTAGACAATCTATTTGTGTTTTTCATATTATCACGCCTATATTTTTTAAAAGGAGGCATGGTATGTATTGGAAAAGGATAAGAAATGTTTAAATTTATTTTTTCTTTTTTTAATTTCTCTATTATTTTGTCCCTGTTCTTGTGCCTAACAACATACAGGTAGTATGAGTGATAATAACCTTTTTTTTCTATTGGAAGAATTAGATCTGTATCAGATAGCTCTTCATTATATATTTTTGCAATTTTTCTTCTTGAGATAATATCTTTATTTAATCTCTTCAGTTTCAAATCTAATATAGCTGCATGAACTTCATCTAATCGAGAATTTACCCCATTAGGAATTTCAGCATAATATTGTGTATCCATACCATAAAACCTCAACATCTTTGCCTTTTTATCTAGTCCTTTATTGTTAGTAAGAGTCATACCACCATCCCCATATCCACCTAATATTTTTGTAGGATAAAAAGAAAACGCGGAAAAATTTCCAAAGCTACCCGTCATTTTGTCTTCAAATTTAGCTCCGTGAGATTGGGCACAGTCTTCTATTATGTATATTTTATATTTTCTGCATAATTTCTTTATTTTATTAATTTCAGCTGGATGACCGTATAGATGAACACAGATTATAGCTTTTGTTTTTTTTGTAATTAAGCTTTCAATTAAATCTGCAGAAATATTGTAATCATCTTTGTTAACATCACAGAAAACTGGAGATGCTCCAGTTTCAACTATTGCTGACACTGTAGGAACTGCTGTGTTTGAAACTGTAATAACTTCGTCAGATTTTCCTATACCAAGTGCTAATAAAGCAATCTTGATAGCATCAGTTCCATTACCTACACCAGTACCATATTTTACACCTACCCAATTAGAAAAATTATTTTCAAAATTTAGAAGATTATTTCCTAAAATAAGTCTGCCGGATTTAAAGGTATTGACAACCTCTTTTAAAATATCTTTTTCGTGTTCACTATATTCCTCAAGATATGACCAAACATTTATGACTTCTCCTCTATAATTCAAATTAACTCCATAACTTTAATGTACTCTAAATTAGAATTATAAAAATTTTTATTTAGATATTTTTTATTATTTAAATTATTTATAAAAAATTCAAAATAATTAAAAAAAGAATTGTCTATACCAACATTAAATTCTTTTTTCTTATTTAAATCAACTTTTATAATTTTTGACTCGTAATCTATTGGCTGGCTAAATACCTTTTCATAAATAAATTTTTTATTTTGAGTGCTAAATTGTACCTGATTTGCATAAACCTGGTTGAAACCAAAATTTCCTAATAAATTTTTATTCTTTCCGTAATTTAGTAATACACTAAATCCTTGAACTAGGCCTTTATTTTTGAAAACTTCAATATTGCCATTCTTTAAATTGGTGTCCCAAAATAAATTACCGATAATGCTTGCGTAAATTCCCATATCATAAAATGCCCCTCCTTTTAATGCTTTTGACATACGTATATTTGTTGATGGTAATTCAGGTATAGTAAATTCAGCTTTCAATAATCCTTCCTTAGAATTTTTTTGAGATATTTCCTTAAATGTATTCCATCCTTTATGAAAACCGAAGACACAACTCATGCCTATGGCTAAATTTTTTGTGTTAGCCAACTTATATAAAGTGTCGAGTTCCTTTAAGGAAAAAACTGCTGGTTTTTCAGAAATTACATTCTTGCTATTACTCAGCGATAATTTACTGTAAGTGTAATGAAGGCTGTTTGGTAAGGAAATATAAACTATATCAGCATTGGAGTTTTTGATAGCGTAATAATAGTCATCATAGATTGCTGTTAATTTTTCAAGTTTTGGAACTTTTTTAGATACTGATGCAATTTCAAATTCATTTATAATTGACAGTTTTTGAATTGCAGGAATTGTTTTTCTTTGTGCGATTTCAGAATAACCTAATAAAAGTACTTTCATAATTTTAAATTTTTATAGACATATTTGGAAAAAAATAACATACTTCTAGACTCCATACTTAGCAAACCTAGTGTATTAATTCTATTAATTTCACTATCATTAACAACTAAGAAATTTTTAAAATTTAAATTTAAGTTATCTACCTCTAATTCATAAAATGACTTCTTTATTTTTGTATGTAAAAATCTTCCTCCTTCTTCTGACATATTAATTTTTTTTACTAGTTTTAAATTTTCTAAATTTAACTGCTCACTCAGCTCTGAACTAATTTTATTATTAACAACAGTAGTACCAAAGACAAATCCGAGATCATAGCCTGGTTTTACTTCTAGGTTTAACAAATAGTACCTTTCCTTATTTAGGACTATTGAAATCAAAGCATAATCATGGAGATGGGGCTCAAATATTAATGGCTGGTTCCAGGTTGATACTTCTCGATTTCTAATTTCAATTGATACACCAACAACATGAAACTCAATATTATCGTCGGGAAATATGAATTTGTCGTCTTTTTCAATATAAAAATCAAGAACAGAGTTATTTAGCTGGGTTTTGCTGATAATTCTAGATTTAAATTCAGCTATTTTTTTATCAACTCCCGTTGATAAATCGTTATGCAGCAATGTATAAACAAGAGATAGTACACTTCTTAAGCAAGAGTTGATCGAAAAATCTATTTCTGAAAACTTAAATATTTGACCTAATGTCATCCATTTAAAATTTTCATCAGGCTCAAAATATTCAGTTGCAACAATAATGTTATTGTTAAATTTTTTCCAATACCTACTTCCTTGTTCTGGTAAATTCTTTTCAATAACTACATTTTTTTTATCGATATTTTGAAAATAATTTATATATTTTGGAAGATGGCCTCCGTGTTTTTTATTTTGATTACTCAAAGTAGCCTGAAGCGTTGGTGATAATTGAGATTGTAAAATATTTCCTGGTTCTTGTTTAAATTGTATTAAAAAGTGCAATACTCCTTCATAGAGGCAGCATAAGACCCCCAGGGTTCCTACCTCGTTTTGAAGTAAAATACCACTATTATAATTTTTTCTTTTATAACCCATTAATTTAAAAAAAGCATTCGATTTGTGAACAAGGTTTTTTTGACTATCAAAACTCCAGTCTTTTAAATTACTGATTCCAATCTCTTTAACTATAAATTTATTTTTGTTACTCTCCCAAAACGAGTTAAGGACAGAGTCAAAAGTTTCTAGTGGACTATCAATGGTTTCTTTTGATTTTAAGAAATTTTCGTAATTTATCACGTTAATACTAATTATATGATTTATTTTTGTTATAAATAATATTCTATTTATTTACTTTTTAATTTATTACGTTTAAAGAGATAGCCTTTAAAATAAGGAGGGTCAAAATCTGAATTCCATGACTTTATTAATGTGTAGCCATGAAAAGCATCTATGAATTCTCTTTCGTTAATAATATGAAGTGGGTATGTCACAGGCTTTTCATAATATCCACTATTAAGTTGAACAAAAATTTTAGAGTCATCATTTGTGACTGGATTTCTATCTATAAGTATAAATTCTGAGTTTAATCTTAAAATTTGATTTACTATTCCGATGAAATCTTGTATATATTGTAAAAAGCTTGAACAAATTACAATATCGATTTTTTCTTTTATGTTAGATATGTTGTTTATGAAAGATATATCCAAATTATGTTCAGTACTCAATTTATTGCCGATATCATAAAATTTTTCTTGCTCAAATACAATATAATTTGAAACCTTTTTTAAAAAAACATCTTGATAACAAATATATGTACTTCCTAGTCCTCCACCCATGTCTAAGATTGTTTTATTTTTAATACCAATAAAATTTAATGTTTCTATTAATGTGTTTTTATCTGGCATTGAATGAAACGAAGTTCCATCTCTCTCATATAAAGCCTCATTATTTAAAACTTGTAAAGTAGATTTCAATACTTTCTCTATTACAACTTCTGAATCATAACCTGTAGATTTTTTTGTAGCTTCAGACCAATTTAAAAAAGGCCCTTCGTATTGAAGGTGATTCTTTTTTTAAATATTGAATGAAATATTTTAAGAATCATAAAAATTATTTTTTGTATTCGTAAAGTTTAACATTTTCTAGATTGCTTATCATTCTGTAACTATCAAAGAATGCTTTATCAACATAATCAAAACATAAATCTTTACAGACTATGTAATAAGGAAAAGACTCTAATAACTTTTGGCTACTATTCTTTTCTAAATACCCTATTTCTTCTAAAGAACTAAGAATTAGCTTGTAATCTGTTGTTTTAAAAATCACATTTGGATGAACTACTGGAGTTAATGGTTTTGTGTCTAAATAAAAATAAATCAAATGGCTATCTAAAGCTAAAACTGTTTTAGATGGATCTATAAGTTTAGAAGTTTTTAAAATTACATAATTCTCTTTTAGGCTGTCAAAGTTTTGCAAGTTAGACACAGATTTATTTACTAATGGGAAGGAATTAATAAATAAAAAAAAATAAATTACTACAAATATAGTTTTTTTAAAATTAAATAATTTAGAGATACTAAATACAATAAAGATTGAAAAAAATGGGAATAATTGTATTAAATAGTGGTAATAAAATCTACCCCCAACAAGTATTGATAGGCAAACGAAAACGAAAACAAAAAAATATAACTTAATTAAGTAAAAATTATCAGCAATTTTTTTCCTAAACTCTCTTTTTAAAAAAATAGAAATTAAAAAAAATATAATAAATAATAAAAAAAATAAAGGAATAGAAATTAAGTTTTCTAAAAATATACCTTCATAAGATTGCTCCAAAATATCAAAAAAATTATCTCTAACTAATGTGTTTTGTAATGGGATAAGAAATACTGAATAAAAAAATTCTTTAAATTTACCTTCTAAAATATATAAAAATGTCAGCACTAAAAAAGGTACTGAACTTCCAGCTAGAAACCAAATAATGTTTTTTGTTTTAAACTTATTTATCAAAAT
>Ga0222719_10000458_pt1 | contig 40587 bp, 37 predicted proteins | sample C33_34DmetaG_FD_165039 | JGI IMG/M metagenome (GOLD analysis project Ga0222719, IMG submission 165039) | Estuarine water microbial communities from San Francisco Bay, California, United States - C33_34D | ecosystem: Environmental > Aquatic > Marine > Unclassified | place: USA: California... | reverse complement strand
AAAGAATCTAGAGTGCCTATATTAATTGCAGTTAATGAAACTCTCTCACAAAAATCAAATATATTTTTGAAATATCCATTTTTTTCACGCTCATTTATTATATGAATCACAGCATTGTAACCAACCCCCTTAATTGCTCCAAGACCAAATAATATTGATTCATTATTAAGTGATAAAAAATTAAAGTCAGATGTATTGATGTTTGGCTGCATAATTGAGAGGCCCATTTCTATGCTAGCATCAACCAATGAAATAACCTTGTCAGTGTTATCCATATCTGATGATAAAGCTGCTGACAGAAATTCAGAAGTATAGTATGTCTTTAAAAAAGCAGTTTGGTATGAAATAAAAGCATAAGCAACTGAATGAGATTTATTAAACCCATAACCAGCAAACTTTTCCATTTTAGAAAAAATTGAATTAGCTATATTTACAGATATATTTTTATTTTTAGCTCCCTCAATAAATTGCTTTCTATGCTGTTCCATTTCATCTTTTTTCTTCTTACCCATGGCTCTTCTTAATAAATCAGCTTCTCCTAGTGAATACCCCCCAAGAGATCGAGATATTTCCATAACTTGCTCCTGATATAATATCAAGCCATATGTTTCAGATAATATAGGTTCTAATAGTGGATGTTCATAATCAATTTTTTTCCCATGTTTGTTGCTAATAAAATCATCAACCATATTAGTTCCAAGCGGTCCTGGTCTATATAAAGCTACCAATGCGACAATATCATCAAAACAATCAGGCTTTAATCTTTCCATGTACCTTTTCATGCCTGATGATTCTAATTGAAAAACACCAGTTGTAAGCTTATTTTGAAGTAACTCGAAAACTTTCTTGTCAGGAGTTGTTATGTCTTCATGACACATCTCTATATCACCATGTTGACTCTTAATAGTTCTAATAGCTCTATCTATAATACTTAGCGTTCGTAAGCCTAAAATATCAAATTTAACTAACCCTAGCTTTTCGATATCATCTTTATCGTATTGAGTAACTATTTCATCGCTTTCTTCAACTCTATATAAAGGTATAAAGTCATCGATTTGATTAGGTGCAACCACAATACCAGCTGCATGTTTTCCAACATTTCTAGGGAGTCCCTCTAATTTCTTTGATGTATTAATTAAATTCTTAATTTCATCATTTGAGTCATATTCTTTTTTAAGTTCTTTGTTTTGTTTAAGCGCATCATCAATGGTTATACCTACACTAAAAGGTATCATCTTTGCAATTTTATCAACGAATGTATAACCCATTCCCAAAACTCTTCCAACGTCTCTAATAACAGCTCTAGCTGCTAGTGATCCATATGTGATAATCTGCGATACTTTATTTTCTCCATATAACTCCGTTATATGATCAATTATTTTTTGTCTATTGATCATACAAAAATCAATATCAAAATCAGGCATAGATATACGTTCAGGGTTTAAAAACCTCTCAAATAAGAGATTATGCTTAATAGGGTCTATAGAGGTTATGTCAAGGGCATAAGCTACTAAAGAGCCGGCGCCTGATCCTCTTCCTGGGCCCACAGGTATTAATTGTTTTTTTGCCCAATCAATAAACTCATGTACAATTAGAAAATAACTAACAAAACCCATCTTTCTTATTACATCGGTCTCAAGCTTTAATCGTTGGAGATATATATCTGTTTCTTTAATATTATTTTTTTGAATAATGCTATCAAGACCTAATCTTACTTTCTGATCAAAATAGACGTCAATGTCACTGTTATCAGGTGTGTTAAACTTTGGCAGATGATAGGTATCAGAAGATATATGAATATTACATCTTTTAATAATTTCTGAAATATTTTGTATCGCATCAGGAAGATCTTCAAAAATAGATATCATTTCTTTTTCTGATTTAAAGAATTGATTATCTGTAAATTCAGTTTGATTAGTCCTGTCATCAATTTTGATCTTTTTATTAATACATACTCTAACTTCATGGGCATCAAAATCCTGCTTTTCCAAAAATAAAACATTATTTGTGGCAACAAGCGGAAGGTTTAAATCTTCAGCAAGATTTATGATTTTATTATTATATATCTCCTCATTATTTGCATTTATACGATCAATTTGAAGATATAGTCTATCAGGAAAAATATCTTTTAATGATTGTAAAAGGAAATGTTTATCTTGCAAATTATCAACTAATAAGTTTTCTCCCAAGAACCCCTTTCTTCCTCCTGTTAGGATTATTATTCCTTGATTATACTTTTCTAATTGAGTTTTTATGACAGCAGGATTTTCATTTGCTTTTTTTCCTACATGTATTTCAGAGAGTAGTTTTATCAAGTTTTTATAACCTGAGTAATTTTGACACAAAGCAATAATCGTTCCCTCTAACTTATTTGAGACACTGCTTTTTAGTGGTATTTCACATCCAATAATAGGTTTAATTTTATTATCAATACATTTCTGATAAAACTTAATGGCTGCAAACATATTGAGTCTGTCAGTGATAGCTAATGACTTGAGTTTGTTTTTTTTTGCCGCCTTAATTAATCTATCAATATTAATTGTACTATCACTTAGTGAATATGATGAATGAAGATGTAATTGTGTGTATATTTTTTTCATTTATTTACTCAACGGCGCAAAGCTAAATCTATGATAAATTGATGGCCCAAAATTAGCAATTGCTGTCTTATGTTCAATAGTTCCATATCCTTTATGTTTTTTAAAGCCATAAACTGGAAGTATTTTATCTAAAACTATCATTTCATTATCTCTTATAACTTTTGCCATAATTGATGCAGCTGAGATTTCGGGTTTTAATTCATCGCCTCTAACTATACATTCACAATTTATATCTATATCTGGTGCGAATTTACCATCAATAAATGCTAAGTCTGGGAGTAAATTTAAATTAATAATAGCCTGTTTCATTGAGAGCAACGTTGCATTGTGTATATTTATTCTATCAATCACATGATTGTCACACGCCCCTATACCTATTGACCTTGTATGTTTAAGTATATATCTTGAAAGCTCAGTTCTTTGTTTTGGAGTAAGCTTCTTAGAGTCTGCCATTAGTGTTTTGTCAACTGTTCTATCTAAAATAATAGCAACAGACACCACAGGTCCAGCCAAACATCCTCTGCCAACTTCATCAACACCAGCAAAAATTTGACTTGTCATAACTAGTTCACTATATATAATTGAGATATTATAAATATAACAAAAAATATAAATCAATACTCCATATGAAAAGAAATAAAATTAATATTGCCGTTATTGGTGTTGGCTATCTAGGTAAATTTCATCTAGAAAAGTTTCTATCTCACAAAAATTGCACAACTAAATGGATTGTAGATAATAACCTCAAAAACAAGAACCTCAGTATTATTGAGAATATAGCAATAACTAATGATTATAAAGAGATACTGAATGATATTGATGCGGTTTCGATAGTAACTCCTACAGCCTCTCATTATGAAATAGCTAAATATTTTTTATCTAATAAGAAACATGTGCTTATTGAGAAGCCTATGACTCAGACAGTTTCGCAGGCTGAGAAATTACTATTACTTGCTAAAAAGAACAGAGTTATACTTCAAGCAGGACATCTCGAGAGGTTCAACCCTGTGATGAAAAAGCTTAATCAAGATGTTAAAAACCCAGTTTTTATCGAAGTGCATAGATTAGCTAAGTTTAACCCAAGATCGACAGATGTGAATGTAATATTTGACCTGATGATACATGATATTGATATAGTGACCAGTTTAATAAAGGATAAGATAAAAAAGATCTCTGCTTTTGGTAAAAAAATAATAACTAACAGTACGGATATTGCTAATGTTAGAATTGAGTTCGTAGGCGGTGCGGTTGCTAACCTAACAGCAAGCAGAATTAGTCAGAAAAATGAGAGGAAAGTCAGAATATTTCAGAGAGATAAATACTATTCTGTAGATTTTATGAATTCCAGCATAAAAAGATATAATAAGACTCTCAAGTCAAAAAATGGCTTATTCAATTATAAAGAGTATACATATGAAAAAGCAGATTCCTTGAAAGACGAAATTAATAACTTCATACTGTCATGTATTGGCAAAGATAAACCCTTGGTTGATGGAGAACAGGGGTTAAATGCTGTTAAAACAGCTACTACGATTTCAAAATTATTATGACTAAAATTAAAATATTTGATTTAAAAGAACAATATAAAACTATTGCTAAAGAAATCAATAAAAATGTGACAAATATCTTGAGCTCAGGTCAGTACATTCTTGGGAATAATGTAAAGTTATTAGAGGAGAATTTTGCAAAACATGTAGGCGCCAAGTATGCAATATCATGTAACTCTGGAACAGATGCGCTTCTACTCTCTTTAAGAGCACTTGGTATTAAAAAAGGTGACGAGGTTATCACGACACCTTTTACTTATTTTGCCACAGCTGAAGTGATAGCTTTGGTAGGGGCTAAGCCAATATTTGCTGACATTAATCCTCACACATTTAATATTAATTATAAATTAATAGAAAGACTCATTAGCAAGAAAACCAAAGCTATAATGCCGGTTCATTTATATGGACAATCGTGTGAAATAACTAAAATCAGAAATATATGTAAAAAAAATAAAATTGCATTGATCGAAGATTGTGCACAGTCTTTTGGGGCTAAATATAATGGTAAATATACTGGGACATTTGGTGACTTTGGATGCTACAGCTTTTTTCCGACAAAAAACTTAGGTTGTGCTGGAGACGGAGGTATGATTGTAACAAATAACCTTGGGAAATCTAAGATGCTTAAAAAACTAAGGAATCATGGCGGGCTAATAAGAAATATTCATGAATACGTTGGTTATAATTCAAGACTAGATGAAATTCAAGCTTCTATATTAGTTACAAAACTTAAAATAATTGACAAACTAAATGACTCACGAATAAAAATAGCAGAGAATTATAAAAAGCTTATTAATAATAAAAACGTTAAAGTTCCTTATCAGGCAGAAAATAGTTATCATGTTTACAACCAATTTACCTTGAGGGTTAAAAAAAGAACGAGGTTTATAGCTCATTTGGAGAAGCATAGTGTCCCATATGGAATATATTATCCTATACCAATATATAAGCAAAAAGCATTTAAAGACTTTAATTATAAGTGCAATCTTTCCAATGTTAATAAAATTACAAAAGAGTGTATTTCTATCCCAATCTACCCAGAGTTGGATAAAAATAGTTTCAATAAAATAGTAGAAGTGATTAATAAATACAAATGATAAGGCAAAAAAAAATATTTATAATTGCAGGAGAATCATCTGGCGATCAACATGCTGCTAAATACATAACTGCGCATGAGTTACTTAATTCAAATATCAAGTTCTCGGCAATTGGTCAAACTGAAATAAAGAAGACCAGTGCTGAGGTAATATTTAATTCCGAAGAAATATCAGTTGTAGGGATAATTGAAGTAATATCAAAATATAATAAAATTCTAAAAGCACTGAATATTGCTTATAGACATATTGATGATACGAAGCCTGATTTAATAATCTTAGTAGATTATGTAGAATTTAATCTTAAAATAGCTAATTATGCAAAATCTAAAGGCATAAAAGTTTTGTTTTATATAGCGCCTCAGGTATGGGCATGGAGAGAAAAGCGTATTGAAAAAATTATAAAAGCAGTTGACCACTTAGCTGTTATATTCCCATTTGAAGAAAAGCTTTTTAAAAAGTATACGGATAATGTTACATATGTAGGGCATCCTCTTGCAGATAATCCTAAATTTAAAGTTAACTTTAATAATTATAATGATAAAAGTATTGATATAGGAATATTTCCTGGCAGCAGAGATTCAGAGATCAAAAACAACCTGCACGTAATGTTGAATTGTATAAAACTATCTAAAGATGAAAATATAATGGATAAAAATATTAAAATATTTTATTCAAATTGTACAGCGAAAAAGAAGATTCTTAGTCTACTGCCGAAAGGTTGGGAAAAAACTCTTGCTGATGGTAAGAATATTGAAGAAATAACAAAGTGCAAAAGAGCAATTACAGCATCAGGCACCATTACTCTAGAGTTAGCTCTATTGAATATTCCGATGGTTATAATGTATAAGCTCGCTTTTATAACCTATATTATTATGAAAAGTATGGTTAAAGTAAAATATATAGGCTTGGTAAATTTAATCCTGGGAGAAGATCTCGGTTCAAAACCGATTGTACAAGAGTTTATTCAACCTGATTATAACGATGAGGTACAAGTTATGGTTGAATTACAAAAAATAGATAAAGATACTAAGTATAGGAATGAAATAATATCTGGATATAATGAAATACGAAATAACTTGCAACCAGGTGCTGCCAAAAATCTAGCTAATCTAGCAGAAGAAATGATTGGATAGTTATCTAGTTATACCTCTTTCACTACTATTTACAAAATCAATAAAATATTTAACTTCTTGACAGTCAATGTCTAATTTTTTAAAAGACTCATTAACTTGCGATCTATTTGATTTAGATTTAACAAACAACTTAAATGTTTTTTCTAATGATCTTATTACTTCGTCTGAGAATCCTTTTCTTTTTAATCCTGCCGAATTAATTTTATATGCTTGAGCATGATTACCAGCAACTAATGTGAATGGCGTGACGTCTCTAGAGATAACTGTTCCTAATCCGCTGAATGCATAGTCACCAATATCACAAAACTGATGTACCAATGTAAATCCTCCTAATGAAACACTTTTGCCCAGCGTTACATGTCCAGCTAAAGACGCGGCATTAGATAGTATACAGTCGTCTTTGATGACACAATCATGCGCTACATGTGTATAGGCCATGAATAAATTGTTCGAACCAATAATAGTTTTATTAATACCCGTTACTGTACCGCGATTAACTGTAGAATATTCTCTAAAGATATTATTATCTCCTATAATTAATTTAGAATCCTCCCCTTTATACTTGAGATCCTGTGGATCCTCACCTATTGAGGCGAACTGATAAATATGATTGTTTTTTCCAATAGTTGTATAGTTTTTAATTACTACATGAGACTCGACCACAGTATTGCTATCAATCTTGACATTATCATGAATTACAGAATAAGGCCCAATTTCTACAGATGAATCTATTTTAGCTGATTTGGATATAATAGCTGTAGGATGAATCATTCTTTCTCTCTAACAGCGCCAATTAACTCTGCTGAGCAAACAATTTTTTCATCAACTTTACTGGAGGCGGTAAACTTATGAACATCTCTTTTACTCTGATTAAGTTTTACATCTATAATTAAAATATCTCCTGGAACTACAGGTTTTTTAAATCTCGCTTTGTCTATACCGACAAAATAATATAATAGATTATCTTTTGGTCTTTCATTACTTTTAAAATCCAGTAATGCCGTAGCTTGCGCCATAGCCTCTAGAATTAGAACACCAGGAAAGACTGGATATCCTGGAAAATGACCTTGAAAAAACGGTTCATTATTACTAACATTTTTTTGAGCAATTAAATAATCATGCTTTTTGAAATCGATAATCTTATCAATTAAGAGAAATGGGTATCTATGTGGTAAATAGTTTTGTATATCTTTATTGCTCATGTACGCTCCATTTTATGTTATTTTTTTTATAGCTTTTGCTAGCTGATCTAATTCTTTAAATCTAGCTTGATTTTTTCTCCAAGTAGCGACTGGTTCAACTGTTGTTCCGGAAGCATACATCCCCTCTTTATTAATTGATTTAGTAACCATAGTCATTCCATGAATATGAACATTGTCTACAATAGTAATATGTCCATTTATTCCTGAACCACCACCAATAGTACAATTTTTACCTATTGATGTACTTCCAGCAATGCCTACACAAGCCGCGATAGCTGTATTTTCCCCAATGAATACATTATGAGCAATATGTACAAGATTATCAATTTTTACATTATTTGATATCACTGTGCTATCCAGAGTGCCTCTATCAATTGTTGTATTAGCACCAATTTCAACATCATCATTAATAACCACATTACCTATGTGCGGGACTTTTATCCATTTACCTTTTTCTTGAACTAATCCAAAGCCGTCTGAACCAATTACTGCTCCAGGATGGACCACTACATTATTTCCTATGACTGTTCCATCATTCAACGTGCTATTAGGATATATGATACAGTTTTCTCCAATGGTAACATTGCTTCCAATGGATACATTATTACCTATTAAAGTACTATCAGGAAATAAGCCAACTTTAGGTTCAGTTAAAAATAAAGAACTTTTAGAAAGATCGAGAGAATCATTTATTAATTTTGAAAATACTAACAAAGGATTATCATGGATAATCAAAGATAAACTTTTTTCATCAATCAAAGAGCTGATCTCTTTATTAGTAATTAAACAGTCTAAATTAGAATAATCAATCGAAGATATATGTTTATCATCAGAAATATATGATAATGATTTCTTCTTACTATTAGTTAAGCTGCAAACTGAATCAATCTCAATAGATAAGTCTCCTATCACAACGCATTTATAAGTTTTAGATATTTCTTGTAAAGAATATTTTTTTTTAAGCTTCATTATTGAAGTTTAGAGATAATCTCTTGGGTGATATTTATATATTTTTTTGCATACAATGTTGTTCCATCAGCTCTGATTATGATATCAAAATCATTCTCTTCAGCATATTCATTTATTGCAGTCTCAACTATAAGTCTAATTTTAGACAATTCTTCTTGTTGAACCTTTTGAAGATCTGCTTGTATTTTTTCTTGACCAGTTCTAAATTTATTTTCAATATTCTGTATCTTTTTAACAAGCGCACTTTTTTCTTTTTCTGACATTACTGCTTCATTCTTAAGATAATCATCATTTAAGTTACTCCATTCTTGTTCAAGAGTTTTTAAGTTTCTAGCCCTTGGGTCAAATTGTTTTTTAACTTTTTCTTGAGATTCACGGTAAATAGGAATTTGTTTAAACAGATTATCTAAGTTCACAATTCCCATTTTAAGTTCAGCTGATACTGGATTAGATAAAAATGAAGACATTAAAAAAATCAATCCTAGATATGTATATTTATTATTAAACATCTTTAAAAATTTCCTCCTAATTGAAATACTACTTCTTGAGTATCATCGCCTTCTTCAGATTTTAATGTATCAACAAAACCTACGGTTACACCACCAATTGGCGTAAGGACATTAAACTCTATCCCGATACTTGCTCTTAGCTCATTGTAATCGAAGTTATTAATTTTCTCAAATACGTTTCCAACATCAACAAATAATGTAGATCTTAACGATCTCGTATCTTCCCCTAAAAAAGCTGGTGGGGAGAATATCCAATTAAATTGTGCAGCAGTCAAAAAGTCTCCTCCTACAGCATCACACTCAATAAAAGTACCTGGCACGGCTCTCGCGGCACATGTATCTTGCCCTCTCCCTGCATTATAAGTTAATGGCCCTAAGCTAGAACCTTTAAAACCTCGAACAGTTGAATTGCCGCCAGCAAAAAATTTATTATAAAAAGGTAACGATGTAGCCGATCCAAGTCCCACACCCAATCCTAAAACTGTTTTAGCCTGCAGTACAGTTGGCCAATCAAATCCAAATGTTTTCAATATATACCCCTTGTTAGTTTCTGTTTTGTACATCATTGACGCGTGGGATGCCCCTTCTATTCCTAAAAAGAGTTCTGTTGTTATAGAATTTAACATTCCAGTTTCAGCAAAAATCGTCCTATTTCTAGTATCTGAAATATAACTCCCCTTTAGAGACAAACCAAATGCAGTATTCCCATGATCTGCAATATGATGAGTAACTATAATTGGAGAAAAAGCTGTTGTTGTGAAATCTGTATAAGTCAAATCATAACCAATACCAAATGTTGAGGTTTCAGATACCGGCATATTATAAAGTACTCCTCCACCTAAAACATCAGAAAGATATGATGAAGTTGATGTTCCGCTAACATCTGTTTGGCTTATTACTGCATTTACTGTTCTACTGACACCATCAGAAGTATAAAACGGGTCAGTTAATAAAAAACGCAATGATGTATTAACTGTACTTTTAGAGGCTTTTAATCCAACATTTTTTCCAATACCAAGAAAGTTATCTTGCTGGAGGTCAATATCAAAAATAGCTCCATCAGTATCAGACCAACCAGCACTTACTTTAAATTCTCCAGCCTTTCTCTCTTTAATTTTGAACGTGATATCAACAAGATCACTTGAATTAGATACTCTTGTTTTTTCAACATTAACATTTTCAACAAATTTCAATCTTTGTAATCTAATTTTTGATCTCTCTATTTTAGCATTATCATGCAGCGAAGATTCAAACTGACGTAACTCTCTTCTATAAACCTCATCATTTGTATTATCATTACCTACTATATTAATTCTTCTAACCATACTTTTTTGTCCAGGAGTAATTCTGAATTCCACATCAACTATCTTTGTCGCGTCATCTACAATAGGTATTGCCCGAACTTCTGGAAAAGCGAAACCTGCATTACCTAACATATAAGAAATAATATCTTCAGATTGTTTTAACTTACCTCTCGAAAAGGTTTGCTTTGGTAAGATTATAGAAGATACATTATTAATCACATCTATTTTAGAAAGCACACTATTACCAAATAACTTTAGATCACCAAATTCATACTTATCGCCTTCATCTATATTTATAGTAATAATAATATCTTTATTATTGTTAGATAAATTTACTTGGTTTGATATAACTCGAAACCTTACATATCCTCGATCAAAGTAATAATTTTCAATTTTGGAAATATCAGATCGTAATATTGAACTTGAATATGTATCCTTTGAAGACCAAAACTCAAAAAAATATTTTGTGCCCAAATCCATAATGCCTAGAATTTTTTCATTATCATATGCTTTATTACCAATAATATTTATTTCTTTAATCGTAGAGGCTTCGCCTTCTTTTATTATTAACTCTAAACTTACTCGATTCCTCTCTAGTTGATTGATTTTTGTTTTGATAGAAGCATTGTATCTTCCTCTATCAAAGTATAGTCTTACTAACTCTTGCTCAATCTTATCAAATATGTTCTTATCGTATGGTTGAGTTCTTGATATTCCTACATCTTCTAATGCTGTTAGGATATCCTCATCTTCAATTATGTTGTTATCAGTAACAATAATATTAGAAACAATAGGTTTTTCTAAAACAGAGATTATTAAATCATTAAATTTTTGAGTAACAGAAATGTCATCGAAATATTTGGTTTCATAGAGTCTTTTAATCACATTTTGAATCAATGCAGATGTAATTTTATCTCCTTTAGAGATATTAGCATAGGAAAGAATCGTGTCATCAGAAACACGTTTATTGCCCTGAATGATTATTTTTGAGATAGAAAGCTGCTGATCAGGGTTTTCTTCTTCAGCTAATACATAATTAGATAGTAAAAAAGGAGTTAATAGCAGTGTCAATATAATATTCTTAACCATTAACTTATGAGCCTCATATAATCATTATAAAAAGCTAATAACATTATCCCCAGAAGAATTATTAATCCAAATTGTTGAGCTACAAGCTGTATTTTTTCTGAAACAGGCTGACCAGTGATCATCTCAATAATGTAATACACTAGATGTCCTCCATCGAGCACTGGTATAGGCAACAAATTTAAAACCCCAAGGCTAATGCTTAATATTGCAAGTAGATAAGCAAAGTAGACCACACCCATTGATAAAGATTTACCAGAAAACTCAGCTATACTCAACGGACCACTTATATTATTGGTGTTTGCTTGACCAGTAAAAAGCTCAAAGATCATCTTAAAGGTTAATACTGTAAAGTCATAGGTTAAAATAAATGACTTAGATATAGATTCGAAGAATGGATACTTAACTAAAATACGATAATCATTGAGAGAATATGTATCAGGTGAAACTCCAGCATAACCTATAATTTTTTCATTTATATTGCGTGACGTAGGCACTAAAACTAAATCAACCTCAACTTCATCTCTTTGAACAATTAGCTGAAGAATCTTGTTAGGATTATCTTTCATATATAATGAAAAGTTTTCCCAATTTGTAACCTCCATATTATTTACTGAAACAATTTCATCCCCTTTCTGAAGACCTGACAAAGATGCAGGTGAATCATCCTCAATAGATCCGATTATTGCGGGGAGCTCAGGAGTTTTGATATTTAATCCTATATTAGAAATAATATCTCCATCAAATTGGAGTATATTTTCATCATAACTCAAATTAATAACTTCAATATCATTAGAATTAGATTTAACATGAAGTTTTAACTCTTTAGAATTTACAACAGCATTAAGAATCTCTACTCTAACGTCTTGCCATCTTTTTGTATTTTTTCCATTAACTTGTATAATTTCAAATTTATTCATATCTGAGATACTTTTCATTGCATGACCATCAATAGATGTAATGTAAGGCTTCATCCCAGTTATTCCAGCGAAATGAACAAACGCAAAGAAAACTACAGCTAGTATCAAATTAAAAACCGGGCCTGCAGCAACAATTAAAAACTTTTTATACACAGACTGTTTATCGAAACATTGATTAAGCAACCCTACATCCATCGAACTTTCTGATTCCCTAGACTCCAACATTTTAACATATCCACCAAGCGGGATTAAACCTATAGAATATTCTGTCCCATCAATAGAGGATTTTCTTTTATAAATCTTCCTTCCAAAACCGATGCTGAAATTTAAAACTTTAACATTGAATAATCTTGCTATGTAGAAGTGACCAAACTCATGAAAGGTAACCAAGATACCTATTGCGATAAAAAAACCAATTATACTTTGTATTATTTCCATTTATTCTTTATGTAATCCGAAACTTGCTTTCTTGTTTGCTGATCGCAAGCTAAAATTGATTTCAGCGAACTATTTTTTACTAGTTGCATGTTTTTTAATGCATAGTCAATTATAACCGGTATATCTACAAAATTAATCTTATTTTCAATAAAATTTGCAACTGCTATCTCATTCGCAGCATTTAATACTGTAGGTGCATTATGCCCTAATTTCAGTGCTTTTATACATAAATCTAGACATTTAAATTGATTTTTTTTAACTTTTTGAAAAGATAACGATTTAAACTCGATATTTTTTAATTCTTTTAAATCAATTTTATGTCTATCTGGATAAGAGATAGCATAACTTATTGCAACTCTCATATCATGTTGGCTCATGTGGGATATCACTGAGCCATCAGTAAATGCCACTAATGCATGAACTATGCTTTCAGGATGAATCAGGACTTTAATCTGTTTCGGGTCAAGATTAAACAAAATTGATGCTTCTATGATCTCAAGTCCCTTGTTCATCATTGTTGCTGAGTCTATAGAAATCTTTTTGCCCATCTTCCATTTCGGGTGCTTAACAGCTTCATTAGGTGTGACTTTTAATAGCTGTTTCTTCGTAAAGTTTAAAAAAGGCCCACCGGAAGCAGTTAATGTAACATGATTAATTTTATGATTTAATGTTGAATTATTATATTCAAGGCCATAAGTACTCATTATTTGTAAAATAGCATTATGCTCGCTATCAACTGGAATTATAAGTGACCCACTCTTACGTGCTAATTTTATCATTAATGACCCTGACATGATCAGTGACTCTTTATTAGCCAAAAGTATATTCTTGCTATTTTTGATGGCATTGATTGTGGGTTCTAATGCAGCTGCTCCAACAATTGCTGACAAAACATTTTTAACCCTAGGGTGTTCTGTGACATATATAAGCCCTGATGTGCCAAAAAGTATTTTAGTATTTATATTATGTGTCTTGCATAATTTTCTTAATTTAACTGCATTAAGCTGATCACCTATGACAGCATAGGTTGGCCTGTATTTTTTAATTTGCATAAATAACAATTTAATATTTTTATTAGCAGTTAGAGCAAATATAGGATAACTTTTTTTTATCTTCGAGATCACAGATAATGCATTTATACCGATTGTTCCAGTTGATCCTAAAATCGTAATCATAAAAATAACCAAATTTGAAAAATTGATATTGTTGGCAGGTAACTATCTAATCGATCTAGAATACCTCCATGTCCAGGTAAAATATCTCCAGTATCTTTAACATGATAGAATCTTTTGAAAGTACTGATAAATAAGTCTCCGATAGTGCAAAATATACAGAATAATAAAATAAATAATAAATCAGAGATCATAAGAGGTATTGCCAGCATATAATTACATATTAGTATGAAACATAATACTGGTATTAAAATGGATCCAAAAAGACCAGCTATGGTTTTATTTGGACTTATATTCTTGCATAATTTTTTCTCACCAAAATTTTTACCAATAAAGTATCCTGAGATATCAGTTAATGATACAAGTGCCAATAAAGAAATAAGATACATTTTTATATCAGGATTGAAGAGAGAAAACATTAAATATGTATTTTTTTCGCCAACAGCTACTGATGAAGTGCTCCCAATGGATATGATCATGAACCATGCTGATATAATCATATATAGACCTATCAATGAGGGAGCATGAGATAATAACTTCTTATAAAATGGGGATTCAAAATACATATCTATAAGTAGCAAAATCCATATAAATAGAGAAAGATATGCAAAAATAATTACAGTGGAGTGTGTATGATAAAATAATAAAAGAATCATTAAAAAGGCCATTAAAAAAATATTTCTGGCTATTGGTTCTTTAGAGACATTAAGCCACTCATAAAAACCATAGAGTGATATTAAAGAAAAAATAATACTAATATAAAAAAATGGTGTGAATATCAGTAATAATATAAAGAATAAACCAAGAGAAAGACCTGTAAATATCCTGCTAAGCATCTTCTTTTACAGATGGATTTATATCCACCAAAGATCCAAACTTTCGTGTTGTTTTTAAGTAGTATTTAATTGCCAAATCAAGCTCTTGTTCATCAAAATCTGGCCATAAACAATCAGTAAAATAGATCTCACTGTATGCATGCTGCCATAACATAAAGTTACTCAATCTATAGTGCCCAGCTGTTCTAATCAATAAATCTGGCGATGATCCATTCAAGGCTAAAAATTCCTCGATATCCTTTTCTTTAACGTTCTTTTCTTGTATAGATTCATGATTAGATTTCAACATTTTATTGAACGAATTAATAATATCCCATTTACCTCCATAATTTATTGCAAAATTTAATTTTAAATTTGTATTATCTTTAGTAAGCTTTTCAGCATCGTTAATATTTTTTAAAAGACGATTGTTAAATTTACTCATATCACCTATAAAATTGACTTTCACGTTATTATTATGTAGATCATCAACATATTTTTGAATAGATTCTTCAAAAAGAGATAATAAAAATTTTACTTCATGATTTGGTCTTTTCCAATTTTCACTACTGAAAGCAAATAATGTCAACTCTTCAATTTGCCTCACAGAGCATGCTGATACTATTTTGTTGATAGATTTTATTCCTTCTCGATGGCCAAATGCTCTAGGCATTCCAGTTTTCTTAGCCCATCTTCCATTGCCGTCCATAATTATAGATATATGGGATATTTTGCTTGAAGACATTTTTATACTTCGCTGATTTCTGCTATCTTTTTAACAATAGTTTCTTCTGATATTTTAATATATTTATCTGTTAGTTCTTGAATTTCTATCATGTAATCACGTTCAAAATCTTTGGATATTTTTTTATCTTTTTCTAAATTACTTATTGATGTATTTATATTTCTTCGTATATTCCTTAAAGAGATCTTGGTGTTCTCACCTTCTTTTTTCAAGACTTTGATTAAATCATTTCTTCTTTCTTGTGTTAATGGAGGTATTTTAATATGTATATTCATACCATTAATTACAGGTGATAACCCCAAATCAGATGTCATAATAGCTTTTTCAATTGCCTGTATAGCGGACTTGTCCCATACATTTAAGCTTATAGTAGCAGCGTCTGTTACTGTTATGTTAGCTAGTTGCTTCAGGGGTGTCTTGGTATCAAAATAATCTGCATCTATATGATCAAGCATACTTGGATTTGGTCTGCCAGCTCTAATTTTAGAGCAAGCGGTATTGAGCGATTCTATTGCTTTACCCATGCTTTGATTTGCTTCTTTTTTAATCTCTTCAAACATATTTATATAATCTTAGTCCCTATCTTATCATCTAAAATAACATTTTTTAAGTTACCATTTTTAAGAATATTAAACACCTTTAATGGCATATTATTTTCTTGGCACATAACAACTGCAGTTGCATCCATTACGGCAAGGTTCTTGCTAATAATTTCATCATATGATATTTCTTTATATAATTTTGCATCACTAAATTTAACTGGGTCTTTGTTAAATATTCCGTCTACTTTGGTACCCTTCATCATAATTTCAGCCCCAAGTTCAATAGCTCTTAAACTTGCGGCAGAGTCTGTTGTAAAAAACGGATTACCAGTACCAGCTGCTAAAACAATTATTCTATTTTTCTCTAAATGTCTTTCAGCTTTTCTTTTAATATATTTTTCGCATACAGCATCAATTGTAATCGAAGACATTACTCGGCACTCAGTGTTAAGTTTTTCTATGGAACTTTGTAAAGCTAGAGAATTAATTACAGTGGCAAGCATACCCATATGATCAGCTGTAACTCGTTGTATACCTAGTTTTTCTAAATCAGACCCTCTAAAAAAATTACCACCACCAATCACAATAATTAGTTCAACATTTTTTTTATGGATTTCTACTAGCTGTTTAGCTAGATCAGATATGAAAGAATCATCAATACCATACTCTTTAGCGCCTACTAATGCTTCCCCACTAAGCTTTAGAAGAACCCTTTTATATACTGGGGCTGACATTTTATTTAATTTGATTATAGACTTCTTCAGCGAAATCTTCTTTCTTTTTGTCGATACCTTCGCCTAACTCATATCTCGTATAATGTAGTATCTCATTATCTTTTATTATTTTTTTGAGAGTTAGAGATGAATCCTTGATGAATGGTTGATTTAGCAGAGTATTCTCAGAGATAAATTTTTTAACTTTTCCTTCCATAATATTTCTTTTAATATCATCTTTTTTATTAATTTTTTCTAATTCAGCCATATAAACTTCTTTCTCACTAGCCAAAACCTTGGGGTCTATTGATGATTCATCCAAACCTAAAGGATTAGATGCAACAATTTGCATACATATATCTTTTGATAACTGCTCATCGGGATTTTTCAGTACAACCAACGCACCTATTTTATTGTTATGAGTATAACCAATCACTGAATTAGCTTTTTTATCAAATAGTTTGAACCTTCTAATTTGAATATTTTCACCAAGTTTCGTGACATAATTCTTTCTCATTTCCTCAAGATCATTCTTCAATGTTTCATTGTCTGATGACATTAATTGATCATAATCGACAAACGTAGACTTAGAAATCATATTCGCTGTCTGCTTAACATAATTAATAAAGTCATCACTTTTTGCTACGAAGTCTGTTTCAGAATTTATTTCTAATAATAATGCAACTTCATCTGTAGAATAATAGAATACTACACCTTCAGCTGCTATACGGGATGATTTCTTATCAGCTTTTATGCCCTCTTCGGAACGCATTAACTTAACAGCGTCATCAAGATTATTAGATGCTCTCACGAGATATTTTTTACAATCTAATATGCCTGCGCCTGTTATGTCTCTTAATTTTTTAAGATCCTCTAATTCTGATGCCATTTAATCCTCTTTTATGTCTTCTGTTGCTCTAGATGGAACGCCAACTTCATCAGGCTTTGTTGAAGTATCATCAGTATCCACTATTTGCTTTTTCTTAATACTTTTTGTTTTTGTAACCGAAGAGTTCGATTTATTTTTTGTTTCTTTTAGTGGTGTTGATGGAACAGCTTTAACGAATTTACTTTTTGTATTAACAATAATTTCAGTAATTTCTTTTACAAATAATTCAATGGAAGACATCGAGTCATCATTACCTGGAATCATGTAATCTACTCCCTCAAAAGAATTATTACTATCAACTATTGCTATTACAGGTATGTTTAATTTATTAGCCTCTTGAATAGCTATTTTTTCATATCTTGTATCAATTACGAATAATGCATCTGGTGTTTTTTCTAAGTGTTTAATTCCTGATAAATTTTTTTCAAGTTTGGCTATTTGTTTTTTTATTACTAATGACTCTTTTTTAGTCAAGCCATCAATAAGAGCGGTATTAAGCTGGGAGTTTAAATTATCAAGTTTTTGTATTGATTTTTTAACTGTATCAAAATTAGTTAACATTCCGCCTAACCATCTAATATTCACATATGGCATTTTTGCTTCAGTAGCATATTTAGACACTATGTCTCTAGCAGCTCTTTTTGTTCCAACAAATAATATTTTGGAATTGTTTTTTGTGATTTTCTCAATAAAGTTTTTAGCATTGTTAAAATGCATGATACTTTTCTCAAGATTGATGATATGTAATTTTTTGAAAGTGGTATAAATGAAAGGACGCATTTTTGGGTTCCAATATTTAGATTGATGACCAAAATGTACGCCTGCATTAATCATCTCTTTAATAGATATATTTGACACCAGCCGTTATACTCCTAAAATCGTTAATAAAACAATACAACTTACATTAAATATTGTTGATAGGGTTTTTTATCATATTTACATGGATTCAACAATAAAAATCTGATAATTTGACCTAAAAAGTGCTAAATAGGTAATTTTATGGTTGATATTAAATCAGAATCAGATATTGCGAAAATGAGGGTTGCTGGAAAGTTAGCCTCAGATGTTCTATCAATGATTGGGCCTTACGTAAAACCAGGGGTTTCTACAGAGGAATTAGATCAAATATGTCATGACTTCATTGTCAATAATCAAAAAGCGATCCCAGCCCCTTTAAATTATAGGGGTTTTCCAAAATCTATATGTACTTCTGTAAACCATCAAGTTTGTCATGGTATTCCAGCTTCGACAAAAATATTAAAAAATGGTGATATAATCAATATAGATGTGACTGTTATTAAAGAGGGTTTTCATGGTGATACAAGTAAGATGTATTTTGTAGGTGAACCCTCAATACTATCAGAGAGATTGTGTAAAGTGACACAGGAATGCATGTACAAAGGAATTGAAATAGTTAAGCCAGGTCTACATATTGGAGATATTGGTGCAGTGATACAAGAGCATGCTCATAATAATAACTTTAGCGTAGTTCGAGATTATTGTGGTCATGGCATTGGAAGAAATTTTCATGAATCTCCTCAGATATTACATTATGGTATTAAGAATACAGGTATTAGATTACAAGAAGGTATGACATTCACGATAGAGCCTATGATAAATAGTGGAAAGTATAAAACAAAACTATTAAATGATGGATGGACTGTTGTTACTCAAGATCACTCGTTGTCAGCACAATGGGAACATACCGTACTAGTCACTAATAATGGATATGAAGTTCTAACAATTAGACATGAAGAGACTGGAATATAAATAAAATGAAATATAATAATGTAATAAATATTCTAGATAAACTCATAAGCTGTAAATCTTTGACTCCATTTGATGATAAATGCCAAGAATATATATCAAATTTCTTAAAAGACCTAGGTTTTGAAATAGAATTCAAAAAATATGGGGATGTAACTAATCTAATTGCACGATATGGTTCTCAAAGACCTGTTCTAGCTTACGTAGGGCATACTGATGTAGTTCCAACTGGTGATATTGAAAAATGGCATTCAGACCCATTTAAGCTCACAGAAAAAGACTCCAAATTATATGGAAGAGGAACCTCTGACATGAAAGGTGGTATTGCTTGCATGTTACACTCTATAGAGGATTTTTTGAAGCATAACCAGAATATTATTGGCAGTATAGTGATAGTACTGACAAGTGATGAAGAAGGTCCTGCGGTGAATGGTATCAAAAAACTTGTTGAGTCTGGTGATCTTTCGAAATATGACATAGATATGTGTATAGTCGGTGAACCATCATGTAAAAAAAATATCGGAGATACCATAAAAAATGGTAGGAGGGGTTCATTGTCAGGAGCGTTGAGAATTCAGGGCATCCAAGGTCATATCGCTTATCCGCAAAATGCTGAAAACCCAATACATGCGTTTTCATCTACATTGGATAAACTCGTGTCCGAAAAATATGATCAAGGAAATGAATATTTTCCACCCACATCTTTTCAAATATCAAATATTAATAGTGGTGTAGGCGCAACTAATATTATCCCAGGTGAATTGAGTATGGATTTTAATTTCAGATATTCCACTGAGACGACAAAAGATGAATTACAAAATAAGTTTGAAAAAATTATGCAGCAAAGTGGACTTAATTATGCTGTCAATTGGTCTCATTCTGGTGATCCCTTTTTGACCGAGAAAAAAGATTTGCTTAATGCATGTGCATTAGCAATAGAAGAAGAACTTGGGGTTACTGCTGAAATATCTACAGATGGAGGAACATCAGACGGTAGATTTATGGCTAAAATATGCGATCAAGTTATAGAATTTGGTTTAATAAATGAGTCAATCCATAAAATTAATGAACATACTACAAGTTCAGCTTTAGATGATGTCACCAAAGTATATATTTCTATACTTAATAAATTACTTGCTAAGAAATAAAGGAGGATTGTATTAATTTCTTCGTATAATTGTCCTTAGGATTTGATATCAACTCATCACTAATGTTGCTTTCGATAATTTTTGAATCTTTTATTACATAGATTCTATGAGATATCGCGCTGATAACTTTTAAGTCATGACTGATAAAACAATAACTAAGACCATATTTATGCTGTAAATCTACAATTAGTTTTAATATATTTTTTTGAACAATTACATCTAAAGCGCTTGTAGGTTCATCGAATATTATAAGTTTAGGTTTCATCGAGAGAGCTCGAGCAATGGCAATTCTTTGTCTTTGACCCCCTGAGAATTGATGAGGATACCTTCGCAGCATAGATGGTTCTAAGCCAACCTCCGTCATGAGATCTGAACATTTTTTGAATATTTTTGACTCACTAATATTATTAAATGAGAGAATACCCTCTGAAAGTATTTCAAGTATATTCATCCGAGGCGACAAGGAGGAGTATGGGTCCTGAAAAACAATTTGATAATCTTTCCTTGATTCTCTTAATTTTTCTGGAGATAGCAATGAAAGATCGACATTATTTAAAAATATTTTTCCAGAATAATCTAATAACTGCATTATTGATAAACCAAGAGTAGTCTTTCCCGAGCCAGACTCACCTACCAATCCAATAGTTTCACCCGAATTAATATGAAAGTTAATATCGCTTAATGCTGTAAAATACTTTTTATTTTTTTTAAAAAAAGCATTATTGACAGGAAACCTACAATTTAGATTTTGAATATCAAGCAACATCTCTGATTGTTTTTTCTCAGTAATCAGTTTTTCAGGACTGCTATCTATAAGCAGCCTCGTGTACTCATGATTAGGCATATTAAATATTTCAAAAGATGAGCCCTCCTCTAGTAAAACTCCATTTTTTAAAATAATTACTCTATCTGCATAATTCTTAATTAGATCTAGATCATGTGATATTAATAACATTGACATATTATTTTCTGTTCTAACATTTTTTAACAACTCTAATATTTGAAGCTGCAAAGTTACATCAAGAGCAGTAGTAGGTTCATCTGCTATCAAAATCTCTGGTTTACATACTAATGCAATAGCAATCATTATTCGCTGCCTTTGCCCGCCCGAGAGCATATGGGGGTAGCTATCTAAAATTTTCTGAGTATCATTTAGGCCAGTTTTGACTAATATATCTCTAGCAACTTTTATTTGTTCATCAGCATTATGGTTCATATGAAGTTTAATTACTTCAATAAGTTGTGTAGAAATCATTTGTACAGGATTTAAAGAAAGCATTGGTTCTTGAAACACCACTGATATAGATCTTGTTCGAATTTTTTGAAGTTCAGTATCTGATAGTTTTAGGATATCAATATTATTATATATGATCGAACCATGTTTAATATTAAATACAGATTTATCAAGAAGCCCTAATACTGATAATCCTGTTAATGTTTTACCTGATCCTGATTCACCTACAATCCCAAGAATTTCACCTTGGTTCAATTTAAAACTTATATTATCTAATAACACCTCTTTCGTATGTCTATTAAGCACCGTTAAATTTTTAACTTCTAGTATCTTCATGATGATCTTGAGTCTAGTGATTCACGAATACCCTCTCCAATAAATATTAATAATAACAATGTCCCAACTAAGACCAGGAAGGTTGTCAATGAAAGCCACCATGCCTCTATGTTCTCTTTGCCTTGAGCTAATAATTCACCAAGACTAGGCGTATCAGGAGGTACGCCAAGACCTAAAAAATCTAGAGATGTAAGCACAAGAATTGCGCCACTTATCCTAAAGGGTAGGAACGTGATTACTGAAACCATGCTATTCGGTAATATATGTTTTAATATAATTTTCGTATTAGATAATCCTAGTGTTCTTGCTGCAACAACATACTCCATATTTCTTCCTTTTAAAAATTCTGCTCTCACATAATCCGATAAACCCATCCAGCCAAATAATGACAAGAGAATTATCAACAAAGAAATACTTGGCTCAAATAAGGATGAGAATATAATTAAAATATATAATTCTGGCATTGAACTCCAGATCTCAATAAATCTTTGCATGTATAAATCTACCCTGCCAGCAAAATAACCCTGAATAGCACCAAAAAATATTCCAATAATGATACCTATTGCTGTTAGGGCAAATGCAAATAGAACCGATAGTCTAAAGCCATAAATTAACCTTGCTAAAACATCTCTGCCGCGATCATCTGTGCCAAGATAATTATAAACAGAGGGTCTAGCAGGATTTGGGGCAGATTGACTAATGTTTATGGAGTCATATGAATGTGGGTTTAAAGGAAAAATAGCCCAATTAGATTTTTCTTTTAACCTTGATGTAATAAATTCGTCTTTATAGTCAGCCTCAGTATCAAAGAACCCTCCAAATTGCTTATCAGTATATGAAACAAAAATCGGAAAATATAGCTTGTCATCGATACTAAGAACTATAGGTTTATCGTTACTTAAAATCTCTGCAAATAAACTCAAGACAAAAAAGAATATAAATATTAACAAGCTATACTTATTACGTTTATTAGTCGAAAATTTATCCCAAAAGTTGGATTGAATATTCATGAATTTTTTCCACTATCAACAGAGTCAAATTTTATTCTTGGGTCTACAAACAAGTAGCAAATATCTGTTATTAGTTTTGCGAATAAGCCAAGCAGGGTAAATAGAAAAAGCGTTCCAAGAACTACTGGATAGTCTCTATGAAGAATAGATTCATAAGATAAAAGACCAATACCATCCAAAGAGAATATTGTTTCAATTAAGATGCTTCCAGTGAAAAATGATGCGATAAACTGTGCAGGGAATCCGGTTAGTATCGGAATTAGAGCATTTTTAAAAATATGTTTATAGAGAACTTCATTATTTGATAACCCTTTAGCCTTTGCAGTCATGACGTACTGTTTATTTATTTCTTCTATGAAACTATTTTTTGTTAACATAGTCATAATTGCGAAACTACCAATAACAGAAGAAATAATAGGTAGCGTCATATGCCATAGATAATCTAATATTTTTGCGAAAAAAGATAATTGATTCCAATTATCAGAGACTATACCTCTGGTAGGAAAGACATCATAAAAGCTCCCTCCTCCTAATAATACTATGAGGCTTATGCCAAGCACAAAACCAGGAATTGAGTACCCAATCAAAATTAGAGTACTTGAAACAAGATCAAATTTTGAACCATGTGATATTGCTTTCTTGATTCCAAGTGGTATGCAAATGGAGTATATAATAATAAAAGTCCATAATCCTAAACTTATAGATACAGGAAGTTTCGATATGATTAAATCTGCTACAGTCTTATGATGGAAATAACTATCTCCTAGGTCAAAAGAAATATAATTTATTACGAGATTCATAAATCTCTCCATAGGAGGTTTATCAAATCCATAAAATGACTTTAGATCATCAAGATGCTCCTCACTCAGACCACTTGAGCCTCTATATATATTTTTATTGCCAGAAGATGCCTCTCCAGAGACATTGATGTCAGTCAGCTGATTGGCTAATTGCTCAACTGGTCCTCCAGGAACAAATTGAACAACAGCAAATGTCAGAAGAAGTACACCTAATAATGTTGGGATCATCAAAAATAATCTTTTAAAAATATAATAATACATTAATTTGACGCCCAGGTTTTAAGCACATAATCTAACGGTTCATAATACTTTGGCAACTTTTCTGGTTTTACGAAATTATCAAAATAAGCAATTCTATGCTTATCGATATACCAGTTTGGCAATAAATAGTAGTTATTCCATAAAATTCTATCCAACAGTTTTGATGCAATAATCATCTCGTCTCTATTGTTACTATATATAATTTTCTCAATAAGCTTATCAACATTAGGGTCAGATATTCCAGCTAAATTATAAGAACCCTTTTTATCATATGAGCTCGAGTGGAACATTGCAATAAGCTCATTACCGGGTGATTGAGACTGAGGATAACTCATAACCATCATGTCATAATCAAATGAATCAACCTTCCTTTGATATAGAGATAGATCGATAGTCCTATACTTTAACTTAATACCAAGTTTTTTAAGATTATGTGCAAATGGTGCAAGAATTCTTTCAAAGCCTTTTTGTGCTAGTAAAAAATTAAATACAACTGGCTCATTTTTTAGATTATATAGGGTATTATCTCGGACAATCCAGCCAAGCTTATCAAATATTTTTTTTGCTTTATATAAATTATTCCTGATGTTAGATTCTCTATTTAAGACAGAATAGTCTTTATCAATAACAAGGCTGCGGGGTATCGATAATTCTTCAGCTAAATCAATCTCTTGAATACTTGCGATTTCATTAGCAGATAACTCACTATTACTAAAGAAACTTTCACACCTCTTGTATTGACCATAGAATAAGTTTTTATTTGACCAGTTAAAATCAAATGCTAAAGTTATGGCTTCTCTTACTTTTTTATCTCTAAATATTTCTTTACGAGTATTGAAGATGAAACCTTGGATCCCAGCATTATTTGAATGATGTAACTCTTCTTTGATAATTAATTTTTTATTAAAGTTAGGTCCATTATAATCTCTTGCCCATCTCTTGGAGTGATTTTCATGTATAAAATCATATTCACCTGCTTTGAAAGCCTCTAGAGCTACCGTCATATCTTTATAATATTTAAATGTAATTATATCGAAATTAAACATGCCAGACCTTGTAGGTTCGTTCATAGCCCAATAGTTGGGATTTTTTTTATAACGTATATACTTGCCTGTTTCATAATCTTCAATTATATATGGTCCACTTGCGATAGGCATCTCAAGTATAGATTCACTGAATGATTTACCATCAAACCATTTTTTGGAAAATATTGGTATATCACCAATTATCATATGCAATTCTGGATTTTTTTTATGAAATGAAAATCTGATAGATTTTTTATCTAATACGGTTGCTTTTTTTATATCAGCCCAATAAATTCTATATTGAGGATGAGCATCTTTACTTATTAATGTTTGATAAGAAAATAAAACATCGTCAGCTACTATTTCATCTCCATTCGAAAATTTCGCATGGTCTTTAATATAGTAAGTAACTGACAAACCATCATCTGCCAAGATATATTTATAAGCTATATGCCCATAACTCGATGAAGGTTCATCTAAACTTCTCTCCATCAGTGTTTCAAACATTAATATATTTAAACCTACAGGCGCGAGGGATTTTAAAAGATAAGGGTTCAATGATTCAAAAGTGCCAAAGGCTGAGAGACGTATTTCTCCACCTTTTTTAGCGACGGGATTAACATAGTCAAAGCTAGTAAAGTTATCTGAATATTTAGGTGTATAACCAATGCCAATTGAATAATCTGTATAGCCAAAAACACTGAATATCAGTGTAAAAATGAAAATGTTTAATCTAATTAGTGTTTTAGTGAAAATATTCATGAAAAAATAATATTAATACATTATTATAATATTCTATATAATAACTAAAAGACAACTCTAAGATATGATTTTAAAAAATAAAAAAGCTTTGATAATTGGTGTGGCAAGCAAAAGATCAATTGCCACTAGTATAGCTGAAATTTTTGCTAAAAATGGCGCAAGTATAGCTCTAACCTATCAGAATGACAAATTAAAGAGTAGAGTTGAGGATATTGCTAGTGTTTTAGAAACATCTGAAGAAGTATTGTTGCATCCTTGTGACTTATCAATTGACGATGATATCAGAAATCTAAAATTAGATATAAAAGATAAATGGGGTAATGTTGATATAATCATCCACTCCGCTGCGTTTGCACCAAGAGAGTTATTAAACGGTGATTATGTAGATAATATAACTCGTGATGGCTTCCAAATAGCTCATGATATAAGCTCATATTCATTTACAGCGTTAGCAAAAGAATTCAGAGATATTATAAGTCCATGCGGATCAATGCTCACTTTAACTTACTTAGGTTCGGAGAGAGTCATTAAAAACTATAATGTTATGGGCCTAGCGAAAGCCAGTTTAGAAGCTAATGTCAGATACATGTCCCACTCACTAGGGAACGATAACATCAGAGTTAATGCGGTGTCGGCAGGTCCAATAAAAACATTAGCAGCGGCTGGTATATCTGGATTTAATGAGATACTCAAACATGTTGAAGATAAAGCTGCCTTAAAAAGAAACATAACCTTAGAAGAAGTGGCAAATACTGCTTTATTTCTTGCAAGTGATCAATCTTCAGGTATATCTGGACAAGTAATCTATGTTGATGGTGGATTCAATATTTCCGGGGTTTAATCTCGATCCATATATTCGCTATTAATAATAATATCTAGATTCGAACTAACATTATTATAAAACAAATTAAACTCAGACTCGCTACGAGTATTTAATATAAAATTATAGTAATCATCTGCGTTATTAATTTTTTTAATATCATCGGGATATACTACATTACTTATATTATAAATTAAATAATCTTTATTAAGATTAGTGATTAGGAACCCAGTCTCAGATGAAGTCGCAAAAAATATTTCCTTAAGATTGCTATCTATTTTTTCAGAATCCATAGTACCCGAAAACTTCTTGAAACTTGAGTCAAGTTCTGAGATGCCTGCATTCATATCATCTCTTAAGCTTTCGGCCATAGTCTTAATTAAAGATTCTGACTGTTGGTTTAACATTAATGCTTCTATTATATCTTTAGAGTCCTCATAACTCATTTGGACTGGTGCTTTATAACTTAAAAGTTGTGCAACTACAAACCTATCATCATTGATATAAATTAATTCACTTGTTTGGTTATTTTTAATTACTTCATCAGTAAATACTTGATCTCTTACATAATCAAAATTAAAGATGCCATATCCATCAACTTTACTTATATACTTCGTATTCAGTAGACTTAAATTTAAATCAGAAGATATCTCAGATAAGTTATACTTCCTCGTAAAATTCCTTTCATTAACCTCGTCTATTAGATCAAAGTACTCTCGCGTACCCATCTCTTTTTTATAATCAGATTTAATTGCTTCCCTGACTTCGTCTAAAGATGATGGTTTTCCTAGGGTTTTATCAATTATCATCATCAAATGATAACCTTTATCTGACTCAATAATTTCTGAAAGATCGCCCGTCCTTAGGTTTATAAGTTGAGATGAGAGATACACAGGTAAATCAGATGAAATAAATTCTCCAAGATAACCTTTATTCGTGATTGTGTCTTCATCGTTAGAATATAGTTTCACAGCTTTCTCAAAAGATAGGCCAGATATAATATCATCTCGTGCTTTTATAATTTTATCTTTTGAACTGGCAGTTATGTCTTTGACTAACAAGTGATTAATCTTATATGTAGAAGGCTTATTATATTCTCCTGCGTCTAAATTTCTATCGTAAATATTTTTAATAATTTCATCTGTTATAGAAACATTTTTAATAATGTCATTTTTATCTATGTCTATGTATTCATATTTGGCAAGAGCAGGAGACATGTAAGATGACTTATTCGTATCATAAAAATCTTTCTTATCTTTTTCGCTAAGTGATAATGATTTTTTGATGTCATCAAACTTTATAACTTTATAATTAACATTTCTTGTATGATGCCTAAATTTAATTAAATCAGTTTTTTCTTGGGTTGTTATAATAGAGGTTGATGTGATTGCTTTTTTAAGCTGCTCAGATATACCTTTTTGATGCACATAACCTTCATAAGACTGCGGTGACATACCTATTCTATATAACTGCGACTTGTATAGATCTTTATTAAAACCTGATTCATCACGGAAAGATGAAGTATTGTAGATTTGATCAAGGATAGACTCATTATGATAAACTAATCCAATATCTTTAGCTGTATTATCTAGTATAATTGTCCTCAACATATAATCCATTGTTATATTTCTAATGAATTTATTAGTATAAAACGGAGGCAGACTACCCTGTGTATTACTCTCTAGTGCTTGTCTATATTGAAAAACTTCTTGCTCTAATTGAGAAGTTGTAATAACTTGATCATTGATTTTAAAAGCATAGCTGTCTGAAGCTGATTGATAATTTCCTAGACCCATAAACACTAAAGGTATTGCTACAAATAATAAAAGCAATGCTATTACCCAACTACTTAATTTTTCTCTGATACGTGTTAGCATATTAAATCCTTAAAAGTTTTTCGGGAGTGAAGGGACTCGAACCCTCGGCCTCCTGCGTGACAGGCAGGCGCTCTAACCAGCTGAGCTACACCCCCAAAAACCTAAGTTATATTATCACTAATCCTGATCTACATAAATAAAAAGAAGCAGATAAATCTGCTTCTATGTTATTAATGGTGGGTGATGAAAGATTCGAACTTACGACCCCCGCCTTGTAAGGGCGGTGCTCTAACCAGCTGAGCTAATCACCCTCTTAAATTAGAGAACTAATTTAATGCATCCTTGAATGCTTTACCAGCTTTAAAAGCAGGCACAGTTGATGCTTTAATTTGAATCGACTCACCAGTTCTTGGATTTCTCCCAGTTCTAGCATCTCTTTTTTTAGCAAGAAACGTTCCGAATCCAACTAACGTTACTTGATCGTCACTTTTTAATGTGTTTGTTACGACATTTATCATTGCTTCAACATGTGCTGTTGCATCTGATTTACTGCTACCCGCTGCTTCAGCTATCGCTGAAATAAATTCTGCTTTATTCATTTAGGACCTCTTTATTGATATATATTTTTTATTTATAAGTCACGTTGACTCATGTTTATTACGTAATTCAATGAATTACACTGTCTATAGTACATTAATATGATGGCAAAATGTATTAATTTTCTATATTTTTCTGCATTTACAACCTAAATGAAATATGTTAATGGGGTAAGTTTTTTTCATTAGATTTATTTTTCTTTCCAGAAACAGCTGATGATTTTTTGATAGTTTTTAATTTCGTAGGCTTATTTTTTAAAGCTATAGCAAAGACTTCGTCTACGAATTTAACAGGATGTATTTTTAAGCCTTTTTTAACATTTTCTGGTATTTCTACAAGATCTTTCTCATTTTCTTTTGGGATTATAACCTCTTTTATACCACCTCTCAGCGCAGCAAGTAATTTTTCTTTAAGTCCTCCTATTTCTAATACTTCACCCCTAAGAGTGATTTCACCAGTCATTGCCACATCAGACCTAACAGGGATGTTTGTAAGTGACGATGCCACTGCTAGAGCCATGCTTATACCTGCGCTTGGACCATCTTTGGGTGTAGCTCCCTCAGGAACATGAATATGTATATCTTTGTTTTCATGAAAATGTGTATCTATTCCTAGAGATACCGCTCTAGTTCTGACGACAGTGATCGCAGCTTTAATTGATTCTAGCATAACATCACCTAGACTACCGGTTTGCTCGATCTTCCCTTTTCCCGACATAAGCGCACATTCAATACGAAGAAGTTCTCCTCCAACTGAGGTCCATGCAAGACCATTAACCTGCCCTACCATGTCTTTTTTTTCAACCACTCCATGACTAAAAAGTTTCACACCTAAATAATCATTTAGATTTGTAGGAGTAATTTTTGTTTGCTTGTCATTATTTAAAAGTATTGACTTAACGACTTTCCTGCAAATTTTAGAGATCGCCCTATCTAAACCTCGAACGCCGGCTTCACGCGTATAGTATCTAATAATATCTCTAATTGAAGCAGTGTTTATACTTAATTCTTTTTTCTTTAAACCATTTTGTTCAAACTGTTTAGACAGGAGGTATTTCTTTGCTATATCAGTTTTTTCATCTTCTGTGTATCCAGGCAATCTTATAATTTCCATTCTATCTAACAAAGGTGCAGGTATAGAATCCATTGAATTAGCTGTTGCAATGAACATTACGTCAGATAAATCAAAATCAACTTCTAAATAGTGATCATTAAATGCGAAGTTTTGCTCTGGGTCTAATACTTCAAGCAATGCTGAAGAGGGATCGCCTCTAAAGTCCATGGCCATTTTATCAATTTCATCTAACAAAAATAATGGATTCTTCTGTTTAACTTTAGCAAGATTTTGTATTACTTTGCCTGGCATAGATCCAATATAAGTACGTCTATGACCGCGAATTTCTGCCTCATCTCTAACTCCACCAAGAGACATTTTTATGAATTTTCTATTAGTTGACTTAGCTATAGATTTACCTAGTGAGGTTTTACCCACACCTGGTGGGCCAACTAAACATAATATTGGGCCTTTAAGCTTATCAACTCTTTTAGTAACAGCTAAATACTCCAGTATCCTTTCTTTAACTTTAACGAGTCCATGATGATCATCATCTAAAATTTTACTAGCATGTGCTATGTCGCTGTTCACCTCGGTTTTTTGTTGCCATGGCAAGCCGATAACTGTATCTATATAGTTTCTTACAACAGTTGCTTCTGCGGACATTGGCGACATCATTTTAAACTTGTTGAATTCAGCCATAACCTTTTCCTTTGCTTCTGAAGATAGTCCAACTGACTCAATCTTTTTTTCAAGAGAGTCTAAGTCATTTGGTTCATCACCTATTTCGCCAAGTTCCTTTTGAATAGCTTTCATTTGCTCATTTAAATAGTACTCTCTTTGACTTTTTTCCATTTGCTGCTTGACTCTTCCTCTTATTTTTTTCTCAACCTGCAAGACATCGAGTTCTGACTCCATTGATGAAATCAAATATTCAACTCTTTCTTTAGTGTCAGATATTTCTAAAACCTTTTGTTTTTCGTCTAAGCGAAGCGTCATATGTGCGGCAATACTATCAGATAGCTTTGAAAGATCTTCTATACCAGCAATAGATGATAAAACTTCGGGAGGTATTTTTTTATTGAGTTTAACATATTGATTAAATGTATTTTCAAGAGCTCTTGACAAAGCATCTTCTTGAACATTTGATAATTGCTTGCCTTGATCTATATCCTGGCAGTCAGCATACAATATATCATCACGATCTTTGATATTAGACACTTTGGCTCTACTTAGGCCTTCGACTAAAACCTTCATAGTTCCATCGGGTAACTTCAATAACTGCAGGATAGTAGCAGTACAACCTATATCATATAATTCAGATTCAACAGGGTCATTAATATCTGCAGACAGCTGAGTAACGAGCATTATGGTTTTGTTGTTATTGTTCATCGCGTCTTCTAAAGATCTGATAGATTTAGTTCTACCAACGAATAGTGGCACGACCATATTAGGATATACCACTACATCTCTTAGCGGTAGTATTGGCATAGTTGATTTATCTGTTTTTATAACCATTTGTCCCTCTTTTAAAGCTGATCATTCCCGAATTATGTAGGCAGTTATTCGTTTTTCAAGCTAATCTTTTGAATTAGCTTTATTTTTATTCTTTTCGTATATCAATAAAGGTTCCTGAGAAGACTCAATTACTGTTTTATCAATGACAACTTTTGATATCTCCGAGGATGATGGCAACTCATACATTGTATCCAGTAGAGTTTTTTCAAGAAGAGTTCTTAGTCCTCTAGCTCCAGTTTTTCTTTTCATAGCTTTTTTAGCGATCGCAAGCAAGGCATCATCTCTAAATTCTAGATCACACTCTTCCATTTCAAAAAGCCTTTGGTATTGTTTAATTAGTGCATTTTTAGGTTCTGTTAAAATTTTAATCAATGATGGCTCATCTAATTCTTCTAGTGTTGCAATGACTGGAAGTCGTCCCACAAACTCAGGAATCAAACCATACCTTACAAGGTCTTCCGGACCAACAGTTCCTAGTGTTTCTGCTAAATCAACTTTTTCACTTATATCCCTCACTTTAGCGGAGAAACCAATACCTGATTTATCAGTTCTGTTTTGTATAATCTTATCTAGACCTGAAAATGCACCACCAACTATAAATAATATTCCCGATGTATCTACTTGAAGAAACTCCTGTTGAGGATGTTTTCTACCACCTTGCGGGGGAACAGATGCCACGGTACCTTCAATTAATTTTAATAACGCTTGTTGAACACCTTCACCAGACACATCTCGTGTAATGGACGGATTATCAGATTTCCTTGATATCTTGTCGATTTCATCAATATAAACAATTCCTGTTTGCGCTTTTTCAACATCATAATCACATTTTTGGAGGAGCTTTTGGATTATATTTTCTACATCTTCTCCTACATATCCTGCTTCAGTTAACGTAGTAGCATCGGCAATTGTAAATGGTACATTCAATAATCTTGCCAAAGTTTCTGCTAGCAATGTTTTACCAGAACCGGTTGGCCCGATTAAAAGAACATTGCTTTTATTGAGTTCAACGTTATTTTTTGTGTCTTTTGAATTAAGTCTCTTGTAATGGTTATAAACAGCTACGGATAGAACTCTTTTTGCATGATCTTGTCCAATAACATATTCATCTAAATTTTCTTTGATTTCTTTAGGTTTGGGAAGATTTTCTCGACTTTGAAGTGATTTTTCTTCTAATTCATCTCTTATAATTTCATTGCAGAGATCCACGCACTCATCACAAATAAAAACTGAAGGTCCAGCTATCAATTTATTAACTTCATTTTGGTTTTTACCACAAAACGAGCAGTGTAATAATTTATTTGAGTCTTTAGTATTAGTATCCATTTTAGTGTTTTATTTTAGTATATCGTTCTTTTTAAAGAATGTAAAAATAATAAAATAGACTATATTTAAAGGGTTAATCCTTTGGCCTTGAATCAAGTATATTATCAATTAAACCATATTTCATAGCTTCTTCCGAAGTCATGAAATTATCTCTTTCTGTGTCTGCTTCTATTTTCTTAATAGTCTGACCTGTATTCTTTGCTAAAATCTCATTTAATCTAGCTCGAATAGATAAAATCTCTCTGGCTTGTATGTCAAAATCAGTTGCCTGTCCTTGGAAACTACCAAGTGGTTGATGTATCATGACTCTTGAGTTAGGTAAAGCAAATCTTTTATCTTTCTTCCCGCCACATAAAAGTATAGCTCCCATACTCGCAGCCTGACCTATACATAATGTGCTTATATCCGGTTTGATAAATTGCATAGTATCATATATCGACATTCCAGCTGTTACTGAACCTCCCGGTGAATTAATGTATAAACTAATGTCTTTTGTTGGGTTTTCAGATTCTAGGAATAATAGTTGAGCTACTATCAAGTTAGACGAATAGTCATCTACTGGGCCAACCATAAATATGATTCGCTCTTTAAGTAATCTTGAATATATATCATATGCTCTCTCACCTCTAGATGTTTGTTCAACAACCATCGGTACTAGATTATTTGCTACTTCATTATTTTTCATTTTAATTAACCACCTCAGAAAATTTCTTTTCAACCTTATCTATCTTACATGCTGACAGTATGTGATTAATAATAACATCTTCTAGGGCTTTGTTCTTGATATGATTTAAATAATCTTTATCTGATTGTATTTTTTCTAAAATCTGTTGTTGAGATGCTGGATCAGATTTAGCAATAAACTCAGATACATCTTTTTCTGACACAGATAATTTATTATCTTCAGTTATTTTCATATAGATTAAGTTTAATCTAACTCTTTTCTTTGCAATTAGACCCAATTCAGTTTTAATTGATTCATCAATTTTTTGCTGCATTGATTCATATTGTGATGTTATGCTTTTGACTTCTTGCTCAAGCATATACTCAGGAACTTCAAAATCATTTTCATCTAGTAATTTTTGATTAACTGCAGCCGACATAACTGATTTTAGTTTTTGATCTAATTCTACTTTCATATACTTTGAAACACTTTCCTTAAAAGCTTTATGGTCTGAACCTGCAATACCGAAATTTTTATAGAACTCTTCATTTAGCTCGGGTGCCATACCTTTGTAAATATGTTTTATCTTAATATTATATTCGATAGTCTTCCCAGCTATTTTTTTATCAGCAAAACTTTCTGGCATTTTATAGGTAAATTTTTTGCCCATATTAGTTTTTGCTCCTATAGAATTTTTATAAAACTCCTTGAACAGACCAACTGTTGCATCATCGCCTCTTACATCATCATCAATAATAAATGTAAAGTTCTCTTGCTTGTTGTTATCAAACGGTTTCCCAGAAATAGTTCCTTCATATTCTAAAACAACTTTATCACCAGTTTGGGCTTCTTCTTTTTTTTCATCCCACTTGGTATGTTGCTTCTGTATATTCTTTATAACACCATCAATATCATCATCTCCGATATTTACATCTGGCTGCTCAACAGATATGTCTGTCAAATTTTTAAGTATGATAGATGGGAATATTTCAAATTCAGCTGTATACTCGATATCCACATCAGGCGAACCACTCTTCTCTATTGTTATTTTAGGAGGGCTTGCTGTATCAAGATTATGCTCATTTAATGCCTGCTTTAGCGAGGACTGTATTAATGTATTTAAGGTATCACCCTGAATTCTATCTTTATAATTCTTTAAAATTACGTTCTCTGGAACTTTCCCAGCTCTAAAACCATCCATTTTGACAGTAGACTTATATTTGTCTAAATCTTTTTTATACTGCAGAACATATTCGTCCTTATTAACATTTATTTTAACAGACCTTTTGAGCCCATCTAGTTTATTGACTGTTGAAGATATATTCATATTATTTCTTGTGTAATTTTATTATTTGATTAACAAAGTACTGTACAGCAATTTTACCATTATCAAAAGACTTAGATTCGACTTCATTCTCACTAACATCATCGCATTCATATGTTGTGCATTCCCAGTTTTGTTTTTCATTTGCTTGTAGAGATATCAATGATAAGGTTATATGGTAAATAGAGCTCATTCCATATTCATTTCCCCTAGGCAGAGATCCAAATTTTACTGTATAAGGATTAATTTTGACAAGAGCATTCTGTATTCGATCATCAGACAAATATTCAGATAAGCAAGATATGAATATCTGATTTCTCTTATTCGCAACATCAGTAACATCTATTTTGATCGGTAATTTACCTAAATCCTGATTATTTCTATTTTTTTTTGCTAATTTAGCTTTAAATTGATCTAAAAGAACCTTGCCCATATTTTCTTTTTTATTCCTGTTTATTTCAGATTAATTCTAGTACAGGAAATATATAAATAATTCCATGCGAATTCATTTACGAGAGGAGAGACTCGAACTCTCACACCATAGGTACTGGTACCTAAAACCAGCGCGTCTACCAATTCCGCCACTCTCGCAAATTATGGGTGGATGATGGGATTCGAACCCACGACAACTGGTACCACAAACCAGGGCTCTAACCAACTGAGCTACACCCACCATGTTAAATAATATTACCATATAATTTCGCGCCTGGAAGGACTCGAACCTCCGACCCCATCGTTCGTAGCGATGTACTCTAATCCAACTGAGCTACAGGCGCAAAATTCGGGGTGATAGGATTCGAACCTACGACCTACTGGTCCCAAACCAGCCGCGCTACCAAGCTGCGCTACACCCCGTGATATATGCATATTATACCTATAGATAAGATTAATGAAATTATTAGTTAGTCTGGATTATAGTCCCAAACACTTGTTCCTTCCAAATCTTTTATGCTTATATTCATAGAAGAGAGTTTTTCACGAATTTCATCAGCTTTTTCATAATTTCCAGCAAGCCTTGCTTCAAGTCTCTCCTTAATTAGTTTCTCGACAAATTCCTTATCTATATTGTCATTTGATTTTGATTTATCCTCTAACAAAAGGTCTATGCCAATGAAATTCGTGGATGAAATCAGTTTTGCAAGATCATTATTATTCTTCTTGGCTGACTTCGCAATTGATGAAAGATATTTAATAGCCTCAGGCGTATTTAGATCATCTGAGAGAATGTCTATTATTTCAGTATTGCAATCTTGTTCTAACTCAACTTCAGGAGGAGATGATTTAGCTAAAATTATAAATTTCTTCAGAAGATTGTTCGCTTCAGTGATAGTTGAATCTGACCAGTTCAAAGGTTGTCTATAATGAGCTGATAATAGCGCCAATCTGATTGAACGTGGATCAAATCTTTTAACCAAATCATCCACCAAGATCACATTACCAATAGATTTAGACATTTTCTTTTTATTAACAAGGACAATACCATTATGAAACCAATAATTACAGTATTTGGCAGAAGACATACAGCTACCTTGCGCAATTTCATTTTCATGATGAGGAAAAATTAAATCATTACCGCCACCATGAATATCTAAAGTTGAATCACACCCAACAATATTCTTTATCATAGAGGTACACTCTATATGCCATCCAGGTCTCCCATTTCCCCAAGGGCTCGCCCAACCTGGCTGTTTATCTGAGGAAGGTTTCCATAAAATAAAATCCCTAGGTGATTTTTTATATGAAGCAATATCAATTCTTGCTCCATCAATCATTTCATCAAGAGTACGCTTAGAAAGCTCCCCATAATTTTTATACTTTTGGGTATCAAATATTACATGGCCTTCAGATATATAAGCCGAACCATTTTCTATAATCTTAGTTATTGTCTCGATTATAGCAGGCATATTATCAGTTACGCGAGGTTGGTATGTTGGATCAATCAGACCCAATGAAGACATATTTTTCTGATAAATATCTATATATTTATTACTGATTTCTTGGACTGTTTTGCCCTGTTTAAATGCAGCATCTGAAATTTTATCATCAACATCAGTTATATTTCTTATATAAATAACTTCGTCATAATTTTTCCTTAAAACTCGAAGTAATACATCAGGTATAATTGCGGCACGTGCATTTCCAATATGAGGATGACTATATACTGTAGGGCCGCAGACATACATATAAATTTTTTTATGGTTTACGGGTTCAAATATCTCTTTTTTCTTATTTATTGTATTAAATATCTTTATGGTCATGATATGATGTATCCACTATAATATTATTTGAATCAAAAACTTAAGATGATTAAAAACATATATTTTTTTGCTTTGGCCCTAATGTGTATAACTATATCATCTAGTTATGGCGACAGTATAGTGAAAAATAATACCGAGGACATTAAATTGATTAAACTAAATACGAACCAAGGAAGCATCATAATCAAACTGTTTGAGAGTGAAGCACCAGAAACAGTTAAAAACTTTATTAACTATACTCAAAATGGTAGTTATAATGGAACAATATTCCATAGGGTTATTGAAAATTTTATGATTCAGGGTGGTGGAATGCTTCCAGATATGACTCAAATTAATTCAAATGCACCAGTTGTAAATGAAGCTAATAATAATTTAAGTAACAAAAAAGGCACGATCGCAATGGCAAGAACTAGTGACCCTCATTCTGCGACGTCTCAATTTTTTATAAATTTGAAAGATAATGACTTTTTAGATAAAAAGAATGCTCCAGATGGTTGGGGTTACTGTGTGTTTGGAGAAGTTACAGAAGGAATTGATATTGTTGAAAAGATTGGCTCCGTTGCAACTGGAAATCAAGCTGGTCATGGTGATGTTCCTATTGAAACTATTGTTATCGAAAGCGTAGAAATCTTGACTGAGTAATTATGCAAACATTATTTATCTCAGATCTTCATCTTGATAATAAAAGGCCTGAAGTAATAAATTATTTTACTAACTATATCAAAAATCTAACCGATGAAATTGATTCTATATATATCCTTGGGGACTTTGTTGAGTACTGGGTCGGAGATGATGATCCAGCTATAGGACTAAAGGAACTTTTTAAAGAGGTAAAGAATAAATCTAAGATTTATAATATCTATTTAATGCATGGTAATAGAGATTTTATGTTATCAAAAGAGTTTTGCCAAAATCTAGGGATTAAACTTCTTCCAGACCCCAGTGTTATTAACTTGTATGGTAAACAAATCTTAATAATGCATGGTGATACATTATGTATAGATGATATCGCATATCAAGAGTTTAGGAAATTGGTTAGATCGCAATCATGGCAAGATGAAGTATTGAAGAAACCACTCAATGAAAGGATAAAGCTAGCAGAAGAACTCAGAAAAAAAAGTCTCAAAGAAACAGAGTCTAAAAGAGAAATCATAATGGATGTAAATCAAAAAGAAGTAGATAAATATTTTTTGAAATATAATGTTGATCTAATGATTCACGGTCATACCCATAGACCTAATATACATATAACATCATTAAATGGCTCTAAAGTAAAAAGAATTGTACTTGGGGACTGGTATAATAGTAGCTTTATCCTCAAATATCAGAAAGATAAAGTATTGATTGAAAAAAATAGTTTTTGTTAATCAAGCATCTCATAACTTTTTATATTTTTATTGCCCAAACTTTCTTTAATTATCTCTTTAGAGATAAACCTAAAATTCTTAATATCAATTATCTCCTCAAAGTTTCTAGATAATAGATTTTCTAGATCTTTTCCTGATACTATGGTTCTAGGATCAGTATTAGAATCTAATTCCTTAAAACCCTCGCCAAATCTGTAATAATATTTAGCTTTAATATCAATAGCATAATTGTTCTGATATGCGAGGTTGATCTCATAACCTATCTCTTTTAAAAATAAATATTCAAATCTAAGTAGATACATATAAAGATTATGGCTAACAGAATTTGTCATGAAAATTAGTTGGTCCTTATAAAGCTGAAATAATAGCGGGAGAGGTTCATTCTTAGGGATAAACTTATAAATTAGTTCATTAAAATATAAACCAGCTAACATGTATTTTTTGCTTATTTCAGTATAAGAATCTAATACTTCATGTTTTGTTAATAATGGTAATTTTGCTTTTGTAAAAGATAATTGTATTTCTTTAAATGGTTGCATGGAGTACCCATCTTTTTTCTTTTTAATGCCTTTAGCAATTATAGAAATCAATCCATTAGAGTCTGTTAGAATATCATAAATCATGCTTGTTTCGCTGAAGTGTCTAGAGTGTATAATAAAAGAATTTACTAAAATGTTTTTCAATCTATATATCCTATCTTCTTCAACAATGAATAATTATTTTTCCAATTATCTTTAACCAAAACATTAAGAGAGATAAAGAATTTACTATTATAGTTTTTTTCTAATATCAACCTTGATTCCATTCCAATTCTTTTAATCATAGAGCCAGATTTTCCTATTATAATTTTCTTCTGATTTTCTTTAGATGTGAAGATAGTGGCATATAGGGAGATCAACTTTCTTTTTTCTTCAGACTTATCAATTAATACTGCAGTGTCATAAGGTAATTCATTATGCGTCAGATTAACAATTACACCTCTTATGATTTCCTGCATCGCATATATTCTATTCTTAGTAGGAATAATTTTATCTTTAGTCGCCGGAGGTTCACTCTGTAATACATCTGAAACTCTATTAAATAGCTGATTTAACCCTTGTTTAGACTTTATGGATATAAAAAATATCTCATTATCAAATAGTTCGTTTAACTTGTCTTTTAAATTTTGTAAATCCACAAGATCATCTTCTGCTAAATCAATTTTATTGACGACTATTAGTGCGTTTTTTTTAACAGAATCAATAAGATTCATTATTGATTCTTCATATTTAAGATCTTTGTTTTTTATATCTAATACTATTAATATCAAGTCGATTGAGGAGAGAGTTTTTATATAAGCATTTTTCATACTTTCCGATAAAAGGTCATTATTTACCAATGATATGCCTGGTGTATCTATTATATTTATTTTTAAACCATTCAGGTTTACACTATGATGTAAATTTATTCTAGTTGTTTGAAGTCTATGACTTTCAGTTGTCACCTTCATGTCTGAAAGGTAATTAATCAGACTGGATTTACCAGTATTGCTTTGGCCTACTATAGATAAATTATATTTTCTTTTCATTCTTAATTTTATTTAAAAGTACTTTTGATACTTCTTGTTGACCAGACTGTACAGTTTTAGAAATTACAGATTCCGATGTTTTATAAATTTCTAATCTACAAGTAATTTTAAACTTTGGATCATGCGAAGGTCCACTAATCTTGACAGTATCATAAATAGGCAAAGGTTGACCAATTGATTGCATATATTCTTGCAATAGAGTTTTTGAGTCTTTTTGACCAATTGTCTCTATGCTATCGAGATATTCACCAA
>Ga0222719_10000456_pt1 | contig 40679 bp, 64 predicted proteins | sample C33_34DmetaG_FD_165039 | JGI IMG/M metagenome (GOLD analysis project Ga0222719, IMG submission 165039) | Estuarine water microbial communities from San Francisco Bay, California, United States - C33_34D | ecosystem: Environmental > Aquatic > Marine > Unclassified | place: USA: California... | reverse complement strand
TCCTGCACCCCATGCCTGAGAATACATTCACGGGCAACTTGGGACAGAAAGAACGAGAGCAATGTGCCGAGGATAACATTCCTAACTGGTATGACTGGTGCTCATCTAACTGGGGCACCAAGTGGGACACATGCGAGGGTGACTGGAACTATGAGGATGCTGGTGACGGTGAAGCAATCCTAACAGGCAACTTCCAGAGTGCTTGGGCACCACCAGTAGGAGTCTATGAGCATGCGGAAGAGGCACATCCGGATCTATACATTGAGGCAATGTATTACGAACCAGGTTGTGCATTTGCAGGCAAGTGGGAAACAGAGTTTGGTGACGAACACTATAGCCTAGAAGGCGACAAGAAGACTTTGGAGAACGAACTTCCAGAAGATCTTAATGACGCTTTTGGTATCACAGAGTGCATGGAAGAAGAACCCGAAGAGTTGACTGAATGGTTGACTGAAGGTATTGAAGCAAAGAAGGAGGCTGAAAGTGTCTGAGGCACCGGAAGCAAAGAGAAGATTTACTTACACACTCACGGTAGAGTGTGCGAGTGAAGGGAATGCTGATCTGGAACAGGTTGAAAGACTGTTGGATCTACATTTTCAGGACTTGGTTATGGACGATGAGTTCGTCGCAGAATTGGACGAGAAGCAGGCCGTGACCATACAGGTAATACCCAATTTTGGACAGAAATAATGGTTGACAACCAATTCAAAATTGTGTATAATGAAATTGAGCATACGGTTGTGACATTCCAAATGCTCTTTAAACTAACACACAAGAAAGGCATATAAAGGTAAACATTATGGCAACAGATAAAAAGTTCTCAGTAGTAGGTGTATCAACACTGAATGGGAAAACAAAGATTAGGTTCGCAAACGATTCAATGAGAATCAAGATCCTAATCAAGAATGGCCACACAGACGTGGACATGATCAACCTTGATAGGGAGATGTATAAGTGGGAAATCGCTGAGCATCTTAAGTCAGTGGATTTCGCGAAGGGTAATCCTGCCACACAGGCAGCGATTGACTATATCGCTAAGAAGAATCCTAAGCCAGCACAGACTGGTGTGGATGCTCCAGTTTCACAAGAAACTGTGGAGCCAGTGGTAGCATAATCCGATTCGCTCCCGGATAGATACCACTCACTGGGTCCGGCTAGATAGAATGCTAGTCGGGCCCTTTTTTTGGTTGACAGTTCGGATAGAATGTGCTATATTATAAACATAATAAAGGAGCGAGTAAAATGTTAGAAATTATCGGATTCATTGCAGTAGCCTACATCATATTCAAGTTTGCGCCAGCGATCCTAGAAGTAGGATTCAAGTTCGCAGTGGTATGCTTGGGCTTGGTTGCATTCCTATTCCTCATATCACTTGTATGGGGCCAAATCGTAATAACACTAACCTAAAGGAGCAGACATGACGACAGAACAACTAATCATCGAAGGCATAGCAAGAATGGACCAGGACGAAAGAGAAAGCCTGGTCAAGAACCTCGTTGAAAGATATCCGGACCTAGCGGATGGCTTGATGGCCAACATAGGCTACGAGCTCATGGAGATGGACACCAAGAAGGAAACCGTGGGCGATATCATGGGCGATTATTACTACGGAGCCTAGGGGTTACCCACTACAACCTCTTGATTCTATTGGGGAAAAAAGGGGTTGACTTTTTGGACAATCCTTGCTATACTAACAGTATAAACAATTAAGGAGCGAACTATATGAACTATGCAATTCACACTCAACACTTAGAAAACTACGGTGCCCATCAGGAGGACGGTAAGTTTTCTTCTAACAACCACTATTGGAAGATGAAGGGTGGCGACACCTACATCGTTAGTGGGTTGGACCGTGTGCAGGATGCGGTTGCGTTCGTAATGGCGGCGTTCTCGGACAACGGCTTGGGCTGGAAAGAGTTCCCAGTAGAGTGGGAAACAGAGGCTGAGTGGTTGGCCAAGTTGGAGGACGATGATGAGGATTATCGTGAATTCAAAAAGGAGTGTGCCTACCGGGTATCTCCACAAACCGGCCTCAAGAGAGAGGCCTACCAGGAAAGGAAGGCGGCGTAATGAAGTTCATTCTTATAGCGGCGGCCCTTAATCTACAGATGACATATCCTTCAGAGGACATCTGCAAGCAGGCACTGGATATAGTCAAGGAGCAGGATCCCAAGGCTATATGTATACCCAAGGGTGAAGACAAATCCGAGGATATGTTTAACCAATTCTTCAAAATGGTTGACAAACTCCAAAATCAATAGTATAGTAATACTATAATGAAGGAGCGAAACATGAACCAATTTAAAAGTTTTCTAATACTAACCCTAACAACGGTAGGCAGTGCCCTAGCAATACTATTGCTGACAGGTGTTGCCTCGTTTGCTAATGCAGACGATCGTAAGTTTTCATTTCCGCATGCGGCGGAACTTACTAGTCAGGCCAAGCAGATTGTATGGCAGGAAGTAAACGAATCAAAGATCCCCAACAGCAAACACCAAGAAATGATCTGCCTAGCAGAGAACATCTACTTTGAAAGCAGAGCAGAAGGCGTTGAGGGCAAGGCCGCAGTTGCTAATGTGACTCGGAACAGGGTGCATTCACAAGACTTCCCCAACTCATACTGTGATGTGGTGTATCAAGGTCCCGTGAGAGAATCATGGAAGACCAAGAAGGATCCCAACCTAGAGCCTGTGTATTATCCCATCAAGCACAAGTGTCAGTTCTCATGGTATTGTGATGGGCAGAAGGATGTAATTTGGGCCAACTATGAAAAGACCGGTGAGAGCATAGAACTGAACGCGGAAGCGTGGAGAAAGAGCGTTGAAGTAGCAATATGGACCCTGGGCTATGGAACCTATCGTGTTAATGATAACACCAAGGGCAGTCTCTACTACTATGCACACAACCTAGTCTACCCATACTGGGCTGACTCAAAACAACTACAGGTAGTGATCGGCAACCATACTTTTATGAAATAAAGGGGTTGACATTTTGGACAGTGATGCTATACTATAGATATAGTTAGAAATAAGGAGCGAACAAGATGGCAACAGATTTACAAAGCACAGACAAGGACGTGAAATTGACACGCTTTTGGGGTGGACAGGATCGTGGCACGTGTGTGCAGATCACAACGGATTGGCAGGAGCATGTGAGCCTTACACGCGAACAGGCTCGTGCAGTGGCAGAAGATTTGTTAGCATTTGCTGACAAACGTGAGGTAGAAGATAGGGGTTGACCTTTATCCAAAAAGGCCATATACTATTATTATAACTTAAACAAAAGGAGCGAACATGTTTAAAGAAGAGACAGTAACGGTAACACCAACTTTCGATCTAGTCAAGGTTGAGATGATCCATGCGGAAGCAACAGCAGCCGCAAAGGCAGCAGTGCAGAAGATGCTGGACGAGTGGAATGAGAAGACAGGCGGTAACCAGTATGGAGAGCCAATGTATTGTGGCTTTGCGTGGGTTGACGTCAAGGTGCGTTCTAACTCAAAGTTGGGCAAGGCCCTACAGGCTGTGGGCTTCCGTAAGAGCTGGCAGGGTGGCATACTCCAACTTTGGGATCCAGCACAGCACAGAGGGCAGAGCATGGATTGCAAGGAAGTGGGTGCCCAGGCATATGCTGATGTGTTCAGATCATATGGTGTTAACATGTATATGGGAAGCAGGGCAGACTAATAATAAACACCAGGAGTGTTGCAGAAATGCAACACTCTTTTTGGTTGACTTTATGTGTGTAGATGCTATTATAATAATATGAAACAAACAAAAGGAGCGACAATGAAAACGATCACAACATGGATAGGAGCATTCTTCTTTATTGCAGGCATCATGATGGCAGCCGGTAGTGCAGGAGACTGTGATGGTAAGTGCATGGAACAGGCAAACGATTTGGCTACCATGATAGTGTTAGCGGCCACGGGCATAGTGTTCATGCTGAGCGGTGTGTTCTTCATGCTGGTGGGGCAGAACAAGTAATGAGAGCCAGCCTACTCGTAGTATTGATTGCTGGAGTAATGCTGACAGGATGCGGCACAATGACAGCCAAGGAGGCTCTGCGTTATACACAGGGCGCGGTCAATGTGAAGAACATATACGAAGGCAGCACAGTAAAGGAAGAAGTAGTATGGAAGATAAGAAGCATAAGCGGACACTAGGCATGCTAGTAGTGTGTGCCATGCTGGGTGCGTGTAGCATTCACGGCCCAATGGACACACCATATGATCCTGACTTTCCAAAAGAGACACTGTTCGATCAGATTCCAAACAACGAGGGCGATGCTCTGGCAAGGTGTGCGGGCCATCTACCCCCAAGCAAACGACAGCCACACCAAACAGGGAGGTGCTAGATGTATAGGGTATACTATGTAGAGGACACTGTGGAACACTATGAGGGGTTCTACGAAACGCAGGAGGAAGCCGAGGAGGTGGCACAGTGCGTGAGCGATGACTACGAGGCGGAGCGTGTTGAGGTCCGAGACAGATATGACAACATTCTTTTTGTCATCGGTGATGAGACAATGGTCCCAGGTTAGGCTGACCGGTATACAGCGTAGCGTGTATATGCTAGTATAATTTTGGTAGTGGTCTAGAATCACCACCGGAGAAAGATAAAGTTACTACCCAAATTTTTTGCGCAGCAATTTTTTTTGACCTGTAGACCCATTTCGGGCAAACCATAAATACAGTATGAGAATCATAACGGAACGCAGGCAGGGCCGTCCCCAACGCTACATAGTCATAAATGAGCATCTTGACATAGTGTGCATTACCTCAAATAGGCGCATTGCCGAGAGATATCTAGGATGACACACTACTGCATATACACACGTGACATAGTTCCCACTGTTATGCGTGAGCTAGGACAGTTAACGCACACGGACTTTGAAATGCACTTTAATAGAACACGCTTTTGGCTCAATCCACACGATAGGACACACATGAGGTTCTACATACGCTGGAGCCACGTTCTACACGATATAAGCCACGAAAACAACCATCAGTTGGGAACATAATAAGTATTACCATGTATACACTGCTGCTTGAATACCCTGACAACAAACTACACGACTACTGTGATAACATAACGCACACTGCTGTTATAGATCTATTCGTCAAGGGCATACATGCAAGCCAAAATGCACACAACACTATAATACTGCACAATACGAGGGATCTTACCTTGGCCATAGCAATACTGTCAAACAGCGCATTATATGGTGTCAAAATACTGTCAAAATAGCCCGTTTGAGTGGGTATTTGTTTTATCACTGTAAATACTTGTAAGAACTTGTTAGTGTTCACACACAAGCAAGTAAGAATAACTGCACCGTGTTAGAACGTGCTATCGTATAAACAGTGTGTTAGTTGAACAAACAAGTTCTACTTTAGGTGCTAGAGGATAAATACAGCATGAGTCAAATATATCTATTACCAAAACTACGCAACAACAGGACGGGTGTTACACTAAAGACACAGGACCTTACGGGTGCTAGATTTCCAAACACCAAGCAGGGCCGCAAACTGGCAGAGGACTATGCTGATCAGTATGCTGAGAAGATGACTGCTAGAACTGAGGATCCATGGACGGGATTCGTGGTTGAATATACTGCTGGCGTAAACTCTCTTTAATTCTCCACTCACTGTGACTGCACCGTGACGACAGTCTCCGGGGCCACTACTAATTCTCTTACAAATTTCGTGCGCTACCGCTTGCTGCTTCGCAGCTCTAAAATCGCGCACCGCTACGCGGAAAAATCGCTGACGGCTACGCCGCTTAAATACAAGTGATGATACGATTCATACACATACCCAAGAATGCGGGCACAACCGTGGGCAAGATGCTGGGAAGGAATGGCATAGACTTCGTGGTGGGCGAGGGTGATCAGCAGCACACGCGGCATCGCTATGCACGTGATTTTCGTGGTGAACCATGGCAGAGTTTTGCCGTTGTTCGCAATCCCTACACACGCACGGTTAGTTGGTATGAGTGGATCAGTCGACTGCCCAAGTATGCGAACATGAGCTTTGATGAGTTCGTGCTGTCACGATTCTGCAAGGGGCGTGCCAAGAGTGCATGGCAGCCACAGACCGAGTGGACGCACACCGCACTGCACCAAACACAGTTGGTTGACACCATAATACACTATGAAACTCTTGAACGAGATCTCGTGCAGTTGTTCCCCTCGATCACGGGCAAGTTTCTGCACCTTAATTCCGGTGGCATAGAGGACCATGGCGCCTACTTGGGCAGTCTAACACGTGACGTGATACGAGAAGTGTTCTGGGAGGATTTCGTGAATTTTGGATACGATCCGGATAAGTAACTGCATGGACACCAAATGGGAAATACGTGCTGCTCTTATACTGATACTGATATTGATCATGCTTGGTCTACAGGCATGTGGACAGGTTCCCGTGGTTGATAAGATCATCGAACAGGAAGAAACCAAGCACGCAGTGGAAGATCAACAGACGGGCGGTGCACCAAACTTCCAGGGCATAGCGGACGCACTTGGCTGCGTATTTGCCCCTCAATCCTGCAAAAAATAATCAAAACGGATAACTACTCATATTACTAAACTCAAACCCTTAACCCGGGAGCAATATGGCAAAGGTCAACAAGAACCACGTGAGGCACGAAAAGATGCCCAAGAAAACCAGCTCTGCCCAAAAAAGAAGCAAGTGCAAGATGAGTTCAATGAACAAGCACAAGAAGCGTTCGCACAAGTTTAATGTCGGACAGGGGAGACCATAATGGCTGGAATCAAAGCAAGAGGAATAATCACTAACCATGTGACTAGAACACACGATGACAGGGAAATCAAACCCTGCAAGTGGATCAAGAACGGAAACGGCAAGGGCATAATGGTTGCCCAATACAAGGACACCGGTGATTTGGTTTTGGATCAATCAGGACAGCCAATCAGTTGGAACATGGCCTAAGTATTCTATAAGCCTAACGTAAAACGCTGTTTTAGATGTGTATAGTGTTTGTGGTGCTATGAACACTAAACACCGCTGTATGACGCTTAAAATGCGTTTAAGGCGGTGTCTAGCATGTGTTTAGTCTACTGCTTTTCAGTTGTAGTAGCAATATTTGATATAGCATCTGCTATATTTTGGAATAAGTTAGAAACCTGTTGTTTGTTTCTGTTTAGTTGTTCCTTACCGTTTGCCCAATTTTCGGCCTGATACGTTTTAATATCATTCCATTCATTCTGTGCCCAATCCTGCACTTTAAAATGTAAGGGTTTTGGTTCCGGAACTATCTGTGTAGTTTCATTTGCACCTGCCTTGTTAACCAAACCGATGAATACTCCTACCACTAGTATTGTTATTATTATTACTGCCTTGTTGAATTGTTTCTTTAGCATGTTTGCCTTTCCTTGTTAGTTTTTGGCGCACCCGAAAGGATTCGAACCTCTGGCCCCAACTTCCGCAAAGTTGTGCTCTATCCAACTGAGCTACGGGTGCATAGTCTTACTATATAGGATAAGTGTTTGATTGTCAACTAGAAACTACAGTTGAATTCACCTTTTGGAGATACTTTTACGGGCAGTTTGGATTCTATTTCAGATTCTTTTTGGACTTCGCCGTCCTTGGGTTTTGACTTCTGTTCCACAGTTACGCCAGGATTGAACTTGCAACTGTGTATACCACGTGAACAGCCTTGTGTTAGCACCAAGACTAATATTAGGCTAATCAACCATCCTGTATGCATAATTTATAGTGTCCGTATTTTCTCTAAAGCGCCAAGCACCATTTTTCAAGTGAAATTTTTCAGCCATTGCTGTCTTAGGACTGAGAGTTACTACGTTCTTTATTGTTGGGTATCTTTTTAGGATCTCTTCTGATGCTTCGATTATTAATCGTCTTCCTGATCCAGGTGTATAACTCCATATGGTATAGAACACCACGGTATCCATGAACGGAGATCCTAGACTATACATTTCTTCGACGCTTCCTGGAATACCTTCGCAGTATGAAACACAGGTCACTGCGCCTAGTTCAGTTTCATTCCAAAGAGCAAATATCTCTGCGGTTTCGTTAATTCTGTGGTCAATTGGAATTTCTTTTCTTACAGGATCATCTTTTATGATCTCAGTAACCCAATCATCAATTTTGTTTATTATGGATAACATTAAAACACCTTTGCAAAGTATTATTTATTATTCATTATATAAAGATAACATCGTGTTGGTTCATAAATACTTTGATGAAAAATTTTCCTAGCCTGTGTATCGACAACTTCTATAATGATCCTGATTCGATTCGAAACTTCGCACTTTCGCAGGAATATCAAGCGAATCCTGAAGGTAAATGGCCCGGCAAAAGAACTATTGACATTTCATTAATCGACAGTAACTTTGCGCAGGAATTTAATAAAAAGATATTCAGCATATACTTTGATATTTTCAAAACAACTATATCATACAAAATTTCATCCTTCTTTCAAAAGATAGAACCATATGATGACGATCCTAACAGTATAAAAAATTCTGGGTGGATACATTTCGACGATGCTATATTTGCAGGAATCATTTATCTTAACAAAAGTAATAATTCTAACAACGGCACAATACTATATGATATAATCGATAAGGATCTATATGATAGTCATCAGTTGGCCAAGAAAACATTTTATCAGAATAAGGATGTTGACGACTATGAAAAACTATTGAAACAGCATAACAACAACTTTATTGAAACCGTAAGATATAATAACAAGTATAATAGACTAATATCTTTTGATAGTGAAGTTGCACACAAGGCAAATAATTTTTACTTGGGCGACGAGCCTAGATTAACACAGGTTTTTTTTGTTGAAAATCTTGAAGTAGAAAGTGGCTTGACTCCTTTGCATAAATCAAGAAATTTTTTGTAAATCCATTTGCGGAAGAATAAAATCAGTAACGATTTTTTCCGATCCAATATCATTAAGATGATACTTGTCATCAGAGTATTGAGAAGCGACTGCACCTATTGTTGCCATGTTATTTTCGTTAAGATAATCGACAACATTTCCTTTTAAAATGTGTTCATGACTAATCAATTTCTCCCAACTTGCATATAGGTTTGTATTAATCTCAGTATTTTCGTGCCAATGAAATATTTTGTAGGGTGTGTCGTGTTGTTCACATAATTTTTGCACGGTCCATATCTGCTGCAAAAATTTAACATTTATTTCATAGGTATTGTCAGCCACATATTGGTTATACCATCTATTAAAATGTTTATACAATTTTAAATTATATCCACCAAAGAATTTATTCATGGCGCGAACATTATTACTAGGATTCAACCCCATTACAAAATGTTCTCCTATTTTATTTCCATTGGTTTCCCACGTATGATTTTCATTACTTGTATCATGCTTAGGATCATAGTTCATTCCTATTGCCAATCTTAATTCATGCGGAGTTTGAAATAAAATTAAATCATATTGTGCTTGAGAAAGTTTAAGTGCAAGTTTGTCAACGCAGATTTGTATACCTGCACCAGGACTTGCAAGAACATCAAATTTTGCATTTAAATTTTTTGCTATCCAATAGGGCCAAGGATGTTTTGTAAATGCTGTCGAGGCATGACTGCAACCAATGCAGAGAATTTTATGATAGGACTTGTGCGGTTTCAAGGCTTAATTCCTCATCTTCGAGGTCACGAATTTCTTGTGTTAGTTTATCAATCATTCCTAGATTTCTAAGAATTTTGAATACAAGATTTTCTGTTGACCACTCGCCCGCTTTTTCTAATCCTGCTTTACGCATTTGTGAAATTTTTTGTTTCACTGCTCTTAGTTTTGTAATATCCTTACTAAGTAGCGCAGTTTCAATATCGTGATGTAAACTGTTCTTTTTTGCCTTTACTGCTGCATCGTCAATCTTGGGTTTGACCTTCTTGGGTTTTTCTATCCATTGATCTGCCAGTATGCTGTATACACCCGTTGAATGATGTTCTTCTTCTTGTCCTTGCACGTAGCACTCTACGGGCAGACCCTTTACGGTAATGTTGTGTTCTTCCGACCATAATGCTTTCTTTGCGTTATAAAGTTCGCGTTCCTTTTCGTCCGGCATGCCCTTTACTATTATGTGTAGATCTAGATCGCTGTATTCAGTCCACATATAGTTTGCATTTGACCCTGTAATTGTATAATCAACAACTTCAATATCGATTCCGATAAATTCCTCAAACACTTCAGCAATCTTTACGAGTTGTGTTTTAATTTCAGGTTTAAGTGTGTCCTTATCCCATAGTTTTGGGTTCAATCTACGATTGACTGTAACAAAATCTGCCTGTTCGAATAGTAGGTCTTTAATGCGCATACTACTATTTAGCCCACATTAAATGGTAAGTGGTGAGTAATGTTTGATCAAAAAATTCTACAATTAGTCGACGTCCGCCATCAAACAGTTCTAATGAAAGTTGACACTTGGTAGTATCCTGATTGTTAATCCATTCAATATGCTCAATACCGCACTCCTTGTGGATTAAAGGCCAATCTATGTCTAGGTAATCTTGCGGTTGATTTTCAGGCTTCCACTGATATAGAATTACACTAGTATTCTGCATCGTCGGAACCCATGTTGTTTAAAATCTCACGCAACTTTGTTGACTCTACTTTGCCTTTGATTTTACCAACCGATACTCCTTGTGTAGGATCATCACTGGATTCTTGTGTGCCTTGAACTTCTGTTTTTCTCTTAATTGAATCTATAATACTGCTACTGCCTCTGTTCGCTCCGTTTGTTGACTCTTGCTCATCTTCATCCAGATCACTAATTCTAAGAGTTTCAACATTAAATTCTAAGTCTACTTTTTGTCCTACACCTGAACTACTTCTTGTTTTCATTAACTGTAGTTGATAGCGTCCACGCTCACGCATAGCACGACTTGTAAAGATACCAATAACATTATCCGCTGTTTGGATCTTACTCAGTCCGCCCGAGATATGCGAATGATCAAATTCTACTTCTTCAACTGCGCCCCTGTTTAACTGCGCCGCTGTTACAAATACACACTGTAGTTCCATTGCCAGGTTACGTAACTCTTCTGATACATACTTGTCCTTAACAAATAAGTTTTCTGCACTAATTCTCTTACCTACTGGCATTAACAAGTCCAAGTAATCTACTAGCAATACATCAATCTTCTTACCCGTTTTAATTTCAAATTCTTTCAAGTATGCACGAATATCATTTGCAGTCTTACCACTTGGCATATATTTGACTTGGAATGCTCCTGCTTTCTTTCCGATCATTTTAACCTTCATTTCAACATCATCTATGTTCTTAAAGATGTCTCTTGTGGTAATACCTGTGGTCATACTATCGATACGCATACTAACTAATTGTTCACTAAGTTCAAGTGTTAGGTATACAACATTTAATCCCTGTAGTGCCCAGTTAACACCTAAGTTTGCAAGGAATAAGGATTTACCTGCACCCGACCCGCCTGCAAAAATGTTTAATTCACCTCTGTTGAATCCGCCGAATAGTTTTCTATCCATGCTTTCCCAACCAGTGCTAACCTGTCCATTTTTGTCTTTTAATCCCATTAGCCTTGCTTTAGGATCTGCAAAGTAATCTGTTCCCATGTCTCTTGCTAACCCAATTTGCACTGCTTCCTTAACCATGGCTTCTACTTGTCCATAGTCATTTTTTTCTAACAAGTCTGCTGAATTGATAATTGCACGTTCTAGTGCCTTGTGTCTTGTAAAACTTTCAAAGTCATCCATTAGCCACTGCATGTGGCCTTCCTTAATATCCTGTGGCTTCTTAAGATCGGTTCTACAACTTGCATTTACAGTTTCGTAGTCCGGCATTACACTATACTGCTTTGTGTATTCGTTAACAAACTGTGCAGCATCTTGTAATTTTCTGTCAAACAAAGTATGATCAAAAATACCTTGGCAACGCACAAATGTTTCTGCATCACTTAGCATCATTTCCAAATATACTTTTTGGACTTCGTAATCGTAATTCTTTTCAGCCATTAATTTCTTTTACCTTTATACATAATTATTCTACTAGTATACACTCACACCATACTTATGAGCAAACTTTTTTGCATCCTTTTCGTTATTAACCATTGGTTTTCCTTTAATGTTTAAACTTGTGTTTAACAACATAGGGCATCCTGTTTTGGCATACCAACGTTCTAATAGTTCTCTTAATCCTGTGTTATCGTTATTACCAACTGTTTGGACTCTGCTAGTTCCGTCAGCATGAACAATGGCAGGAAACTCATCGGGTTTTCTACACTTTGCCGTAAACTGCATGTATGGTCCAACATCACCATAAAAGTATTCTTCAGCATGCTCTTTCAAAATAGCAGGAGCGAACGGACGATACTTCTGTCTTTTCTTAACAGTGTTCACTAAGTCCTTCATGTTCTTGCCTCTTGGATCAGCAAGTAAACTCCTATTGCCCAATGCTCTTGGACCGAACTCTGCTTTACCATTTGCAACACCGACAATACCATTGTCCTTCAGTTCACGGAATAGATCATCCACAGGGTATTCTCCTTCGATATTATAACCCAAGTAAGGACTCTTCCATTCGATGTGTTTTTGCTTCTTGGCCAATACTGCACCAATGCTTGAACCGGCATCTCCCGGATTAGGCATGATCCATACATTATCATAGTAACTATATGCCTTGCTATTTGCTTTACAGTTTAATGCACACCCTCCCATGATTATTAAGTTCTTGCTCTTATAAGTCCTACTACAATATTCTACTAGTCCTACAAGTATATCCTCGTAAATGGATTGAGTTGCTGCGGCGATATTCAATTTGTCAGTCCATCTAGTATATCCTTCAAGATACCATTTACATCCTCTGTGTAAATTACTCTTAAATCTAACATCAGGAAATGTCCAATGCTCGTGTGGACCTAATTCAAAGAATGTTTCACGCATGTGATGATAGTGTTTTCTAGTATCGCCATATGCTGCCATGCCCATGAGTATGTATTCGTCCTCGTTGGGCTTTAGTCCAACACGCTGTGTCATTGCACTATACCATAGTCCTACACTGTGTGGATAGCCCTGTGTAAACACCTTGTTTATCTTGTCGTCCTTGCCTTCCCATATTGTAAGAGTTTCAAACTCTCCTATACTGTCTATGCACAGTATTGTTGCATCACGAAACTTGCTCGTATAATAACCTGCGGCTGCATGACTTTCATGGTGGTTACTGTAACTTATGGGTGCATTAATTTTATAATTACGCAGATAAGTTTTAATATTATTTTCGTTCCAGTTCCACCCTTGTCCTGCAACTAGTTGTCGGACAGTTTTCTTAAAAGGCTTTTCATACCAAACAACTTCGTTGGGTTCGCCCCATTGTCGTGCATATTCAAGTATTTCCTTGTTAAGATGAGGATCATTTTTAAGTCCACTGAAACGCTCAGTATGGCTGGCAAATACCAATTCATTGTTATCAAACACTGCTAGTGAGCCGTCGTGGCTGTTTGCTGAAATTCCCCATGTTATCATGCTGTAAACTTTTTATAACCTTTATGTAAAATGTAAAACCATACACCGTTAATCATTGGTTCTACCACTGCATCTATCGCTGCTAATTCAAATGATGCTCCGGTGATAAAGTTATTGCAAATCATCGCAATAACAATATGGCCAATAGTATATACTACGGCAAGGACAGCACTGCTGCCGCCTATTATTCTTTTTAATAAATTAAATATACCCTGCCTAAACTCTGACATACCCATTCTTATCTGACATACCCATTCTTATTTGTATATAAAAGGATCCTTTTCCCTTAGTTTTTTTATCTTCTTACGCACCTTCCATGCATAATATTTTTCTTTAAACCATTTCCACATCTTGTTTCTCCAACTTTCTCTGCATTTCTTTCTTGGCCATATTAATTTTAATGGATCCTGATTGTGCAGTTTTTATTGCATCGACTGTTACAAATAGTTTACCATACTTCTGGACAGCATCTGCAACATCCTTAACATCCTCTCCCCATGTAGGAAATGCAACACTCCATCCATATTCCACAGCCTTGTTAATTAATTGTAGTCCTGCTTCATCTTGATCAGGAATAACAATCACTTCGTGTCCTAGTCCTTGTATAATTCTATACTGTTGTTCAGATATATTATTGGTCAACAGTGCAACACCATGAATTGACATTGCATCAAAAGGACCTTCTGTTACAAAAATATATTTTTGATCTTCAGTTTGTTCATCCACATTAAACACAAACTGTGAATGATGATCACTTAGATACTTTGGTCTTCCACTTCTTACTTTACGTGCTGTATTACCAACAATCTTTCCATTATGGTAAAAAGGAACAATTACTCTGTCTGCATACCCTTCGAGCGGTGTCCAATAAAAGTTTTTACTCAATGGGTCGAATCCTCTGTCATAAATGTATTCAACTACCTTGGCAAGATTCTGTTCTAATACATCATTACCCTTAAAGTCTACTTCTAACCATTCTGATATTGCAAGGCTATGTTCCGGTAGTTTCTTTTCTGTAAATGTAATTCTTATTTGTGATTCTCTAGGGGCATAGTCGAGTGATTCTGTTTTAAGTGCTTCAAAGATCATGCCGTTGATAGTATCTTCGGATGCTCCTAACCATCTACAAAGAGATTTAAATTTTTCTGAAAGTTGTCTACCAGGTTGCCAACTTGCTGTAAATTTACAGTTAAAACAGTTGTATACAACACCTGTATCAAATCTTACACCTGCACGTTTTCTCTTATCGTGATTATGCCCTCTATGATGGCAACAGGGTGCATTGAACGAAGTCCATCCACTTGGGTTAGATCTTGCTCGAGGAGGCAGTAGCGAACGGAATGTGTCTATCACGAAAGTCATACAAGTATTATACTATCTATATAATACTTTGTCAACTGTTCCTGTGTTATTTGTGTCCGGAGTATGCTTGATTCTAAACCAATTATACTTGCCAATTACATTATGGAATTCGTTTGAATTGGATGTGGTAATATTGAATGTCTCTATATTTGTCCACGATCCTGCCACTGGTGTTGCACCTTCTCCCAAACTTCCCTGTAGTATTACCTCACCTTCATAGTTATTATAATAAAATTGGAAAGTGTGCAGACTCTGTGGTGTTGACATTCTCGGGTTCGCATCAATATGGCTACTGATAAAAAATTCTTCATAACCTGATGTATTATAATTTTGGGCAAAATTTGGTCTTGGGCTTTGTAACTGTGGTCCACTTGCTGACTGTGTTTGAACATCAAAATTTGTAATTTTTCTAAATGTATCCACAGTTTTGGTATCGTATGGTTTCCCCTCCATTCCACCAATTACTTCAATATTTCCTATGGCTCCGTATTGGCTGTCCATATAAAGAGGAAGTTTAGATAATACTTTATAGTCAGTTGAATCAATGTTTGATCTTGTTTCCTTGTGAAAACTATAAGTGTAGTAGCCTGGTTCTATATCAAGCATTTCATCTTCAGTGATACTTACATACACTCTTCCGACTGTGATATCGTCTACCGAGCAGTCCTTGCGCAGAATAAGATCATTGTTCTCTTCGTTCACGAGGTTAAAAACTATCGTGCTACCTGTTGCGTTAAACGCTTTCTGATCACTGTTTCTAAGTTGTAGATCTACCCGATTATCAACGCCGCGATAAATCTTTAGATTGCGATTATATACCATTCTGAATCTCTCCGGTGTCCAAGAAGCCGTGTCACTTGTGTAGACATCCAACCTATTTGGATATAAATATATTGAGTTAATTTGCATATGCTTAACATGAACCTTTATACTATTTATCGATGAGAATAACAGAAAACTTACAACAGAATTTCCCATTTATCAGCGTTTTAACGCATGCTGAGAAGGAGTTTGTTGGCATAATAATCAATCAGGATGCCAACGTAACCAGTTTCTATGACTATGAATTAATTGATACAGAAACTGCGAAGAAAAAGTTTCTTGAACTGGGAGAAGCATGGTGGTGGGAATCAAATAGACAGATACCTATTAATATATTTCTGCGCAACGAAATCCATATATTTGAACATGCTATACGTAATTTTACAACAAAAGATGTTACAGTTACGTTAGGTCCGATCACTAGTTTAAACAATATTATTGTTAAGAGAATAAAGAGAAAGTCAATTACTCTAGTCCGTAAACCGTCTTAATTCCACGATATATAAAGTAATCAACTAACAAGAAGTTTATTAAAAGTCCTACGGGTGTGAGCACAACTCCAAACAAGTAAGGCATAACAATTATAAAAATAGCAAGCCTAATTAGATAACTTAACACATAAAATTTAGGAACAGTCCAAAACGGCCAAGCACCTAATTTTGGTTTTTGCGGTTCTCGGTAGTCTTCAAATTCAAAATTGGTCATTGATATCCGTAACTAATTTGTTCGCAGATTAAATTCATCTGAACAACTATTGCTAGTGCATATGCAGTTGCATGAGATTTCTTAAAAAAGTATTCGTCGCCCTTAGGTTTCGTCCATACCTCTGTCATAATGTCCGTCCATGTCTGATCTGTCAGATGTCGTTTTGCTGGTCTTATCATCGCCAGCACTGCTGCTAGTTGCGGCACGCTCGTCGGTTTTAACTTTCGCAGGATTTGGCCATGTCCGTTTACGTGAAAGAGCAAGTTGGTGAAGTCGTCCTGTTCTAGTAGATCCCATAGTGGTTCCCTTTCCATGAGTTGGGTAAGATGTTCTTCGTTCCGTATTCCTTTATACAAATTTACGTTTAGAAAATCAATTTTGAATAATCCCTGTTCTTCTGCTTCGTCATACGGCACTGAACAGAGATTGTTTTCAGGATCGTATGGAACCTCGTGCATGTAAACACCAGTATTGTGTTTTACAATCTTTCCATCGTCTACACGCTTAGCCTTGATATGTTTAAAGTGTGTTAATGCTTCATCTCTATCAATAAAGTCTATATCTATGTCAGGCATCTAATTTCCATTGTCTGTAGATTTCATATTCACCACTAGCAGTATAACACTCTCCAGTCTCCATGTCAATGATTTTCCATTTTTTAGGACATTTAGTTAGAATGGTTAGGTTAATAGGCTTATCAAGTTCTTCTACTTCGGTTCCGTCTTGTAGTATTCTTTTTTTCATTGATCTATCATTGCCTCTTTTATTACATCTCTTACCAGTTCCACATCAGCAGGCAGCGTTTTAAATTTTTTGAGCCAAAATTGTGGATTTATGATTGGGCTTACAATTTCTAATTGTTCATCATTGAGTTTTTGTAGCATGGATTTTCCAGTTTTAGAATTCAATAAAATCCAAGGAGATATTTTTCCTTCCTTAATATCATGCGTTGCCCTATTTAGGTTAACATAATTAAAATAATGATTCCACTGGGCGTCTTTATCATCAGCCCAATCCATCATTGTTTGTATTGTTCTCTGGATTGCACCATCTGCCGGCTCTATTCTAATTAGTTCTTCCAGGTATGTGTCATACAGTTCATCACGGCACCAATGATCTAATTTCACACCACTCTTAATCACAAAATCTATAAATCTCTCTGGATAAATTGGTATGGTATTTGCCATAAAACTGCCAAATTTTACAAACGCATTGTAGTAAGGACTTCCTACAAAGTCATCAAATGGTTTTTTCTTTTGTGTGTTCTGACTTATTTCATAAAATCTCTGATAGGTGAGTAATGCTAACTGAACATGCTTTTCATTTTTTGAAAGATGTCGTCTTTTTGGTTCGCATATATGCACAGAGAGTGTTTTCTCTCTAGTAAAGGCTTTGCCGCAGTATCCGCACTTATAATTTAATTGCATTGATTTCTTTTTTGTCCCAACCAAGTTCAGCACAGTATTCCTTTATCTCCTTATCAGTGGTAATTTTTGCTAGAGCTTCTAAATCCTCATTCTTCATGTTAGGATATAGTTTACCCAAAAACTCTGCCTTCTTGTTTTTTGACTTGGTTAACTTCATCCACTTGTGAAAGAATACTTTTTTTGACTCATGACCACAACTGCATGCCAATTGCCATAACAATTTTGGATGTTTATTTAAAAGCAGGAAAAGGTGCTTGTTAAAGCGTTCGTTGCCTAGTAATACAAAGTGCTCCTTTTCTTCTCGAGACCCTTGTATGACGCTTATATAGCGATTAAGAGTGTAAAATACTACGCTCTTGCGCTGATCGTCGTTAAGGTCATCCCATACTTCCTTACCATTGAGATCAACTGCTCCTAGTATTTCATTAAGTTTAAGTCCTGCCACTAATCATCTCCGTTTACTATATCTGGTGTTACAGCATCTATCGTATTAACCACGGTTTTGCCGGCATATATTGCTGTTGATGCCGTAACATCTAATACTGCCACAGTCGTGGAGCATGCATTTAATAAAAACATTAGGATTACAATACCTACTACTCTATTCATTCCACCATTCATTTAATTCACTAGGATCTCTTACCAAGTTATATAATATTTTAAGTTCTTTTAGTGAATTTTGCAAGGCTTTATTTCCACTTTCTGCTAATTCGGTAATTTCTTGCCATTCGTGATCCAAAATATGATAATCTGGACGGTTAGGCTTTGATATGCATTTTCTTTTTCCAGTTTTGGTGTCTCTTTCATACACTGTGGAACCACCGTCCGGTGACTCATATATCTTAGTCATCCTGTTTGTTGTAAGGACTTACATCATTGCCAACTTCCCTAGCCAAAGATTGGATGTCATCAATTAAAAATTGAATTTCATTTTGATTTTGTTGATCTTTAGGTGTGTCGTATTTTAATCTACGTAAATTCATAGATCTTTCATACATTACATTGACTTTGTCACACATTTCACTAATCTTGTGTAGCATGTTAAACCTCCATTGTCTTTATTATTCTAACACAATTTTTTTTCATTGTCAATTAATTTTTAGATAGTCTTCCAATGAATACATGTTTGACATGTATGGTGAAACTGAATCTAATATAGTTTTGGGCGGATCTCCTTCTCTTCGATCCATAATATTAATCTTAAATTGGACATTATTAACTTCTTGAAACGTTTTTACAATTTCTTTAACACTGTAACCTTTACCGTGACCTAAATTTTCGATGGAATTAGATGGATGATCGATAGCATCAGATAGTGCTTGACAAATTTCATTTACATGAACATAATCTCTTATTGGCGTTCCGTCTGGAGTGTCATAATCGCCGCCGTATATATTAAATTCACCAGTTTCTATGGCTTCTGTTAATTTAAAGAACAGTCCGTCCGGGTTGGTTGCTGGAAATCCGTCGGTTCCGGTAACATTATAAAATCTAAACATTGTATACGGAACAGTTTTTTCTTCGCATATGTTTTTAACTTCATCTTCTGCTTTTAATTTTGATATTGCATATGGTGATGTTGGCGTTGCTGCTGCACCAGTTGATCCGAATACAAAATTTTTGAATGAAATACCATTTAATACATTTCTAGTTCCGACAATATTAGTTGTATAATACTTTGTTGGGTATTGAACACTTTCACCAACTCTTACTAGAGCCGCAAGGTGTATGACACAATCAAAATCTTCAAAAAGTTGAAAATTTTCGTCAATGTTTATTTGATAATACTTGCTAACATGAGTAGTATGACTTGATTCATGTAGATCTAATCCGTAAACTTCGTGTTTTCCGTCGAGCATCTTACATAAATGCTTTCCTATGTATCCGTTGCTTCCTGTTACTAGTATTTTCATATTAATCCTTAGGCCAAAGATGTCTTAATTTACTCTTATAGTGTTTAATTTTTGCATTCGGTGTTTCTTTTTTGGCAAAATATACATTATTGTATATTGCGCAAGGAAAAACACGTATCCTTACTCCATTTCTTTCAACTAAACTATTTGTGTTCTTTGTTGTTACTTGGCATAGTTTGTTTAATTCTTGTTGATCACTAACTCCGCTTTCGCACAGTTTAATCCATTCTTGAATAAATGAAATTGCTTGCGGAGTTTTTCTTGCAAACACAATTCCTGCATTTATTGGCAAACTATTTTCTTTCTGTTTAGGTTGTCTTACGGTAACACCTAAATCATAGTCTTCCATAATTTCATCAAATCGTTTTTCTATCAGTGCATCAGCATCTACCCATGCAATATAATCACCTTCGTTAATTTCGCTTATTGCATCGAGAATAATTCCAGGCTTGGCAGGTATTTTTGCTCCTACTTGTGGACTTACTCTTCCTTTGAATGGCTTTCCGTATCCTAAACCACCGAGATCATAAATTTTTGGCTCATATCCAACACGACGTGCATAATCAACACTTTTCGAGACATATTCCTCGAAGTTTCTATCGCCTGCTATTACCACAGTTATTGAACTCATCCCTTTGCTTTCTTCATTTTCTTTCCTTTTGCTACTACATTGAATCCTCTCTTCTCCGAAGGCTCAAAAGGAAAATTGTTTCTTGTTAGATACGCATCCAAGCAACTCTTATATTTGCTATTTTTAAGTTCAGGAGTTAACCATAAAAATTCTTGGACAAGATCGTTATCTAAAAATGGATATCTTGTTTCTATACCAAAATGTCCAGCAACATATTCTTCTTTGTTTAGATATTGTATTTGTGTTCCATCATAAAAACTATGCCACGGAAAAAAACCTTCTAATTTTTCCGGATATAACCCTCCAAAGCCACTGTGTTTGTAAATTTTCTTACCTCTAAAACCATAGTCACTAATAATTTCGTCTGCGCCTTGGCCGCTAAAATATATTCTTCGATTTTCGGAATTAGCACGGTTACAAATTGCCGATAACCCCATCGATGCTTGATCTTTTTTAATATCGTAGTTCCTAAATCCGTCATCATACATGAAATTCTCACAATTATTATTCAATTCATTTTTCCAAGTTGCAAACTCTTGTTCGGTCATAGTAAATGCTTCAGTGTTACTAATCTTTTTTAATCTTTCATTCATGACCATGGGGTTTTCATTGTTTATAATAGAATATGCTTTGAAAGATACATTTTGTTTTTCTAATTCACACGCAATTGCTCCACTATCATACCCCGAACTTAATCCTACAAACATTCCTTGAGTTGTATTTGCAGTTCTTTTCTGAATGCTCTTGGTAAATGCACTAAGCCAGTCGTTAAATGTTGTTTTGTGCTGTCTAAGATCAAAAGTTCTATTTTCATACGATCTTATCTGAGAAAAATTTCTAGAATTAAAAATTAGTGTTGTATTTGATTTTAATTTTTGTCCTTTATTGAATCCTAATCCGGTTAATTGACTATTATATGATCCTATGCAGAATCCATTCTGATTAAATTCATACCAAAGGGGTTTACAACTAAATGTATCAACAGAAATAATAATTTTTTCTTGTTTAAAATCAATTAGGCATAGTGCAAATTCCCCATCTAATTTTTTTACAAATTCTTCTCCTGTTTTTTCATATAAATCAATAATGCATTCACCATCGCTTTTATATGAACCAAAAGAAGTATAGTTATAAATCTCTCCATTGAACACACAAACAATGTCATCCTTAATTAATGGTTGTGGAGTTACTTCTCCCGTTATATGCAGTAGATTATGTAAAAACTGTATGCCATTAACAATTTTAGTATTTGTAAGGTCAGGTCCTCTGCGTTGGCAGAAAGCGTTCGATGATTCTAAATTTGTTACCGTTGATACACTAAACCCGCACACTTTTTTATACCTTTTTGAACAACATTACGCTATCTTTGATATGATGGGCTTTTTTCGCCAGTGATTTTAATCTAGCAGAATCTTCTGGTATCTCCTCAAAGCCTCTTGCTCTTAGATGATCGATCCAATATTCCTTTGGTTGGCAGTTCACATGATGGTGTCCTGGCTGACCTGGTAGTCCATGGGTCATCATCAGATACTTTCCACAACATAAAGTTGTTAGAAGATTATTTAGATATTTCTCCTCAATGTGCTCTACAACTTCTACACAATTAACAAGATCTACGTTCTTAGTAAAAGAACTTTCTGTTAAATCTACCTGTTGAGTAGGATAAACAGCATTTTTTACATTGTATTCAAGACCGTCAATTGCCGTTGCGTTAATACCCTGATCACTAAACCATTTAGCAGCATATCCAGTTCCTGATCCAACATCTAAAACTGATTTAATATTGTATTTTTCAATTACATAATTCCATGCTGCTGGACTATGTGTGCTAGGATTTAACTCTAAAAAGTTTCCTCCTAGATGAGGATTATTTGGATCCAGTGCTTCTGTATATTTTACTTTTTTAGCCATACTATTTTCCTATTTAAGTTTTCTTATTATAAGTCCGGCATTCGCACCTATAACTGTTTCAAACGATTCCCATTCAAGGCCGTCTAAAAATTCGTTTACCGCTTTTTGTTGCCCTAGCCAATGGTTATAATCATCAATTATAACTATGCCGCCTGTGGATAACATCGGGTAAAAAGTTTCTAATTCTATTTTAGTAGATCGATACCAATCAGTATCTAATCTCATTAAACAGATTTTTTTAGGTAAATTTTCCTTAATTAACAGAGTATCTTCTACTTTCCCTTTAATAAGATTTGTATAGATTTTGTAATTCTCTGTAATTCTATTTAAATTAGACTCTACAAATTCAATACCTGAACTACACCATTTTGAGCTTGTTCCATCTTTTCTCTTCCACCTATTAAATGTATCTATTGCCTTTTCACCTTGAACACCTACATCTTCTGGTTCTGGTTCTGGCATGCCTTCAAAAGTATCGTATATATAAACTTTTTTGTCTGCTTTGATATTTTTAATAATATGTTGCACTATTAGACAGGCAAGGCCTCCTCGCCATGTTCCGCACTCAACTATGTCTCCGTCAATTTTATTTTCAAAAACTTCTTCTAATAATTCATCTAACTCAATTACTTGTTCTTGTGAACACATTGTGTTAGGTGCAATAATCTCTTTTATAATATTCAAATCCATTATTCTCTCCAGTGTTCCTTTATCCAGGGTAATTTATTCATTTCAATTTCTGGATCATTTTTTCCAGGAAAAAATACTATTCTACAGTTGTTAGGAAGAACAGGTCCTAAGTGATTATAATCATAAACTCCGTCTTCTTCACTAGTAAATAAATGTTCGTTGTCGCCTAATACATATTGTATCCATGCTTGATCAGAACCTGTTAATATTCTTTTATTTTTTTGTTGTTCAATTATTTTAGGTGAATTATGATAATCAAATTCGTTCCAAACCTGATCCCTGCAACCCGAATTCATCATAAACATTCCGCCATTATATTTTTGTTGGAAATTATTTTTGGACCTGTATTCATTGATTATAAAATCTTCATTTCTTAACAATAGTTTATCTATATTTCCAGTTATCACAACATCTAAATCGATAGACAAAAATCTTTTTCCTATAATTTTTCTCATTTCCTTACTAAACACAAATAATCTATTGTAACAGCCACCTAAGTTTATACATTTATTCCATAAAGGAATATATTTAATATCAGGATTCAGCCCGCTAGGATCATCTGTGATGCAATAAAAATTAAAATCTAAAGTTGTATTTCGTTTAATTGATTGATACAATACATTAACATGCTTGCTTCCGTAAGAAACTTGTGTTTTTAATTTATAACCTGTATCTGGTTTCTTCCATTTAAAGGTTACAATATTCATGATTTAACTTTCTGTAATATGGCTGTAAAATTTCCGCCGCCATTACGATCTTGGAAATACAAAACTTTAAAATTATATTTACTTTCTAGCCAACCGAATAATACCTCAGGATCAACTACATCATACGGAAGACCACCTAACCAGTCTAATGCATCGTGGAATTTATTCATTCCTCTGCCTTTTTTAACAGAAAATAGTTTTTGCCCTGCTCTATCATATAGCATTTTTATTTTTTCTTCTTTATTTCCAAATTTAAATGCATATTTTTCATCTAGTGATTTAGGAAATTTAGTTCCTGATCTATAAAGAGCTACATGAAATAACCCGCCAGGTTTTACACAGTCTATTGAGTTACGTATTGCATTCCACATATCTCCTGTGTGATGTAACACACCCCAGGAATAAACAATATCTTGAGATTCGGGCTCAACAGGCATCGGAGGGTTTAATATAGAATGTGTATAGACATTCCATTCTATATTACCCTTCCAAAAGTTATTCTTTGTGTATTGTGTGGCCATAACTGAATGCTTATCTATGTCCATACTTGTAACTTTATTACATCCTAATCTAGCAAATGATAGAGATGATAAACCACTACCGCAACCAATATCAAAAACTGTTTTACCTTGTAGGCTTATGCCAATTTCGTCATAAAGAGATTTTAAATTAGTCATATGCATTGATATAATGTCTTCATCCATTCTATTTTGAACGTAATCATACCAGTTAAATCCAAAACTAAATTCGCCGTCATCTCTTACATGAATTCCATCAGCAGTTAGATTAGTCAAGTGAGTTTTAAATTCTTCTAAAGAAATAAATTTTGTAGGTTCTTTATTTTTCTTCGACATTGTTATTCTTTTCTAGTAATGTTTTGTTATATTCTAACAACGATTTTGTAGCCATAGGATCAATGCCTACACTTTCTGCCCATGCACACCAACCATAAATGTCCTTAGGTATACACTTACTATTGGCTCCTCTGTTTTTAGGAAATACAAAACTAAACCATAAGTTCTGTCTTGGATCGTCACCATATACCGCATCTCTAACAGTATAGTAATCTACCCCTGCAGCCTCGCATGCATCATATAGCTCTTGGCATTGCATAACCTTGTAAAAGATAGCACGATTTTCTGTAAATTTAATTATTTCTGCTTCGTATCTTGATACCTGTCTAATTGTTATATTGGCATTATAAGCCTGTTGATAGCACTCAATCACTTTACGTCTGTCTTCAGGATCACCACCGATGATCATAAATTGTCTAGCATCCATTTGTAGGAAAGGATGATTGGGTGTTTCGCCTAGATATTCAGGTTGAACTACTATACGTTTATTATATTTTTTTGCCATTTCATCAGCAAACCCGGGCTGTGTTGCTGAACGTATTACAATAAAATTACAACCGCAAGTAGAGATAGCGTCCTCAACTGCCGAACAATCAAGGCCGTCGCCTTGATTCCAAGGAGTCGGAACTGCTAAAAATGCAATGTCACAATCTTTTAAGGGTTTAGTATATCCTTCAATAAACTTATCGTAAATTTGTGCATCTGGAAATAATTTTTGTGTAGCCTTTCCTATCCACCCATACCCGATTATTCCTACTTTCATCTTGTCTCCTTTTTAAAAATCATAGTTAAATTCTCTTATATCATCACTATATTTTTTTGCAACAATATCTATTAACTCTTGATTTGTATAGTATGATTTATAATCTTTTCGTTCTCTTGTTTTATTTAGATGTCCCAATGGTTCAAAACAATTTAATCTTTGTTGAACTTCTTTAAAATCTTCATTCATATTTTCTAATTTTATAATATAATCACATCCGTGTGCCCATTTTATTTGCGGGCTTCGGCCAGTTTGTCTTAGCCAACCATCAAATCCTAATTTTTCTAATCTCTCTATGTGTGATTCTTGAACTGAAATATTATACTTTTCTTTTCTAGAATCTTGTAGTTTAGGATTTGCTTCTGCCATTTTTATCCTAACTTTAGCAAGATCTATTTTAAAGGTATACCAACTTACTACATAGTCCCAAGGATTTCTAACCACACAAAATGTCCATCCTAAATCGCCCCAGTAATGTTTAGCATCTTCAAGTTTCGCATGTTGATTTCTTTTAGTTACAAATGCAGTAAAATTATTCTGCATCCAAGTTGTAATACTGTTTCCTCCGGTTTTAGGAATGTGTATAAAAGTGCAGTGATAAGGTTCTATTATTTGTGTAGCCATTATTTTTTAACTTGTGTTCCGACAGTTCTACGCACAATATCATTGTGGTTGAATTCTGCCCAGTATAGTTCAAAAGCGACACCGTCCTCTAAACCTTCAAACTGGTGAATCTTGCCGGGCTTTACTTGCGTAAAGTCACCTGCCTCAAGAATAGTTTCATCAACTAGTCCTTGATCATCCTGCCAAACACGAACAATCATCTTGCCCGATTCAACAAAGAATCCGTTCCATTTAAATTGATGCTCATGCTCTGAGCATTTGTATCCTGCTTTATATTCAATACGGTGAAATTCTAATACACCGTTAGCATGGATCAGTTCCGTCTGACCCCAAATTTTTCCTGCTTTCATAGTCATCCTTTCAACCCTTGCACATTGGCATTAGTAATATATGTAGTTATCATAATAATGCAGCCAATTCAACTACTTCTGACTGTCTACTGATCTCTTTGACGAAGTATGCACATGGAGGATTATATTCGTCATTTAGAGGAACCGTAAGTAATTGTCCGTTTTTCATCTTAGGAAAATACCATTTAACGTCTTGATAGATGTTGATAATTTCAATTGGTTCAAACTCGCATCTATAACCCTTTATAGGGTTTATTTGAAATGCTTCAAATCCTCTTTCGTTAATTGATGTTAACGGCAGAACTTCAGGATCACTTCCACAATCACTATCTCCAACTAATATGGACCAATCCAGCGGCATTTGAATTTCATTCCCTCCGATTTTCATCAAGATAGCCGGGCTATTGAATGATTCTAAAAATATCAATGGTTGAAAGAAGAAATCTGGATTCTTTGCATCGGAATTATCCAATACACTAAATCTAGCATCTTCTGATACTTCTTCGGGTAATTCGTTTAGATCGAACACCTTGTTTTCTAGTGTTAGTATTCTCATTTATTCTCCTATGTGTCTACTTTTGTTACGGTATGGGGATATTTTGCCTCCCTATAAAAGCGTTTTCTTTCTGTTAAATGTCTTTTCGCATACTTACAAGTGCTAGTTATGTCCCATATCTGCACAAAGTCCTTATCTTCTGCCTTACGTATTCCTCGCCCAATGCTTTGAATTACTCTAACAAATGACTTGCCAGGCTCGATAAGAACCAGATTAAAAATACGAGGAATGTTGATACCAACAGCAGCAACCCCATATGTAGCAACAATGATTTTCCCATCGCTTGTTTTAATTTCATCATATTGTTCTTTACGTTCGTCAAGTTTTACATCTCCCTTAATGAAAGTTGCTTCCGGTATATTTTTCACTAACTTATTACCAGTATCAATTCTATTGACCAATACAAGTGTGTTACCATTCTTGGCAACCTTACTTACATGATTAGCAATATATTTTAAACGCTTCTCGTCAGTTACTAACCAAGTGTATTCTTCCTGATAGTTTCTAAACTCTTCGATATCTTTTGTCTGTAGTATTTGAATATCTAGTTTTGCTAACACACCTTTTTCCTGCAAATCGTGTGCTGATACATTATTAATTACAGGGCCAATACCTGCAAGTATACCTTGGAATTCCCACTTCTCTTTAGGCACTGTTCCAGTTAGACCCCAACGTATAGGAGCGTTGCGAAAGTTTACAGTAAGTAATTTTTTAAGCACATCTGCCTTTGCTTGGTGCACTTCATCTATGATTACTGCACTAACACCTTCTGTAAATTCTGCAAGTGTAAGACTGTCGCCATCATAACTTTTCTTGTCTAATACATTAAGACTCTGCCATGTGCAAATAGTATGTGTATGATTTAGTTCCTTTCTATCACCAAAGTATACGCCCACATCTAAACCACAGTTTTTATAATCTTCTTCAGTTTGCACCACGAGACTTTTGTTTGGCACAATGACCATCGTTCGACCATAAGGCTCACATAAATGAGAAAGTGTGGCAGTTGTAATAGTTTTACCAGCACCAGTTGCAACTTCCTGTAGTGATTGTGGGTTTTCTAAAAACTTGTTGATTACATCATATTGATAATCGCGAAGCACAATAGGCTTACCTGCTTCAGGATGTCCTTCGGGCCAACACACACCTTGATCAGCCCAATAGTTTTCTGTAATCTTGGCAAAGTCTAATTTAGTAGGATTTCGCTGATCGATAACTTCAATATCGTAACCGTCATTCTCAACTATTGGTAGTGCGACATCAAGATGTGCAAGGAATCCATTGCCCCCAATTCCAAAGAAACTTACTGTTCCGTCCCAGCGCCCCAGTTTAAAAGCAGGCATGTGTCTTGCATAGGGCAAATCAAACTTTAATTTGTTTACAATTTTACGCCTAGTTTCAACAGCAAGTCCTTCGAACTTTATGTTGACTTCGTCTTTTATAATAAGTTTACAGTTCAATTACAGTTTCCTTAGTATTGTTAACAGGCTTGTATTCGTTAATAAAAACTACACAGGGATGATTAGAAAACATCGCCCGTGCAGTGGAATTCATACCCGGTAATAATTTGTTTGTAGCAACTATTATAACATCATTTTCGTCTTTGAACAACCACTTTGCAGGCTTTTGTTGAAATATCAAGAACTTAGCATCGCTAATTTTCCCTCCAAATCCATTTTCATTAACCCATTTATTAAAATCTGGATTGTCTTTGTTGCTAGATCTAAAGCAAACTCTGAAGTCTTTCTTGTCATACCCGAGCCAATCAATTTTATCTGCAAGATACCTAACCCATTTTTCAGTTTGTTCGTCCTTGTCCAATATTAAAACAACTTTACCCTCAACTCCATATGCTAGTTCAAAAAACTGTTCTATATTTTTAATAAAAAATTTATTAGTATCATTATGTGCGATAGTTTCAAACATGTTTGTTGGTTGGTTGCTGTATAGGTATCCCATATTCTTAGCCAATATTAAATCAGACGTAATAACATTTGTCTTCTTTTCTTGAAAAAAATTGTAAGCATCCTCAGGAGCATTTTCGAGTTCAACTTCTCCGTTGATTATTTGTGATACTTTTAGATATCTATTCTGATTTTGCCATATCTCTTCAACGCCCGATAACGCTTCCATAAATGTATCGTCAAATTCAAATTCTTTTTCCTTACAAAATTCATAAATTTGAATTAGATTAAATTCGTAAAAGGAAAGTTTTCTAATTTTTCTTTCTCTGTCCCATATACTTTTACCTTGGTGATACGAGTCAGACGAAGTAATTTCTTTATCAAATTCGTCCTTTAATTGAAAAGGAAATCTAAAACAGATCCAGACTTTGCGTTCCTCGGATACTTCGATCCAAACTTTTTTACTGTTGTCTATAATTCTAAATGGTGTTTTCCACTGAGGTTCTTCTAAGAACAGTTTATAATTATAATACGGTTCGCAAACATTTCTGTATTTGTTTAGAATCTTCAGTATATATGATCCTTGATTTTGTGTAACACTGTTTCCTTGTATCAATGTTTGATAGAAACTAGAAGAAGCAGTTCTATCTTGAAACTGCATAGAAATTCTGTGTTGCGATACAGTATCAACGAACTTCACAAATATATCTTCGATGTAGAATGAATCAGTCATTGTTTTATTATAAGGTCTTACTGCTAAAAAATCAAGACTTTAGTTGTGATAATATGTGTTTTTCTAATCTTTTTATCGGAATGCCCTTGCTAATTTCGTCCACGGTCCATTCTGTATGGGCAAGTTTTATTAACCATTCCTCTCGATCAGGAAGCATAGGATTAACAATATTTTCTATAGTATCAGTTACTGAAAACGCTAGACTGCTCTTATCACAAATAATTGGTGTTCCGGCAATTGCCGCATGTATAGGGACGCCGCTGTTATGATTTATTACACAGTGATAATTATAATCAATATCAAAGTCGTCATAACTTCCTTTAACATGTGCTGGTGTTTGTCTAATTACATTATTAAATTCATGTTCTATTCCCGGCATAAGGGATCTAGGGTGGGGTCTTAAAATTATTTTCTGATTAGTTTTTTCTCTAATTTTATCTATGGTAGATATTACCCATTGATCCATGGGAGGCATTCCCTTCCATTGTAAACTTTTAGAATGTTGTGTGGCAATTAAGATTTCTTTTCTTCTTGTATTGTTCTTGGGTTTTAATTCTAAACCTAACTCTGCGGGCCTGTCAATATCAAGATTTTCATCGTTTCCAAATACGCCTAGTCCGTGTATATGATTAAGACATATTCTCCAGGTAACATTTCTTTTTAAATTTCCTACTTCAATAATTAAAACAGGTTTATTATTTTGTCTTGCGGTTTCAAATATCTGCTTATTTGCCATCATTCTTCCGTTCCACAAAACTGACCAAATAACAGGAACATCTTCATTATCGTCTACTATCTCATGTCCGCAGTTTTTTATACCTTGTTCAAGTGCATTAAATATTGATGGACTGTTAAGTGCACCGTGCTGTCGGAATAGTTTGAACCTCATGTTATCTCCAATAAATATAGTAGTATTTAATGAATTATGATGGATAAATTTCAAAAAAGAATTACCAAAAATATAAAAAATCCTCCAATTGAATGTTTAGTTGTAGGAAACGGATTTGGACATCTGGAAAATCTTCTACAGATGTTTAATACGGTGTTTGTATATGAATCAGATGTAACAATAAAATCAAAAAATTTAATTCATAGAAAAAATATTAAAAGCACATTTCATCTAAAAAATATTAATGGAGTGTTTATAGATTTAGATAAATTAAAATATATGGATAAGTTAACTCCTTTATATACTAGCACATGGCCTGACATATTCATAGAAGGTGACGAAGTTATACCCAAGACAGAAAGTAAACTGTTATATGATTTGGGTTACAATGCAGTAGCAAAATTAGGTTGGTGCCATCAGTGGAGAAAAATTAAATGAATTTAAGTGTAGTGACAACATTTCATAAGGCAGGTTATGAACAATACGGCAAGCGAATGATTAATTCGTTTTTAAAGAACTGGCCTGCAAGCATTAAATTATATGTCTATGCTGAAGATTGTGAAGTTACTGAAACAGCACCCAACTTAATAATTAAGAATTTACACCAGGCCAGTCCCGAACTTGTAAAATTTAAAAACAAATGGAAAGATGTTCCTAAAGCAAACGGTGATGTAAGTGCAGACCCTATAAGAAGCAAAAGAAAAGATTCAGGAAAAGGGTTCAAATGGCATGCTATCAGATTTGCACATAAAGTTTACAGCATATTTGCCTGTGCAAAAGAATGTAATACAGAATGGTTAATGTGGATGGATGCCGATTCATATTGTCATAGTCCTATTACTGAAAAAAATCTAAATGGCCTGTTGCCTGGTAAACAGGACTTATGTTTTTTAGGGAGAAAAGGAAAATATTCAGAGTGCGGGCTTTATGCAATGCATCTTACAACTCACGAGACACAAGAATTTTTGAAAGAGTTTCAGCGTGTATACGACGATGCCGAAGGCAGCGGAGGCATTTTCTCAATGGCTGAGTGGCATGACAGTTTTGTTTTTGACGGTGTAAGAATTCGCTTTCCTACTCTAAAGCAACACAACTGGGCGGCATCATTAACTGATCTTAGACCAAGACCGGGAATGAGCACTGGCGAAGGACATCCATTAATTAATTGTGAATGGGGTGCATATCTAGATCATCTTAAAGGTGGAAGAAAACAACTAGGTATGAGTAAGAGAGACGATTTAAAAGTTCCTAGAACGGAACCTTATTGGCAACAGTTCAAATAAACTTTCTAAAAAACTGCCAGGCTTCGCCAGATCGTAATTCATCAAAATTCCAATGACACATTGATAATTTTTCTATCCAAGCCTGCCTATCAAACATCTTAGGATCTTCTAATCTTTTTAGATTTGTATTTGATACTTCTGCTGCTTGACTAAATTCAGGATTAGGATCTGTAAGAAATACTGGAATTCCTTCAATAGAACTTGCAACTGCCGGACTACTATTATGTAATACTGTTGCCCATGCACCTTGTAGATCCTGCTTAATATGATTGGTGCTTAGGCTAACGCCCTCATGGGTAATCCTTAAATAATTACGCCACTTTTTATCTCCAGGATGTGGTCTTACCACTATAGGTCTATCAGTAAACCCTTTAACGTTACGAATGGTTTCGTCCAGCCATTGTTGAACTGGAACACCCTTCATTGACCACCCACCGTTTCTCTGACAGCAAATCAGTATGTGATTACCGTGTGTTCTATAAGGCTTTAATTCTATGTTAAGATTTTTGCTAATTTTTTGCCAGCGGGTAGGATCGACTTCTTTATCAAAATAAAATCCTGTCGTTGGAAATACTCCATCGAAACTGTATCTTAGATATCGCTTTGTATTGCCTGGATCAGCATACAAGAATAGATTGCTGTCAACAATTAAAGAACGCTTTCCTTTGTTTTTTTGGTTCTCAACGGCGTTGCGTCTTAATTGTAAATGTGGTGCTGATTTGCCGTGTTCATGAACAAACCCTTGTATAAAGGCCACATCGCAATCTAGAACATTCATCTGTCTATGTGCTATTGCTACATCGCCAGAAGTCTGAACGCCTGCTAAAAAATTATCCAGTATTAATGGTTTTTCTGGATTAGAATTATTTGGTGGTATGCCGTTATAGTATGCTACTGCTGATAGTTTAGACATGATACTGATCTAATATTTTCTTGGCTGTTCCGTCCATAAGTTCTTCTTTTGTAAATTGTGAATAACTTAACATTGCTAGCCAACTACCTAAATTTCCATAAAACAAATCGTTGATATCACTTAGTTTGTTCTTGGTTACTGGATTAGTAATGTGTGTTCCTAGTGTAATTGCCGGAATACCTGCCCATATTGCTTCAGTTGCTGCGTTAGAATTAATACTGATAACACAGTGATAATCATCATTCATTAATTGTTTTGTAAGGCTGGGTCTCTGTCTTTTAGGTGCTTTTTTTCTAAACACAATTCTCTTATCAGTATACTTTCTTAATTCCTTAGCAACATCATATTTCCATGTTTTTAGATCGCAATGAAAAATACTAGCAGCAAATGGTCCGGGTTCGATAATATAAATTATTTCGCCATTCTTTCTCCAAGGCTTAGGAAACTCTGGAAAATTATTTAATCTGGTCATAGGTGCTTCAAAATACTTTCCATAATGTAGATGATTTCTAACTAATCTATGCCATGTTTTTCTAGGTTCTAGAAAATTAGTATAACCACTATCAATAAACCACATAGGATAGTTTTTATCTATTTTTGTAACAAGTAATTCCTCGTTACCAACTGTGTTTCTAATAAGACAGTCAGCAGTATAATCATTAAATTCGTGTCTTCTCATCATCACAGCATTTTTATCAAGACTAAAACCTGTTCCTTTAACAAAATTCTTATAGTTACTTGTCTTATACAAGTTTATAATATTTTGTTTTCCTAAGGTATCTATAATATTTTCTAGATTCTTATGTATAGTATTAAAGTCAGATTGTCTCTTTTCGACAAGATACCTCTTACAATCCTTATAATAATTTTCAACATCTCTAAGGACAGTTTTCTTTATTTTTTCAAAATATTTCGCTTTATCTTCCCGATCCATTGTTATTTTAGGATGTTCATACTTGTCGCCACGCTTCTGTTCACGTTGTAGTTCTTTCATTTGAAAATCTTTCATGAATTTATAAGTATGAGTGTGGCGTAGTTCAACATTACGCTTTAATGGTTCATAATGATCAAGTAGTCCAAATAAAAAATGTGCTATTTCTTTGTCGTTTAATAATAATTTCATGAATATCTTTCCGTTAAATCATATGCTGTTCCGTCTTGGATTTCGTCAAGTGTAAATTGTCCGTAAGCCAAACTCTTACATTGTTTTTCTATCAACTTAATATCAGGCTTGAATGGGTTATTTAATTGTGCTAGATCATTTGATGCTAGTGGGCCAGCAGCACAAGGAACTGATACAAATGCAGGAACACCATGCACAATGGATTCCATAGCAGCCATGCTGTTCATCGTTACTGTTGCATATGTTCCAGAATCTAGTGCATCATAAATTGTATATTCTTTTACTCTTGCTGATCTAGATCCTTTAATCCTAACTTCAATGGGTAAATTAATGTGTTCTTTAATTTCTTCTTCTGTCTTCTTGACCCAAGTATCATAATCGATTCCGTAATATTTGCAAGCCTTAGGATTGGGCATGACTAATAGAATTTTTTTATTGTAGTTCTTCCATCCCGACCAAGCAAGACTAGGATCCTGTTCAATCAACTTCTCCCATCTGTCTTTTGGAACGTCTCTAATAGTCGAATGTTGATTTTCGTTCTTGACTACTCTATGCCATAACTTCTTACCATTTGGATTACCAGGACTTACGAAATTACCAAGATAACCAGTATCAATATAGTAAAAATCTCTTCCAGTCTTAATACATTCGTTAACGTGATCTCGTTTAATTACACCTCTTACAACTAATGGCTTTGATGTATCCTTAACATCCAGTGTTAATTTTCCATTAGAACCTAAAACTAGAGATTCTTCTAAACTAATTTTATTTGCCATTATTATACTTCGTTTTCCATCATGTTATACAGTTCTGTTTTCCATTCACCGTGAAATTCGCAATCTCTATAATTTTCAAACCACGGTCCGCCTTCTGTATAATGAATTAGTTTTGGCTTTTCGATATCATTATAAACACCTACTAGATAATTCCATGTATGATCTAATTCTCCAATTTCTTCGTCCTTAAGCCAACTAAATCTGTGCATGTATGCACCATTAAGACTTGTATCATTTACAAAGTTTTGTGTTACTACAGCATTGCTAGGATGTCCGCAATTCCAAAGAACAACACTCGACCAATTTTTGCGTGGATACATTGTTTGTTTTTGTCCATCCATTTTTGTATCTTCAGTTATTTTATAATCATGCTGAACACACATAACAGCATACTTGTCATCTGCCTGATCAAACAATTCTTTAATATCAGTAGTAAGTATCATATCACTGTCCATGAACAATGCCCAACCCTTAAAATTCATAAGCTCAGGAATAAGAAAACGTGTAAATGTAAATTCGGTTGATGCTAGTTTATCAATAGGACGATTATACCATCCTGCATCTCGTAGTTCCTGTTGTTTTAATGGTCGCACATCTGCATTGGGCTGTTTACTAATAATACTGTGCTTGCATACTTGATATGCAATGTCTTCTCTTGTATCGTATCCTACAAATACTTTCATTATTCCTCCAACATCCTTTTGGCTTTACCTGATTTTAATTCACTCAAATGAAATTGTCCATATGCTAAATGATTCCCCCATGCCTGAAGTTTATCTCTATCAGGATAATAAGGAGTTTCAATCTTGGAAAGATCATTTGATGCTACCGGAGACGCTGCACTTGTCGGTGCTAGAGCAAATACCGGTATGCCATGAAATATAGATTCGACGGCTGCATTTGAATTAAACGTTACTAGAGCATATACATCGTCGTTAAGTGCCTGTTCTAGTGTGTCAGTTACTAACCTATCCAATCTAAGTTTATTTCTGCGTCTTACTTCTACGGGTCTATCTGTAAACTTCTTAATTTCTGTAATTGTATCTGCTAACCATTGATCTAAATCTTTTTCGTAAAACTTCATTGGTTTTTCGTCCGGCGCAGCAATAAGAATTTTTCTTCCATCCTTTTTCCAAGGTTTAAATTTTTTATTAAATGCTTCGAACCTATCATTTGGTCTTTCAATAATTGTGTTTCCATGTTGTAGATCGTTCTTAACAATTCTGTGCCAGTATTTCCAACCATTGGGGTTGCTTTGTGTTGGTTCATTACCCCAATACCCTGTATCAATATAGTAAAAGTCTCTGTTGTCTTCCCAACAGCGATGCATAATTTTTTTCTTTAGGATACCTCGTAATACAATAGGATCTTCGGAGTCGTCATAGTTAAAATATCTAGAATCTACGGTAGGAGAACTGCAACCGTTAGCAAATGAATTAACATACGGGTCTTTATTATCCTTGCTTAAAAATATCCAATTTCTCATTGTCTTTCGATATCCTCTTCAATACAATTTTCACCGTATTGTATTTCAACAACTCTTAATGGTTTATCAGTTTCATTTGATAACTGGTGCCATTCATTTGTAGAAATATGCAAACTTTTATGCTGTTCGAACACTCCGTAAAGTTCGTAATCAGTAGTCTGTGTGTCGATGGTATAAACTGTCGCAGTTCCTTCTGCAACAAACCAATGTTCTGAACGTTGTTTATGTCGTTGCATTGATAAACGCTTTCCGGAATCTACTGTAAGTTCTTTCACTTTAGTATGATTATCGTATTCGTGTATAACACGGTAATAACCCCAATCTCGTTTTGTTTTTGGTGCTTTCCATTCAGTGAGTATCCAACTGCTTGAATTCTTTTTATCCTCTCCTCCTACACCAAACTTGAAAGAAAGTCTAGGATCGGTTACCGAAAGCATTTCTAAAATATTACCCTCAGTCCTATCGCCGCCATTAGCAAAAATTATTTTCTCACCGCTTTTCCAAAAATTTAAAACATACTTAATTGCTTCTGTGGCACTATCATTACTGTCATCAAATTCTATCACTTGATCAACACACCCTAGTGCTTCGATAATGGCTGCACGTTCGTTCCAAGGCATAAATGCTCTACCTTTCTTTCGCTCTAACCATTCGTCGGAATTAACTCCAACAACTAGGTAGTCTCCTAAATCTTTTGCTGCGTTGAAATAGGCAATGTGTCCTGAATGTAGTGGATCAAACCCACCTGTTACTAATACAATTGTGTTCATGCTTATATTTATGTGACCAGTTAATTGGATAAATATAGAAGTGAAAAAGGAATAATCATGAAAATACTAATATGTGGCTTGCCAGGTAGCGGCAAAACTACTTTGGCAGAACCCTTTAGCAAACTAATTGGCGCAGTGTGGATAAATGCTGACGCTGTCAGAAAGGAATACAATGACTGGGATTTTACACCAGAAGGTCGTATTCGTCAAGCACAACGTATGCGTTATCTAGCAGATGGAATAGTAAAGGCTGGAAAAATATGCGTTGCAGATTTTGTAGCACCCACTCCGCAAGCACGTGATGAATTCGGTGCAGATTTTGTGGTATGGATGGATACAATCAAGGAAGGCCGTTTTGAGGATACAAACAAGATGTATGTTCCATTAGAGAAAGGTCAATACGATTATCATGTAGCCGAATGGTTTAATGATACTCATGTCCAACTAATGGATGTTGTTTCTAAGTATTTGCAAAATGGTAGCAAGAACTAGACACTTAGCCAAGGCAGTGACCTGGCGAATTATTGCGAGCACAACTACGGCATTGATTGCCTATATGTTTGGCTTGCCACCAAAGGCAGTAGGTGCTGTCTTTGCAGCCGATCTCGTCATCAAGTTTGTTTTATACTACATACATGAACGAGTTTGGTATAAACACATAACATTTGGAGTCAAAGATGTTTGATTGGAAGAAGCCAACTACGGAGATGTTAGGTAGATGGCAACCGTGGCACCCAGGCCACACAGCACTGTTTAAAAAAGCATTTGCTGAAACTGGACAAGTAGTAATCATGGTAAGAGATGTGGGAGGTATCGTCGGCGAGGATGCTGGTGGGGGTCGAACCGCTAATCAAAACGATAATCCATTTGAATGGGATCAAGTAAAAAATAATATTATCGATGCATTATGGAAGGAGGACTTCCGTGAAAATGAAGATTATATTATTATGAAAGTTCCTAATATAGTTGATATAAGTTATGGAAGAGGTGTAGGATATACTTTCACAGAACACAATCTAGGTGAAGATATACACAATATCAGTGCTACAAAAATACGTGCTAAACTAAGAGAAGAAGGTAAACTTTAAAGAGTTGCATCGTCTAGGCCAGCGGTTCTAAGTTTAACAATGTTGGATATTTGCCACTGCTTGATGTCAAGCCCTTTAATGATGCCTAACCACTTATTACGCAATAGGGCAAATTCATTGATAATCTTTTCAAAATCTACAACATCATTTTCACCATCTACAAACTTTTCAGCATCTCTCGAACTTAATGCACGTTGATAGTTCTCAACATACTTTCTAAAGTGCGAAGCACGTAGACGACGAAGTTCAATATTAAGATATTCTAGGATGGCTTCGATCTCTTGAAGTTGGCTGAACCGTGTTTCAACGATAGCAGGCATCGTTGCTGATGCCATCTCTATTCTTCCTTTGATGTTTGTTTCTTTCTTTGCTTCTAATAGTTCGGATTCGAAATACTTTGCAGCATCTGGAATAGTCGAAATATCTTTTGAAACACGGTCATACCAATTTGTCATTTAGTCATCCCATTCGTCTTGTTCGCCGGGTTCGTCTTCGATTGCATATTCGATTGCTGTGTCAAGATATGTATCTATACCTAACATACCTTCTAGTGTTGACTCTGCAATTCCATAATCAAGTAGTGTGTTAACAAACTCGGCAGCGGCTTCTTGCTTGTCCTTGTCAGGAATTCGTTCACCTAGAACGTTCCAAATATCAGCAAGTAGATCCTGGTTCATATTTTTACTCTCCATTGACAGATTCTGTTTCTACCTCCACGGCTTCTTCTGCATCTGCAATGTCGGGCTTGTTGGCAATGTCATTAATAATCATATCTAACTTCTCACCAATCCACGCTTTTCTATACTCCAAATGCGTTTCTCCGTTAAGGTCAGTGTATTTAAGTCTATTACCGTCTTTCTTAAGTAAACCTTTCGCCTCGAAAAGATCTACAAGTCCACTGTAAGGATCCATTCCTGTTTCGTATGGAATTTTAACTTGAACTGATTCAAATGGTTTTGCGTAACGTGTTTTCATTACCTTACAGGCTGCTCTAATACCTTGCACTGTGGTTACTTTATTGCCGTCTAAATCTTCCTTAAGTTTTAGTTTACGCATTGCAACAACAATACTCGATGCGTAGATAAAGCCTTGACCACCACTAATTTTATCATCTGGATCAAACATATCCTGTGATGCATACGTGTGGTTAGTGCATACCATACCTACATTATAACTACCAATCATGTTAACTGTGTTACGAACGAGTGCTGTTAATGCCTTAGGCTTACGACCCATATCACCCTTCATATCACCCTTTTGAAATTGATCAACGTCAGTGGGTGTTAATAACATACCCAAACTATCAATAACAAATAACACTTTAGGACGTTCTTCTTCAGCCATGTCTCTATATTCTTTCATGAATTCAGAAACGGTTTTAGCAACGTCATCGATCATGCTCATGTTAAGTTTAAGCAGTTTATCTTCTGATGTGTCAACATTTAATGCTTGTAGCCATTTTTCATCTAGTGCATTTTCACTGTCAACTAACACAACAAAAATACCCTGTTCCTGTGCTGCCTTCACGATGTTTGCTGAACAGAAGTAAGATTTGCCTGAACCAGATTCACCCGCAAACACGGTAACCTTACCCAGTGGAACGCCCTTGTGGAAGTCGCCACTGATCAAATAGTTTAGTGCTAGGTTTCCCGTAGAAACCCAGTCAGTAGGATCATTAAATCCCACACCAAGGCCATCAATGCTCTTGGTTAGTGTCTTTCTAAATTTAGTAATGTCAAATGCTTTTGCCATAATTACCTTTCCTTTGTTAAGAAGCGTGTGAGATCTCGCTGGATACCGTATGGAGATTTTTGCCGGAACTCACACACAAACTGTTTACTGCTGTCTGTTACGGATCATTGCCAAAATGTCCTGAGCCCTGTTAGCACTGTCTCCACCTTCTGCAGGTGTTTCAGATGCTACTGCTGGTGCTGCCTCTGCTTGTGGAGCAGGTGCTGCCTCAGTTACTGGAGCCGCTTGTGGTGCTGGAGCAGATGGTTTGGCCTTGTTAGGATCACCTGTAGCCTGGCCCATTCCGGCTGGCTTAAAGTATTGTCCCCACTTGTCCATATCATATGCTTCACCATCAACTGATGCTTCAAACATTTCTTTCATAACCTGTAGTTCAACTTCACCTGGCTTCTTAGGAAGGAAGTCATTTAAGTTAAACAGGCCATTTGCTTGGACTGCTGCATTTTCTTCTTCAGTTAATGCACGCTCTCTACGTGACCATTGCGAAGTAGAATAATCAGCGTAACCGCCTTTGCTTGTTTTCTTAATACGGAAGTCAACACCCTTCATGTAATCAGTTGGTAATTCTTCCAACTCAGGATCCATTAATGCACCCTTGATAATTTGAAAAATTTGTGGACCAATGATAAAACGTCTAATTGGATTTTCCGGTGTCTTGTCTTCGCCAATCGGATCCTCGTTTACGAAACCTTGGAAAATATAAGAACGCTTCTTCCAATACTTACGACCCATGTCCTCAAGACTCTTGTCCTTAAACCATGGACGAACTTCTGAAAGAATTGGACACGCAGTTCCGTCATTATACATTTCCACACATGGAACCTGCACAATTACGTTACGGTTGTCCGACTCGCCTTTAATACCTGCGAAAGGTAATTTAATCATCGCACGTTCTACCCAAAAGAATGTGTTGTCAGTGTTACCGTCTGGTAAGAATCTTACCACGGCTTCCTTGCCTTCTTGCATATTCCAATGTGGGTAAATTGCGTTGTCTCCGCCACCAGTAGAATTACCAGTTGAGCGATTTTGCTGTTCCGCTAGTTTTGCGCGGATTTCTGCTAATGATGCCATTTTGTAGCCTCCTTTGTTTGCCTAATAAAAAATGTCATTTATGCCTAATGCATACTTACTATTATATGCAA
>Ga0222719_10000454_pt1 | contig 40705 bp, 77 predicted proteins | sample C33_34DmetaG_FD_165039 | JGI IMG/M metagenome (GOLD analysis project Ga0222719, IMG submission 165039) | Estuarine water microbial communities from San Francisco Bay, California, United States - C33_34D | ecosystem: Environmental > Aquatic > Marine > Unclassified | place: USA: California... | reverse complement strand
TCAAATTATCATAAATATGTGTTTTTTGTCCCAAACCGCCATCACAAGTTTGATTTTCAAAAACTTTTAAAACAAAAAAAAATTGATACCGAGGCTCATTATCCTGATGCTTTTTGTAATTTGGATTGGGTAGATTCAGAATTTCAACCTGAAAGCGACTTTTATGCTAAACAAGCACTCACTATACCGTCTAACGCTTTCATGACCGACCTGGAGGTTGAATATGTTGGACAGACGGTTAAAGAGTGCTACAACCAATAAAGGAAAAACTATGAAAAAACTACTGCTAGCAGGCGCTATGCTGCTTGCATCGTTGACTACTGCTTTTGCTGAACCAGTAAAAGTAGGATTTATCTACGTGGGACCAATTGGTGATCACGGTTGGACTTATCGCCACGATATTGGTCGTCAACAAGTCGAAGAGGCTTTTGGAGACCAGGTTGAAACTGTATACCTTGAAAGTGTTCAATATGGTCCTTCAGCTGAAACAGCTATTCGTAAGATGGCTCAAGGCGGAGCAGATATTATCTTTGCTACCTCGTTTGGTTATATGGATCCAATGCTTAAAGTAGCCAAAGACTTTCCAGACGTAAAGTTTGAACATGCAACCGGGTATAAACAAGCAGAAAACATGGCTACTTACGGGCTGCGTTTATATCAAGCTCGTCACGTACAGGGTATTATTGCGGGTATGATGACAAAGACCAATAAAATTTGTTATGTTGGAGCTTACCCAATTCCTGAAGTGATTCGTGAAATTAATACTTTTTACCTTGGGGCTAAAAAGATGAATCCGGATGTCGATATTGACATCATATGGGTTAATACATGGTATGATCCTGTCAAAGAAGCCACTGCTGCTAAAGTTATGATCGTAGATGGTTGTGACATGGTCGCCCAACATACTGACTCACCTGCACCCTTGCAAGCAGCAGAAAAAGCAGGAGTTCTTGGCTTTGGTCAAGCATCTAATCAGTATAACTTTGCACCAAAAGCACAGCTAACTGCTACTATTGATAACTGGGGTCCATACTACATTCGTAAAGTACAAGCAGTTATTGACGGTAATTGGGAAACAAATGACTATTTTGGTCATATGAATGAAGATGCAGTGCAGATGGCACCGTTTACTAATATGCCTGAAGAAGTAGCTGCTGAAGCACAGCGTGTGAAAGATGCCATTTCTGCTGGTGAGTATTTTGCATTTACCGGACCTATCTATGATAATAATGGTAAGCTGCAACTAGCTGACGGCGAAGTCGCAACAGATCTTCAACTTAATCAAATGATGTATTATGTTGAAGGTATTGATGCTAAAATACCAGGAAGTTAAAAAAAATGATTCCAGTCATTGATTTCCAATCAAAAACAGCACTGGAAGAGATTCGTGAAGCCTACACTACTGTAGGCTTCGCAGTCTTTACCAATGCTCTTTCTCAACCAGAACAAATCACAATGAATTCATGGTTTGACTTGATGAAACAGTTTTTTGAATTAGACATTGAACTTAAGTGTAGATACATCTATGACCCAGAGACAAATCTTGGTTATACAGGTTGGTTGAAAGAGAATGTTAATCCAGAGGCTCCTGGTGATATGAAAGAGTCTTTTAACTACAATAATAAACGAATGTCAGAGCATCTTTGGCCACAAGAGATTACTGGGTTTAAGTCTAATGCTCTTGCCACTGTAGACATTGCGGACAAACTAACACTTCGTATTCTAGAAAAGTTTGACTCTATACTTAACTCAGGCACTACATTAGTTGATGCACACCTAAAGCCCTACAACACTACTAGAGTGATCCACTATCCTCCTTATAATGGACCTGTGCAAGATAACCAAAAACGAATTGGAGAACATTCAGACTATGGTACTATCACGCTTCTTTGGCAGATTAATGACGTACCGGGACTTGAGGTCCAAGACCTCAAAGGTAGATGGCATCCTGTACCTTATGCTAACGATGGGGTCGTTGTTAACATTGGTGATTTACTTCAACGTTGGACTAATGATTATTTTGTGTCTACTAAACACCGCGTAGTTAATTCTCATATACATTTACCAAGATATTCTATGCCGCACTTTGTTGATCCAGAACCAGGAACTATTGTCAAAAACTTACGTAATGAACCTGCAAAATATGACCCTATTGAAAGTAAAGAATATCTCATGTGGCGATTAGCACAGTCTTATTAGAGTGTAATAAAATTGTAACATATTTTTGTTATAATTTAAAAAGTGAGGGCGATCAACGTCCTCACATTTTATTAGGGAGATAAAAATGAGAAAACTTATCTTTGCAGCCGTAGCTGCTTCATTGGTTTCTAGCGCCGCATATGCTAGAGAATATGTTTCAATCGCAGGATCTTCTACTGTTCTGCCTTTTGCTACTATCGTAGCAGAGCAATTAGGAAATAATCCTTCTTTTAATACGCCTGTTGTGGAATCAGGAGGATCCTCTGTAGGTAAAAAAGGCGTCTGTCAAGGTATAGGCACTGAATATATTGATATTGGAAATGCTTCTTCACGCATGAAAGTAAAAGAACTTGAGTATTGTACAGCAAATGGTATTGCCGTTACCGAAATCAAAGTAGGCTATGACGGTATTGTAGTCGCTAACGCAAAAGGCGGTATTCAGTTGAATATTTCTAAGAGCGATTTAGGTAAAGCATTGACTGCAAAAGTTCCAGATGAAAATGGAAACTTTATCGACAATCCGTATACACATTGGAATCAAATCAATCCAGATCTTCCAAACATTCCTATTCGAGTGATGGGGCCGCCAACCACATCCGGTACTCGTGCATCGTTTGTAGAAATGGTTAATGAAAAAGGATACTGTAAAAAAGATGCTTTAGCTAAAGCAGCCTTAAAAGCTGCCGGTGAAAAGGCTAAAGTATGTCGCGCAATGCGCACTGACGGTGCTTACATCGAAGCGGGTGAGCAAGATAACTTAATTGTTCAGAAACTGCAAGAAGATACAGGCACATATGGTATCTTTGGTTTCTCTTATCTTGATCAGAACTCTGATGTACTTGAAGGTGCCGTTGTTGATGGTAGTACACCTACCTTTGACGCAATTGCTGATGGTGACTACTCAATTTCAAGATCACTCTATTTCTATGTAAAACATGCACATGTCGGTGTTGTTCCTGGTGTCAAAGAATATATGACCGAATGGACAAAGCATTGGGGTGAAGATGGTCTGCTCTCAGACGCAGGTATGATTCCACTTCCTGCTGCTGAAATGAATGAGATGAAGTCTCGGATGAAAGATTTACCTGCACTAACAGCAGCTGATCTTAAGTAAAAAAAGGTCAAACTATTGACTAACGGCGGTGTCAAAATTTTGACATCGCCAATTTTTTGTCATTTTGTGTCTTTCTGGATAAAATAATTTGCCAACTAAGGTTTTATAGCATATATTAACACTATGGGATTAAAACTAGCTTTACTTATGGGAGTTTTGATGGCCGCTCTGTGTAGCGGCTTTTACTGGTACTATCAAGATAGTCAACAGCGAATAGCAACTCTTCGTGAGAATAACGCAAAACTTGAAGTAGCAGTAGAAACTGCCGAGTCTAGTCTTGCCTTAGTACAAGGTGAGATGAAGAAGCTTGGAGAGCTGAATAACCAACTTCAAACAGATTTACAAAAAGCCGAAGCTTATAGTGATGAGCTAAGGGGAAAACTAAGTCGTATGAACTTAGTTGTTGAGGCGTTGAAAGACGCAAAAGTACTAGAGGGGAAAATGAATGGTGCGACAGCAAAATTATGGCGCGGTTTCATGGGCGATACTGGTAACACTAACGAGTATCCTCTTCCTGAGTGGTTGCAGCTGGAGACCTCCCGAACCGGAGATCAAAGTAGTAACCCAGGTGGAGAAAGTTCAGATACCGACAGTAGCGAGGCCGAAACCACTCCAACTGATTGATACACGGGTTCATGTTGTAACCCAGGACAATCTTGAGCAATTTATTGAAGAATATAAAGCTTTACATGGAGAAATAGCTTTTGTTGCACTTTCAATGAAAGACTACGAAAACTTAGCTTTAAATATAGCTGATATTAGACGGTTTATGAATCAACAAACTGAAATTATTATCTACTATGAAAAAGCAGTTACTGATACTGATGAGGGTGTAGAAACTAAAGAATAACTAGCACTCTCAGGAAGGTTTATGGATGATCGATCCTGTTAGTGCATTAGCAACAGCCAGCTCAGCCTTTTCGTTAATTAAAAAAGGTTTTGAAGTTGGTAGAGACATAGAACAGATGGCGGGGGATATTTCTAGGTGGATGTCTGCAATGTCAGATTTATCTGAGGCAGAACACCAAGCAAAGAACCCGCCTATTTTTAAGAAACTATTCGCAGGCAAATCAATAGAGCAAGAAGCAATAGAGATTTTTGCTGCTAAGAAAAAAACTGAACGTATGCGAGAAGAGCTTAGGCAATATATTTCATGGACAATGGGTCAATCAGCGTGGGATGAGTTGATCCGTATGGAAGGGCAGATTAGAAAACAACGTCAAGAAACTCTTTATGCTCAAGCAAGGCGTCGAAGAAAGTTTATTGAGATCTTATCAATTATTTTAACTTTAGGAGTAGGTGCAGCTTTGTTAATCACATTTATCCTCGCACTTAAATCAATTACATGAAAAAACTACTATTTATAACTTTTTTAATACTGGCTACACTAAATCCTGTTATGGCTGAAACTATAGTTACAGAGTCTACAACAAATAGCACTGTCACTACTAATGGATCAATGGAGACAACAGTTAAATCTCCTCCACCATCAGCTATTTCTCCACAGTTTAGTGCAGGTAATAACAGTGATTTATGTACAATTGGTGTAGCAGGAGCAGTGCAGACACAAATTTTAGGTATCTCTGCGGGTACAACTTTTACAGAAGAAAACTGTATTCGTTTAAAAAACGCAAAAACACTTTATGATATGGGAATGAAAGTAGCTGCTGTTTCTGTTATGTGTCAAGATACAGCAGTTTTTGATGCTATGATGATGGCAGGTACACCTTGTCCTTATGACGGGCAAATAGGGGAAGCAGCTAAACTTGGTTGGGAAACTCACGAAGACAAATTAAGAGAAGAGTTAGCCCAGGAAAAGGATAATACCAATGTCAAAGAAACTGTTACTTACGGCGGTCTTGGTAGCTTATTCCTCCTACTCCTACTCTGACGACATCACTCCTTATTTTGGAATAACTGGAAATGCAGCCGCAGGAGGACACTCTTGGAGCATGGGTACAGTGTTGCCTACTCCTCCAGGATTAGACATTAATACAGTTATTTACGACTACACTATTCAAAAAGACGTTGATGACTCTGTTAACGTTCATGTTCAAAATGAAAATGCAAACGGCACTGGGTATATATTTCGTGAAACAGATGAATGGAAACCAGGATCTCTCGGCGGTACAGAGATTAGAAAAGTAGTCCCTGTTATTCCAAATATTCCTAGATCTGCATGGGGAGACGGCTCGATAGAAGTAGAAGGAAATGGCACAGTTGAAGATGCAAGAGTAGTATATAGCTATAAGGTAGATCCCTGTTATGACCCACAGTTTGATCCTAATTGTCCTGGCTATGTGACGCCTACCCCTCCTGAAGTTGAGGTCTTCGATGTATCTACTCTTTATGACGCTACTAAAGATGAAAATGTTAATTTAAGTAACGATGAACAAATTCTATTACAAGAGAATGAAGAGGTTGTAGAAGAAGAACTTGATGAGGATGAAGAAGAGGAAGAGAAGCGTAAAAGAGAGTATCGACTAGCAATGCTAGCTGATACTAACGCTAGTCAACTTTTTGCAGAGAATCAAAGAATTGAAGAAATGAATAGGGCTATGCAGGTTGTTGTAAACAATCAATACTCAAATAGATCAGTACCAGGAGGACAGTACAACGACACTATTACTCTTGTAGATGCTGAAATAACGGACAGTAAATCAGGTTTACGCAACGGTTTAGCTCAACAATTACTGCATGAAAAAATGATATCGATGCAGTATAAAAATTAGGAGAAAAAATGATTAAAAATATCTTATTAACATCTGCTTTTATATTTACTTCTGTAACTGCTTTTGCTGTTGATGTTCCTATTTCTGGAACTGTGCAGTCAAGATGTGTTATCTCTGTGGATACTCCAGGTGTCTTTGGAAACCCAAACTCATACACTCTTACCACTGCAGCAACAGATGGAGGCGTTCAACCTATAGTTCGCTTTGACGTCACTCTAGCCGATGCGTACTACGCTCAAATTACAACACCTACTAGCTTTTCGTCTAGTCCTTCTTTAAATGATACGGTAACTTGGACTGGCTCAACAGAAGTGAGTTCAGTATCGGATGCAACTAATATGGGTGACTATGAAACAAACAAAGTGACATTTGGTCAAACAACACAGTACGATTTAACTGCGACTGGATCAACTTGGTTTAAATCAACTTCTGTTGCAACTAATGGAGGTAATAGAGCTTTTCCAGGTGGTTCTTATGAAGCAGTAGTGGAGGCGCTCTGTATAGCACAGTAAGATGAAAACATTTACTTCTTTTATTACTGTAGTTTTATTTTCCTTGTCAGCGTATGCGCATGACATGACTCCTACGTATCCTCAACTCAAGTATTCGTGGAAAGAAGGGCTTTTAGAAACAGAACTAGAGGTGTTTAATAAAAGAAATGATGTAGACTACTATGAGATAGGTGTTTTCACAGAAGATTGGAAACCAGTCCCATTTGTCTCCTCATTCAAAATTTTTAAGTTAGATTACCTTGAAAGAGTTAGATTTACAGTGTATATTAGAGAGGACGATAAAAAACGTGCAACTTATGTATGCTCTAAATCAAGAAGTAGAAATGTTCCAGCTCCTTCAGCAATAATATCTTCTACAATTTGTTCTAAATTTAAGAAAGATGATCTATGAAAAGACTAGTTTTCTTACTAGGTTTGTTGTTATCAAGCGCAGTTTATGCAGAAAGCAGTTCTTTAAATCTTCAATTACCCTCTCCAAGCGGAAACTACTCATCTGACAAGTTTAGAGCAGGTGAGTTAGATTGTTCTAACTCTATTGGAGGCTCGACTAACTTTGAATTTGGAGTCACAGGTATTATTGAAGACTATAGTTCTCCTCTTTCTAATAGTTCTGGGTCAAGCACTAAAGATGTTGGAGTCTATGCTAGAGTAATTATTCCTCTTGATGGTCCAAAAGAACGTATAAATTGCAATACTTTATATCAATTAGAACTTAAAAAGAAACGTTTAGAAATTCAGAGACTAGAGGCCGAGTTAAAAAAACTTCAAGAATTATCTGACCCAGGAAATAAAAATGATTAGTTTTGACTTAGAAAATATAACAAAGGGTATTGGAATAGTCACAGCCACTTTTGCAATGATTGGCGGCGGCTATACTTTATGGGATAAAGTAGGTAGCAAGGACATACTTACCTGGGCACCAGAACACTTTGAAATAAGCAATGGACCCGTTGACGGGACATTTGATGTTATCGTTGCTCGCGAAAAGCACAGAGACGATTGTAGTGTTGAAGGCTTTACACTTGAGGTCAAGGACAGCAAGTATATGATTCATAGAGCAATTCCTGGTATGACCAAGTTTTCAGGACCAGCCAGTGACAAGATTGACAAGTTTGGATTTACATTTACTATCGATGAAGAACACAGAGATATGATTCCATCAGGTAAGGCAATATTACTAGCACACATAGATTATAATTGTCCTGAAGGTGCTGTAATTGTGAATTACCCAGACCATGAAAATTTACAATTTGAGATTAATTAGGAAATCGTTTCATGGATAAAACTATATGGATTGTGTATGGTATAGTAGTTATTACTTCAATAGCTGCACTTCCTTTTGTTATTAGATTACAGGTAATGCAACCTTTTTTATCTATGTGTTTTTAGGAGAGATAGATGGCAAAAGATCTTGGACAAGAATTAGAAAATGCAGAAGAGAATATTGAAAAGCTTAAGAATAAAGAATTTAGAATTTTAGGTTTTAAGGTTACTTTTATCAGTGTTAGTGCTCTAGCTGCTGTGTTAGGATCAGTTTTAGGCGGGCTGTATGGAGCTTTTGAAGTTTATAAAGACTATATGGAAATGAAAGAACAGATACAGTCTTATGTTGCTCCAGATTTATCAGGCCTTCAAGAACAGATGAGTGTTTTGAGTGCTGACGTCAATGGCTTAAAAGACATTTCATCGTCTCATGTTAAAATTATTGATACTTATGGAGATAGATTAGAGTTTTTACAAAACGGTATTGAGATCAACGAGGCGGCCTCAAGAGATATGAAAAATAATATGCGTGAAGATATCTCAAGAGTTGAGAAGATTGTAGATAACGTTGAAGATGATATGAAAAAGATTGAAGGTGATGTTAGAGAAGCAATTCAAAATGCTGAAGAACGCTTCGAAAATAAACGTGATGGGCTTCAGAATGATTATGATGAAAAAGCAAATCGTTTGTCAGAGAGCAATACGTCACGTATGGATGAACTAAATAATAAAGTTGATCGTAATATCGCTCGAATGGAATCTAAAATTGAATCTGAAATGAAAGATTTAGAGGATCGGTTAGGCAAAAAACTACAAAGAGCACTTGATAATCCTCTAGCTAATTAACATGGTTTTGTTGATATTCACTATTATTTGGTGTATGATTATGTCTGGTATGGTAGTATCAGCTGTTGTTATTCATGATTATTTGCTTTTAAAAGACTATGATATTCCTCAGACAGATTCTGAGATGAGAACAGTTTTGTTATATGCTAGAATACATGAGGCTAACGAAAAATACTTTCCAAGCCCTAAGCAAAAACCTGTAAATAGGTTAGCAAACCTTAGAAAAGGTCTTAAATGAGTGCAAAGATTAACACTTGGTAATGATGTTATTTTCTGTGCAGGGCGTTCAGGTTCTACACTTTTTAGATCAAAAGCTAATAGTGTAGTTTTTGGAAATAATTTACATTCCTTAACAGGAAATTTTCATGATCCTACTTTAAATTTTCATCTTTTAATTAGGCATCCTATACACAGATATTTATCTGGATTTTTCTTTGAATGGTACTCTCACATCTTACCTCATTGGGATGAGCAAATTAAAAAACCACTTAAAGATCCAATGTATTCTCTAAACTTATACTTAGAACAGATTAAAAATCAAATTTGTATTCCTGACCCAGAGCATATGGGTAACTGGTTAGTAAAGTTGGATTATGATTTTATTTCAAAATGCAGAGTTTGGAAGTTTGAGGAGATTGACAAATTAGCCAAATATGTTAACATTGAATCTGAAGTGGTTAATGCTAATGAGTTTCTTACTTTTTCTTATTTTGAACTGTATTCTAGACTTAGCTCAGACTTAAAAATTTATATTAACCAGTATTTAAAAGAGGAAATAGCAACTTATTATGTAATACTAGACTCTTTTTACGGAGCAAAAAATGACTTTATATCAAAACCCATCAGCCACTGACACAGGCAAAACAGAAGACTTTCCTCTTCAGTTAGCTCGTGGGCATGTCTCAAATCACTCATCTATACATAAATTTGGTTGGAATACTGGGGTAGGTACCTCAGAGGAAACCGTTTGGGATGGGTCAAATGTTTACTCTTATTCCGCAATAGGCACAGCAACCGCTCATTCTACTACAAATGCTAACGACTCAGTTTCTACTATAACAATTCAAGGTTTAGATGAAAACTTTCTTTTAGCAACAGATACTATCACAGTTGATGGAGCTGCGTCAGCTAATCAATATTCACGAATTTTTAGAGCTTATATGACTACCGCTAACACAGGTACTACAAATGTGAACGCGATTGATATCAAAACTCATAGCAATACTATTGCTCGGATTTCAGCTGCACAAGGGCAAACTTTAATGGCTTTGTACACAATTCCAGCTAATAAAACTGGATACCTTCAAAAAGTTCAATTTACTTCTAATAAAACTGGTCAACCAGCAGTATTTCGTATTCTTTCAAGAATAGCTGACGGTAATCCTACTAATGAAGGACCGTTTAGAACTATAGGTCAGTTTGGTCAAATGGACGGACCAACACAGTATGAATATAACTGTCCTATTAGACTCGCGTCTAATACTGATATTGAAATTAGAGCTATAGGTACAGCATCAGCCCCAGCTTGTGGAGCGGCATTTGATTTAATATTAATTGACGGACAAGATACTATAGATCCAGGTACAGGAGTTGACTAATGATTAAGTATATCGTACCGTTAATCTTTTTTACACTTCCTGCTGTCGCTGATGATTTTTTACAGATGAGAGAGTTTCGTGATAACGTATGCTATGACGGCGATACTTGTTATGTAACTGCCCCTTCACTCCCAGAACCTCTTCAAAAAATGAGTATCAGAATATTAGGCATTGATACTCCAGAGATTCGTGCAAAGTGTGATGATGAAAAGCGACTAGCCTATGAAGGTAGAGAGTTTGCCAATCGTATGTTCCGCGAAGCGGAAACTATAGAGTTTGCGAATCTACAGTGGGATAAATATGGTGGCAGAGTGTTGGTTGATGTGTATTTAGATGGAAAATCTTACAGAGATGAAATAATCAACTCTGGGTTAGCGAGGCCTTATGATGGCGGAACAAAAACCTCTTGGTGTCCTACCGAATAGTCCTCTTGCTAATGCAATGGCTCAACCTCAGTTAATGCTTGTGAAACACCAGGACTATGGACTAACAAAGTTTATGAAAAGGATTAAAGATGACCGAGATGCTCGCAAGAATGTTAGATGATACTCTTTGGATCTATACTGCGATAGCGGGATCTTTACTAGGCGCAGCCTTTCTAGCATACTTTAAAGATACTCGTGCTGGTCTGTGGTGTTACGCTAAACTAGATCAGACACTTGATTATCTTGTAGAAAGATGGGGCTGGACTTGGTTAGAACAACCGACTGATGCATGGAGAAAAAAGTATCCTTATGTCACTAAAAAAATAGATGAATTAGAGGCTCGCATTGAGCAACTAGAAAATAAAACAAAAGAGCACAACAATGTTGGAAATTATCAAGACTCTTTTGACTAGGAGAAGATAATGAGTGAAGAAACTAAAGTAACTATTGATGCAGATGCTGCCGCAGGTATTGATGCTAACAATGACGGTCACATTTCTAAAGAAGAAATGGAGATGCACTTAGAGTTCAAAAGAAAGGCATTAGAAGATCAAGATGCGCAGCGTGATGCTATGCGTAAAATGACTTGGTTTGCTTTAATGGGTATGCTTCTTTATCCGTTTGCTATTCTTTTAACCTCATTTTTAGGTTTAGACAGTGCAGCAAATATTATCGGTGACATCGCTCCTACTTACTTTGTAGCTATTTCTGCCCTTGTAGCTGCTTTCTTTGGTGCAGATGCGTTAAAGAAGAAGTAAAATATGTGGATTGAGAAAAAGTATTCAGATCCTTGGCCTCATATAGTAATTGATAACTTTTATCCTGACGACATTTGGGAGTATCTAACTAAAGATCGACAAAGTCTTTTTGATCAGTATAAAGATGATGCTGTTACAGAGCCAATCAATGTCAATTATACTTGTGTTCAGGATAAAAAACTGCTCGACTTTTTTACTTCTAGAGTCTCACTAGATTATTGTAAATCTAATTTTCCAGAGCATAGAGACTATAATACAATAATTCCTTGGATTAATTTAAAGATAGATAGAGATATTCTTGATGAATACATGTTTCCTATTCATGTAGACTATCACACCAAGGTATTTTCCTGTATTACTTACATAGAGCCTCTTCATGCGAACGGTACTATCTTATTTGACGAGAATAAAAACTTTGATAGAGTAGTCGCTTGGAAGCCTAACAGAGCCGTTATTTTTTCTTCTGTTGAGAATGTAACTTGGCACACTTGGGGAGCTTGGGAAAAAGAGTCAAGATATACAGTAGATTTCTTCTGGCAAAGAGACAATTCAAAAAAAGAAGGTGGCTTAGGTTACGACTAAGCTACTTTTATATTCTCATAAGGTTCTCTTTCAATTACAATAAACAAAATTATGGAGAACTTATGGAATACTTTAACCAGACTCAAAATGACTGGCGTGTTGCTCAGTGTTGTCAATGGCATGACAAAGCTCTTGCCAAGCGTTACAATATGGGTACTACCACTAAGACTTATGCTCTTAAAGAAGGCGGCAAAGAAAAAGTCCAGTCAAAAGCTCTTTCTAACTGTAATAAGCTCGTTGACGCTTTAGAAAACTACTTTCCACATCAACCTATGAACTTAAGAGCCTTCAGAATTTCTTCTGAACTCTTTCCTTGTTATACCTTAGATTTTACTAATGATTGGTATGACGAGATCAGAGATGAACTTAAAGATATACTGGCTAGAGCGGGACGCGCAGCTAAAAAGCACTCTGTTCGTCTTTCAGTTCATCCAGGTCAGTATACTGTGCTTGCTTCAAATAAGCCAGATGTCGTGGAGAAGTCTATTGAAGATCTTGAATATCATGCGTTGTACGGTCAGTATATGAATCTTCCTGCTGAAGATTTTTCTATGAACATTCACTTACAAGGACTCTATGGAGGAAAACACGAAGATGGTATTAAACGGTTCGCCACCCACTTCCCATACCTTTCCGATTATGCCCAAGGCTGCTTATCCGTCGAGAACGAAGATAAACCCAACGGCTATGATATCCGCCACACACTTGAACTTGCCCAGCGTATCCCCATACGCTGCACACTTGACACACACCACTATGCCTGCCACAGAATGGTTGAAACAGAAAAGGTTAAATTGGAAGAGAAAACAGTCAATAGGAAAGTTAGAGACGTGGATCATATCTCCCACACAGACGACTACTTCATTGAAGCTGTCAAGAGCTGGAGAGGTGTACGCCCGTTGTTCCACAAATCTCAATCATTTCACCCCGACAATCCAGATTACTGGATGAAACCAAATGCCCACTCAGAGACTTACTGGGATGAAGAGTTGATGGCGCGTCATGTACCAATGTTGGAATATGCAGACTTTGATATTGAAGCTAAATTCAAAGAAGTAGCTGTTCAAGGATTTTATGACTTTATTAAAACTGAGGAGCAGTTTGCTAATGAACCTGTAGTAGCAAAAAGACTATGAGCACTGCACTAGTACCCTATGAAGAAAAAAGCATCTCTTTTGTTTTTAGTCTAGTTGAAGATGACATTGAACTAGTAGACCGAGAGAGTGTAAAAAGATTTTTACCTGATATATTAGGTAGGGCTTTAGCACGCAGCTGGATAGATCAAGACTATAAAAAATCTCTTATGTTCGACGTTAAGTCCACTCTTGCTAAAGGTGGGGTTGTCATTCCTGATGAGTATGAGTGTGTCTTTGAAACTACTACGGGTCAACGGGCTAAGATTGTTGTATATGAAAAAGCTAAAAATAATTTTAAAATTAGAGTTTGTGGACTCTCATTAACTATGATTGCATCAAGATAGGAGAAGTTATGCAAGAAGGACCGTTTTATTCTGCTGTAAAAGCAAAACACGAAGGTGTTATCAAACAAGAATTTGTTACATATTATATTAATGAGGACGGCAACGTAGCAAAATCTACAGCTGTCAGAAAGTTTTTTCCTGATGATTATGTTGATTCTACTTCTAAGGAAATTTTCTCACAGATAAAATAAAAATTTGACTCTACATATGTGTAAGGTATAATGAGGATGTAATTGCATCCTCATTTTTTTTTGGAGAACTCATGGCAGTAAGAAAATTTAAAAAATCATCTAATGGTACTTATATGTGGAAAACTATGAGTTCCTCTGTAAAGCGTAGACCAAAACAGGAGTGGTGTGCTTTTTACACTCCTCAAGGTAGAATGGTCTCAAAACCTGCTGGAAGAAGACCTAGAAATGTTCATCCAGAGGACTGGTGTGCTATGAAAACACCGTTTAAAGGACAAGTAAAAAGGAGTTATTGATGCCTGCTAAAAAGAAAAAAAGTAAATCTACTGTCAACAAGGCAGGGAACTATACTAAACCTACAATGCGTAAAAGACTTTTTAATAAGATTATGCGTGAAGGTAAGGGCGGACGCCCAGGTCAATGGAGTGCTAGAAAAGCACAAATGCTAGCAGCTGCTTACAAGCGTGCTGGCGGAGGTTATAAATAATGGAAATTAAGAATGATGGTTTATTCGTGTTAGATCCGCAAGGTGACCCGAAACCCTATAACTTACCAACAGAGGGTAAGGTTATAATATGTGGTATTCCTGGTGCGTTTACTGGAGGTTGTACACGTAAACATCTACCAGGTTTTGTACAGGCTATTAATGATGAAACTTTAACCGATAAAGTTGTTTTTATTGGGGTTAACGATCCTATGGTTATGGATGAGTGGAATAATATACATGGACATCCTAATATTGATTCTGTAGGTGACCCGTTAGCTACTTTTACTAAAAATGTTGGCAAAGACAGGCATATGGGAGATGCTATGGGAGTGCGTAGTACACGTTATGCGATGCTTGTTGAAGACGGAAAATTTGTAAAGTTTTATGAGAACCCCTTTATTGATGGGATATTATAGTGGACTGGTTCACTGCTGATTTAATTTATGCCATGAATGAAACCTCTTGGGTAGATGGTATAGGCACGATCGTTGTTTTATTAGCTGCTTATGCTTGTTTTAAGTGGATAAATAAAAGGTTTAGATAGATGGCACCAAGAATCCCTAAAAAAGCAGATAAAAAGACAAGGAAAAATAATGGCAAAAAAACCTAGTCAACGTTCTCTTGAAAATTGGACACGACAAGAGTGGCAATACTCATCTGAAAAAGAAGGTAAGAAACCTCGCAAAAAACGAGGACGTTATCTTCCAAAAGCTGCTTGGGCTGCGTTATCTCCTGGTGAGAAGCGCGCAACTAATGCAGCTAAACGCAAGGGGTCCAAGGCGGGTAAGCAATTTGTTAAACAACCTAAAAAAGTTGCTAAAAAGACTCGGACCTACAGGAAAGGAGTTGGTGGATGAACTGGATTACTAATCGTATCAAAGAACATTCAACTCACCAGGGTGTTATCGCTATTGCTGTTGCAGCAGCGGTGATCTGGGGAGGTATGGCTCTACTTGACATAATTGTCTGGGGAGGCCTCATTTGGGGTATCATGAACATCATTCGTGACGAAGGATAAATCATGTCAAAAACGCGTAAAAAGCCCAAGATAAATATTTCAGAGCTATTACGTAAGCACAAGGCGGGCAAGAATATTGGTTCTACGAATCGTGCTCGCCTTGTAGCACGCGGGCTAATAGCCCGAAAATCTGGTCCTCATAAGGGTCGGAAAATAGACCTAGGAAAGAGAGGAAAGTCATAATGGCTATGCACGGTAATAAAAAAATGAATGGTAAAAAGAAGCCTATGTCTGGTGGAGCTAAAAAGAAAATGAATGGCAACGGTAATGGTCTTACTGCTGCTCAAAAGAAGCTTCCTCCCGCACTTCAGAAAGCAATTCTGAAGTCGAAAAAGAAGAAAAAATAATGTATGCGAAAGCAGCAAAGATGGCAATGTTCTCTTCCATTGTTTACTCTGAATTTGAAGAGCTTAACCACAAATTACTAAAGATGGGTTTTAAAGACTGGTCATGGTTTGATCGCGAAGGAACCCAGGCTTTTGTACTAATTGATGGAGATGAGATTGTAATCTGTTTTAGAGGCACTGAGCCAGACAAAATGACAGATGTTTTTGCAGATCTCAAAGCGTGGCCTAAACGTAGCCAAGAAAGAGGCTTAGTCCATTTTGGTTTTGCTCAAGCTCTTGATAAAGTGTATAGTGATATTGTTGGTCATGTTGATTACTTAAAATCAAATTCCAACATAGACTATAAAATTGTGTGCACAGGGCATTCTTTAGGGGGAGCTTTAGCTACTCTCTGTGCTAGCAGAATGGATTCTCATGAAGCTTATACTTTTGGGTCTCCTAGGGTTGGAACTAAGTCATTTTGCAAAGAGATGCAAACAGATGGTATTAAGCACTATAGATTTGTCAACAACAATGATGTTGTTACAGCAGTTCCATTCTGGTTTATGGGCTATCGTCACTACGGTCATCTTGAGTATATCAACCACTATGGCAACATACGTAAAATGACTTTTTGGCAAAGGTTTAAGGACAAACTAAGAGGTAGAAAAGCCGCTTGGAAAAATAAACAACCTTTTGATGGTGTGAGAGATCATGACATCAATGCTTATTATAAAAAGATATATAATGTCAGTTTACAGAGCGAGGACTAATTGTCCTTTATGTCATCAAGATAATGAAGTCTGGTTCGAGAGGGGCGTTATTGTCCCTCTCGATCTAGTTGAGTGCCCAAAATGTGAACATCTTTTTGAGGCAAACAACTTTGTTTCTTCTTTCATCGAGATGAGGAATAATATTTCGATTTCCTCTAATTCATTACAATACTCAGCCACTATTTGATTGCTTGTCGCTTTAATTTAAGTTATATTTATACATAATCTTAACAAGGAGTACGACATGGCAAAAGGCAAACGCTCTAGTGGTAAAAACTACGTTTCGAAGGGTGAGCGACCTTCCGTTTCTAAAAATATCCGTAAGTCTATTCGACTAGACTATATGCAAACTGATGCAAGGCTTGCTAATCAGGTGAGGGCTTGGCGTGCACATAAAAATGTAATGCTTACTATTCCGAACCCTGATAAGAAAAATACTAAAGAACGCTTTCTTCGTGTCCCCGCTATTGATGTGTGGGGCTACCCTCGTGATATGCAAATTAAGATGCGCTAATGCCTGAGGGTCCTGAATGCACTCGTACAGCACGGCAAGTAAACCGTGCTGTACAGGGTAAACAACTTGTAAATTTCAACTTCATTTCCGGTAGGTATACTAAAAATTTGCCTATAGGTTTTGCAGATTTTTATTTCGCTATTGACGAAAAGCCCTTACCTGTAAAAGGGGTATACAACAAAGGTAAATTTATTTGGTGGGAGTTCGGTGATCTTCTACCAATTTGTTATATGTATACCACTTTAGGTATGACAGGTAATTTTAAACTCCAACCATCAAAACATACTCGTCTTGCGTTTTATTTTGATGATGATTCGGCAGTATATTATAATGATCAACGTAATTTTGGTACTATTAAGTTTGTATTTGATGATAAGGATCATCAGAAAAAATTGGCTTCTATTGGCCCTGATATGCTTAATAATCCTTGTTCTTTATCCGACTTTCTTCACATTGCTCGTCGCAAGCCCCGATGGACATTGGTTAAGTGGCTTATGGATCAGTCTCAAATATCTGGTATTGGAAATATCTACAAATCTGAGTCTCTCTTTTTAGCTGCATTAAGACCTGATAGACTTTTAGAAAGTTGTACTGATGACGAACTTGAAAAACTTTATTATGCAGTTTGTAAAGTATTATCAGCATCATATGAGTCTGGAGGGTCAACTATTCGTAACTATTCTGATTTACATAATAATCATGGGAAGTATACTAGGTTTCCATCTAATCCAGATGAAATGATAGCAGCCAGACAATCTCGTGTAATGGTTTATAATCAAAAAGAAGATATTTACGGAAATCCTGTGGAAAGAATTAAACTTAATGATGGCAGAACCACTTTCTGGTCTCCAAAGGTGCAATTTTAATGGTTTGGAAAAATTACGATCCTATTAAACAAATGCCCCACTTGTATGAGGGTTATGTAGGTGATGACGGAGTTGTTATCCCTACCACTGATGATGTAGCTTACGAAAATAATAAAGATTTTCGTTGGATCTATAATAAAATGACTATTTGTCAAACTCAAAAGATACCTCATGGACCAGTAGGAACTACTCCTACAGAATATCCTGTCTGTGTCAAGCCTACATTTAACTTGTTTGGCGGATCCATTGGTTCAATTGTTTGTCACACCGAGGAACAGTACCGACAAGTAACCAACCCAGGAGCATTCTGGTCAAGGTATGCTATGGGAGAACATTACTCTATAGATTTTATATTAAAAGATGGTGAGATATTGACTCATTTTGCCATGAGAGGTGAAAAGCTACAGCACGGAGCCTTTGATTATTGGGAACTTGTCAAACTCCCGATGAAAGAAGAGGAGTACATTTGTAGCTGGATTTGGAACCACATGGGTGGCTACACTGGAGTTCTCAATATTGAGATGATAGGTTGTCAGATCATTGAGGCTCAGCTTCGTATGGGAGATTTAGATCGTCTCGGAGATCACGAATTGATGGATGCAATCTATAATCTATACAATACGAACACTTGGGATTGGCAACCTAATGACTATACTCCAAATACTTTTTATCTAGCAGCACTTTTTGGACAGCCTGATACGCAGTTCACTCTTAATTTAGAATTATTTGACTATATATGCGGCGAGGAATTAGTCTATTATCAGTTTGATGATCCTGATCTATATTTCACTAATCCTGCGCATGGTAACAGGATCGCCCTTTTTTGTGATGATAATTTAGATAGAGTTATTAAAGCAAGAAATATTGCTATTGAAATGCTTACTCCAGATATTGATGGTAAATATATATCTCCTTTAATTGGCTTTCAGGATTTAAGTATTTAATTGCCTAATACGTGTTTTTTCTATATATTAAACTTATGAAAAAACAAAAAAGAACCAAAGCCCAAATTAGACAAGATCATGAACAGTGGCTCCTTAAAAGAGGAGTTCACCCTTCTCAACTTGCTAAAGCTAAAAAATCTAAAGCTGATTTCCCTAACTATAAATCTGACATTGTTACTGCACCTACGTCTGATCGTGTCGGTAATGGTTTTGTAAAAGGTAGTAAGCGATATTCTGGTAGTGGTGTTCATATTGGACAGGCTTATAACAAGGGAAATCTTGTAGTTTTATCTTCTAAAGAAGCATCAGATTCAGCAACAGGGAAACGTCGATGAGTATTTTAGACTATATTAGAGTAATACCTGATTATCCAAAACCTGGGATTGATTTTTATGATTTAAATAGCTTATTCAGCAGTCCTGCTTGGAATTATTATATTGAACAACTTGCTAATGAATGTGAAAGAAAACATTGTCATCTCACTAATATAGCGGGACTCGAAAGTAGAGGGTTTGTAGTTGGAGCAGCACTATCTCATGCTATGAGTCTTCCTTTCGCTATGATTCGTAAAAAAGGTGCCAAATATCCTGGCAATCTTATTGAAGAACCCTACGAACTTGAGTATGGTTCTAATACTTTAGTTTTACAAGAAGGTGTATTTGGCCACACAAGTCGAGTCTTACTTGCAGATGATCTAATTGCTACAGGGGGCAGTATACAGGCAGCAAAAAATTTAGTCGAAAAGACAGGAGCAAAAGTAGTGGGCTATATTACTCTCTTAAATCTTACTAATCTAAACTCTTTAGAGAATGTCATCGCAGCGAGGAATATATCATGAATAATATTGAACGTGCAAAGTGGAATAAATATGCTAACGACTATATTCGTAAGGTAGAGGCTTTCTGTCAGCGAGAAATTTATAAAAAGTTCTCACTGGGTAGTGTTAGACTAGACTGGGACCCAAAACGTCGTTCATCTCGTGGAGGAATGTACGCTGATGGACCAGGCATAAACATTGCAATGAATCACCTTTGTCGTGATCATAAAGGCGAAATTTACAGAGTTTACGAATATAAGTCTTTTGATGATCATCCCGACATTGGGGGCTTTTATACTCGTAGAAACTATGATAAATTAGACATGGTTATTCTACATGAGATTGCACATGCGCTTCAATACTACTCCTACAAGATTAATCGTCATAGGTGTAAACCTCATGGTCCTGTATGGAAGAATTTTTATAGCCGACTAAGAAACGCCTTTCTTAACTATACTCTCGAAAACCAACACGAAATGGCCGAAGAGTATCAACGAATTAAAGACGAAATTCTAGGCATCAAGAGAGAACCTTTAATTGCAAGAGCCGCATCAAAGTAGCACTTTTTGCTCAAGACCTTGGAACGAAATGCACATCGAGGAGGACGGTAGCGTTACTCCTTGTTGTGTTATGCCGTCTAATCGGTTTCCTATGGGTAGTAATATTGAGAATTATTTATCAGGTGACGCACTTAAAAACCTTAAACAAGATCTTCTCAACAACATTAAAAATCCTAACTGTGAGTGGTGTTGGGATAATGAAAAAAATAATATGTCTTCTCATAGAAGGCAGCTTGCTATATCTTCTGATGGTTTAACACACATACATTTAAGACTTAATAATGTCTGTAACTTTAAGTGTAGAATGTGTAATCCAAATTTTTCTTCGACTTGGGAGATTGAAAACAGAAAACATAATTATTTTAAGCATACTTACGATGTTACAAAAGATATTTTTGAGGATAATGAACACCTTTTTGACTTGTTAAAAACACAAATAAGATCTGGATCCCTAAAGTATATAAATATTTCAGGCGGTGAACCACTTATAACTGATGCTCATTGGCGTTTATTAACTTTTTTAGTTGATAATAATTTAACCAATGTTTCTCTTTCTTACTCTACAAACTTGTCAAATATTCATTATAAAAATGTTAATCTTTTAGACTTGTGGAAACAATTTAAAAATGTTACATTAGAAGCTAGCTGTGATGGTTGGGGTCCTGCTGTCGAGTATTCTAGAACTGGATTCGATAGAAAAGTTTTCTTAGATAATGTAGCCAAAGTGATTAAGCATGTCAGGCTAGATATCAATTGCGTTGTAAATGCCTATAGCGTTTGGACACTGCCCGATATAGAAAAATTTAGAGAAAAGTTACTAATAAGAGTCCATTACTCGCCCTGTTACTTACCAGAATTTTTAAATCCGCAAAGACTGCTACGAGAAGATAAAGAATCGCTTAGAGACTTATATACAGGAAACCGTCATTTAGAAAAACTATTTAATGATTTTATTGATACTGATCTACCAACTTTAGGGAAGGACTTCATTTCATATAATAAATTATTAGATGTATATCGAGGAACTAATTTTTTTGATGTCTTTCCTCAATATGAGAAATACAATAATTTTTAGGAGTTAAGATGGCAAATCTATATTCAGATTCAAATATGTATATAACAGACGTTAGTTATGGTGACTATGGTGGTAATAACTGCTATAACGTTTCTTGGGGTTACACGTCAAATAATGATACTGGAGAATTTACAGTATTAGCAGATAATGTGATACAAAACGTAATATCTGTTGGTCGTGTTGAAACTATAAGAATAGAGGATGATAGGAATTTCCCAACTGGCAATGCTTTTACCACTGCTGAGGTTTCACAATCTAACACTTCCGGTTCTGGTAGTGGCTGTACTATAAAGTCAGTTGTTGACCAGTATGGTTTCGAAACTATTTCAACTGTATCTTCTGGAACTAGTTATGCTATAAATGATACAATAACTTATCCAGGATCCCAGTTACATCGAGATTATGACCTTATAGTGACTGTTACAGAAATAGATGGTGGAGGCATTAATTATTTCCCTACCGGTCTTAGTAATGCTGACGTAATTTCTAACGCTGTCCCGCTTATGAATGTAGAGTATGGTTTTAATTAATGCGTCTTATAGTAAATGGTTGCTCTCATGCAGCAGGAGCAGAATTAGAGGCTCCATCCCAAGGTTGGTGTTATGAAAAGGCTTGGGGGCAGCATCTTGCAAACAAACTGAACTGGGACTATACAAACCTTGCTATGTCAGGGTCTTCTATAAGAAGAATTGTTAGAACTTCTTATGAATTTCTTTTTGATTACATCAAAAAAGGTAATTCAACTGATGAATTATTCTTCGTAGTCATGTGGCCTGGTTACTTCAGAACAGAGTTATTCTTTGATAATCCTCACGAATGGAACTGGGATAACGGCTGGGTTCCTTTAGTAATCGGTAATGATAAGCGTTATAAAAAGACTTTTCCTTCTGATTTGTATAACTACTACAGGCGATGGGTGGTTTTAACCTCTAATAAGACTCTTGTGACAGAGTATTACAACTACATGCTTAATCTTCAAAATCTTTTATATAGATACAAGATTAAGTATTTATTTTTGAGTGCAGTAGAACATCAACTATCTACTAATGACGAATATAATCCTTATAAAATTCATATTGATAAGACACGTTATCCTCATTTCTTAAATCAATCATTAGCGTATACTAACTACTGTGGGGCTAACAATAGAAAAATATCTCAGTTTAGTATAGATTCGGGTTATAATTCTCACTATGATGAAGATACTCAAAAGTGGTACGCTGATTATTTATTTGATTTATTGCATGAAAAAGAACTGCTTTAACATTGCCTAAATCTCTTTTTTAAGTTATTATATTGAAAATGAGGGAAATTATGGCAAACTACTTAGTTCGTAAAGGTAAATTTACATATGAAGTTGCAAAATTTGAAGAATCAAACACACCAGTTGGCGTATACAGGATCACTGGTAGCCGATGTGATTGCCCTGCTCGTACTCGCAGCTGCAAGCACTTTTCAATTCTAAAAGCTTGGCAAGATAATGGTAAAACCAAGGGGGCGATCGTCTCGGATAACGCTGAGATCATTGGTAACATTTTTTGGTAAAGTTGCACTTGGATTGATAGTTATTCCTGTTATAATTGTAGTTTTACTTTGGGAGTATTTTTTATATGAATGTAGTTGTATTATCAGGAGGGTTCGATCCCGTTCATGATGGTCACATTGAGATGTTCAAAGAAGCTCGAAACAATTATGATCTAGTTCTTGTAGGACTAAACTCAGATGATTGGTTAGTCCGTAAGAAGGGTAGACCTTTTATGTCTTATGATGTAAGATTTGCTGTACTTTCTTCGTGTCAATATATTAGTGAAGTTTTTTCTTTCGATGACTCAGATGACACAGCTAATATGGCAATTAAATATGCTTTAGATACTTACGGGATTAATTCAATTACTTTTGGTAATGGGGGTGACAGGTCAAATAACTTTCCAGAGAAAGACTTTTGTTTTCAAAATGATATCTTAATTGACGATACACTAGGCGGAACCACTAAACTTAATTCATCTTCTGATTTTTTGGCAGAATGGAAGTTCCAACCCACAGAGCGAGAGTGGGGACTTTGGAAAGTGCTTGCTGACTATAAAACAGTTAAGGTAAAAGAACTTGTAGTGGCTCCGAACTCAAGTTTATCGTGGCAATCGCACGAACACAGAAATGAACTTTGGTTCATACGTGAAGGAACGGCTACAATATACTATTCATCTGACGATAAAGGTAAAGATGTTTTTGTAACATACAAAAAACCAAACGATACCTTTAATATTAACAAGAGAAAGTGGCATCAACTAGTAAATGATACTGAAAAATCTTTATCTGTTATTGAAATTCAGTATGGCAATAAGTGTGATGAGCACGACATCTTACGCGGGCAACGTCCACAACGAGGTGTCTTGCCTAGCTGATAACATATATTGGGAAGCGCGCAATCAGTCTACTCGTGGTATGATTGCGGTAGCAAATGTCACTCGAAACCGAGTTCGTAGTCTTCACTGGCCAGACAACTACTGTGATGTTATAAAAGAAGGCCCAGTACGTGAGTCTTGGAAAACTAGAAAAGACCCTTCTCTACCTGATAGTGAGCGTATTTATTTTCCTAAAAGAGATAAGTGTCAATTTTCTTGGTATTGTGACGGTAAATCAGATGTTATACCAAAACAAGATGCAAATATTTACGAATTATCTAGAGCTATAGCCTTTAAGATTATTCATGGAGATTTCTATGATAATACTGGAGGTTCTACTCACTATCATGCAGATTACGTAAACCCAGATTGGGCGAATCATATGGAGCAAACTTTTGTCATCGGCAATCATATATTCTATAAATTTCCTTAATCTAATCGTTCCTAAAGAAGCGCTAAAAGAATATGTGTATAACATGTTTATACATATATCATCTGTCTTGTTAGTGTTTGGACTTTTAGGTTTACCTCTTACTCCATTTTTACTACTGATCACTGTGCTTGTAGCAGATGCTAAATTTTTTATGGAGGTGATTACTTACCTCCTAGATAATGAAAATTCATCTTGACACTTTACTCCTAATTTTATATACTACAGTTGCAAATGCCCGATAAGGGGTTTGCCTATTTAACTTGCTAGAAAAAGGAGTTAACCATGACTGGTACATTAGCATTTCCTCGAAACTCATTTTTAGGTTTCGATCATATTCTTAACGATCTTGAGCGTATTTCAAAACATGCAATGGATGCGTATCCTCCCCACAATGTTGTAAAAGTTGACGATAAAAAGTTCATTGTTGAACTGGCTGTCGCTGGTTTCAAAAAGAGTGATCTCACTATTGAAGTAAAAGATCATGTCTTGACTGTGCGTGGTGAACGTCAACAGAGGCGTGAGCAGGAGCAATATATTCATAAGGGTATATCAAATCGTAAGTTTATAAAGAGTTATCGCTTAAGCGAGTACACTGAAGTCACTGGAGCTGATTTAGTCGATGGTATTTTGGTCGTTACACTCGAAGTTCGAATCCCTGACGAAAAACTACCTAGAACGATTAGTATTAACTAAATCTGCGTCCCATTGTAAAAATCACAACAATGGGAGAATCAAATGAAATCTTTTATTAGATGGATTACAAAATCACACGAAAATCGTAAATATGCAGATGCTATGTGGCAGATGTGTCGCACAGAGTATAGAAACGATGCTCATTGGGTTTACCATAATATCATGAATGGTTCTTCTTATGAAGACATAAGGAGAATGACTAATGGCAGGTAAATCTAAAAAATCATTTTGGAACTGGATTGAAAGAGCAGGGTATGCTATGGCTGCTAGCAGATTAGCAACTGCAGGATACCACGAGCAAGCTAAAAACTTGATGCTTGAGATCAGAGAGAACAAAAATGATTAAGCGTTTAGTTAACTTATTTAGGCTTCCCTCGGCTTACGAAACACAGAGACGCAGAGAAGAAGCCTATCTCGCTAAATCAATTGATTTAGTGGATCTTGAACGTAGACAACGTGAACTTCTTTACAAAGAAAACAGTGCAAGATACGTATAATGTGGCCTTACACTGAAGAAGAAAACGACTTTGTATCTAACAAAAATTAAAATAAAGACGGCTACGTGCCGTCTTTATAATCTAATAATATTAAGGAATTACTATGACTAAACCTATTATTTTATCAGCAGCTTTAGCTGTTTTATCTATCCCTGCTTTTGCAGAAGAAGCTACTACTTTTGAGTGGCCAGAAGTAACTGTAGGCGCTGAAAGAGAGTTAGAAGCAGAAGTGAATTCTCTTTATACCTCAGCAACCCTCGGACCAATTTCCGTGGGAACAACTGCGAAAGATACTGCTACCTCAAGCGGCTCTTTCAATATTACTAAATATGAAATCGACATATCACAGCCATTAGGCGCTGTTACTCTGTATATGAAGAACGACTTTAATGATGATCTCAAGCACAGCGAAACAGTTATTGGTGGTAAGATCAGCTTCTAATCTTAGTTTAAATAACTATTACGAAAGGAGCTGGTAAAACAGCTCCTTTCTTGCTTTGTGCCCTAGTTTTTGTTATATTTATTTATCATTTCAACTTATGGAGATTTTTATGTCAGACAAAAGAGGTACTTTTACTTTCAATTTTACACCTCCTTATGATCAAGAACTTGACAAGGAAAATGCACGTTACACACTTGCTACATCAGAATATCGCTTTGAAGTAGATCTGTCAGATGGTGTTATGGATACTACTACTAAAGAAATTCAATATCACTTTAATGCTTTCCTTCGTAGCCTTGGTTATATTGTAGGTAACGCTAATGATGGAGACTGGGACTGATGCGAAAAACTATTCTTGATGCAGTAGTTGCACATGCTGAGGGCAACCTTGCAGTTCATAAAACTAATGTAGAGGTATATCTACAAAATCCAGCAGGTATTGGTGAGCACTCTGATATTGTTGAAGCTGTTGTAGCTGAGATGGAGAAGATGGCACACTGGCAAGATATTCTTGACGTTGTTGATGAACATTTTGAGGGGTATGACTAATGCACATTAAAGGTAAACGCTATGATATGGAGCATATTATTCATTTGATTCGTGAAATTGACTATCTTCGTACACAAATTAAACCTCATGATACTGGTCATATTCATACAACTATAAATACACTTGAGCATCGTGTTGAGCAGTTGATGTCAGAGCATGGAGAGCCTAAGACTTATAGTTTTAGCAAAGAGTCTATGCCTTATGTACACGAGTCTGATTATCACGGTTGCTGATACAGAGCGAGCGTGGCGGAATCGGTAGACGCAACGGACTTAAAATCCGTTGACCATAGGTCGTGGGGGTTCAAGTCCCCCCGCTCGTACCAAAACTCGGTTAGTTCAGTGGTTAGAACCCTCCGCTCATAACGGAGTTGTCGGGAGTTCGAATCTCTCACCGAGTACCACAGTCCTGTAGTTTAATGGTAAAACACCTGGTTTATATTCAGCACAGTCTCCAGATTAGAGAGCGATATAGGTTCGAATCCTGTCAGGACTACCAATGATTGATAACTTTATTCATTTTTGTAGATGGTATTTACAATTACGAAAAAAAGGATATAATAGAATTATATCTTTTGACTCAGCCATTTACAACTATAAATACTATAAACTAGATGGAACATATAAATGACTAACATCTCAGAAAAAGAAACCTTTAAGGTGCCAGACGGTTATGATATGGCAGGTACAGAGTTTAAGATATCAGACATTGAGGTAAATGATCATCCTGATGGATCAGGGGACGGTATCCTAACATATGAACTATATCATGATGATGAGGTGGATGGTACGGAACTTGGTAAGGTTGTAAACCAAGTGCTTTTAGACGCACTAACTCGTCAATTAGAAGAAACAAAAAAAGAGGATAAAGGTTCCTTAGCTCAGTTGGATTAGAGCAACGCTCTTCTAAAGCGTGGGTCGAGGGTTCGAGTCCTTCAGGAACCGCCAAACACATGACACCAATTGAAATATTTGAGTATAAAAGAAACTGGTCTCCAGGATACGAAGTCAGACTTCATTCTGATCTTCGAAGATCCGCCACTGATTATTGTAAGGTTCAAATGATGAAGCACCAGTGGGATGTTAATCATTTTACTAATGTGTATGAGGATACTTGGAGATTTGAAAATAGATTAGATGCTCAGTCATTTGCAGCTCAGTGGGAAAGTAGGTTTGTAAATCAGTAATGCGGCATTAGTATAATGGCTATTATGTCAGGTTTCCACCCTGAAGATAGGAGTTCGACTCTCCTATGCCGCTCCAGACAGGTTGGTCGCTTAATAGACTCGCACAGGCCAACGGTCAGCCTGTATTAAAATATATCTCACCCTGCGTTCATTCGGGTGATAGGGTATGGCCGATTATGCTGCGTAGGGTCGCTATATCTGACAGAGAATTAACTCTGATTTAGAGTCGGCAGCTATCCCTGTATTGGATGTCGGTGCAGGGCGATATATCAAATCTCTTCTGCAGCACGGTGGGGATAGGGCATCCCGTATTTGTCCCGTTCGTCTAGTGGCCTAGGACTCCGCCCTTTCACGGCGGCAACAGGGGTTCGAGTCCCCTACGGGATACCACTAGGAGGTAGGTTATGAAACGCAAACCGATGAATAATGGCGAAGAATATGATGTGCTAACAAAGGCAAGAAAGTTTTATTGTTACACACAGCGACCTAAAGTCTGTAAAAAGATTAAACGTGCATATAACAAAAAAGAACGTCGATGGTTAGACAAGCTACTATTAGGGAGAGATGGCTGAGTGGTTGAAGGCACTGGTTTTGAAAACCAGCAAGGGTTTACGCCCTTCCAGGGTTCGAATCCCTGTCTCTCCGCCAATCTATTCTGGACATTTACTCTCTAGTTTAGTATAATAACTAAGAATGGAGATACAATGATAGAACTTGTTATGGCTGGCATGATGAGTTGTGCCTTGATCAAGGTTGATATAAATGATAAAGGTAACAGAACCTGTCTTTACAGATGCCAAGATAAGTCACTTGTTCAGGCGTCAACTAACCCTGAGTATCAGTGTCCACGAACTTTATACGAGCCTTTGCCTAAGAAATAAATAGGTGTGGTGTTAATGGTAGCACGACGGTCTCCAAAACCGTAAGTCAGGGTTCAAATCCTTGCACCTGTGCCAACTTGTAGGATGAAAATGATTTATTTAGATGTAGATGGTGTGATTGCCGATTTTGAAATGGGTATTCGTGCACTCGGATATACTGGGGGAGTTGCGTGTAGTGATCGTGAGCCTGGAAAGCTTGAACGCTTTATGGCCCATAACTACACGCAAATTTTTAGAACTGCACCGCCTACTAATCATATGCGGTTTTTTCAAGATATGTATTGGGATAATCACCCAAACATGAAAATCCTTACTGCAATGGGATCTCACTATAAACAGGAACACATTGAAACTGTTAAGGAGAATAAGTATTGGTGGCTCGGACAATTTGGTTTCGAGAGGGAGGACATCATAATTGTACCTCAAGCGGCTGACAAACTTCAATATTGTCAGCCAGGAGATGTACTATACGACGACAAACGCTGGACTATTAAGCGTTGGAATCAACTAGGTGGACATGGTTTTCTTGTCTACTGTGAACCTTCATGGAGTGTAACTGATGACTAAACTTTTTCTGAAACATTTTGCTAAACATCTTGCTGGTGTTGCTGCTATCTTTGCAGTAATGTCAGGATTTGTGTGGGCAGGAGCCTATTTTTTCGGACACCATCTGTACGGCATGTTAGCTTTCGTAGTTTTGGGTCTACTTTTCTGGATGGCTGACGCGTCTTGGCATCAAGCGAAGAGGGATAATGTATAGGGTAACAGCCTTCTTTAAGGATCGAAAGATCACACAAATGTTTTATAACTTGTATGACGCAATTGACTTTAAAGACTCTGCTGATGCTCATTATGCTGATAAAGTTATATTTGAAAAAGGAGTATTCTCAGTGAGAAAATTAATCTACGATAACTGGAACTATGTAATGGATCATAACTTGAATCCGCTGCGTAATATTCCAGACCTTAACACTCGTCACTTGGTTATGCAAGTTTTAGCTTGGATGTGGTGTATTGTGTTCTCTGCGTACTTTTCATCTATGTGGATGTTTGGACTTACTGCTATTGCACACACACTTATACTTGCAGCCATTGCTGTGACCGTAGGAACTTTTGCAGTAGCAAAGAACAATCCAAACCTTTTTAACTTGCGCTCGGGGTATCACTCGGTAAGTCGCGCTCGTCAATCTATGTGGGTTAATGGACAACGTGTAATTCTTGACCCGCGTGACCCTGGGGGAGAACATGAATAAAATCAAACAACTGTTTTGGGACGGAAGAGATTCTGTAGAGGTGTTTGGAGCAGCTGTGCTATTTGCCGTGTTTGGATCTCTCATTTATATTACAATCGTTGAACTTTTAAGAAAGGTGATATGTTCATGTTAGCAGTTGTAGCTGTTATCTCTGCACTGTGGTTTGTAGACAATGCAGAGTTTTTAGAAACTGTGTCTGAGCAACGAGCTGAGGGTGCTACGTGGCATCAGGTTGGTTGGCAAGCACACGAAGCAGGACTTCCTGCTATTACTATTGATTCTAATGATCAAAAACACATTGTATGGAAACTGAAACATGCCAAAGACTCAAGAGTGGATTAAACAAAAGCTTCAAGAAGAGCGTCAAGGTTGGACTGAATATGGCAACCGACGCTTAACTGAAGAGCTAGAAGAGCTGAAACAACGAGTTTCAGATTTAGAAATTGTATACGAGGAGATGCGTGATGAGTTGTCCGTGCGGTAGATCACCGATTGGCAGGTGTGTGGGCTGGCACTCTCTTTCAGAAGAAGAGTATCAGATCAAACTCTCTCAATATCAAGAGAAGCAAAAACAAAAGGAACAAAAAGATGATTGAAGGATTTCAACCACCGTGCGTGGTATTTAGAACTCGTGTACGAGACGAGTCGATTGAGGGACCAAACCCCTTTCGCTGGCAAAATGTGAAGAGCGATGAACTGTTTCGTGGTAAGCGAGTTGTCTTGTTCTCCTTACCAGGAGCGTTCACTCCAACTTGCTCTACCTATCAGCTGCCAGGATTTGAAGATAACTATCCTAAGATGCGTGAACTTGGAGTTGATGAAGTGTATTGCATCTCTGTCAACGATGCATTTGTGATGAATGCTTGGGCCAAAGCTCAATCAATTGAATCTGTAAAGGTAATACCTGATGGATCAGGCAACTTCACTCGATTCATGGGAATGCTGATTGGCAAGAATCATCTAGGGTTTGGGATGCGTTCATGGCGATACATGTGCGTGATCAATGATGGTCGCATCGAAAAGTGGTGGCAAGAACCAGGCATCAATAACGACGGTGAAGATGATGATCCGTATATTGAGACTACTCCTGAAAACATGCTTGCATATCTTGAGTCTAATGGGGCATAAAGTTGTACAGTGGCCTGAAGAGGGTGATGGCGGAGTAAGCCGCGAAAGTTATATCTATGAGTGGATTGACTGTTTTGAGCCGAATAGCATCTTTTTTGATGTAGGATCTTGCTGTGGTCAGTTTGCTGCTTATGCCTCGGCTAAAGGGCATGAGGTTTGGGCTTTTGAGCCTGGAACAGCAAACTCACAACATATTATAAAAGCACTCAATGAATGTTCTCTCGACTTTATGTTGGTTACAAAACCAGTGTATTCGCATAAAACTGTGATTCGTTGGAATGATGGTCAACCAAGAGTTGGAGGCCATCACAAGTTTATTGTAGAGCAAGGTGAGTTTCAAGGAGATGCAGGACTCAGAGGAATCTATCGTTCAGCTCAGGGCCAATCGCTTGAAGAGCGACACACCTGCTTTTTAGATCAATTTCCTCAAGCTGACTACATGAAAATTGATGTGGACGGAGCAGAACGAGCTGTGTTGCAGGGAGCTAAACAACAACTCAAAGGATTGAGAGAGTTGTGTGTAGAATTCAATGTCGATTGGCCAACTGAGATTGAGGGATTCAGCGAAATGTACAGAAAGCAGATTCAAGGCACTCTTCACAACGTATTTTATAAAAATGATAACTAGACAATGCACCAAAACTATGCTAAATTATGTGTCATAACCTATTTCGATACAAACGCTGGCGAACAGCGCGGGCACAATATTTCGAAGAGCGTGCGACCGAAGGGAGCCTGAGGGTGAAACGTAGTTTCTTATCGTTCTACGCCACACTTGCGTCTACACTATGAAATCTATTAGTTTTATCCAGGCTTACTTTAATACTGGTTCCAAAACAAATTCCTATTTTCTTCCTTACTCTGCTGGCTGTATTTGGAGTTACTTACAGTCTCTTTCTGATAATCCTTACACCCTTAATAAGCTAGTCTTCAAAAGAGAACCTATTGAAGACTTAGCTCATGAATTACAAAATGATACTATTGTAGGTTTTTCTTGTTACATTTGGAATAGGAACTATAACCTTAAACTAGCTAAGAGAATAAAAGAACTTAATCCAGATGTTAAGATTGTTTTTGGAGGACCAGAGCTAGAAGTTACTGATCCTGATTTCTTTTCTCTACATCCCTACATAGATGTTCATGTAATTAATGAAGGCGAACTAGTTTTTGCTGACTTAGTATATAACATTGACAATCTTCCATCGGTAAATGGTATTATCTTTAATCAAAATAATACTACTGTAAGAAATCCTCCCGCTAAAAGAATTGATGAACTGTCTGACTTGCCAAGTCCTTATCTTGATGGCACGTTTGATAAACTTGCTAAAGACAATCCTGATATAGAATGGAACTGCACAATAGAGACTAACAGAGGTTGCCCCTACAAATGCACGTTTTGTGATTGGGGATCTCTAACCTACTCTAAGATTAAAAAGTTTAGTCTTGAGAGAGTCTTTGCTGAACTAGACTGGGTATTTAATCATAATTGTTTTAGTGTTGAACTAGCCGATGCAAACTTCGGAATATTTGTTGAAAGAGATAATCTCATAGTTGATGAATTTATTAGATTAACTAATAAGTATGATAGACAAATTCATTTTGCTACTAACTGGGCTAAGAATCAAAATAAAGCAATAGTTGGGTTAGTTAAAAAACTAATTTCAGACGGCAGACAGACTAATGCTTTTGTAACTATATCTCTACAATCTTTAACTGATAGTGTCTTAGAGGCTATCAACAGAAAGAATTTACACGTAAATAAGTTCAATGAAATCTATGAAGACTGTCAGAAGAATAATGTACCTTTAAGCACTGAGATAATCATAGGACTACCTAACGAAACTTTTACCACCTATAAGCAGAGTTACTATAAACTATTCTCTGTAGCACCTAATATTCATGTTAATATTTATAAGTTAACAGGCTTAAATAATGCAGAGTTATATTTGACTAAACAAGACGGTGCAGAGTTTAGTAAGATTTTTGACTGGCTTGACAGTAATACTGATGATATTGATGAAGAGTATAAGTGGGTTAAGTCTACTAACTCCATGCCTTACGATGCTATGTATTCTGCTACTGAGTTTTCTTGTTTTATTAACACCTTCCACATGAGGGGTTTGACAAACTTAATCTCAAGACACCTTAACGATAGTGCCTTGATGACTTATGAAGATTTTTATGAAAAACTGTATTTATATATCAAAAAGCAACCTTTCTTCAAAGACTACTTTAATTACTTTAGAGAACAGTATGATCAGTGGTATTTGATTGGGAAAAGCGACTTTCATTCTATATCCTCTGTTAGTTTTCACGCTAATAATTATTTGTATCATCTTTTTCTAAAGTTACATCATGAAAATAAAATTAAGTTTACTTTTGAACTAATTCAAGACTTTTTAGATGATCAAGCTATTTTTATTGATAAAGTCTTTGATCTACAGAAAGAATCTGTGATAACCTTTAGTAATCAAACACACTATCCTAAGGCTGTTCATGGTTATGAACTCTATAACTCTTCAGAAGTTTTTGATAACTTTGATGACTTTATAAGTAAGTTATATTTTTATAGAATGAGTTCTTACGGTAAGGCTTTAATTAAACACGCTTCTCTTAATCAAGCAGCATAATTAAGTCTTAACTTGCTTCACTCTTATTTATTTGATATTCTATTAAAAATTCAGATAGTAGGAGAAATAAATGCCCAACTGGTGTAACAACAATGTAACCTTTAGCTTCAACACAGAAGACGCTGCTCAAGAGTTTTTCAAAGTAGTCGAAGACTATAACGAGAATCAATCTGATAATACTCTGTTTGGCTGGTTCGTCCCTGTTGACGAAGAAGATAATAACTGGTCCCGTGCCGAAAAATGGGGGACCAAATGGGATGCCCAACTGTATGACTGGCATATGGACGGTAGGTCAGTTTACCTTGGGTTTGACACAGCTTGGGGTCCGCCCGTTGAAGTCTTTCGAGCAGCGCTTGATAAAGGAATCCAAGTATCTGCAAGCTACTATGAACCTGGTATGTGCTTTGTCGGCACTTTTGATGAGGACGGTCAGGAAGAGTTCTACGAGTATGCTAACGAAACCGCTGCAACAGTTCGTGAGTTTATTGGAGAGCATCTTGACGATATGTGGGCTATCTCTGATCAGATGGCAGAATGGGAAGCTGAAGAAGCACATGACAGTGATGGGGGAGTAGAGAACTTTGGCTAAAGCTAATTTTGGTGAAGCAGTTGGTAAGTGCGAGATTTGCACTATTAATCTTTGGGATTCATGCGGAGGTAAACCAGCTGTGTGGCCATGTAATGTAAAGGACTGTCCTTATGAGGAAGCTGAACTTCAACATGCTCACTTTAATGTTGAGACTGGTGGGGGCATGGGTTCTGGTCTTGGGCAGATTGACTTCTGATGATTGATCAAACTGACAAAGAAGCTGAATACTATAGAGATATGGTCGTCTCCCAAGGCGGCCATATTGAGACTCTTAAAAATGATCTGACACAACTTACAGAATCGTACTACAAACTTGTTGAAAGAGTGAAAGAACTTACTGAGGAGCGCGACAATCTAAAAGCACAACTCGGTATCCAGCAATATTGGGAATCCGACAACGAGGCTTAAAAATAGTCTTGACAAATTTTTCTCAATTACTATAATGTAAGTATGTTAAATTCGTACTGGGAGTATGCAGGTACTCGGTACAAACATAAATTCAAAGTTCTAGAAGCATCACACGGAAATTATCATGATGTTTCATTTCATCTATTCGATGACCCTTCTTTTGAAAACTATGATTGGACTGTAGAACCTCCAGAATCTATTAAAGACTTAATGTTAACTCGTGCTTATCAGTTACGAGATTCATATTCTTACTTAAAATTTTGGTTTAGCGGCGGTAATGACAGCACTACCGCCCTAAACGTATTTTTAGATAACAACATCCATATTGATGAAATTGTTACATATAAATTTGCTCCTGATAATAAGGATACTAATCCTGGTGACTTTGAGATAGATAACCATGTTCTTCCCTATCTTAAAGAGTTGCAAAAGTCTATCCCTAAAACTAAGATTAAAATTCTTAATTATGATCATGACTTTTTCGATAAATATCTTGGTGATCGTTGGGTCCATACTAAAAACAATTTAAGTATCAGACATTTTTACATTCCAAAGATAAACGGTAAAAATTTTTGTAACATCATATGTGACGGTGAACCTATGATTGAGTGTATCAATGGTAAGTGGTATGCGGAATTGTGGGACACAGATAACTATGCAGAGTTTGCTCCATATAGAAATATTGAACTGTTCTACACAACACCTAGTTTACCTGATCTTCACGCTAAACAGTGTCATATGATGAAAGCAATTCTTTCTAAACAATATTCTAAAAGACCTGTATATCATGAATGGAAACAGTTATTACGAGAGAATATAAGAGATAAAGCAATTGCTCCTGAACCTTGGTGGTTTCAGAAAAAATCAGTAACACCTAATATATTACAATATACTTTAGGACCGAAAGATTTACATATGTTACGAACTATGACTTCTGAACAGAGAGATAAAATTCGACATCAAATGAATCTCTCACTAGGAGGTCATAAACTATTTCGTCTTCAGCACGGATTTAAAGCTCATACTTTTTACTTGGGAGAGTGACTTGAATATTTATGACTATAAAGGGTATTATACTGATTACCTTAAAGAGAAGAATGTTTCTTTAGACACACACCTTCATTTGCATCCTTTCAAGCTTGATCTGCATTGGCAGTCTCTAATGGAATGGGGTGAGAGCAACCTACATATTGCTACAGTTAAAGACTACATTCCTCGTCCTTTTACTCGTGAAGATGCTTTAAGACAGGCTGCTATGTTACAGAATTTAGGATATTCTCGTCATAACACTACTGAGTTGAATTGGGGCATCGAGCCTGAACATAATGAGCTACTTAAGAGTTTTTTAGGTGATGAGGCTCTTAATCAGTTAAACTTAGATCAAGAATCTATGTTAGTTAGGCTATTAAGATACGCTCCTGGTCATTGTATTCCTTTACATACCGACTCTTATGACGGTTTCAAAAAACTTTATGGTGACAGAGGACCGATTAAAAGATATTTTGTAGCTGTATCTCCTTGGGATTGGGGACACTTTTTACAAGTGCATGACAATATGATTCATCACTGGGAGCCAGGATATTGTGTAGAAGTGCCAAATGAAGCTTTTCATCTTAGTGGTAATTGTGGTATTTCTCCTAAATACACTCTTACTATAACAGGATTTGTTAATGACTAAGATTGTTACCATTGGACACTCTGGTTATCTTGGTTCTTATCTTGTCGATAGGTTCAAGACTAAGACTTGGCCTGGAAGGTTTCATTGGAGTGAAGAGTGGTGGAAATGGGCAGGAAATCAACTTGATCCAGATGTAGTATTTTATGTTGCTCGTGCCTGTAAAAAAGAGCCTCCGAGAAGAACAAAAGATACTTTACTGAATGAATCTCGTGGTATAACTAGGGCTTTGATGGCTTTTCCAAATGCACACTTTATTTATACAAGCACGAAAGTTGTAAATGGTTATACCAATGATTGGGTACGTCCTATTTCTTTAAGAGATCTAGGTACTCATTTTGAGGAGTCTTTAGAGGGTATGCACCAAAACGATACATTACATCTGCCCATTCTTTCAGATAAAGCTGTTAACAGATTTCCAGCTATTAAAGATTTATCTGATGAGCACCAACTATACGCTAGGGCTAAGGAGATAGGAGAAACACTAGTGCGTCATTGTGCTAAGTCTCACACTATTTTTAGAATTTGGGACATAGAGTAAGATACTTTGGATGTCTTACCTTACATACTTGGTATTTCGCTTGGGGTATTTAGTGGATTAATACCTGGTGTTGGTAACTTTGTATTAATGCTATTAGTGTGGCCTTTCTTAGTCAGTTTTAATATTAATGAACTTTTAATAATGTATGTTAGTATGGCAGCTATCAGTCAATATGTTGGAAGTATTCCTGCTGTAATATATAGTATACCAGGAGAAAGCAGTAGCTATCCTGTGGTCACAGAGAGTAAATTATTGGTTAACCATGATCAGGTTAGTAATGCTATTAGTGGCAGCGCATTTGGTAGTTTGTTTGGCGGGTTAGTTGTTTTATTACTTAGTTACTGGTTATCTGAGTATACTTATTTAATAAAGTATTTTTATAGCACTAAATTATTGGTTGGGTTATTACTTGTAGTCAGCCTTATGATGATATTTACTGTCAATAACCGTTGGTATATTAATTCATTATTAATTGTTATTGGTCTTTTACTAGGATCGGTGGGCTATAATAGTTATACAAACACTGAGTTTCTAACTTTAGGACTTAATACTTTGTGGTCAGGCCTACCTATGCCTGTTGTATTAATCTGTTTATTTGCTATACCTCAAATTTTTAGACATCTTACTATTGACACAGAAAAAACTAAAGCCCGACTGTATAAACTAGGTCACTTATATATTTTAAATCCTTTAGCTCTTACTGCTAGTTCTATTATTGGATTTTTTGGAGGTCTCGTGCCAGGACTTACTACTGTTTTCTCTAGTACATCGGCTTATATTATCTCTCAGTTTTTTACAAAAGATCCTGTTAAGCGTATTATTGTAAGTGAGACTGCTAATAATGCTGGGGCATTTAGTATGTTACTCCCTCTTCTTATATTTGGCATACCGCTAATCGGAAGTGAAGCGATATTACTTTTCTTAATGGAGCAAAAAGGATTTAATGTAATAACCTTTAACTTTCAACAGTTGTTACCCGATTTAGCCTTTTCTTTGTTGATAATTAACTTAGTTGGGTTTTTTATTGCCTGGCCTTTGAGTAAGTGTGTACCCTTTTTTTACAAGATTAATATTAAAAACGTAATGATTGGGGTGTTATTAGTCTTAATGTTTACCATAGTGTATTTAGGGTTCATTAATTATACTCCCTTTTTTTACATATTTTTATTTATAGTGCTTGCACCTATAGGTGCTATGTTACGCAATATTGATACTTTACCCTTAGTATTTGCGTTTATCATTCAAGATAAACTGTTCAGTGGTTTATTCAGATTACATCAATTAATTTAGGAGAAAATTATGATGAAATTACTTCTTTCAGCGGTTTTTGTTACTGCTATTTCAACCTCTTCCTTAGCATTAGATACGCTTACTATCTTAAATAGTGGTAGTAAAACAGGAGGTTTTAGTATGCAAGCTACTGCATACTCACAAGATTTATCTGATGTTTATGACATTACTTTAGTGAATCCTGGTGACCGCTGCGTGGCACTAGGAAATTTACTTCCTAAACTAACTGGTCCTGTTTTGATGCCTTGGGCAAGTGATTATGAAGCAGTAGGCCGTACTGGTGGTTGTGTCAAGTTTAATATACACAATTCTATTGTTTTACGATATGATTCTGCCCCTCTTTATGTTTGCTCAAGAGGCGGAGATATTTCTAAAGATAGCGGTCTTGTGGCTCATACAGTTCCCGTTAACGGCCCTTTAGCCCGTGTAGTGAGAGAACTTAATTCACAATTCAACACTACTCATAAGCCTGTAGTCTATGACGGTTCAGGTGATGCTCGTCTTGCTTTACTTAATGGAGAAGTTGACTACGCACTTTTAAGTAAAAAGCACGTTCTAGTTGTAACTGAGACAAATGAAAATATTACTTGTAATCAAAGCCTAGCCAGTGCAGGTCTCAATAGCTTACCTGAAAAAACTGGTAATCCTAAACTAGCCTTTGGTTGGGATATGACTTGGGTAGCGATTAATATGACCTCTGAACAAGCTAGTCTTCTTAAATCTCGCATGATGGTCAAGCACGCTGACTGTAATAGTGCTATCGGTACGTGGACTAAGTGTAATAGTGTTTACACTACTCAGTGGGACTTAACTAAAGATGAAATTAATTCTCGGTGGGAGCCGATGGTAAGGAGCCAGCAATAATGTACGAAATTAAAAAACCTTTAAACAGATCACTTAGCCCTAAACAAGCTGTTCCAAAAGTAATCAGAGAGCAGAATCCTTGGCACTGGGAAGCTCAAAAAACAGACCATGACGATGCTGATTGCTTTGTCGAAAATATTGATACGATCGACTGGACGCAGCTTGCTGGTTGGGCTGTTGAAAAAGCAAATGAGGTAAGGGTTCCTCAAAAATACTGGTGGTGGAATGAAGAGACAGAAGAAGTGATGCATGCTCAAGACTCTGTAAATCACTGCCCTATCTATGAGCAAGCACTACAGCATGTTCGTGATAATCCCTATAATGAGCATAATACTCAATACTTTAAGTTTGCAAACGAAGAGTTAGATCACTGGTATGAGCCAATGAAAGCTTTATTCCCGAATCTTAAAAAAATGGGAGTATCTTTATTTGTTCAGCCACCTGGTCATTGTATACCTTCTCATGTTGATACCTATTCATCTTTTATGCGTCGAACGGGAGAGTACCCAGATTATACTAGACTTAAAAGATACATGGTATTTGTTTCAGACTGGGATTGGGGTCATTTCTTCCATTACGGTAATCATTGTATTAATCAGTGGCATGGGGGTGATCTTTGGGATTTGCGTGGCGGTATTTATCATGGCAGTGCTAATGCTGGAATCACTCCTAAGATAACAATTCACTGGAGTGGTGAGGTGTAATGCTCTTGACAAAATATATTAAAATATTTAAGATATAAAAAAGTGAGGATAATTGAATGTCAACAGTAGTTCAAGAATTACAAGTTTATAAATCTCGAGGTTATCGTTCCCTTACAGGTATTTATACTAGTCCTGTGATCTTTCAAGGTGATTGGGAAAAAGAGATAGAAACCTTACCTTTTGCACATACTCCTTATACTTACTCTGCTATGGAGATTATGGATAAGCAGAAAGGTCAACAAAGTTATGATTTTTGTGCCTTTAAAAGTATTGATGGTGACTCTTTGACCTGGAATCAAACTCTTACTGATGAGGGTTTTTGGGATGAAGAAATTCCTGATAATTATAAATACACTAAAGCGTACTTTGATTGTCCACAAATTAAAAACATCATTGACTGGTTTCAATGTGAGAAGAGTAGAATACGTATTTTCAGACAACAACCTGGTCATGTGAATCCTTTACATACTGATTTTGATAACAGACGTGGATGGGTCCACGGAGAAACTCTGCGAGTATTTGTTCAATTAAGCGATTTAGGTGTTGATTCCTGGTTTAAGTTTCGTACTGATGATTCAGAAATAAATACGAGTCTTAACCGTGGACAATTTGTCATTCTTAATACAGATTATGTAGCCCATCAAACTGAGAATAGAGGTGACAAACCTAGAGATATGCTTGCCATGATTATTAAGAAGAACGATTGGATAGCAAACTTACAAGATAGTTTTGATAAATTAACATTCGTAGACGTATCCTAATGATCTCATTAGACAATACTTTGAATTTTTATCTTAATAAGATTGGTAACTCTGACCAGAGATTTGGATACTATTCTAATTCAGATACTAATGAGATTATTTTTGAGAAGTGCTTTGGTCTACTTGTAAAACTGTCTCCTGTAATTAAGAAGTATCCTACACTTTTTGAAGGAAAGGTTTTGGACTTTGCAAGCGGGTCAGGAGAACACACGCATCTTTTGTCCCAATTTAGTAAGTATGTATATACTTATGATGCTGCTAAGCCTCATATAGATTTACATCACGAGTTATTCGATGGTGTTGATAATATTACAGTCCTTGATAGTGAAGAAGAAGGTTATAACCTCAAAATAGATACTTTTTTTGTTATAGCTTTTTTAGCACTTGTAAGTGATCGTAAACGTTGGTTTAATACTTTAACTGACAGATTTAAAGCAAAACACTATTTATTTATTTTACACAATGGTAAGAAGCCTGAACGTACATTAAAACCACTAGGGAATATAAGATGGGAAAATCCCCAAGACAATGATCCTTACACAAACCCTTTTGACTATAATGATATTATTGCCGAGGTTGCTGAATCGAATAAAAACCTGCAATTAATAGATACCTATTTTTTCACTCCTGCACCAGAACACCCAAAAAGAGTAGCTTTAGTGTTCGAGAACAAAACTTTGTAATTGCTCTTTGCTTAATTTT
>Ga0222719_10000451_pt1 | contig 40878 bp, 40 predicted proteins | sample C33_34DmetaG_FD_165039 | JGI IMG/M metagenome (GOLD analysis project Ga0222719, IMG submission 165039) | Estuarine water microbial communities from San Francisco Bay, California, United States - C33_34D | ecosystem: Environmental > Aquatic > Marine > Unclassified | place: USA: California... | reverse complement strand
TATTGGAGAAAAATTAGAGAAAAACGGGGTGTTTTCTATAGAGAGGAAGTTAATTGCAAATAACGAAAAAGCCGGTAAATTTTGGTCTTTAGAGGTTATGCCATCTCGGGGATATGTAAGTTCATTTTTAGTCAATGGCGGTGTATTGAACCCCTTTGAGTTCGAATCCTCTACACCTACCATTATGGTGCAACAAATAACCGCCCTGAAAACAATGAAAAGCAAGTTTTATGTTGCAACACCATGTGCTGCTTTGATTTCCACTCTTGGCATGATTCCTATTATAACGACGAAAGTACCGTACCAACCGTGGGTTCGAATCCTGTTTAGGATTCATTGGAAACAGTTGATTTTTATTCTTTAAAAAGCAATAATAACAAAATGCGGTTTTTAGTGGTCTTAATATTAGTTTTGTCTTTATTTATGGGGGTTATTCAAACCACCACGCATGCTGCTGTTCAAGACCACTTGTGTCCGAGTATAGAAACTAGCCTTGAAAATCAAGATGCCCACGACTGTCAGTCAGAAGAAGATCATGCAAAAAACTGGGATGATTGTAGATGTTGTCATTCATCCCAAGCTCTATTTGCAAGCCAACAATCGGGTCTCATTACGTCTGCATCAGAGACATCTCTGGCCTTTTATGTGCAAAGCACATCCTCTTTTAACCCACTAGGTATTCGCCGCCCACCCCGTATTTAATGTTCGCAGGACAAGTGCGCCTGCATTTTGCGTAAGCTCTGTTTAGGGCTGCGTTTTTCTATGAACATTATGAGACGGAAATAACAATGAAATATTTATATATAATCCTGCTGGTTGCTTTGTTTGCGCCTATTCAAGCAGCAAAAGCAGAAACGCTTTCACTGGAAACAGTGATAAAGCAAGCCCTGCAAAACAGCCCCGAAACGGCACGTATCTTAAACAGTGTAGCGGATGCCGACGCTGAGGCTTTTGAAATTGAAACTTTACAAAACCCCTCAGCAGAAATTTATTTTACAGCAATTGAAGATAACTCTTCGCGCTCAGTTGGTCTTGAGTTCGAACAGCCAATGCGGCTTTCGAATTTTGGATCACGCGGATCATATGCTGATGCATTGCGCCGCACTGCCAGCATTGAGCAGAAAGCACAAATGTTGGAGCTTATTCACTCTATAACTCGTGGCTACGCCTCCTATTGGGCCCTACAAGAGCAGGAAAAGCTTTTATCTGAAAACGCCAGCTATGCCCGTAAAAAACAAAAGCTGATTGAACGCGCAGCAAAGGAAGGACGTGTTGATGTGGCAGATGCAAAAATCTTCAAAGCCGAAGCCTTGCGTTTAGAAGAACAGCTTCGTGTTGTTCGTGCCAGAAAGACAAGTGGTGCTGCTAATCTTTTGCGTATGGCTGGAATGGATCAAACGAGCTTTGATGCGAAGCGGCCTAAAAGTCCTGAAATCCCGGATCTGTCTTATTTGACAGGGTTAGCAGGAAATGAAGGCAGCATTCGCAGCCTTTTGGAAGCACGAAAAGCCCTCGCTGAGCGGCGCTATGCCGTGGCACGTCAGGATGCTGGTTTCCCTGAATTTGCTCCTCGTGCTGTCATTGAACAGGACTTTGATACAGATAATACAACGGTGCTTCTAGGCGTCAGTATTGCACTACCTATTTGGGATCGTAATAATGCCGAGCTTTCCAGAGCTGTGGCCGAACGCCGCTTAGCACAAAGCAATTTGAACGCAATGAATGAACTGAATTTTGCCAATGTTCTGGGGGCAGCCTATGAGCAAGCCAAGTCCACGCAAATTTCTGCCTCAACCTACCGTAATAAAATTGTTCCGTCATGGAATGACGTGCAATCGCTCACAGATAAGAAATTTGAGAATGGTCAGGCTTCGATCCTTGATCTTTTTCAAATGCGTGAGCGGATTACGGATGTACAAAGTGAAGCCCTGCAAACGTATTTAAATTCGATTGAGGCGCGGATTGAGCTTGAAAGCTTAATTGGCCAAAGCCTCACAAACATAAAGGAATAAGATCATGAGGAAATTTCTAACAACACTCGCTTTTATAGCATTTATAAGCCCCGCCTATGCAGGGCCGGGGCATGATCACGGTGAAGGCGCGTTTGCAGGCGGCGCAGGACCAGCCACGCATTTTGATCTTACCGATCAACAAATGAGCAATCTTGATATTCAATCGGCAAAGACTGAATTTCTGCCTATCACGGATACAGTTGAAATGCTGGCTTTCACTGAATTGTTGCCGGAAAAGCAGGCTTCAATCTCTCCGCGCTTTGGTGGTAAAATATTGGATATTGCTGTGAAAGTCGGACAAGAGGTTAAAAAAGGGCAACGCCTTGTCACCCTTGAGCCTGTGAGTGTGGGGAACAGCAATGTGGTTCTTTCTGCGCCTATGGATGGATTTGTTTTGAATCTTCATGCAGGTGTTGGTGAAATCGTTGATGCAGGCGGTGATATTCTTGAAATCGGTGATGCAACGCAAATGCTGGTGCGCGGCGTGGCTTATGAAACGCCGGATATTACAGCAATCAAAGTCGGCCAAAAAACAGAAATCCATCTGGATATTGACCCCGACCGTCATATCTATGGGACAATTCAGCGCATTAACCGTGTGATTGATCCTGAAAGCCGGACATTCTCGGTTTTTGCCCTGATTGATACGCCCGAAGGCGATATTCAACCCGGCCTGCAAGGGACAATGGAAATCTTCACAGGCAATGACGCGCCAGTTTTGGCCGTGCCTAAACGGGCCGTACTTGGAGAATTAGGTTCTTATTTTGTGTATGTGATCAAAGGCCAAGAGATCGAAAAACGTGATGTGACCGTGGACGTAAAGACAGGCCACCATATCGAGATTAAAAGCGGCTTATTTCCAAATGAGCGCGTGGTGACCAATGGCAATTACCAGCTTCAATATATTTCTATTGGCGGTGTTCAAGATCATGACGACCATGACCATGATGAAAAACCACATGATGAGCAGGAAGGCCATGTACATGATGATGGACATGATCATAGTGATGAGGCAGACGCGGATAATCACGAAGGTCATAACCATGATCACGAGGATCATGGAGATCACGACCATGAGAATGAACCACACGACCACGAAAACCATGAAGGTCATGATGACCACGCGGATCATGATGATCACAGCGGCCATAAGCATTAAGGGGGAATGAAAATATGTTTGATGCAATTATTCGTTTTGCCCTGAATTACCGCCTTTTGGTGGTAACGATTGCGGCTCTTTTAATGGTTTACGGCGCACAAGTTGTACAAACGCTTCCCGTTGATGTGTTCCCCGATCTTAACCGTCCAACCATCACAATTATCAGTGAAGCCGAAGGGCTTGCCCCTGAGGAAGTGGAAACGCTTGTGACCTTCCCGATAGAAGCCTCCATGAACGGCGCAAGCGGTGTGGTCAGGGTGCGCTCTTCCTCCTCTATCGGCTTTTCGATTGTCTATGTTGAATTTGATTGGGATATGGAGATTTACCTTGCCCGTCAGATTGTTGCCGAAAAGCTCAACCAAGTCGCGGGAAGCATGCCGGAAGATGTGCAATCCATCATGGGGCCGGTATCTTCGATCATGGGGGAAATCATGTTCATTGGCGTGACATCGGAAAACCCCGATATTACACCGCTTGATTTGCGGACGATTGCCGATTGGGATGTAAAGCAACGGCTTTTAGGGATTAGCGGTGTATCCAAAATCACAGCGATTGGCGGCGATGTAAAACAATATCATGTTTTGGTCGATCCGCAGAAAATGCTTAATCACGGCATTACATTGCATCAGGTTCAAGAGGCGTTGGAAAATGCCAATGTGAACACCACAGGCGGCTTCCTGCTTGATGCTTATCAAGAACATTCCGTGCGTAATTTAGGGCGGATTCGATCCCTTGATGATCTTGAAAAAACGGTCATTGCAAAAGAAGTCTCCCCTGATAAACCCGCATTGACCTTGGCGGATGTAGCCGAAGTCAGGCTGGCCGGACCGATAGCCAAGCGCGGTGATGCGTCCATTAATGGTAAACCCGGCGTATTGCTGGCCGTATCAAAACAGCCGGGGACGGATACAATTGGTTTGACCAACCAGATTGAGAAAGAACTGGCATCGATTGAAAAAACGCTTCCAGAGGGCATTATTCTTAACCCTGAAATCTTTAAGCAGGCTGATTTCATTGAAAATGCGATTCATAACATCATTGAAGCCCTGCGCGATGGGTCAATTTTGGTTGCGATTATCTTGTTCCTGTTTTTGCTGAATTTCAGGACAACCGCAATCACGCTTGTTGCCATTCCTTTATCTGTCGTTGTCTCTTTCATCATCTTCAAATGGTTCGGGATGAGCATTAACACCATGACGCTTGGCGGTCTTGCAGTGGCGATTGGAGAGCTGGTTGATGATGCGATTGTGGATGTTGAAAATGTATTCAGGCGATTGCGTGAGAATAGGCATAAGAAGGATAAAGAGCCTGTTTTAAGCGTGGTGTTCAAAGCGTCAAAAGAGATTAGAAACTCTATCGTTTTTTCCACTATCATTGTCTTTATGGTTTTCTTGCCGCTTTTCGCCATGAGCGGCCTTGAAGGGAAAGTCTTTATTCCGCTTGGCGTTGCCTATATCACGGCGATTGTGGCCTCCATGATTGTGTCCTTAACGGTCACGCCTGCTTTGTGTTCATACCTCTTGCCAAAGATGAAGCGCATGCAGGATGAAAAGGATGGTTGGCTGGTACGGCAATTAAAGGCCGGACATGCCAAGGTTCTCAATCTGGCCTTGCCGCGCCCTAAATCTGTCTTGGCGATTGTAACCGTGATGTTCTTGGGTGCATTGATGCTTGTGCCGACCTTCGGGCGTGAATTTTTGCCAGAATTCAATGAAGGCAGCTTTACGATTAATGTGACATTGCCGCCAGGCACATCACTAGAGGAAAGCAACCGCCTCGGTATTTTGGCCGAAAACCTCATGCACGAAATCCCCGAAGTGACAGAAACAGGTCGCAGGACAGGCCGCGCAGAAGAAGATGAACATGCGCTTGGCGTGAACACAACGGAACTGGAAGTGACGCTGAAACCCTCTGATCGGCATAAAGAAGACATCGTTGCAGATATTCGTGAAAAACTTGGCTCAATCCCCGGTGTGATTATCAATATCGGTCAGCCGATTTCTCACCGTATTGATTTCATTACCTCTGGTATTCGGGCGCAAATCGCAGTCAAAATCTTTGGTGATGATCTGAATGTGCTGAGAACCAAAGCCGCCGAAGTTCAAGAACTGGTTAAAGGCGTTGAAGGGATTGCTGATCTTCAAATGGAGCAGCAGCTTTTAATTCCGCAAATTCATGTAAACTTTGATCGTGATAAGGCAAAACAACATGGCGTGATGATCGGTGAAGCCGCTGAACATGCCGAACTTGCTATGCAAGGACAAACCGTGACCAGCATTATTGACGGTAATCGTCTCTTCGATGTCGTCCTACGCTTGAATGATGAAGCGCGGGAGGATAAAGAAGCCATTGGTAAAATCCCGTTTGATACGCTGCGCGGCAATGTCGTTCCTTTAGGGCTATTTGCGGATATTGAAGAAGCTAAAGGGCCGAATCTGATCAATCGTGAAGGTGTAAATCGCCGCATGGTCGTGCAGGCCAATACGCAAGGCCGTGATGTGGTGAGTGTTGTTGAAGATATTCAAAAGATACTCGATGAAAAGCTGGAATTGCCATCAGGCTATTACATTAGCTATGGTGGACAGTTTGAAAGCCAAGCCTCGGCACAGCGGAATATCTTGATCCTAAGCATTTTCTCGCTTTTGGGAATGTTCCTCGCGCTCTACACGCATTTCCGTTCTGTCAGTCTAACCTTGCAAGTGATGCTTGCCATTCCGCTATCCTTCATTGGTGCGGTGATCGGCATTTATCTAACGGGCGGTGTATTCTCGATTGCAACAATGGTGGGCTTTATCACGCTGACAGGGATTGCATCACGGAACGGCATTATGATGATCTCGCATTATCTTCACCTTATGAAACATGAAGGCGAGAGCTTTGATCTTAAAATGCTCAAACGTGGAACGCAGGAACGCCTTGTGCCTGTTCTGATGACTGCTTTAACGGCTTTGCTTGCCCTCACACCTCTTGTGATGGCAGCAGGTGAAACCGGAAAAGAAATCCTTAGCCCCGTTGCTACGGTCATATTTTCGGGGCTATTCAGCTCCACGCTTTTAAACCTCATCGTCACACCATTGGTGTTCTGGCGGTTTGGTGAAAAGGCTTCGCATAGATATTTACAAGACATAAAAGAGGAAAATGTTTAGCAGATAAACAAGGGAAAACTTTATGGCTGAAAATTGTAAAGACTCATGCGGCAATATTGCCTTTGAAGGGCTATCATCAACTTATAAAAGGATTTTATGGGTTGTTGTAACCATCAATTTTGCCATGTTTTTAGTTGAAAGTGTGGCTGGTTTTCTGGCGGATTCCACGGCTCTTAAAGCAGATGCATTAGATTTCCTTGGGGATGCAGCAACCTATGCGGCAACGTTATTGGTGATAGGTAAACCCTTAAAAATAAGAGCGATGGTAGCCTTGCTGAAAGGGTTAAGCCTAGGCGCAATGGCGATATTTGTCCTCGGATTTACCTTATACCGCATTTTCGTTGCGGGTGAGCCAGAGCCGTTTACTATGGGGGCAATAGGCTTTATGGCACTTACAGCAAATACAGTGAGCGTACTACTTCTCATGAAATATCGTGATGGCGACTCCAATGTTCGTTCAGTGTGGCTGTGTAGCCGCAACGATGCTATCGGCAATATTGCTGTTATGATTGCGGGCGCTGGCGTCTTTGCTACTGGAACAATCTGGCCTGATATTTCTGTAGCCTTTGTAATTGCAGGATTGTTTATGCATTCTTCCATTAAGATCACCCTTCAAGCAATCTCAGAATATAGAAAAGGAGATGAATAATGATTAAAGCTATTTTTCTGGTATTTTCAATTATGCTATTAACTTTTTCGGCAATAGCGCAGGATGGACATGAAGGTCATGACCACAGCGCGCATCAACATGACGGAGAACCTGAACTCATCATTACACCTATTTCACCAAGCACGCTAAAGGCTGGTGAAGACAATGAAGTGGTTCTATTTATTCAAGATAAGCAGGCTAAACCCGTTGATGTATCGCAGTTTGAAGCGGTACATACGCGGCCTGTTCATTTGTTGGTTATAGAGCCGAGTTTAAACGACTATCACCATGAGCATCCCGTTCAAAAAGCAACAGGACAATATGCTTTTAACTTTACGCCGCAAACAGCTTGTTCCTATCGAACGTGGGTAGACGTTCAGCTTAAAGGGTCTCACCAGCAATATATTCCCGTCGACCTGAAAGGTGCGGAAGAATGTGATGGGCCGATTGATAAAACCGTCAACCTTGAAGCTTCCTCGCAAGGCTATGATTTTAAACTGGAGTTGGAAGGTGATTTAAAAGCTGGTGAAGCTGTCTTTGCCAATATGAACATTACCAAGGATGGACAGCCTGTTGATTTCTTAGAGCCTGTGATGGGTGCTTTCGCGCACATGGTCGGTTTTTACGAGGATTATGAGTCTATCGCCCATATACACCCTATGGGCAAAGAACCAATCAAGGACACAGAACGCGGCGGCCCAACTTTGCGCTTTCATATTGAACCGGAACAAGCGGGGTATTTAAAGCTATTCGCCCAAGTGCAGATTGACGGAAGACAGGTCTCTGCACCGTTTGGAGTCATTGTATTGGAATGAGAATACCTTAAACAATACGCCTAACTTAGAGTCTCTTTATTAATTTTTTGCACCAGATTCAGCATACTCATCCAGCCAGCAGAAGGTATTGACCAGCTTCATCTGCTCGACAGTGCCGCAGGGAATTTCCAGCAGTTTGGGATTGGCGACTACCACGGCCAAACACTGTGCGCGTGAGACGGCAACATTCAAACGGTTCTTGCTGTAGAGGAACTCAATATTGCGCGGCAGGTCTTCTGCGCTGGATGTCACCATGGAAATCAGCACGATGGGCGCTTCTTGGCCTTGGAACTTATCAACGGTGCCGACCTTGGCATTGTCCGGCAGGATGGAGCGCAGATAATTCACCTGCACGTTGTATGGGGTAACGACCAGAATGTCGTCCTCGGTGATCAGGCGTGAGGTACCATCACGGTCGGTAAACTCTTGACCAAGCAAGTCATTATATTTGGCTTTGATGATTTCACCTTCTTCAACGCTTTTTTGTGAGCAGCCCTCATGCGCTGCCGGGATCATGACAATCCCCTCATTGGGCAGATCAACGCCTTGCAGATTTAGGCCCCGCTCGGCGGTGCTTTCATGGGCTGTCAGGCGGCCATCATAAAAGGCATCAGAGATAAACTGGCAGATGCTGGGACGCATACGGCGTGTCTGGCCAAGGAAGATGCCGCGCTCAGCCGGGATGGTGGAATGATCGCCCAGCAAGAATTCCAGCACTGACAATCCAGCTTCACCCGGGTGGGTACCTTGGATGGGTTGGCCAAGCTGCATCTGATCACCGACTAGAATGAGATTCTTAGTCGCTGTAGCCATGGCCACCACATTAGCCGTGGCAACTTGTCCTGCCTCATCAATGAATAAATAATCCAGCTGACCATCAAAGTGTGGGCTGGCAAAGGTCCACGCGGTACCCGCAAAAAGATCAGCGCCAAGGTTCATATTGTCGGTCTTGATTTCTGAACGGATAAACTGCCCATCAAAGACGGTTTCTGCGTTACCGCCGCTCGCTCAACAAATCAGAACTGGCGCTGTATCGCATTGATCACAAAAAGCTGGCCGCCAAAATTGCTGAAGCCATTGGTTTTACCGAGCAGCATGAAAAGGTCACAGGCCATACGGCCCTTTGGAAATTTGGTGTACTGAATCCACAAGCCGAGCATAGCTTTCCTGTCTATTGCTTTTTAGGCCAGACATCCTCGCAGCTGGATAAAATCGTCAATCAGCTTTGCATGGCTGATCAGGCATTTCTGTTGATTGCATCGACCAGCAGCCTCATCAGCACTGCCAGTTCTGACGCAAGCAGCAAACACAAGTCCAAACTCATCGGCATAGATGATGTGCTTGCCGTTGATGCCGCAAGTAAAATTACGACCAAAGACAGTGCTCAAACCATTGTATCCAACTGGCTGGAAACAGTGCTGCCAAAATCAGCCAAGCCGGGATCGGAGTATCAATTCCCGACACCAGCAGGCGCAACATGGGAACAGTTTGTATTCGAATTTACTGCATCAGAGATGCTGTTGGTCTCATGCGGACAGATTCAAGAACGGTTGGAACCTGAGCATCTGAAGATGAAGAACCAGAATTCCGGCAAGCCAACGCTGCAATGGACATTGTTGCGTTCACTGGCCACAACAGGTGGCAGCATTTCTTGGCAAGATCAGGGTGCTACTGATCGCGTTAAGAAGCAAAAGCAGGAATTGGCCAACAAGCTCAAACAGACCTTCGGCCTCTCAGAAGACCCGGTGCCTTGGAATGAGGGCGAGAAAGCATACAAAGCAAAGTTTATTGTTAAAGCTGCCGATAATGTTCTGCGCCAGCTCATTGGTTGACAATGACAGGTATAGACTGGCGCGAACTGCTCAATTACTAAACCCATGATTTCTCATGACTAAAAGCTCCGTACTTCGCTTTTCCAAGTACGGTGTTTTTCAGGAAAGGGGCATATATAGGAGGAAAATTAGAGAAAAACGGGGTGTTTTTAGAGAGAGGAAGTCAGTTGCAAATAGCGAAAAAGCCCGCAAATGCTGGGCTTTTGAGGCTATGCCATCTTGGGCATATGAAAGTTCGTTTGTAGTCAATGGCGGAGAGGAAGGGATTCGAACCCTCGAGACGGTTACCCGCCTACACGCTTTCCAAGCGTGCGCCTTCGACCACTCGGCCACCTCTCCATTAAATTCAACTTAAATTTAATTCTCATCAAATTTAAGTGCTGATATGAATGCATCTTGAGGGATATTTACACTTCCAAACTCGCGCATTCTTTTTTTTCCTTTCTTTTGTTTTTCTAATAGCTTCTTTTTTCTTGTAACATCACCCCCATATAATTTTTCAGTAACATCTTTTCTGAATGGCGGTATTGTCTCTCTTGCAATTACCCTTGCACCAATCGCTGCTTGAACAGGCACTTTAAATTGATGACGAGGAATTAAATCTTTTAATTTCTTACACATTGCTCTACCACGCATGTCAGCTCTATCTGCATGTACAATTATAGATAATGCATCAACAGTTTCGGAGTTAACTAATACACTCATTTTTACTAATTTTTCTTGTTTATATATATCCATTTGCCAGTCAAAGCTTGCATAACCGCTTGAAATTGATTTAAGTCGATCATAAAAGTCGAATACGACTTCGTTTAGAGGTAGGTCATATACGACCATTGCTCTTGTACCTGCGTAAGTTAATTCTACTTGGTTACCCCTTCTTTCTTCGCATAATTTCAAAACCGCGCCTAAATATTCATCTGGTACAAGAATAGTTGCTTTAATCCATGGTTCTTCAATATAATTTATTAAACTAGGATCTGGCATATCCGCAGGATTATGAAGATCAATACATTTTCCATCATTAAGATAAATCTTATAAATTACACTTGGAGCAGTTGTGATTAGATCAATATCAAATTCTCTCTCAATTCTTTCTCTTACTATTTCAAGGTGAAGAAGACCAAGAAATCCACACCTAAATCCAAAGCCAAGAGCGGCAGAATTTTCAGTTTCGTGTTGGAAGCTTGAGTCGTTTAAGCTAAGTTTTTCTATAGATTCCCTCAAGTCTTCGAACTCACCACTGTCTACTGGAAATAAACCACAAAAAACAGATGGTTGTGACGGTCTAAATCCTTTAAGCATATCTTTGCAGGGTCTTTTGTCGTCTGTTATCGTGTCACCTATTTGGGTGTCTGATACTGTTTTTATGCCAGCTATAATGTACCCTAATTCACCTGGTCCTAATTTATTAACTGATACTTTTTTTGGAGTAAAAACACCAATATCATCAATTTCATAGGTGCTATTGGTACCCATCATTTTTATTTTTTGTCCTTTAGTTAATTCGCCATCTATTACTCTAACTAACACTACTACGCCTAGGTATGAGTCATACCAGCTATCAACTAATAAAGCTTTTGTTTCTTTATTATTACTCCCTAATGGTGGGTTTAATCTCTCGATAAGCGTTTCAAAAATATCATCAATTCCTTGGCCAGTTTTTGCTGAAACATATATTGCATCTGATGCATCAAGACCAATTACATCCTCTATTTGCATGGCGACTTTTTCAGGTTCTGCAGCTGGTAAATCAATCTTATTGATAACAGGAATAATTTCATGATCAAGATCAATAGCTTGATATACATTTGCTAATGTTTGAGCCTCTACGCCTTGGGTTGAGTCAACCACTAAAATAGATCCTTCACATGCCGATAATGATCTACTAACTTCATATGCAAAATCAACATGACCAGGTGTATCAATTAAATTAAGTTGAAAGTTTTCACCATTTTTACCTTTATAATCTAATCTTACAGTTTGAGCTTTAATTGTAATTCCTCTTTCTCTTTCAATATCCATTGAGTCTAGGACCTGATCTTTCATTTCCCTGTCACTTAATCCATCACAGCTTTGAATTAATCTATCAGCAAGCGTAGATTTACCATGATCGATGTGAGCAATAATTGAGAAGTTTCTAATGTTTTTAATATCTGTCATTAATGAAGGTATATCATAAAATTCTTATAAAACTAGCTACGCAATTTTCCTTTTGTTGCGCTTTCAACAGAATTAATAACTTTAAGAGAAATCTCTTCTAGCTCATGGTCTGTTAAAGTATGATCTGTTGGTTGAATTGTTATTTCAATTGCAATGGATTTATTTTCTTCATTCAGGAATTGGTCAAATATTTTTACATTTTTTATAAGGGAATTATTAGAATTCTTTGCAGCTTCAATAATCGTTTGTGCGCTAACCTCATTATCAACAATAAATGAGAAATCTCTTCTTAAAGGCTGTAAATTATAAATTTTAGGTGCATTTTTTGTTGATTTTTTTTCTTGTAACAAATCTATGCAATCTAAAAATATCTCAAAGCCAACGGCAGTATTTAAGTCTTTTTCTTTAATAATCTTCGGGTGGATTTCACCAAAGTTTGCAATAATACTACCTTTCTCGGTCAAAATCTGTCCAGACCTTCCAGGGTGATAAAATTTTGGAGCTGACTCTTTTATTTTAATTTTTTGGTTGTTAATCCCTAGCTCCTCTAAGACTGAAATTACATCTTTTTTTGCATCAAAAGCATCTACACTTTTAAATCCTTGCCAGTCTTTTCCATAACCTTCTAATCTATAGGAACCAGTTCTTATACCAGAGGCTATTATAATTTGGCCATCTGCATTCTTTCCAGAAAAACCAGGGCCCAATTCAAAAATACCAAGATCACCATAACCTCTCTTAGAATTTTCATCGGCTATATTTATTATTGATGCAAGAGGAGTTGGTCGCATGTCAGATAACTCTTCAGAAATTGGGTTTATCACTTTTAAACTATTATCGCCGCCTCCATAATCCCTTGCATCTTGTTCATTTATAAATGAATAAGAGATAGTTTCTAATAAACCTCTCGAGGCAATAATTCTTCTAATCAATCTTAAGTTTTTTTGTTTATTAGTTAATATAGATTTTGAAGGCTGCTGATCATTAAATAAAGGTTCTGATTTTATGTTATTTAAGCCATAAATTCTTACTACTTCTTCAACAATATCTTCATTTATGGAGATATCTGGTCTCCAAGAGGGTACTGTTAGCTCCCAATCATTTGAAACTTTAAAGCCTAAGGATAATAATATTTCATTAATAATTTTATTTTCAATTTCTAATCCAGTCATCTTTCTAACTAATTCGGGAGTAAAATTTATTTTTTTATTTACGAATTTTTTATTGTCAATAACTGATATTTCTTCAGCAGTACCACCACATAGTTCGAGTATTAAATTAGTCGCATACTCTAAACCTTCTATAACATAAGCAGGGTCAACTCCTCTTTCAAATCTATATCTTGAGTCAGACATTATATTGAGTTTTCTACCTGTAAGTGCGATTTGAACAGGATCAAAATAGGCTGATTCAAGAAATATTTCGGTTGTATCCATTGAAGAGCCAGAATATTCTCCACCCATAACACCTCCAATACCTAGTACCTTTTCATCATCAGCTATAACACATATATCATTATCTAATTTATAATTTTTTCCATCTAAGGCTTGAATTTCTTCACCTTTTTTCGAGTTTCTTGCACCAATTTTTTTAGAAATTTTTTTCAAATCATAGACATGAAGTGGTCTACCTCGATCAAAATTTATATAATTTGTAATATCGACTAAACAATTTACTGATCTTAAGCCTATTGCCTCAAGTTTGTTTATTAACCACTCAGGACTTTTTGTATTTTTTACATTTTTTATGACTCTTCCAGAGAAAATTGAACATGCATCTTCTTGATTTTTATAATCAAGAAAAATTGGAAATTTTTCTCCAGATATGGATATTTCTTTTTTATCTCTTTCAACTAGTTTACCAACACCGGCTGCTGCTAAGTCTCTTGCAATTCCGTAAACACCAAGACAGTCAGGCCTATTTGGCGTTATAGCTATCTCAATTTGGATGTCATCTAAATTTAATGCATCGGTTATGGGTTTACCTGCCTTAAAGTTGTTAGATAGCTCTGCAATTCCTTCGGAGTCTTCACCTAGGCGTAACTCTTTTTTGGAACACAACATTCCCAAAGACTCAACACCTCTAATTTTTGCTTTTTTTAACTTAAAACCAGAATCTGGAATAGTACTCCCTACGGGTGCATATATAGTTGTTAGCCCCTCTTTAGCATTCTTTGCACCACAAACAACTTCAATTTTATCATCACCAATATCAACTAGGCACAATTGAAGTCTATCTGCATTGGGATGTTTTTTTGTAGAAATAATTTTTGCTACTTTAAAGTCTTTATACACAGAATATTGATCAAAAGATTCTTCTACTTCTAGACCAATATTTGTAAGATTTTCAAGTATAGTATTTATATCTTTATCTGTTTTTAGATATTCCTTTAACCAAGAGAGAGTAAATTTCATTTTTTTAATCCCCTTGAAAGAGTCGGTATATCAAGAAAAGAAAATCCATAATGATTCAACCATCTGATATCTCCATTAAAGAATGTCCTTAAATCAGGAATTCCATATTTTAATTGTGCCAACCTATCAACACCTAGACCAAAAGCGAATCCTTGATATTTATTGGGATCAATATTTGAAGACTTTAAAACTTCAGGGTGAACCATTCCTGCTCCAGCAACCTCAAGCCAATCTGAGCCTTCACCTATTTTAAGAACTGAACCAGATCTATCACACAATACATCAACCTCTAGTGATGGTTCGGTAAAAGGAAAGTAACTAGGTCTTAATTGTATTTCTATATTATCTAACTCAAAAAATGATTTAAAAAATGTTTCTAAAGTCCACTTTAAATGACCAAGATGTGTTTCTTCATCAACAACCAAACCTTCTATTTGATGAAACATTGGAGTATGGGTTTGATCAGAGTCACATCTATATGTTCTGCCTGGTGAAATAAACTTAAAAGGTGGTTTATCTTTTTCCATAGTTCGAACCTGAACAGGACTTGTGTGGGTTCTTAGTACATGTTTTTCTTCTGTATTATCGTTATTCAAATAAAAGGTGTCATGCATTTGTCTGGCAGGATGGTATTCAGGGATGTTTAAAGCATTAAAATTATAATGTTCAGTCTCAATATCTGGACCTTCAGATATTTTGTAACCCAAAGAGCCAAATATTTCAGAAATTTCATCAAGAACTTGTGAAACAGGATGAATTTTACCATGCTTAGATTGATTAACCTGAACAGGTAGGGTGATATCAATTTTTTCTTCTAATAATCGTTTCTCTAATTCAATATTAGTTAATTCGTTTTTCTTGGAAGAAATTGCGTTAGAAATATTTTTTTTTAAAATATTTAGCTTAGAGCCTTGTTCTTTTCTATCCTCAGGGCTTAGCTTTGACAAATCTTTCATTAAAAGGGAAATTTTACCTTTCTTACCAAGTTCAGCAATACGGATTTCTTCAAGAGAATCTTGATCTTCTGCTTGAGAGATTTTTTTTAAAATCTCTTCTTCTAATGTTTCAGAATAAGTCATAAGTTTTACCAAAGAACTATAAAAGCATTAAATAAATGATTTTAAAACAAATTTAGTTTTATTTTAATGAAGCTTGGGCTTTTTCAACTAATTTCTGAAAGCCTGCAGCATCTGATACTGCTAACTCTGCTAAAACTTTTCTATCAATTTCAATACCTGCTTTTGATAGTCCATTTATGAATTGCCCATATGTAGAGCCGTTAAGTCTTGCAGCAGCATTAATTCTTTGAATCCATAAGGACCTAAAGCTTCTTTTTCTTGCTTTTCTGTCCCTATAAGCATACTGACCAGCTTTTTCAACAGCTTGATTAGCAATCCTAAAAGTATTTTTTCTTCTTCCCCAGTAACCCTTAGCACTTTTTATAATTTTTCTGTGCCTTGCATGGCTTGCTGGTCCACCTTTTACTCTGGCCATCTATCTCTCCTTAAGCGTATGGCAGGAATTTTTTAACTATCCTGCTGTCAGAATCGGAAAGAACAGTAGTTCCTCTTTTATTCCGGATTTGTTTAGGGGTTCTTTTGATCATGCCATGCCTTTTACCGGCTTGAGCACGAGTAACTTTACCTGAAGCGGTAAGTTTGAAGCGCTTCTTTGCTCCACTTTTTGTTTTCAATTTGGGCATTTTGCAATCTCCTGTATTTAAATAATTAAAGGAATAAGCTTTTAAGATAAACACGGCATGCCCTGCCGGATCATCTAGTGTGGTTTGTTTATATTACTTTTATAAATAATTCAACCTAAGAAGTTATTATCTTGGCGCTAAGACCATAATCATTTGTCTTCCTTCAAACTTTGGATTTAGCTCTACTTTAGCTATAGGATCAATTTCATCTTTAACTTTTTGTAAAAGATCAGCCCCTCTATCTTGGTGAGCCATTTCCCTACCTCGAAATCTTAATGTTATTTTTACTTTGTCACCTTCATTTAAAAATTTTTGAACACTTCTCATTTTTACTTGGTAGTCATGAACATCAATATTTGGACGAAGTTTAATTTCTTTTATATCAATTGTTTTTTGTTTCTTTTTTGCCTGATTAGCCTTTTTTTGACTTTCATATTTGTATTTACCATAATCCATAACCTTACAGACAGGTGGGTTTGTTTTAGGAGAGATTTCAACTAGGTCTAATCCTTGTTCTTTTGATATTTCTATTGCTTGAGGTGTAGGTATATTACCTTTTTTTTCACCAGATGAATCTATGAGCAGAACTTCCTCTGCTGTGATTTGATCATTGACGCGTGGTCCTTTTGAGGATGGTGGCGTCGAGTTATATTGTCTACTTATGGAAACTTCTCCCTATTTAATAATTATCTTAAGATTGCCTTCTAAAAATATCATGTCAAGAAATTCATTCAGAAATTAATAATCTTTTATAAACTTCTAATGTCTTTTTACACATATTTTCAAGTGAAAAATTATTTTTAACATTTAAAACAGCTCTATCATGCATCTCATTTAAGTTTTTTTTGTCCATTAAAATAGCCTTTTTTATTGCCTCTGATAAAGCTAAGGGATCATTAGGCTTTACTTTGAAGCCTGTGAAACTATCACCACTTTTAATCGTATCTTTAACCGCTCCATGATCAGAGGCTATTATAGTTTTTCTTGCAGCTTGTGTCTCTATTGGTATCCTTCCAAATGGCTCAGGCTCTATTGATGGAGATAATACTATTTGCGAGGCTTGATAAGCAAGCTGCATGTTCTCTATTCTTTCAACTAGTTTAATATTTTTTTGTAATTTATATTTTTCAATTAAAGAGTTTAATTTTTTAACATAACTTTCTGCACCACGCTTTTCTCCTGCAAAAACAAAGATAGTTTCATTAAAAAATTTTTCTGTTTTTAAAAAATTGATTGCCTCTATTGTTACTAAATGTCCTTTCCAACGAGTCAACCTTGCTGGGAATAATATTATTCTTTTATTATTATCAATCGACCATAATTTTTTTATATTATTAATTTCTGTTTTATAGAATTTTCCTAATTCATACGATTTAACATCAACACCCCTAGAAATAATATCTATCTTGTTAATATCTACATTATAAATTTTAGAAATTCTTTTAGCGGTATAAGATGAGTTGGCTATAACTGAATCACCCTTTAGCATAATTGAGTTATATATTTTCTTCAAAAAAGATGAATTACTTACATGACCATGCCATGTTGTTACGACTGGTATACCTAGTTTTTTTGCTGCAAAAATTGCAGACCAAGCAGGCGCTCTTGACCTTACATGAACCAGATCAATCTTTTTTTCTTGAAAGATTTTTATGAAAATAAAAATATTTTTTATCATTGAGTATGGATTCTTTTTATCAATTGGTAGCCTTATTACCTCTATATTAGCTCTCTCAAGATCACTTATAAGTTTTCCCCCTGAAGTTAGCACTAGAGATAAAAAATTTGTGTCCTTAAGAAAATTTGTTATCTCTAAAACTGTTCTCTCAGCCCCACCTATTTCCATATTAGGAATTATTTGTAGAATTCTTTTATTTTTATACTTAAAATCTGATTCTGACATATATTATAAACCTATGAAAAAATTACATGATACATTAAAAACCGAAAATGATAATTCCTTAGCTTATATTTATGATTACTCTCCAAAAAATAAGCATAATCTTGTTTGGTTTGGTGGTTTAAATTCTGACATGTATGGAACTAAAGCGGAAGCAATTTCTAAATATGCTGCTTTAAATAATTTAAATTTCTGTAGATTTGATTATTGTGGGCATGGTCACTCATCTGGAAATTTTGAAGATTTTAATATTTCAGATTGGTTAAATGATAGTATCTCTATTTTGGATAATATTTGTAAGGGACAACAAATTTTTATTGGATCATCGATGGGTGGTTGGATTTCACTATTGTTAGCTCTCAAGAGAAAGAAAAGGGTGAATGGACTTGTTTTGATTGCACCAGCTGTTGATATGACAGAAAAACTAATGTGGAATAATTTTAGTAATAAAGAAAAAGAGTTGCTTGATGAAAAAGGCTATATAGAAATTTTTTCCGATGATTATCCTTCTTACAAAATAACAAAAAATATTATTAACGACGGAAGAAATCATTTGCTAATGAATGAGCAAATTGCATTAGAATGCCCTGTAAATATAATTCATGGGATGAATGATGATGCTGTTCCTTGGAGTTTATCGATAGAGCTAAGTAAAAAAATTTTATCCAACTCAATAACCCAATCATATATTAAAGATGGAGATCATGCACTTTCTCGCTTGTCAGATCTGGATAATATATTTTTTTCTATCGAACAGATTATAAAAAAACTATAGATTTTATAGCTATATCCATTCTTTTATTACATCTGGATCTTTTTCTTTGGATAATGATAGTTTTTTAATTTTATTTAATTCCTCTCCTTCAGCTATTTGATTTAGTGCCCAAATAGCTGCACCTCTTACAATTGGCGACTCATCAAAGATATTTTTATTTATATGATCTTTTGCATCTTCTAATTTTGCATTTCCTATGGCTATTAAAACATTCCTTAGAAATCTATTTCTTCCAATTCTTTTAATAGGTGACTTTGAAAACATTTTTCTAAAATTATCATCATTAAGTAGAGAGAGTTTCTTTAGATCATATAATTCAGTTTGGTTTTTCTGCTTAAATTTTATCTCATTAGATTCTTTTGCAAATTTATTCCATGGGCAAACAGCCAAACAGTCATCACAACCATATATCCTATTTCCAATTTTAGAACGAAGATGAGAAGGAATAATACCTTTGTGTTCAATAGTTAGATAAGAAATACACTTTCTAGCATCAAGCTTGTAGGGTTTTATAAAAGCATCAGTTGGACAAATTTCGACACAATTATTACAATTTCCACAATGATCTACCTCCTCTTTATCGCTCTCTAGTTCTAAATTAGTGAATATTGATGCAAGGAATAACCATGATCCATAATCTCTTGATACTAAATTAGTATGCTTTCCCTGCCAGCCTAAACCAGCTTTTTGAGCAAGTGGCTTCTCCATAATTGGTGCGGTATCAATAAAAACTTTAATTTCTGAATTAGTTTGGCTAACAATCCACCTTCCAAACTTTTTTAAATTTTTTTTTATTATGTCATGATAATCATTTCCTCTGGCGTAAACTGATATATTACCTATTTCCTTATTTTCAAGATTTTGCATTGGGTCATGATCAGGACCATAATTAACCCCAAGGACAATAATACTTTTTACATCTGACCATAGTTTTTTTGGTGAAACCCTTCTTTCTAAATTTTTTTTTAGCCAGTCCATATCTCCGTGAAAATCACTCCCAATAAAATCTTTGATATAATGCTGATCCTTTTTGTGAATTTTAGGATCAGTAATTTTAACTATATCAAATCCAAATTCTTTTGATTTTTTTTGGATTGTACTTTTAGAAATCAAGGAGTGCATAATTTCCTCTTGGCGGAATTCCAATAATTTTATCTGCAAGGATTGATCTAAAGCTTGGCCTACTTTTTATTCTTGAGTACCAGTGTTTAATTTCAGGAAATTTTTCCCAAGGCATATCACCTAAATAATCTATACAAGAAATATGTGCAGCTGCAGTTAAGTCTGCGAGTTCAATTTTATTATTAACTAACCAAAATCTTCTTTCTAAAAGATATTCAATATACTTTAAGTGATTATTTAGATTATTTTTAGCTAATCGAATATTGTCTGTATTTGGTAATCCACCACCTTTTTCTAATGATCTAAATCTTTTTTCAACTCTCTCATTTATTATAATTTTACTTACTTCTTTATGGAATTTATTATCAAACCAATCAATTAAACGTCTATTCTCTGCTTTATTTGCAAGGTCTTTTGGGAGAGTATCTTCAAATTTATTTTCTATATATTCTGATATTGCATAATGACCGCAAAATTTATTGTCATCAGAAAGCATTACAGGAACTTCACCAGATGGATTCAATTTTATAAATTCTTTCCTATTTTCCCAAAATCTTTCAATTATCAAATCAGCGCGAATCTTTTGTTCTCCAAGAAAAAGTCTAATTTTTCTACTGAATGGGCATAATGGATAATGGTATAAGGTTGTCATTTTCTTATAGGAATATAAATTTTGCTAAAAATATTAATGTTAAAAACCATGCGCTTGTAGATATTTCTTTATGCCTATTTGATGTTAATTTAATTAGTGTATATGTAATAAAACCAAGAGCAATTCCATTTGCAATAGAGAAGGTAAGTGGAATCATTATAATTATAATTAGTGAAGGTAAGATTTCAGAAGAATCCGACCAATCCAATCTTTCAACATCGCTCAGCATAAGTATAGCCACGTATATTAGTACACCGGCTGTTGCATATGGCGGAACCATTTCTGAAAGTGGTGATAAAAATATTGATAATAAAAATGCAATTCCAGTTACAACCGCAGTTAAACCTGTCCTTCCTCCAATTTCAATTCCAGCAGAGCTCTCAACATAACTTGTAACAGGAGCGCAACCAAAAAAAGATCCTAAAATGCTTGATGTGCTATCAGCTTTTATAGCCTTATCAAGATTTTGTATTTCACCTGTTTTTTTTATTAACTTAGCTCTATTAGCTACCCCTAATAAAGTTCCGGTAGTATCAAAAAAATTTACAAACAAGAATGAAATAATAACGCTTATCATTGCCACATCAAAGGCACCAATGATATCTAATTTCAAAAAGACAGGAAGTGGGTCGGGAGGTAGTGATATAATTCCTTTAAATTTTACTAATCCAGAAAATATTGCAATTGAAGTAATTGTTAATATGCCAATTATTATTGATCCAGAAACTTTTCTCATAGATAGGATAGCTATTATTAAAAAGCCTAATATTGATAGCAGAGTACTCTCTTTGCTCAAATCCCCTAAAGAGAGTAAGGTTGCGTCATTTCCAGAAATTATTCCACCACTTTTAAGGCCTATTAGTCCGATAAATAGACCTACACCCGAACCCATGGCAATCCTTAGATTTAGAGGAATTCCTTCCAACATCCATTTTCTTAGAGGAGTTATGCTCATTATTGTAAATAAAATGCCTGACCAAAATACAGCCCCAAGAGCAATCTCCCAAGGATAGCCCATTCCTCCTACAACAGTATAATTAAAGAAGGCATTTAAACCCATTCCAGGGGCTAGACCGACTGGCCAATTTGCATAAAGTCCCATAAAAAAACATGCTAGAGATGCAGCTATACAAGTCCCAACAAAACTTGCTCCATAATCCATCCCACTTTCTGCCATCATTTGTGGATTTACAAAAATAATATATGACATAGTAACGAAAGTGGTGATACCCGCTAAGATTTCCTTTTTTAAGGATGTATTATTAGCTTTTAAATTAAAAATTTTTTCTAACATTTTTAAATATTATGACGTAATTTTTTAAATTGTAACTTTTTTATTTATAATCACATTTAATTAATAAAACTTTAAAGTCTAAATTTATAAAAAAAATATTACTTTATAAAAAAATAAAGAATCATTTTAAATTATTAATTGTAATTTAGACAAAGGCATACTTCTTGCTTAGTTATACCTAATATATTTATAAATTTCGGGGTTAGTTATGATTTTATTTAAAACTTTAAAAATTAGTATTTTATATTCTTTATTTTTTATATTAAATGCTCAACTTCTGTTAGCTGATGAAGCTATTAATGTTGAGAATAATTCACTTGTAATAGATGAAATAATTGTTACTGCTGAAAAGAGAACGGAAAGTCTACAGGATGTCTCTAAGGCTGTTACAGCACTTGGGGCTGACGAGCTAGAGACTAAAAATATTGTTGATTTTGTAGGTTTAAGTGCAATTGCACCAGGTGTAACCGTAGCTAAGAATGAAGGTTATAAAACCATCATATCAATAAGAGGTGTAGGTGACGAGACAAACCAGAATGCTATAGCTGCTCCCTCAGTTGCACTTCATATGGATGGAATTTTTATTGCTTCAAAATTTTCATTAAGAACCGATTTCATAGATTTAGAAAGAATAGAAGTTTTAAGGGGCCCTCAAGGAACACTTTTTGGTCAAAACTCAACTGGTGGTACTGTAAACGTGATCAGTAAATTACCAAGTTTTGATGGCTTTCAAGGTAAGGCTGATATTACATTAGGAAATTATGGTTTAACTAAAGTTAGAGGCTCTTTTAACACTCCTTTATCAAGTAAAATAGCAACAAGAAATTCTTTTGTTATCACTGATAGAGATGGTTTTACTGACAATATTATAAATGGACAAGATTTAGATGATGCTAACAATGTTAGTTTTAGATCTGATTGGTTATTTGATATTAATGAGAATTCAACTTTAAGGCTTTTCTTTCAATACTTTGATGCCGATAATAATGGTGCAGCAATGAAAGGTTTGGATGATAAAACCCCAAATCCAAGAAAATTAGCTCAAGATTCAATGTCAAATTATCAATTAACCTCAGAAGTTTTTGGCCTAATCTATGAAACAGATCTAGGCCCAGCGAGTTTAAAAATTTTAGCCAGTTCACAAGAGGATGATATTTATGTCATGCGTGATAATGATAGGCATAACTTTGGCGATGTTCATGCTGAAGGCCCACTAGCAGGACTTCCTTATATTGCTGCAGAATATCGGCCTGAGACCTCCTTGGTTGAGACAAGGACTTTTGAAGTGAACTTAATTTCAAATGAGCCTCTTTTTGGTGTTATTGATTGGATACTAGGAGCATTTTACTTTGATCATGAAATTGAAAACCACATTTATGAAGTTAAAGATGTAAATAATGTAAAATTAGTTGATCAGATGGATGGTAAATTTACTCCATATACTCATGACCCTATATGCTCAACAAATCCTTTTGCTGGTGTATGCTTTGCAGCATTTGGTGCTGAACTAGGTTTTATTTCAGACGCATTCCCAACGAGAGAATCTCAATCAATTTATGGACAAGCGACATTTAACATTAGTGATGACACAAGAATAGTTTCTGGTTTTAGATATACAGAAGATACATTTTCAAGTGATGTTACAAACTTCTTTGGTTTACAATCTTATTTGATTGAAGATGATTTGGAAAAAACTACTGGTAGAATTGCTATTGAGTATGATGTTGACGAAGATACCATGACATATCTATCTTTTACAAAAGGCTTCAAACCGGGAGGTAGCAATTTAACTTTTGGCTACCCAGTTGATAATGAGCAGAATTTTGGTGCAAATCCAGCCCCGCAATTAGTTTTCCCATTGTTTGAAAGCGAAACTATTGATGCTTATGAGATTGGTCTAAAAACAGATTTATTAAATAGTAGGTTAAGAGCAAATATTTCTGCCTTTTTCTATAAATATGAAAACCTTCAATTCCAATCTACTGACCCTGATATATATAGAGGTGGTGTTGCTAATATACCTGAGTCAGAGATGAGTGGTTTAGAGGTTGAATTTTTAGGGATTCTATCAAATGAGCTTTCCTTTGATCTAAGATTATCATTCTTAGATACAGAAATTACATCTGACTATGAAGCTTTAGATAATATTAGGGCTGAACTATATTTCTTCGGAGAGGAGCCAATTCGCTATAGCCTAAGAGAAAATATCAAAGGTAACAAGCTTGCAAAAAGCCCAGAATTTAATGCAAATTTTGGACTAATGTATGAAAAAATATTATCTAATGGTAAACTTTTAACAGCAACCGCAGAATTAATACATCGAGGTGATTTCCAGCAAAGGGTTTTTAATAATCCTTTTGTGGATTATGTTGATGAGTATACCATTTATAATTTAAGCCTTAGCTATGAGTTTTCTGATAGAATTGGTATAAATTTAATTGCCTTAAATATTTCAGATGAAGATGGTATGAATTCGAGCATGACTGACGTTTTCGGTGTTGCAGGCACAGGTATTGAATTAATACCTCCTAGACAGGTTATGGGAAGGTTAAGTTATAATTTCTGATTAATGCGTATGGTTTAATAAAATAGATTAAGTCTAATAAATATTGTTTCTATATATTCTTGACTTTAAACAGAGAATATTAAGATTAATACCATGAAAAAGTTATTTATAGACTCAAATCAACTATTAGAAGACTCTTTTCAGCTAGCCTGGAAAGTTTATGAAAGTGGTTTTAGACCAAATTATATAGTTGGCGTATGGAGAGGGGGAGCACCAGTTGGTATTGCTGTTCAAGAATTACTTCATGTTTTAGGAATTTCTTCTGATCATATTGCAATTAGAACTTCTTCATATACGTCTATAGGCAAAAGATCAAAAAAAGTAAGTGTTTACGGTTTAAATTATGTTATCAAAAAACTAGAGTCAGAGGATTCTCTGCTGATTGTTGATGATGTATTTGACACCGGACTTTCTATTAGTCAGGTTATATCTGATTTGAGAACAGCGTGTAAAAAAAATACACCGAATATAAAAATTGCGACTCCTTATTTTAAACCTTCAAACAATAAGACTGATACTAAACCAGATTATTATATTCATAAATCTGATAATTGGTTGGTTTTTCCTCATGAGCTTGAAGGATTAAATTTTGAAGAGATTAAAAAAAATAAACCAGAGATGAAAAATTTAATTGATAAGATTACTTCTCTTAAATAGAAAATTCTTATATTCTTATAATTATTTATTTTAAAGAGCTTAAATGACAGAAATTTTTTTCCATAAAAATGATTTACCTTCAGAAATTGAATTTAATAATTCAGTTGCTGTTGACTCTGAAACACTTGGTTTAAGACCAGAAAGAGATCCACTTTGTTTAGTACAGATTTCATCAGGTGATGGAAATGCTCATTTAGTTCAGCTTGATAGAGATAATTATAATGCTCCAAATTTAAAAAAAATTTTAACAGATAAAAACTGTTTAAAAATTTTTCATTTTGCACGTTTTGATGTAGCTGTTTTTAAGAAGTATCTCAATATAGAGTGTGAGCCTGTTTATTGTACTAAAATTGCCTCTAAACTTGTCAGAACATATACAGATAAGCATGGATTAAAAGATTTATGTAAAGAGACATTGAATATAGATTTATCCAAACAACAGCAGAGCTCTAATTGGGGAGCAGAAGAATTAACTGAAGATCAGAAAAAATATGCAGCCTCCGATGTCATCTATTTACACAGGATTAAATCTAAGCTTGATGAACAATTAGTGAAAATGAATAGGCAAGATATGGCTAACGAATGCTTTTCATTTATAAAAACTAGAGTGGACTTAGATTTAAAGGGATGGCCAGATTATGACATATTTAGTCATTAATTAATCAGATGATAGATAAAGACCAGGTCCAAAATATTCGAATTAAGAGATTAAAAATTATTTTTCCTTTGATTGCGCTAGCATTAGTTTCTCTTATATTTTTTCAATCTATAAATATTAAAACAGAAACAGAAGATAAAAATCTAAATCTCATTTTATCTAAACAATCAAATGATGGAGTTTTAAAGCCATCCATGATTGGTGAAACCTCCTCTGGTCAACCATTCGTTTTGAATGCGCTGAGGGCAAGTCCTCTTGGACCAGACCTTAATGATGTAGAGCTAGAAAATGTAAGTATTACTCTTGGTCAAGAGGGAGTTCAAACGATAAGTGTGAATTCTAGAAATGCAAAATATTTTGCAAAAAATAATATTGCAATTTTTTTCGATGATATTGTTTCAAAGACGTCAGATGGTTATGACTTTATTGCCCAAGTTGTTAATGTAAACTTGGAGACTGGATTTACTTTCCTAGATGGACCTGTTCAAGGAAGAAAAGGTGAAATTGAATTTGATGCAGGCCATGTAGAGATTCATGAAAGAGGTAATAAGATCTTTATATCCTCTGGGGTTAAACTAATTATACCATCAAGTTTTATGAAACAGATTGGTAAGGAATAAATACAATGTCTTTAGTGAGAAATTATTTAATTTTTTTTTCAGTCTTTATATATTTTAATAATCAATTATTAGCGAATGAATTGATGTCTTTCGATACTAATATTAACGCACCTTTAAAGGTTGATGCTGATAAAATGTATATTGATAAAATTGCCCTTGAGGGCGGTCTTTCAGGATCCGTTAATATAAATCAAGGGCCTTTGAATTTCAAAGCTGATCAAATGAAATTTATTTTTACTAATGACGTCTCATTGCCATTAGTAACTAATTTATATGCATCCAACGGAGTAGTTATTTCAAATCAAGACATGACTGCAACTGGAAATAATGCTTCTTATAGTGTAAGTAGTAATGAAATTATTTTATTAGGAAATGTTATCGTTGAAAATAATCTTACAACACTAAAGGGTAACAAGCTTTTAATCGATTTAGAAACTGGCGCAATAGATTTCATGGCTGATGACAAGCAAAATAATCGAATTAAGGGTGTTTTAATGCAAAGTGAAAAAAAAGATGAATAGTAACCTAACAGATAAACCTTCCATAATAAGTAATAACGATAAAGGTCTTGAGATTAAACGTATCAGTAAATCTTATAATAACCGTCCTGTTGTTAGAGAGGTTAGTTTTAATATAAATAAAGGTGAGGCGGTTGGTCTTCTAGGTCCAAATGGCTCAGGCAAAACTACTATTTTCTATACTATTATTGGTTTAATAAGGCCTAATGCTGGTTCTATTTTATTAAATGGTTTTGATGTAACAGATCTTCCAATATATAAGCGCTCTAAAAATGGTATTGGTTATTTACCCCAAGAGGCTTCAATTTTTAGAGGCTTGAATGTTGAAGATAATATAAAATCTATACTTGAAATTGTAGAAACTGATAAACAAGTCATTGAAAGTAACCTTGATCAACTATTAACGGAATTTGATATTAGTCATTTGAGAAGAACACCTTCATTAGCATTATCAGGTGGAGAGAGAAGAAGGGTTGAAATTGCTAGATGTCTTGCTGGAAAACCAAATTATATTTTACTTGATGAGCCTTTTGCAGGTATTGATCCAATTGCTCTTGGTGAAATCAAAGAATTAGTTTCCCATTTAAAGGATAAAGGTGTTGGAGTTTTAATCACTGATCATAACGTTAGAGAGACCATGGGCTTAATAGATAGAGCAGTTCTAATTCATGAGGGCTCTGTTTTAATTGAAGGTAAACCAGAAGATATTATTAAAAATGATGATGTGAGACGTGTTTACCTTGGAGAACGTTTTTCGATTTAAGATTATGATTACAAACATATTTGATGACTTAATAAATTCAGTAATAAATTGCTTTAATAAATATTTTGACTTTGAAACTAGGTCATCAAGAAAGGAATTTTGGTATTGGCAGCTTTTTAGAATTTTGATGTTTTTGTCTATTACCTTTATTGAGAGTCTTGGTTTAAGTGGATTGCTTTTTATATCTAATTTTATATTTATAATTCCTGAAATTGCTGTTTCTATTAGAAGACTGCATGACATAAATAAATCTGGTTGGTGGATACTTTTGACTTTTACTATTATAGGTATTATTCCCCTTACTTATTTTTATTGTATTAAAGGTGATGAAAATAATAATAATTATGGCCAACCAAATTAAGGAATAAGAATTTGAATACTCTAAAAAATATTGCTCGTAACCTTTTTAAGGTTTTGCAGTGGCTATGGACCTTAATTTCCTATATTCCAACTTTTTTTATCAGAACTCTAACTGTATTAATCATTGTTCTGATTGTATTTAATTATTTTTCAAAATTCACGACAAATATAAAAACTGGAACTGCATTACTTATACAAATGGATGGTATCCTTGTTGAGCAGGCAAAAAGTAAAAGTAGTTTTGATTTATTTATCCAGAGCAATGATCCCAAGGAAATTGAAATAAATAAAATTGTTAAAGCAATTAATTTAGCTGGGGACGATAAAAATATAGAAAGTATTGTCATTGATTTAAGTAATTTTATTGGTGGATATCCAGGGGATATAATTTATATCTCCGAGACTTTGTTAAAATTCAAAAAAAATACAAACAAAAGTATAATTGCAATAGCAGACTATTATTCTCAGTCATCATATATTTTAGCATCGACTGCAGATGAAATTATTGCTCATCGAAATGGTGGGGTTTCTCTTTATGGGTGGTCTTCCAAGAGAGTATTTGTAAAAAATTTATTAGATAAACTCGATATTGAAGTTATTCAGTTTTCAAAAGGTGAGTATAAAAGTGCAACTGAAATTTTTACTGAGGAATCAATGAGTGATGAGTCAAAGGAGGCAAATTTAAAATTACAAAGTTCGATTTGGGAATTTACCTCTAATCTAATTGAGAAAAATAGAAATCTTGAGACAGGTAAAATTAATTTTTACATAGAAAATGCTGATATATTAGCTGAAGATAATAATTTTGATTTTGCTAATTTAGCACTTAATTATGGATTGGTAGATAGTTTAAAAACGAGATCTGAAACTGAGCAATATCTAAGTGATAAATTTCCACATCCAAAAGAAGATTGGCGATATATTAATTTGGATGAATATTTAAAACCTGAAACAACTAATAGTGAAAATATAATCGGAGTAATTTCTGTTGCGGGCACCATTATGGATGGGAATCAACCGAGAGGTATTGCAGGGGGAGAAAATGTTTCTTTGTTAATTAGAAATGCGAGAAAAGAAAAAAATCTAAAAGCCCTTATTTTGAGAGTAAATACCCCTGGGGGTAGTGCTTTTGCATCAGAGCTTATTAGAGAAGAGCTTATGGAGATTAAGAATCTCGAGATACCAATTATTGTTTCAATGGGGGGTGTTGCAGCTTCTGGTGGATATTGGATTGCAGCTGAGTCAGATTTTATATTCGCTCATGAAACTACTGTAACAGGCTCTATTGGTGTCGCAGCTATTTTATTTAATGCCCAAGAAACAGCCAAAAAAATAGGATTAAATGAGGATGGAATTGAAAAAACACCCTTTTCTAGCGGCCTTAATAGTGGCGTATTTCTAAAAACTCCTTCTGATAGATTGATTAATCTAATCCAGGGTTCTGTAGATAGGCTTTATGATAACTTTACTGGTATTGTATCTAGAGGAAGAAATTTATCAATTGATCAGGTTAATGAGATAGCAAGAGGTAGAGTATGGTCAGGAAGCGATGCTTTAGATAAAGGTCTTATTGATGCAATAGGATCTTTTGAGGATGCAGTAAATAAAGCAAAAAATTTAGCAAATATTGAAAACTACAAAGTTAAAAGATTTGATCAAAAAAAGAATGATTATACATTTTTAAAAAATATTTTTGGACTAATAGATACTAAGGAAAGAGATAATTACAATAAAAATTTATTTTATAATTTAAAAAATGATTTTTTAAAAACTATGAAATGGTCCGAAAACTTAAATGATCCTGATAATTTATATTTTCTTTGTGATGAATGTATAGTTAAGTATTAATCTAATTACTTGCCCCAAAGCATCTATAGGGTTATAAGTCCTTCAAAGAAATTAATATACCGAGCGGAGTATAAAATGGCAGTTCCAAAAAGAAAAGTGAGCCCTTCTCGAAGAGGAAAGAGGAGAGGTGGTCATCAATCAGAAAATCCTACTTATGTAGAGAACAAAGATTCTGGAGAACTTCACAGACCACACCATATTGACCTAAAAACAGGTATGTATAATGGTCGTAAGGTAATAGAGACTAAAGAACAAAAATAAACTTTTATTTTGATTATTTCATCAAAAACAAAAGGCCTAATTCTTTTATTAATAGCATCAATTGTATGGGGTTCTACATTTGTACCTCAAAAAGTTGCTATGCAAGATTGGTCACCATTACAATTTACATCTTTAAGATTTTTAATTGGAGGTATAATTTTATTTTTTTTTGTTAATTTTTTTTCAGAAAAAATAGAATTTTTAAAAGAATTTTTAATTTTTTCCCTTATAAGTGGTTCAGTACTTGCGTTAGCAGCCTTAACGCAGCAAATTGGAATTGTGACAACAACAGCTACTAATGCAGGGTTTTATACAAGTCTCTATGTTTTAATTGTTCCTATAATTGGAATTTTTATCTCTAAATCAATACATTGGTCTATTTGGCCAAGCATAATGGTTTGTTTCATAGGATCAATTTTACTAAGTTCTTCTGGCGATAATATAAGCTTAACTAATATAAGTAATGGAGATTTGTGGATAATATTTAGTGCTATTTTTTGGGCTATTCATTTACATGTAGTATCTTATTCAGTATCAAAATTTCCAATTTTTAAATTCTCAATAATTCAATTTATTATTTGTGGATCTTTATTGTTTATTTATGGAAGTATTTTTGAAAGTAAAAGTTTTTTAGATTTTACAGATATTTCGAGTTCTGGGCTTTTTTATCTTTTTTACTGTTCTTTGGGATCAGTATGTATTGGTTTTACTCTTCAGATGTTTGGTCAAAGATTAGTTGAGGCAACACCTGCTGCTTTAATTATGAGCACTGAAGCAATATTTGCTGCATTTTTTGGGTGGATAATTTTATCAGAAATTCTAAATTTTAATGGGCTTATTGGTGCTAGCCTGATTTTTTTGGGTGTGATCTTTGTTCAATTGGCCCCAACGGTCAAAATATAGTTAAATTTTTACCATTCATTTCTGAGTTCTCTTAATTTTAAAAAAACTTCTTTTGTACTCGGATTTATAGGTAAGTCTGGAAAATCATCCCTTAATTTATTTATAATTTCTTCATTTTTTAATCTAAAAAAGGAATTTATTTCTTTCTCAATTTCAATTGTTGATATTAATGTATTGTCAGGATTTTTTACAAGCGTTCCCTCTATCATTTCTTTAGCTTTAGTATTTTCTGGTTCTCGATCTAAGGTAAATTTTAAATTATTTTCCCAATAATCATGCCCAGGATATATTTTTGTATCATTTGGTAACTTAAATAACTGATTTATAAAAGTATCATATAATTCCTCAGGATTACCCCCTCCTTTACAGTGTCCTACACCGGCATTGAATAGTGTGTCACCACAAAATAAAGAAGGATTGTCGTTATTTGCAAATAAACATACATGGCTCATTGTATGGCCAGGTGTATCTAAAACATTTAAAGAGACTGTGGAGCCTATCTTAACATTGTCACCAGCCGATAAACCGATATCTATACCATCTATTGCGTCTTTTGCATTTTTGTGGGCCAAAAGTTTTGCGTTAGTGGATTCTATTATACTTTGATTGCCACCAATATGATCCCAGTGTTCATGAGTATTTAGTACTTTTGTTATTTCCCAACCATTCTTCATACAAATTGCCAGGCATTTTTCATGGTCAAGAGGGTCAATAGCCATAGCTTCACCAGTTTCAGGGCATACAATCAAATAATTAAAATTACGAAATTGATTACCTGTCCATATTTGTTCTACAATCAATTATATCTCCAACGGAATTTTGAATTAATTTTGAGTATATAATATGAAAATAAATATTGAAAATTTAAAAATTTTTTATTCTAGTTTCTTAGGTAAATCTGTAATTCAAATTATTTCAAAGAAACTTTTTTTGTTGTGGCCAGATTTTATTAATTCAAGGAATGCTGTGATAGGTTATGGATTTCCTTTTTTAGCAATTTTTAAGTCTAATTTTCAAAGACTATTCTTTCTCATTCCTAAAAAATTTGGATTATTTAATTTTTTTGTTAATGAAAAAAATTTAACAGTTTTAGTTGACGAACAGACTCTGCCTTTAGACGACCTTTCAATCGATAGGTTACTTGTTGTCAATTGTTTTGAATATTTATATGACCATAAAAAATTTTTAAGGGAAGCTTGGAGAGTTTTAGAAAAAGATGGAGAGATTATAATTATAGCACCAAATACATTTGGTTTTTGGCGTCTCTTTTATAAAAAAAAATTCAACTCTCTAAGAACATTCAGCCTTTATGAATTAAATTCATTATTATCAAATAATTTTTTTACTCCCGTAAATATAGAATTTTGTTTATTTCTTCCACCATCTATAAGTAGTTTCATGGTTAACAGATTAAAATTTTTTGAATTTTTAAATAATGCACTAACTAAATATTTCTCAGGCGTGATAATTATAAAGGGTAAAAAAAACTATTTAGCTCCAGTTGCAAATGATAAAAAACTAATTAATCAGAAAATTAAAGGTGATATAAAAGCTTAACTTTTAATTAAGAAAATTGCCTCTTCTCCAAAAAAATTTGACCAATTATTTGGAGAACCATTGTATGATTGAGTATTATTTGATGAAAGAACAATTGTTTTTTCTATTTTAATATTCAGCTCCCGACATAAATCAACAAAATCATTTATACTACATAAGTGGATATTTGGAGTATCATACCAATTGTTTGAAAGTTTTTTTGTTATAGGCATTTTACCATAAATCGCAAAGTCTGCTCTTATTTTCCAAAAGCCAAAATTTGGTATTGAGACAATTGCTTTTTTACCAATTCTAACTAATTCGATTAAAATATTTTTTGGGTTATTAGTTGCTTGGATTGTTTGGCTTAAAATTACGCAATCAAATGACTGATTTGGATATAGGCTCAGATCGCTATCAGCATTTCCTTGGATAGCCGACAAACCTTTTGAAACGCATTGATTAACTCTCTCTTGTTTAAGCTCAAGACCTTGGCCTTTAACACTTTTTCTATCTTTTAAGGATTGTAATAACTCTCCATTTCCACAACCTACATCAAGTATCCTTGTCCCTTTGCTTACAAGAGATGTTATTAATTCCAGGTCAGTTCTATTGTTATTCATAATATTTTAGCCTCAGTAGAAACTGAATTAATAAACCCTCTCATTGCGTCATCAAACTCTGGTTCTTCCAAAAGAAATGCATCATGACCTTTATCAGATTCAATATTAACAAAACTAACATCAGCTCCTCCAGCGCTTAATGCTCTAACTATCATTAAATTTTCAGATGGTGGATAAAGCCAATCTCCAGTAAATGATGCTATCAAAAACTTAATATTAGTTTTCTCAAAAATTTCTGTTAAACTTTTTCTATGAGTTTTTTCTAAATCAAAATAATCCATAGCTCTTGTAATATAAAGGTAAGAATTGGCATCAAACCTATCTACAAAAGTTAGACCTTGGTGTCTTAAATAGCTCTCTATTTGAAAATCAGCATCAAAACCAAAACTTATCTCTTCTTTATCTTGAAGTCTCCTTCCAAATTTTTTGGTAAGAGATGCTTCAGATAAATAAGTAACATGAGCTGTCATTCTTGCAATTGATAATCCTTTGGTAGGATTAGTGCCAGCTTTTATATAATTACCACCGCTCCAATCTGGATCAGCCATTATAGCCTGTCTCCCAAGCTCATGAAATGCAATATTTTGCGCTGTATGTCTAGAAGATGTAGCAATTGGTATAGCCGAGAGAATATTAGATGGATAAGTAGCCGCCCATTCGAGAACTTGCATTCCACCCATTGACCCTCCAATAACTGATAAGAGCTTATCAATTTTTAGGTGCTGAATTAACCTCATTTGTGCATTAACCATATCGGAAATAGTTATAACTGGAAAATTTAGCCCATATTCTTCACCAGTAGATGGATTTATCGAAGTAGGTCCAGTAGACCCTAGGCAACCACCAAGGACATTTGCACAAATTACAAAATACTTGTCAGTATCAATAGGTTTCCCACTACCGACCATCCTATTCCACCAGCCATCCTTATTTGTTAAAGGATTTTTGCTTGCCAAGAACTGATCTCCAGAAAGGGCATGACAAATTATTATAGCATTTGATTTATCTTGATTGAGCTTACCATAGCTTTCATAGGCTACAGTAAGCTCATCTATACTTGTTCCATTTTCAAGTAAAAGAGGCTTAGTATCTGTAAAGTATGAACATGGAAATTTATTTTGATCAGTATTCATAACAATAAGATAACCTCTTATTGGAAATATTAGAATTAATATTTAATTAATTCTTTAAAATCTCCAACCATAGCCAATACTCACAGCTAATGGGTCTAGGTCTACTGATGCTGTTGCAATTCCAGCAGGCCCAGCATCAACTACTGCATCAGTTGAGAGTTTATATTTCTTGATGTCTATATTGAAATAGTTATTTTCATTAATAACATAATCAAAACCTATATTTAGCGCAAAACCAACTTCATCTTTGTAGCTAATGCCCACAGCATCACCAGGATTATCATCATAGAAAAAAGTATAATTTATTCCAGCACCGATATATGGCAGGAATCTACTCTCACTATTGAAATGATATTGAAGAGTAAATGTAGGTGGTAAAACTTTAACTGTACCTAAATTAGCATCTCCAATAGCTGTTCCGATAGCTTTTACACTATGTTCAGTAGTCCCAAAAATTGCTTCGATAGCAATATTGTCAGTTAAAAAATATCTAATATCTAGTTCTGGCACAGTATCATCATCAACTTTTACTTCACCGCCTATTGAAGTTACTGATTTTTCATCAGGATCTAAATTCAAAACTTTAAGACCGACCAGCCATTTTCCAGCACTTTTAAATGCTGTTACTTCTTGAGACTTTACGGTTATTGGGCTTAAAGATATAAATAAAACTAATGCCAATGACGATATTAGTGATAGAGTTTTTTTAAAGAATTGTTTTTTCATTTTTTCCTCTCTTTAGTGCTTTTAGGAAATCTAGGGTGCACAATCTGAAAATCAAATACCCGGCTTCTTTAGAAAGCTAGACTTAACTATGTTAACATATGAGAGAAAGAACCTTTTTTTGCTTACTAAGCCACATTAAAGTTACCACCTTCGCAGGTTGTTGCAGGTTGGCAGGGATTACTCCCTCTCAAAATGTAGTTCGATACATAAGACTTATTTTTATAAATTGCAAATAAAATATGCTTATTACTGAATTTTAAAGTTATGTTATAAGAATTTTATAAGTTATATAAAAAATAAGATTTTTTTTGAGATTTTAATAATATAACTATTAATCAGAATAATGTTGTTTAAATATGGATAAACCGATACCAAATAATTTTTTAAATGATTTAAAACCATATAAAGGTGGTGCTAGCAGTATTAATGGCGTTGATAAAATATTTAAATTATCTTCAAATGAAAATCCATTTGGGCCAAGCGAAAGTGTAATAAATGCATATAATGGAGCTATTAAGGATATAACCTTATATCCAGATCCATCAAATTCATTGTTAGTTAAAACGTTATCAAAATTCTATTCTATAAATCCAAATAATATAATTTGTGGATGTGGTTCAGATGAAATACTTCATTTGCTTGCTAGGGCTTATTTATCTGGAAATGACGAAGCAATTGTTTCCGAGAATTCTTTTGCTGTTTATCCTTTAGCTATTCAGGCATCAGGTGCAAGAATTGTTAGAGCTAAAGAGGTAAACTTTCAAACGCAGGTAAATTCAATTTTAGATTTAGTAAATAATTCTACAAAAATGATTTTTATAGCTAATCCAAATAATCCTACTGGAACTATGGTTGCATACGAAGATTTAATTGATCTTCATAAAAATCTTCCATCTAAAATACTTTTAATTATCGATGAAGCATACATAGAGTACGTTAATGATGATGATTATTCCTCATTTATTTCTTTGGTTGAAGATAATAATAATATTGTTGTCACAAGAACTTTTTCGAAAGCTTATGGTCTTGCTGGCTTGAGAGTAGGATGGGCTTATTGCCCTGATGAAGTAATTGATGTTCTAGGTCGATTAAGGATACCTTTTTCAATAAATTCCACTGCTCAAAAAGTTGCGGTAGCTGCTGTTAATGATCAAAATCATATTTTAAAATCAATCGAACACAACAATTTATGGTTACCAAAAATTACTAAGGAACTTGATAGATTAGGATATTTAACAATTCCAAGTAACTGTAATTTTATTTTATTTGAGGTTTCAGATAATCTGAGTTTTGATGCAAATCATGTTTTTGATTATTTATGCTCTAAAGGAATAATCCTTAGACAAATGCATGAGTATAATTTACCAGATTTTCTGAGGGTGAGCATTGGAAATGATGAGGCTAATAATCTTTTAATTAAATCTTTAAAGGAGCTCTCACAATAATATGAAAAATAATTTTGACACTGTTTGTATTATTGGACTCGGATTAATAGGAGGCTCAATCGGCCTTAGCATGAAGAAAAATAATTTTGAGTCCAAAATTATTGGTTATGCAAAAACAGAGAAAACTCTTATTAAGGCAGTTGAAAGAGGTCTCGTTGATAATGCTGAAAAAAGCTTAGTTAAGGCTGTTGATGGTGCTGATTTAATAATATTAGCAACGCCTTTATCGACATTTAGGCCAATAATTGAAGAAATAGCTCCTTTTTTAAAAAAAGGCAGTATTGTAACTGATACTGGATCAGCAAAATTTACCGTCTTAGAGGAGTTAAAGGACTTAATCCCAAATGAAGTTGAATTTATTCCAGGTCATCCTATAGCAGGTACAGAAGAATCTGGACCTGAATCTGGCTTTCCTGAGTTATTTGAAAATAGATGGTGCATTTTAACTCCAACAGAAAATAATTCAAAAGAAAGTATTGAGAGCATTAAGTACTTTTGGGAATTACTTGGTTCAAAAGTTGAAATTATGGATGCCTTGCACCATGATAAAGTACTGGCAATAACAAGTCATATACCTCATCTTATAGCATATAATATTGTTGGAACAGCAAATGATCTAGCTAACGTAACTGATTCTGAGGTTGTAAAATATTCAGCTGGTGGATTTAGAGATTTTACAAGAATTGCAGCATCTGATCCAAAGATGTGGAGTGATATTTTTACATATAATAGTGAAGCGGTTTTGGAAATGTTGGATTTATTTTCAAATGATTTAACAAAATTAAAAAAATCTATTTTGAAGAAAGATACGAATATGCTTTTTTCTAGTTTCGAAAAAACAAGAAATGTGAGAAAGAAAATTATTGATGCAGGCCAGGATGAGAATAAAATTGATTTTGGGAGAAAAAATAAATAATTAGCTAGTTAACAGCATTTTCGACTAGGATTTTTGTTTCACTTTCAATAACAGTTTCTAATTTTTTTTCAAATTCGTCTCTACTTAAGCCAGGTTCTATAGGTTCCATAAATTTTACAATAATTTTTCCTTTATTTCTTTTAAGACCTTTGGTTTCCCAATATACACCAGAATTAAGTGCGACAGGAATACATGGTATATTTAAAAATTTATATAAAGCTGTAACTCCAGGCTTATATTTATTTTTCTTCCCAACTTGACTTCTTGTACCTTCTGGAAAAATAACAATTGGCCTTTTTTCTTTTTTGCAGTTTTCTCCTTGTTTAATTAACTTTTTAAGGGCCTTACTATGTCCTTTTCTATCTAGCCATATCATTTTTGCCTTAATGGCATGTAGTCCATAAAACGGTATAAATATAATTATTCTCTTTAAAACCATTGCTGCATCAGAGAAAAAAGCAGTGAAAAAAATTGTATCCCAAACAGACTGATGTTTTGAAGCCACTACAAATGGACCACTAGGAATATTATTGATACCTTGAACATCCCAATCCAAACCATCATAATTTTTAAAAAATGATAACATTATTTTAGACCAAGAATTAATTAGTTTAGAGGTATACCCTCTCGGCAATGCTAAACAGGGTAAACCTAAAATTGCAATTATTGCAGTAATTAAAATTAATAAACTAATTGAAATAATTGAAAAAATTTTATTTTTAATGTTCATAACTGTTATTTGATCTAAATAAATATTGTAATCTTATAAAATTAAATTTCAAATATTCGATAGTTATTTTTTTTAAATTATTAAAAGTTGTTTTTTCTTTTTCAGCTATATTCCATGGATGTATGATAATTTTAGGAGCATTTTTTTTAAATTCGTAAATACTTCTTGGCATATGAGATGTGGATGTAACTAAAAAAATTTCATTATAGTCATTTTCAGTTAACCATTTATTTGCCTCAATGGAATTTGATTGGGTATTTTTTGATTTTTTTTCATAATAAACACAGCAATCAAATAAAATATTTTTTTTGTTAGAATTATTTGTATTTAAAATTTTTTTTAAGTCTTTTTTTGTGACTATTGGATTCACTCCTGAGATAAAAAGAGCACTTCCTAATTTTCTCTCTAATAACTGGAAGCCCTCTTCTAATCTTCTAGGCCCTCCTGTTAAAACCACAATGGCTTTTTTATTTTCATTAATTATTTTTTTTTGATTACCTAGTTTTAGAAAATTGAAAATATCAAAACTTAAAAAAGATATAAGAATTAGTAAGGAGATAATATTGATCTTTGATGAAATATAAATTTTTTCTCTCACAAAATAATAATTAAAGATATATATTTATTTTTTCTATCTTAATAATCATTCTTAGTCTATTTAAAGAATATTACTCGACCAAATATCCAGGAAGTATTCTATGAACAAAACTCTTTCTAATTTTCTTCCTTATGCAATGCTCTTCTGTTTAGTTGTTATGTGGGGAACAGCTTTTGCTGCCTTAAAAATTTCATTAGAAACAATCAGCCCTTTGAAAGTGATGTCCTTTAGGCTTATAATTGGCAGTATTACAATACTTACATTTTTTCTTATTTTGAAAAGAAAGCTACCAATTTCTCTAAATTTTTGGTTATGGAGTTCCTTAATTGGATTTTTAGGATTTTCACTACCATTTTCAATTATTTCATGGGGTGCCCAGTTTATTCCATCTTCTTTGGTTGCAATATTAATGGGTGCTAATCCAATTATAACTATAGTTTTGTCTTACTTTTTACTGAAAGATCGTTTGCTTAACTTAAAAGTAATCTTTGGAATTTTTTCAGGATTATTTGGTATTATCTTGCTGGTAGGATTTAATAGTCTCAATAGTTTAACAATTAATGATAATTTTTTTGTTGGTCAAATTGCAGTTTTAATTGGAACATTTTCTTTTGCCTTGGCTAGCGTTATAATAAAAAATGCTCCTCAAGAAGATTCCTTTGAGAGATCCCTTAGTTCATTGATATGTGGAAGCATAATTGGTTTATTAATATTATCTCTTTTTGAAAACAACCCAGTAACTTTCGATGAAATTTCACTTAAAAGTCTTTTTGCAATAACTCTTTTAGGGGTATTTCCAACAGGATTAGCAACATTACTATGGTTTAAAATTATTTCTTTAAAAGGACCATTATTTTTATCACTTGTAAATTATTTAATTCCAGTATGGGCATTGTTAATTGGTATTTTTTTCTTAAACGAGAAAATTAATTTTGTAATTGGCTTTGGTTTAATTTTTATTACAATGGGTATATGGCTAATAGAGAAGAGGTAATCTTAAGATGTATTTAATAAAGCTTTTCTTTAGTTTGTTTTTGGCTTTCATATTTTCTGTCATTTTGACTAGTGTTTTTATACTTTTTCAGAATACAGTATGGAATATATTTTGGTTAAAAACTCAAGGATTTGATATTTCACTTTTTGTTTTAGTTGATTCACTTCTTCATGATCTTCGGGGTGGTTTATCGCCGATTTTGATTCAATGGGGAATTCCCATAAATATGTATGGTGTAATTTTTATCGCATTATTTTTTGGTTATTTTTTAACAGCTATTATAAGATTAATTATACCTATTAATTCTATGTTTTCTTATGGCTTTGCCGGCTTTGCAAGTGTTTATGGTATTATTTTTTATACAAAGATGACTTTTGATGAGATTGTATTGATTTCCAGTGCGCGAGAATTAATAGGTTTATCAATATTCTGCTTGATTGGATTCTTTGGAGGAATATTTTTTAATCAGTCAAAAGAATTTTTTTTAAAGGTACTTATACATGGAAAAAATAACTAAATATTTATTAATTCTTATAATCTTTTTTTCGCTAAGTTATTCAGTGAATGCCAAGGATAAAATCTATAAGCTGGAAACTTTGTATGAAGGCCTTGATATGCCTTGGGATATTGATTTTCTTCCAAATGGAGATTTTTTAGTTTCCGAGCTGACTGGAAATTTAAAAATCTATAGCCCCAGCTTAAAAACATTAATAACTGTGTCAAATGTTCCTTCAGTATTAGCTAGAAGTCAAGGAGGCTTATCTGATGTTGAATTGCATCCTGATTTTGAATTAAATAACCTTATTTACCTATCTTACTCTATTAAAACTAAAGAAGGAAACACTCTGCGGGTATCAAGGGCCAAACTTCATGAAAATACTTTAATTGATGTAGAGACAATTTTTACTGCACAAGCTTTCAGAAAAACATCAGCTCATTATGGTGCAAGATTATTATTTTTAAATGATAATACCTTGTTAATTTCATCTGGGGATGGCTTTAATCATAGAGAGAAAGCACAAGAATTAGATAACCATTTTGGTAAAATATTGCGAATTAATGATGATGGCTCAATTCCAGGTGATAATCCAATTTTTAAAGAAAACAAAGCTCTTAAAGATATTTTTACTTATGGCCATAGAAATCAACAAGGTCTTACAAAAGATATTGATGGAATTATTTATAGTCATGAACATGGTCCCAAAGGTGGCGATGAATTAAATATTATTAATCCAGGTTTAAATTATGGTTGGCCAGCAATAACTTATGGTATTGATTATAGTGGTTCCATTATTTCACCTTTTAAGAAAAAAGAGGGAATGGAACAACCTATAAAATTTTGGACGCCTTCAATTGCTTTATCTGATATGACTTTTTATTACAGCGATTTA